>ERZ773264.679-NODE-679-length-47888-cov-20.752556_pt1 | contig 47888 bp, 50 predicted proteins | sample MGYA00511910_ERZ773264 | MGnify/ENA primary metagenome ERZ773264 (study PRJEB29015, sample SAMEA2737739) | human gut metagenome | biome: human gut; feature: human-associated habitat; material: faeces | place: China | collected 2012 ...
TCAAAAACAGAGGCCCCCTTCTCCTGCGTTCCGTCATCGGTGCAGGTTTTGGGAGCCTCTGCTGTTCTTTTATATCATTTCCTTTGGGACGTGTGGATCGCCTGCCAAGCAGGCATCGTAAAATACAGCTGGACAAGACCGCTTTCACGCGAGCGTCCATTGCATCAGATTTTACAGCGGTGTATCCAGCGGCTGTGTCCCAAAGTACGCACAGATCGCTTCATAGTAAACGCGCGCCACTGTCTTACAGCCTTCTTCGCTGCCAAACTGTGCAACGTCCTCTTCGCTGGTCACAAAGCACTGTTCTGCCAGAACCGCCGGACAGTTTACATCTTCCAACAAGGTAAAGCTTCGCTCGTCCCTTACTTCGGTATGGGTGCTCTCTACGAGCTGCTTTACCTCGCCCTGATAATAAATGTACCGGATGCCGCCGTGGCCGCGGAGCTTCGCGCCTGCGGCCTGCATTCCCTGCGCCAGCTGCTGCGCGAAGTAATAGCTCTCCTGATGCCATGTACGGCCCGGGACGGACGGATAACACTCAAAGCCTGACGCGGCAGAACCCTCCGGCGCGGAGTTGCCGTGGATGGACAGCAGCAGCTGCGGGCTCTGGGCATTGATGGCCTCTGCCCGCTCGCTGGGCTTTGCGGTGGCATCATAGCTTTCGCGGGAACGCAGCGGGATGTAATTAGGGTCGGCCTCCAGCAGCGCAAGCAGAGCCTCGGAAGTCTGGGCCGTCATCTCTTTTTCTTCGACGACTCCCCTTGCGCCCGGGTCGCTTCCACCGTGGCCGGCATCAATGCAGACCCGGTAAGGCGGATCGCCCACCACAGGCCGGAAAGGTTCTTCCCCACTCTCATTTCGCCCGGAGCCGAACAGCGCTGCCTTCCAAAGGAAAAATGCTGCACTGAGGCAGACGACGCACACCAAAAGGCCGATGACCGTCGCAGTGGACGGGCCGCCCTGTCTTCTCCGGCGTGAGTGTCCCGGATTTGAACGTCCTGCCATCGGCTTACTTCAGCTCGACGACGGTCACGCCGCTCTCGCCCTCGCCGTAACGACCCAGACGGAAGCTCTTGACCATTCGGTTTCCCCGCAGATGCTTATGGATCGCCGTGCGCAGTGCGCCGGTACCATTGCCGTGGATGAGATATACCACCGTCTGACCGTTCAAAATCGCACGGTCGATGAAGGAATCCACCTCCGGCAGCGCCTCGTCTACGGTAAGACCCAGCAGGTTGCATTCCATCTTTGCCGTGCGCTGTACGCGCTCTACCCTGCCGTTGGGCCGGTTGGCATCGCCGGTCAGGCGGGAGTAACGCTGCTGTGCCTTGGTCTGAGGCTTCGCTTCCTTGACCAGCTTTTCCGGCTGCTTGAGGCCTTTGAGCGGCACTTTCGTCTTGATGATGCCGGCCCGCACCAGAACATCGCCGTTTTTATCCGGCAGAGAGAGCACGGTAGCCAGCTGGTTCAGTTCTGCGATGCAGACCTCCTGCCCTACCTTGACTTCCTTCAGCGGAACGAACTCCTTGACCGGATTGTGTACCACTTCGGTCCCCATAAAGAGCTTTTCAGACTCTTTCTTGGCGATCTCACGGGCACGCTGGGCCTTCTGCTGGGTGCTCATCCGCTCGTCTTTCTGGATCTGGCGCAGCTCATCCGTCAGAGCGTAAGCCTTGCTCTCGACTTCCTGCGCCAGTGCGCGGGCCTTGGCGCGGGCAGCTTCCAGCTCATTCTCGCCCTGCTGGATAAGCTCATCGCGCTTCTGACGGGCTGCATCCAGCTGGTGGGCGGCCTCGTTTTTCAGGCCTTCCACCTCGTCCTGACTGGCTTTGAGCTGGAGCTTCAAATCATCCAGCTGGCCCAGAACGGCGTCCAGGCGCTTGTCTTCTGCGGACAGATGCTGCTGTGCCGCCTCAATGACCCGCTCCGGGATGCCGAGCTTTTCGCTGATAAGGAAAGCGTTGGACTTGCCCGGAACGCCGACGCTGAGCTTATAGGTGGGGCGCAGCGTCTCCAAATCGAACTCGCAGCTGGCGTTGACGACGCCCTTTGTCTCGAGAGCGAACACCTTCAATTCTGCATAATGCGTTGTGGCCATCAGGAGCACACCGCGGCGGCGCAGCTCTTCGATGATGGCAACAGCCAGTGCCGCACCCTCCGCCGGGTCGGTACCGGCACCAAGCTCGTCCAGAAGCACCAGCGTGTGAGGCATGGCAAGCTCAAGGATGCCGGTGATCTTCTTCATATGACCGGAGAAGGTGGACAGGCTCTGCTCGATGCTCTGCTCATCGCCGATGTCCACAAGGAACTCGTCGAAGACACAGATCTCACTGCGCTCATCCGCCGGGATGAGGAAGCCGCACTGTGCCATCGCGCAAAGCAGACCGGCCGTTTTCAGAGTGACGGTCTTACCGCCGGTGTTGGGGCCGGTGATGATGAGCGAATCATATTCCCTGCCCAGCGAAATATCGACAGGAACGCACTTCTTTGCGTCAATGAGCGGATGACGCGCCCGGATGAGCGAGAACGACGTATCCGTCCGGACAGTGGGTTTGAACGCCTTCATATCCAATGCAAGGCGGGCTTTTGCAAGCAGGACGTCGATTTCCAGCATGGCCTTATAGCTGTACTGGAACTGCGGCTCAATGGCTGCGACCTGACCGGTAAATGCTACCAGGATACGCTCGATCTCCTGGGCTTCCTGTGCGCGGTACTGAAGGATGCGTGCGTTCGCCTCCACAACAGCCTGAGGCTCGACGAAGACCGTCGCACCGGTAGACGAGACGTCATGGATGATACCGCTCACTTCACCGCGATACTCGCTTTTGACAGGAACGACATAACGGCCATTTCGGATGGAGACGACGCTCTCCTGTAAGTACTTGGAGGTGTCCATGTTCCGGACCATGCTTTCCAGACGGTCGCGGATGCTGTTTTCAGTCGCACGGATCTTCTTGCGCAGGTCGTTCAGGGTGTGCGATGCCGTATCTGCCATTGCATCCGGCGCAAGGATGGCACTCGAGATCTGCTGCTCGAGGCCCGGCTGAGGAGCCAGCGCATAGAATAAGTCGTCCGTCGGAAGTGCATCGTGTTCCGAAGAGCCGTACCAGCTGACGAGGTTTTGAAAGTTGCGAAGCGCACCGGCCACCATCAGCAGCTCACCCATTGAGAGGACACCGCCCTTGACGGCGCGGGCGGCCAGCTGACTGACGCCCTCTACTCCACCGAAGCGGGGCGAGCCGTTCTTGATGAGCAGTGAATTGATGGCATCGGTCTGTTCCAGCGCATACCGCACTTCATCGGGGTCGCACTGAGGCTCGATGGCAAGGAGCTTTTCGCGGGACTCTTTGCACACACAGCCCTCCGCCGCCCGGGCAATGATCTTGTCCAGTTCCAGCGTTTTCAAATAACTTGTTTCCATAATAATTCCTTATATCAAATCGATTTCAAATGGTTATGGCAGAACGGATCTCAAAAAGGCGTAGCTTTTCAACGGCTTGTCCAGATGGGTCAGCGCATATTGCTCTGCTGCTGTAGAGAGTTTCGCCAGACTGCCGACGGAAATACGGAAGCCGAATATCTTTTTATCTTCTACCAGACAGATATGCCGCAGCGCAAACAGCGCCCCGGCGTCCAGATTGCACTTCTTCCCCGCCTTTTGGGCGCAGGATTCGCAGAGCAGACAGCCCTCCGCCGGGTCGAGATAAAAGGCAGGGCCGTCGTAGGTGCCGCAGTCGCGGCAGTAGACCAGCTGCGGCAGAAATCCGCACTCGCTCATGGTACGCAGCTCAAATACGGCCTTGATGACCCGGAGGTCAGCCTTTTTCTCGCTTATCATGTAAAAGCAATTAAGGAGAAGCCTCAGTTCTTTTTCCGCTTCGTCTCCTGTGGGCGAAAGCGCCGAGGCCATTTCCGCCATATACATGGCAAGGCTCATCCCTTCGATGGAGGACGAGATGCCGTGGAAGACGTTTTTGACATCCGCCTCTCGCACTGTATACATATTCCGTCCGGGGACAAGCACGAACTCCGAGTAACAAAAAAGCCCGCAGGCGCTGAACAGTTTGCTTTTCAGCCGCAGGCTGCTCTGCGCAGAGGCCGAGATGACTCCCAGCCCCGGCGTCAGAAGCGTGATGATCCGGTCTGATTCTTTATACCGGGTCTCTTTTAGGACAAGGCCCGGGGTCACAATGGTATCCATCTGTTTTTTCTCCTGCCGGGGCGGTGAGCCGCTGCTGAGCGAGCTGCCGCCTGTAGTCCAGATAACACAGAATATCACCGGTGCAGGCAAACGTCTGCCAGCTGAGCTCCACATCCATCGGACAACGCTCCTTTCCTTAAGGTATAGTGTCACCTCTATGGTACTGCGCTATCCCCGGGAAATCTGTCCTGTTATGAGGCTCAGCGGTTGGGCTGCTGCTTAAAGCCGAAATTGTTGAGCATGAACTCGTTATCGCGCCAGTCGGCTTTGACCTTCACCCAGCACTGTAAGTTGACGCGGCAGCCGAGGAATTCCTCGCAGTCGGTGCGGGCTGCGCTGGCGATCTTCTTCAGCATCGCGCCGCCCTTGCCGATGACCATGCCCTTGTGACTCTCCCGCTCACAGTAGATGTTCACGTCGATGTCCACGAGGTCGGTGCCGGGGCGCTCCTTGAAGCGCTCGACCACGACCGCAATGCCGTGCGGGATCTCGTCGCGCATATAGAGCAGAGCCTTTTCACGGATAACTTCCGCTACAAGCTCCTTCTCAGGCATATCGGTGTAGGCATCATCGTCAAAATAATGCGGGCCTTCCACGGCATAGCGGCTCAGGGCATCGAACAGTTCCTCGCAGTGGTCATTATCGCGGACACTGACGGTATAGACATCATCAAAGACGCCCAGAGCCTTCAGCTCCGCCTTGCGGGCCTCGAGGTCCGCCGGGTCTTTGACGAGGTCGGTCTTGTTGATGACCGCGATGGCCGGGCCGCCCTTTTTCAGAGCCTCGACCAGAACCATCTCCGATTCATTCAGCGCGCCGTAGGGCTCGAACAGCATCATGGACACATCGACGTCAGCAATGGAGTCGCTGGCCGTCTTGTCCATCCGCTTGCCCAGCTTATTGTGGGGCTTATGTACGCCGGGAGTGTCCAGCAGAACGTACTGCAGAGGCCCCCGGGTGATGACGCCAGTAATACGGGTACGGGTGGTCTGGGGCTTGGAGGTGACGATAGCAACCTTCTCCCCCACCAGCAGATTCGTCAGGCTGGACTTGCCCACGTTCGGGCGGCCAATGACCGCCACGAACACAGAGGATGTATCATAATGGCCCTGGATCGGTGTTTCGTTTTTCAAAATAGAACTCCTGTCTTTTTATTCCGTGTAGCTCACCGTGCGGGGCAGGCCCAGCTGGATGAGGACAGCTTCTTCCTTCTCACGCATCCGCATGGCTTCCAGACCACCGTTCTCGTGGTCATAGCCCAGCAGATGGAGCATGGAGTGGACCGTCAGGAAAGCGACCTCTCTCTGCAGCGGATGGCCGTAGAGAGTCGCCTGCTCCTGTGCGCGCTCCATGCTGATGACGATGTCGCCCAGCATCTTGCAGCCGTTGTTCTCGTCCACGTCATAGACGCCGTTCTCACCCAGAGGAAAGCTCAGCACATCCGTGGGCATCGGCTTATTGCGGTACTGGTTGTTCAGCTCAGCAATGGCTGCGTTGTCCACGAAGGTCACGCTGATCTCCGCCGGGTCGTCAAAATGCTCATATTCCAGCACAGCGTTGCAGGCGCGGCGGATGAGGATGCGAAGGCCCGAGGGGACCTTGATCGCTTTCTGCGAGTTGGTGATCAAAACTTTATTGGACATAAATCGTCCGCTCCTTTCGTTTCTACATTCTATTGAGCGAATGTCCCGGGTTCTGTGGTATGCCGCCGGGGTTGTTTTTTCATAGGGTTCAGTGCTTAGCCGGGTGGGCAGCGGCCTCGTAGGCTTTGATAATCTCCTGCACCAGACGGTGACGCACCACGTCTTTTTCGGTGAAGTAGCACTGCGCGATGCCGTTCACGCCTTTGAGGACCTGAAGTGCATCCACAAGGCCGCTGCGGGTGCGGTCGGGAAGGTCGATCTGAGTGACGTCGCCGGTAACGACCACTTTAGAGCCGACGCCCATGCGGGTGAGGAACATCTTCATCTGCTCCGGGGTGGTGTTCTGCGCTTCGTCGAGGATGATGAAGGAATCGTCCAGCGTCCGGCCACGCATATAGGCCAGCGGTGCAACCTCGATGATCTGCTTTTCCACCAGACGCTCATAGGTCTCTGCGCCCAGCATATCGAACAGGCCGTCGTACAGAGGCCGCAGATAGGGGTCTACCTTCTGCTGCAGGTCACCCGGCAGAAAGCCCAGCTTCTCGCCTGCCTCCACCGCCGGGCGGGTCAGCACGATGCGGGAGACATCTTTGGCCTTGAACGCCTTGACGGCCATGGCCACAGCAAGGTAGGTCTTGCCGGTACCCGCCGGGCCGACGCCAAAGGTGATGGCGTTGTTCCGGATGGAGTTGAGGTACTCTTTCTGGCCCAGGGTCTTGGGACGGATGGGCCGGCCTTTGACCGTCACCGTCACGAAGTCTTCGGTCAGCTCCCGGACGCGCTTTTCCTCACCGTCATGCGCAAGGCTCAGGCAGTAGCGCACCGTCTGGTCTTCCAGCGGCGTATGGTTCTCGATAAGGAGAAGCATCCCCTCCACAGCACGGGCCGCAGCTGCAACATTGGCCGGCTCGCCCGAAATGCGCAGCATCGTACCGCGGCACACCGCCGTCACCGAAAATTCTTTCTCCAGCATACGGATGTTCCGGTCACAGTTCCCGAATACGGCGGCTGCGATCTCTACGCTGTCTAATTCAATGCTCTTTTCTGCCATGCGGCTCCTCCTGAATGTCACTAGATTCTGCTTCTATTGTACCACCAAAACAGCGCGAAGAAAACTATGAAAATTGCACAAAATTTTTCAACCGCATATGGCGGTTTGGCAGAGCACTCGAAACCTGCTCTATCAGCCTTTTCAAAGTCGTCTTTAGGACAGCTGCTTCGTTTGCATTGCTTTCCCCGGAGGCTTGTGCTATACTTTGCTCAGAGACCTCCGGCAATCTGCTGGCATCATGACTTTGTGTTTTGGTGACGGTTCCACCGGAGGCCTCGCCAGAGCCTTTCGGCAATCTACTTCTGGAATCTTCGGATTCCACGTGGGCTTTGCCGGAGGTCTCTATTTTTATGGGCTTAATGCCCACAATATCGTAAAAGATTTCCCGCTGATTCGTTTTGATGGCCGTCAGCACATCCGCTTCATAGGCGTTCTGCCCGACTTGCATCTTGAGCCACCTTTTTTCAAAACTTTCCGCGAAATGGGGGTAATTAGCGCCCACATTTCCCTCAAAAGGCGTTTCTCCACACAAACAAAAATCCCCGAAAAGCCAGGCGCGAAGCCACTTTTCGGGGATTTTACTTTGGAGCTACTGATCCGATTCGAACGGACGACCTGCTCATTACGAGGCCGTCAATATTTCCGATTTTATAACATATCTTCGTTAAAATAGAAACTACCTGCGCCACCTCTTGCGCCACCTCCCTTGCGCAGCAGGTGGCGCAGTTTCTTCCTATTTAACGGTCGTTTGCGCCTTACTTCACGCTCTTCCGCAGCCGCTCAAACTCAGCATCGGCCTGGATGGCCTCCTTGGTAAAGCTGTTATTGAACCACCAGTTGACCAGCGCAGACACGGTAGTGAAGCCGGTGGAGATGAGCTGTTCGAGCTGGGCGCTCTCGATGGGCAGCACGGGCTTGCCTGCGGCGCTCAGGATCTGGTTGATGAGGGCCAGAGCCAGCACGGCGGTGCGGGCCAGGGTGGCGGCGGATACGGTGCGGGGAGTGGTGATATGTGCGTTCATGGGATGTCCTTTCTGAGCATCATTTCGACAGTGCTTCTCAAGTCCATGTATTATGCCTCCTTACTCCTTTTCCAGCGCCGCTTTCATGCGGTCAAAGAAAAACTGGATCACCCGTCCGATGGTCTCATCAGTGATGGCCCAGCTGATGAGCCTGCCGTATTTGCTGGTACTCAGGGCGGCCCGGAGCATCTTGACGACCCACGCCTTGCGCTCTGCGCCGCGCTTTGTCCCCTGGATCTCCTGCTCTGCCCGCTCGATGAGGTCCAGCACCAGCGGCTTTACCGCTGCGCCATAGCCCAGCCGGACGCAGCCCAGGGCGTAAAAGATAAAGCCGCCCAGCATGAGAACTGCCGCCACCGGGGCGGGAATGACGCCCAAAATGTTATTGATCGTTGCCATGTATTACTCCCCTCTCTCTTTTTCGAGGTCTGCAATGCGGTGGTTTGCCACCTTCATCTGTTCTTCAAGCACCGGGACGCGCTGGGCGAAATTGTTGTGCGTCCGGACTTCCCGGGTCAGCTCTTCCAGCTTGGTTTCGGTCACCGCCTGCTGCTTGTCCAGCTTGGCGTCCATGCTCTGGGCGGTGCGGTTGTTGGAGACGATCGCGCCGATCAGGCTCAGACCGCCGGTGATAATGGCTACGATGATTGCTTCGCTCATGCACCCTCCCGAAGACGGGTCAGGCCCTTCTTGCGGATGATTTTCGGGTAGTTGAGGGTGGTGACGTTGAGGTCTACGTTGCCCGTGATGCCCGGCACGCTGCCCTTGCTGGTGTGCTGGTGGGCGTTGTAGTTAAACGTCACGTTGGGCGTCTTTCCGGTGTAGTCGGCAAGCCAGACGTCCCACCGAGAGGACAGCCTTGCCATGTCCAGCTCATACTTGTAACCGGTGTAGGTGTACAGCTGGGCGTAAAAGCCCATCTGCTCTACCTCATGCAGAGCATAGGCGGTCAGGTCGGTCAGGCTCTGCTTGTCCAGCTTGCCCAGCCGGTTGTCCTCCACGTCCACCGCCACAGGCAGGGTCAGCTCCTTGCCGTACACCGCCTGCCGCAGAAGGGCAAGCTCTGCATCGGCCATGGCCTCGCTGGTGGCGTAGGTGTAGTAGTAGACGCCCACGTCCAGTCCGGCAGCTCGGGCGTTTCGGTAGTTGGTCTCAAAGGTCGGGTCGATGTACAGGCCGTCTGCCCGCTTGGAGAGATTGCGGTTGGTGCTCACGGTCTTGAGCATCGCTCCCTTGTAGCCAGCCGCTTTGACCTTGCGCCAGCCGTCGAGGGTAATTTTGCCCTGATACCGGCTCACGTCGATGTACCGGTAGGGCGGGTCTCCCTCCCAGCCGGGCGGAGCGTTTACCTTCTCCGGGGCGGTAGCAGGGGCGTCAGGGGTGGTCTCTGCCTCGTTACCCGGGCCAAAGATGGCCCGCACCAGCTTTTCCAAAAGTTCCAGCAGCTTACCCATCGTAGTCCTCCCCGACGATTTCCTTGTACTTCTCCGGGGTAATCTCCCCTTCGGCCACCCGCTTGGCCAGCTCCGCTTTGACTCCGGCATGGCGGCGTGCGGGCATCTCTGCCCACGTCTTGGTGCCGGCGACCAACCGGTTTGCCCAGATTTTGTCCATTTTGAAATCCTCCTTACTTGTTGACGGCGGCATCCAGCTCGCACAACGAGTCCTCGATAGTCGCCAGCCGCTCTTCCGATGCCATGTCCTGTTCACACATGGCATCTTCGATTCCCGCCACGAGGCCGGGAAGCTCCCTGAGTTTTTGCTCCTCTTTCAGTTTCTGGTGGAGTTCTTTCAGGCTTTTATCCATCTTGTAAAGACTCATCCGATGACACCTCCAATCATGGTGATATTGCCGCCGACGCCGCTTTCGCCCCGGGCAACGGTGACTTTGTAATTGAACGCAAAGCCCCTGACGGCAGTCTTGTTGGTAAAGGCGTGATGTACAAAGGCCCGGCTCTCGCCGCGCTGGATGTCCGTCACGGTCTCCCACACGGGGGCATCGTCCCGTGCGTTGTTAGTCAGCTCCACGGTCAGGCTCATGTCTGCCGGGAAACTGCCCGCCAGTGTCAGCGCAGCCACAGTGATGGTGTCGTCTGCCGTCAGGGGCGCGGTCAGGCTCACCTGCGCACCGGTGACATTTTTGGTAAAGGTGGCCGTCCAGTCCACCGAGATTTTGCCGTCACTCACCGTCAGGGTGATGGTGTGGCTGCCGTTCAGCACCTGCTGGTAGCCTACCTTTTCGCTCAGCCATTCCACCGTGAGGGCAGTCCCGGTAGCCACCTCTGTTTTTACAACCTGTTCTGTCCCGTCCAGCTTCTCCGTCACTGTCATGGGGTCGCCGTCCTTGTCTGTCACGGTGTACCCCACCATAAAGGGGGCGTTTTTCTCTCCAAGCTCTGTCCCGGTAGCTCCGGAATCGCTGGTCACTTCGGGGGCGAAGTTTCCGGTCACGGTGCCATCGTTAAATACTACGAGTAAAGAGGGCAGTACAAAAGCGGGGCGAACACCGTTGGAATTGCCGTAGTTATTGACGTTGCTAGAGCCAGCCGAATTGACGAACCAGACGTTGTAGGTGTTTCCGGTTTGCGGAGAGCGCTGCCACCAGGTGGTAGCGCCGCCGCTGCCATAGGCGACACGGTCGCCGCTTTTAAAGTAGTCAAGCTCTGCACCATCGTTCGGGATACCGTAACCGTTTCTCGCGCCGATTTCATAGCAGGACAGAAGGAACACCTTTGTGCTCAGGCCGTTGGAACCGGTGGCAAGGCTTCCGTCTCTGCCGGTGCCATACCAGTACGGAATCTTGACTTGCTTGATAACAGCACGGATGTCGGAATCAATCAGGTCATAGAAGGTGCTGTTCAGGTAGGAATGGATACTGGAATCCTTATAGGAGTTGTTTCTGCTGCCAAACGTGCTGGTGGTGTAAACGTCTTTAAGCAGCACCCACGTTCCGTCGCAGGAATCATCATAGATGCTGGACGGCTTGCCCTGATGCACAATGATAAAGTCCTTGACCGTACCGTTCACTTTGATTTTAACGGTGCTGCCCACCGCCATATCACCAAGTCTTGTTGCCATAGTCTATCACCTCCTCAAAACTCCACCCTCGACGCCGCCTTGTTCCACACGCCCGTCAGCTCTACGCCGTCAAGCGTGTCAAAGGCAGTAACAAAACCGATACCGCTTACATCTGTGCCATGCACCATCTCCAACAGTTTGATGCGAATGCCGGTGGCCGCAGCGTCCGCTGCCGCTCCTGCTACAGTCAGGCTGTTGTTCACCCTCACGCCGCTCCCCGCCACCAGTCCTGTCACTACAGTGCCGCCCGCGTTGCCCAGCAGCGTTACCTGCACCCGGATGTCTCCGGAGGGCTTCGCCCTGGCGTAAAAGCGGACAAATCCGTCCCGCGCCTCGCAGTAGGCCGGGCATCCCGCTTCCTGCGCCGCTGCGCCGTAGTTGTCCGGGTAGGAGCCGAGAGCCGCATAGCCGGTCTTTGCTTCCGGCACCGGTGCGTCCTGCATCAGGGGCCAAGCTCCCTCTGCCTTCTCCCAGCTCTCCGGCTTCAGAGTCACGAGGCGGCTTCCCCGGTATCCGGCCCCGTCGCCCGCAAGGCCCGGGTACAGCACTTCGCCTGCGCTGTTGTAGATCGGTTCACTCATTCTTTTACCTCCGCCTTTGCCGTGACGACCACATTTCCGGTCACGGCCTCGATGTTCACGCAGCCCTCTTCGGCATTCCACGCCGTTTTCGTAATGTCCTCGCTGTCCATCTTCACGTTCACCTCGGTCAGGGTGTACCCGCTCTCGGCGGTCAGGGCGGCTTTGTAGGCCCGGCCCTTCGCCACCACGACGGCGGTCTGGTCGGTGGTCACATGGCTCAGCCGGTTCACCACGCTGCACCACACCAGTGCCTGGCTCACCGTCACGCTGCATTCGGCCTTTACGCCGCCTACCGTGGCGCTGATGAGCGCGCTGCCCTCGGCCACGCCCCGCACGATGCCGCCGCTCACGGTGGCCACGTCCTCCCGGCTGCTCTGCCACACCACGGTGCGGTCGTCGGCGTTCTCGGGCCGCACGGTGGCTGTCAGGCGGGCCGTGCCGTCCACGCTCAGCTCGAGGGTGCTGCGGTCCAGCGTCACGCTGCTCACCGGCACCCTCGCCGCCTTTACGGTCACGGTGCAGCTGGCCGTCTTGCCGCCCACGCTGGCCCGGATGATGGCCGCGCCGGCGGCGCGGGCCGTCACCACGCCGCTGTCCACCACGGCGGCCTCTTCGTTGGAGCTGGTCCATACGATGCTGCTCTGGGGGATGCTGGTGGGCAGCACCGTGGCCGTCAGGGTGGCAGTCCTGCCCTCCGTCAGCTCCAGCGTCCCGGCGCTCAGCATCAGGCTGGCGGCTTTCAGGCCGTCCTCGGCCACCGTTACGCTGCACGCTGCCTTCACGCCGCCCGCAATGGCCGCGATCTCCGTTGTTCCGGCGCAGATGGCCACCACCTCGCCCCCGGTCACGCTGGCGGTCTCCGGGTCGGCGCTGTACCACACCACAGCCTGATCAGCGTCCTCCGGGCTGACTGTGGCTGTCAGGGCCGCAGTCTCCCCCGGCTTCAGTGTCAGGGCGGTCTGGCTCAGGGTCACAGCCTCTACCGGCGCCTCTGCCTCCCGCACCCGCACGGCACAGCAGGCGTATTTCCCGCCGCTGGCGGCGAGGATGGCCGCAGCGCCCGACTTCTTGGCCGTCACGGTGCCGTCGCTCACCTCGGCCACGGTCTCGTCGCTGCTCAGCCACGCCACGTCGCCCTCCGGGTCGGCGGCTGCGTCCAGCACCGCCGTCTCACCCGCCGTCAGGGCCAGGGCGTCAGCGCTCAGGCTCACGCGCTTCACTACCGGCTTCACCAGCACGGCGCACTCTGCGCTGCACCCGTCTGCCCGGGCCGTGATCCGTGTCCCGCCGGGGGTCTTTGCCGTAATGACGCCGTCCTCCACAGCGGCCACAGCCTCGTCGCTGCTCTCCCACAGCACGGTCTGCTCCGTTGCATTCTCGGGGCTGATCCGGACTCCCAGCGCCGTCCGCTCTCCCGCATACAGGGTCAGGCTGTCCCGGGTCAGCCGCACGGCCTCCACCGGCACCTCGGCCCATACCCCGCTCAGCTGGTCCAGCAGGGTGTCGGCGGTCCTGGTCTGGTAGGCAGCTTCCCGCAGCAGACGCATCAGCAGGCGGCGCTCCTCCTTTTTCGGGGCAAGGTTCGCCGCCCGGTTCGCCGCCTGGGTGGCAGCGGTGCAGGCATCCAGTGTCTCATTTGCCGCGCCCAGTGCGCTGGCAGCACTCGCTGCCGCAGCTGTGATGTCTGCCTGCGTCCTTGCCGCCGCAAGGGCAGCAGCGTTTTCGGCGTCCTCGGCATCCATCCGCTCCTTCTGGGTGGCGGCTGCGCCTTTCTGGGCGGCATCTGCCGCAGCCTTTGCCGTCTTGGCCGCGTCCTTTGCGGCTGCACCCTCGTTCATGGCCGTGTTCACGGCCTGCTGCACCAGCGCCACAAACTGGGCGTATACGCTGGGGTCTACGTCCTCCACCGTACCCGACAGCCCAATGGTCTCGTAGCAGTCGTATTTCGCCGGGCAGCTCATGGCCGTGTAGCCGTCCACGCTCTGGGCCAGCAGCATCCACAGCCCCTGCCGGGCGGCAGTAAAGCGTCGGTCGATGGTCACTTCCCGGCTCTCGTCCAGCAGCACCGGCTGGGGCAGCGTGCCGCCCTCCTGCTCGATATGCAGGGTCACGGCCATCCCGCTCCACTCCTCCGGCAGCGCGAAGCTCAGGCTCTCCACGCCCGCCGTTCCTACGCCGCCCAGATGCAGCACGCCCGGCTCGGCCCGCCAGCCCATCCCGCCGAATCGGTCCTTGATGATCCTTACTTTCATCTTAAATCCTTCTGCCCTCTGTCGCAGGGCCCGCTCTTTCGCGCACTGTCGGGCCTCAGGTGTCCCGCTCAGACTTTCCCGGCCTGCCAATGGCTCCCCTTTTAAGGGGAGCTGGCGCGAAGCGCCTGAGAGGTCCTTCCGGGCAAGTGCTCCGACAAAGGGCGTCTGTTCCCAGCGCTCTACCAAAAGCCTACCACGTCCCCTGCTTCAAAACTACTGCGGACATATAAAAGAACGAGCACCCCGGCTCACAGCCAGAGTGCTCGTTCTTTTCTTAAAACTGATTCAGAATATCGTGGTGTCCGATGTCCAGCAGCAGTATGATGGTGTCTCCGTCGTATTGCCATATGACCCGAACATCCATATTGACACTGAACTCGAACAAATCTGTTGTTCCCTGTATCCGCTTTGTTCGCAGTGACGGGTATAGCGGATCCTGCATCAGCAGTTCCAGCTTCTTTTTCAGCTGTGTCCGTTCTGCTGCCGACAGCCGTTTCACGTTCTTGACGAACCGCTTGGTAAATGTGATCTTGTACGCCATCAGCTCACTCCATCCAACATCTCAAACAGCTCGTCAACGGTATCAAAGACCGGCTGTTCACCGGCTGCAATCTTCGCCTTTGTTTCATTGATCTCGCTTCGCAGCTCGTCCAGATACTTCTTGGGGTACACGGCCACCGGCATGATCTGGATAGTTCCGTCTTTTTCCACGATTTCCAGCTTGTCGCCCTCGTGCAGGCCCAGCCGTGCCACGATGTCCTTCGGGATAGTGATCTGCGACTTTGTTCTCAACTCTGTCAGCATATCTGTCAGCTCCTTTGCATCGTTGGATTTTCCAACTTTCTCACCATCAGTATACGCCAACTGCGCCGGAATATCAAGTCATTTTTATTTCACCCCCTCCCACCAGTTCTTCTCGTCCTTCGCCTTCTCGGCCTTCTTGTCCGCAGCGCTCACCCACTGCGCAAAGTTCTTTTCCTCGTACAGCGGGTTTCCGTCTGCGTCCTCGAGGGCCAGCAGCTTCTTTTCCAGCTTCTCCCGGTCGCCGTCGCTTCCGGCCAGATACTCTTCCTTCACGGCCTCGGTTATTTTGTCCTTGATGCTGCCCTTGTCCTTGCCTGCGGTCAGCAGTCGGCCGATCTCGGCCTGCACGTCCTCCACCCGGCCATTCTCCACTTCGTCCAGCAGGTCAGCATACACGCTGGCGTCCTTGTCCCGGCCCTTTTCGGCCAGCAGCAGCTCGTTGGCCTTCTCGTTCACAGCGCCGGTCACTACGTTGACCAGCTCCGTCCGCCGGGCAGAGTCTTTGCTCCTCACGTCCAGTCCCTCCAGCAGCTTCCTGAAGGCCGCTTTCCGCGCCGTCTCCGCCGCTTTCTCCTTCCCCGCGTTCTGGGCCTTGGCTGCTTCCAGAATATCCGCGTCGTACTTTTTCAGCCGGGTCTTGAGCTGGCTGTCCACCTTCAGCTCCTTCACCTTGCCTTCCTTCCGCATCTGCTCCAGCTTCTTCATCGCCGCCGCAGCTTCCTCCCGGTCCCCGCTCTGGATGGCGTTGTACAGCCGGTCGTACTGCCCGGTGGCCGAAGAGGGTGCAGAGCTAAAGCTAAACCCTTCGCCTCTGCCGATGGCCTGTGCATCCTCCCAGTAGCCTTCAAACGCCTGCATCACCTTCCGGATGTTCGCCGCCGGGACGCCGTACAGCTCAAGTCCGCACTGGATGTCCTTCAGCACCGCCTTGTTCAGCTTCTGGTGGTGCGCCGCCAGCTCTTCCTCGCTCATCTCGCCGGTGTCCGTCCGCAGCAGCTTGGCGGTCTTGGTAAAGGCGGCAAACAGATCGTTCACCGCGCTGATGTTGGTGGCGCTCACCACGTCGTAGTCCGCGCCGCTTGCGGCGTTCGAGATAACGCTGTAGATCTCCGCTCCGTACAAAAAGTTTCCGGCTGCGCTTTCGGTGTACAGGTCGAAGAACCGCTTGCCCACGCTGGCCGCCGTGATGTCGCCGTTCTCGTCCCGCTCCTTGTCCCACCGGTGGAGCAAGAAGTCTGCGCCGATCTTCATCAGGGCAAACACCGCCGTCTGCACCACCTGGCTTGCCGCCGCCCGGCGCAGGCCCTGCCCGGCCCGCTGTACCTCGGCCTTGTTCTCGGCGCTCTGGTCGGCAGCGTACCGCGCCTTCTGAGCCTTGTAGTCGCCCACGGCGTCGGCCAGGATGCCGTAGTTCTGGAAGCGCTGGGTGGTAAACATGGTCAGCGTCTTTACAAACTCATTGTCACTGCGCTGGATGCCCGCCCGCTGCATGGTGGTGTAGTTGGGCTGGGTCTCCTCGATGACCCGCTGGTACATCTTGTTCACGGCTTCCCAGTAGGCTTCGCTGCCCTTCTCCGCGGCACCCTCGCCGAATTCCGCTGCGTGGTGCTCCACATACCGCTTCGCGCCCTCCCACAGCGCCGCCACCGTGATCTCGTCCATGCCGGTGATCCAGCCGGTCACGGCAGGCATGGCCTCCGAGGCCTTCGCCACAAGGTTTTTGTGCGCGCCGATGGAGCTCATCTCGCCCCGCTTCGTTCCCCGCAGCCGGTATTGTAGCAGGGCGTCTCCGTGCCGGCGGATCTCTGCTTCCACCGCGGCCCGCTGCTTGCCCGAGAAGTTCTTCACGAAGGGCAGCACCGCCGCCATGGTGTCCGCTCCCAGCACAGCGCCCGCCGTGGGCAGACTGGCCGCCTGCGCGATGGCCACGCCCGGGTTCACGGTCAGGATGGCCCCGGCGTAGTTGCCCCGCATCCGGTCGAGCGCCCGGCTCATAGTGCTGCTGCGGTGCCGCTGCCTGGTCTGCAGGTCGGTCAGCAGGTCATTGATGTAGCTTACCGTCTCCCTGCCCCACTTCTCGCCGATGATCTTGTCCTTCAGCACGCCGATGCCCTCCGCCGTCTCCACGGTGCTGTTCAGCACCCGCTGCACGTCCCGGATGGGGGCCGCAAGGCCCGCATAGGCCGCCGTGTCCCGCAGGCTCCGCTTCACCACGTTCTGACACTCTTCCAGCAAAATGGGCTTGTCGCTCTTCACGCGCTCCTTCAAAAAGCCCCTGCCCTCGATAGTGGCATCCATCTTCACGCCCTCGATCTCCGTCGCCAGCGTGCTCCGGTCTACCGCGATGGGGTAGTAGTTCTTCACGGTGGCCCGGTCATAGCCCAGCAGCTTCATGCTGGTCTCGTTGATGAGGTTCGTGGTGTACCGCCCGAAAAAGTCCTTCATGTCCTCGCACCACGCCCGATCGTAGTCCGTCATGGCGTCCTGTACCGTCTGCAAAATGGTGTCGGCCATGGGGACGCCGTCGGCGCCCACCAGCGTCCCCAGCATCACGGTCTGGCTGCGCTGGTAGGCTCTCTCGATGTTGCCCTTGGCGTACTGGGCGGCGTCCGGCAGGGTCAGGCCGCCGGTCATCAAGTGGTGGCGGCTGTCCTCGTTGCGCAGCAGCATATACAGACTGCACAGCTGTGCGTGGTTCAGCGGCACGGCATTGCCCTTGCTGTCCTTCAGGCCGATGTCCACCAGCTCCGCGCCGGGGCCTGCAAACGCTTCCACCTCTTTCAGGTGTTCCTTGCCGGTCACGTTGGCAAACAGGCTTTCGCCTTCTACCAGGATCTCCGTCTGCCGCCGCTGGCCGTCGTTCAGCATCTGCCCCAGCTTCTCCATCTGGCCGTTTTTGGTGTAGCCGCCCAGGCGCCGGAACATTCTTGTGCCGCCCAGCATGTCCAGCTGGTAGCGGTTCATCGCGCCCTTCGCTTTTTCAAATTTCTCTCCGAAGCCGTTGCCCTCCGAGTTCAGCACCTCGCGGGCGGCCTTCATGGCCATGCCGTCCACTTCTTCGGCCCTCGCAAGGCTCAGGGTCTTGTTCTCGGTCCGGATCATGTGCAGGGTGCTGGCCGTGATGGCCTTCAGCATCCGCAGCTGGTCTACCGTCATGGGCAGATAGGTGCGGTTCTCCGTCTCCCGGATACGCTGGCGCAGCCGGTCCCGCAGCTGTTCGGCCTTGTCGCCGTCCGGCAGGGCCTTGGCTTCTTCCAGCTGCTTGTTCAGCCGGTCCAGTTTTGCCTGCTTGCTGGCGTTCATGTCGTCCCGCAGCATCTGGATGAGGTTTTCCACGCCGCTGTTCTCCCAGTCGGCGTGGATGCCGGCGTCCATCTCTCCGCTGCGCCGGATGCTGTCCTGCAGGGCGGTCAGCTTGGTCAGGGCGTTGTTGTTCAGCACTGCCATGTCTGCCAGCTTCGCCACCTCGGCCGCCTGCACGATGAGGCTCTTCTGTACATATTTCCCGGGCTTCGGCCGCAGCACCATCTGGTTGAGCTGGGCGGCATTGTTCCGGATGCTCCGTTTCAGTTCGTCCGCCTTCCGTCCTTCCCGGGCCTTCTGCACCCGCTTTTCGGCCAGTGCCTTGGCCACGGCTACGTCCTCGTCCCGCTGCTGCCGGGCCGTTTCAATGGCGATCGCATTCCGCTGGGCCTGTTTTTCCTGCCACGCTTCGGCCTTGCGCTGGTTCTCGGCTTCCCATTCCATGATCTCGTTTTCCTGTACCAGCAGCTGATGCTCCGCCTGGTCGGCTCTCCGCTGCTCTCCGGCCACCTGCCGGGAAAGGTCGTTGATCTGGGAGCGCATCTGCTGCCGCTCCAGCTTTATCTCGTCCAGCATCTCCTGTCGGGCCTGCTTCATCCGGCTCTTTTCGGCCTTCCATTCCCGCTCGTAGGCTTCCCGCAGGGCGGTCATCTTCTCGTCGAGCCCCGCCGCCGTGCTCACCTGTGCGCCCAGCGTTTCCAGATTCTCGTTGAGCTGCCGTTCCGCCCGGCTCACGCTCTTGGCCTCGGCGCTCTGGCTGCGGCTGTTTTCCCGCATCCGGTCGGCAAAGGCTTTCCGCTGGGCCTGCTGCACGCTCTTCAGCCCCTTCGTCACCTCAGCCGCACGCTCTTCGCTTCCGGCGGCCATTGCGGCCACCTCCCGGTTATGCTTTAAGATGCCCTCAAACACCGCCTCGGCATCGGTCATCTCCGGGTGGCTCATGATGTCGCCGATCATCCGGCCCGCCAGTTCCACCTTGGCGTCCTCGTATTCGGCAGCGTCCGCGAACCGGCTCATCATCTTGGGCTTGATGGTGTCGTGTACGTTCATCAGCACGTCGAGCCATTCCGTGCTCTCCATGCCGGCTGCGCCCGCCACGCCCGCTTCCTGTGCCGCTGAGCGGAAGAGTGCCGCAGCGCTCTCCTTCACGCCGCCCACGGCCCGGGTGTCGTTCACGATGGCCTCGTACTGTTCCGCCGGGTTGCCGTCCCGGTATCCCTCCGCCTGCCGCAGCTTCACGCCGTGGCGCCGGGCCTCGGCCACCGCCTCCGTCCAGCTTCCGTACCGCTTTACAAGCTCTGCCTTGGCCTTGCCGTTCTTGTCCACCGTGTAGGTCAGGTCGTGCAGGTCGGGGTATTCGTCCCACAGCTCCGTGTTCCGGTAGGTCGCCTCATCCAGCACTTCGCCTGCCAGCGTCTCGGCCAGTCCCTGCGCCTTGGCCATGTCCGCGCCCTCCGAGCGCAGATACTCCACCAGCGCCCGGGTCTCGTTTGCCAGCTTCGTCCGGTCGGCCCGGCTGCCGTTGGTCTTGGTCCACCGGATGGCGAGGCTCTCGAGGGCAGCGTCCGAGAGCCGGGTGTTCTTCGTCAGGCCGAAGAACTGGTTCAGGGTGTCAAAGGCCGCAGCCTTCTCCGCCAGTACCCGGCTGGCCTGCCGCTGCTGGTTCTGCTTGGCGTCCCGGTCGGCCTGTTCGGCCTTCTGGAAACGTACATTCGGCAGCTTGTTCAAAATCTCGTTGCGCTTGGCATCGTCTCCGGCTTTGTACTGATATACCGGCACACCCTGCTCCTTCAGACTGTTCACCAGCGTCTCGCTGGCGTTGTCCGGCAGGACAGCTGCCTTTACCTCATCAAAGCCCACCGCACGTTGAGGTTTCGCCTCAAAATACCCGGTAGGGATAGCGGCCACATCTTTGTACAGCTGCCGTATCATCTGGGCTGTGTCCTTACCAATGATGTAGCCTTCTTTTGCAAATGCCTTGCCGATCGCTGCGGCTGTCTGGCTGCCCTGCGCGGCCCGCAGCAAAATATCGCCAAGGATCTCCCGCTCTTCAAAGCTGTTGTCCGTGTGGGCTTCGGTCTCGCTGCGCAGCTTGTCAATCACAACCTCGATCTGGTGGTCTGCCTTTTTCAGCAGCGCCTTATACTCTTCCTCCGGCATCTGCTGCAGGCGGCCTTTGTCCGCCCGCACTTCGTCGAGGTTTTTGTATTCGGCAGTCGTGGTGGACATCAGGGTCGAGGTCGATAACCCCCACACATCCTGTCCCCGCGCGTTCTGGTCGTTCATGGCCGCCACAAGGTTTTCCAGTGTATAGGGATTATGCAGTTCCGTAAAACTTCGTCTCTTTCCGCCGGGTGTGAAACGGTCTTTGCTGTTTCGGATGCCTTTCTGTTCCAGCACACTTCCAAGCTGTTCCTTTACCCAGTTTTTCACCGCTGCTTCGGGAGCCGCCTGCCGGATGGCTTCTCTAGTAGCTTCCACATCCAGCTCTACTTTTCCATTGCTGGTATCAGTCATCATCTTATACGCGTGTTCGAGCAGGCCATACAGCCGTCCACGGTTCTCATTGCGCAGTTTATTGATGCGCATCTGCCATCGCCGATTCTGACCTTCCAGCGAGCCGTGTGTATACTTTTCTTCCAGCGCATCCGCTGCTTTGTCGGCCAGCTTGTCCATCAGGTCAAAGTCTCCTCCCTCGAAGACTTTCTTGAGTTCGTCCGCCCCGGCATATTCGATGATTTTTTCCAGTGAATCATTTCCGAGGCTATCGAACTGTTCCTTCTCCGTCCTGTATACGGGTTCTACCTTCTCGCCCTGAGCTTTCAAATATGCCAGCTGCACCGCAGTATCCCGCTGGAGCTTCTGCGCTAACTCCTCACGATTTTCGCTGCTCACCTCATCTACACCAATACGCTGCAGCGACGAGCTGTTTGCAAACTTTCCCTCAAAATCGCTCTGGCTGGCTTCATATACAGTATCTTCAAAATCAGCTGCCGCTTTGCTGTTTACCTCGTACTCCACGTTCGGCCTGGTCGGCGTCCAGGCATCCGAGCCATACACCCGGTTTGCACGGTTGGCCTGCGGGTCAATGGCATCCGGGCCAAACACCAGCGAGATGGGACCATACTTACTGTGGCCGTCCTGTGCCTTCACCACCGCGATAGAAGGCGACGGCATACCTCCCAGTTCCAGTGCCTCCTTCAGATTCTCTTCTGTTAGATTATGTACAGCCACCAGTTCCTTGGTTTTGCCTACTTCCACCGGAGCGCTTAGCTGGAACCTCACCGTTTTCTTCACAGCCTCGTCGGTTCTCTTGCTTTCGTCGGAGGTTCGTGCTATACTTTGCTTAGAAGCCTCCGGCAATCTGCTGGCATCATGACTTTGTGTTTTGGTGACGGTTCCACCGGAGGCTTCTACCGAGACCTCCGGCCCGCTGCTCCTCGAATCTTCGGATTCTATGTGGGCTTTGCCGGAGGTCTCTATTTTTATGGACTTAATGTCCACAATATCATAGAATATCTCCCGCTGGTCCGTTTTGATGGCCGTCAGCACATCCGCCTCATAGGCGTTCTGCCCGACTTGGATCTTGATTTTTCCCCGGTTGAATGCTTCCGCATTCTTGTGGTTCGCAGGCTCACGGTATACTTCGTCTGCCGTCCGGATGATCTCGTCCAGATTGGCTGCTATCCGCATTTTATCTGCATAGGCATTTGCGCTCTCCCACTGCAATGCTTTCGTATACTTTGACCAGACAAATTCTTTGCGGCTTTCTTTCGTATTTTCAATCGTCCAGCCGTTCCGCTTAAAGCCGTTCGGAAAACGCTCCTTGATAGCCTGCTTGACCGTAGACTTCCACTCTTCCTGCGGGACATCCTTCAGAATATCTTCGTCGATTTTGATATAAGTCTCTCCGGCCTTATCCTTCAAAATCGAAAGCCGAACCCCCTGCTTTTCCGCCGCGCTCTCGGTCTTGAGAGTTGCGGCGTTTTCTTTTGCCGCCCGCAGGTTGTCCATGGCCTTTTCTGCATGGGCGAAATACTCGTCCTGCAAAGCGCGCTTTTCGGCCTCGGCCAGCCGCTTCGCTTTCAGGGCGGCGCGGTTGTCCGGGTCGATGGTCAGCACTTCCTTCGCCCGGCTGATGAGCCCATCCAGCATCTGCCGCACCTGCTCCATCACCTTGTGGATGGTGCCGCTCTTGCCTGCATTCTTCTCTGCCTGCCCGCGCTGGAACGTCACCCAGCGCTTGAAGCTCTCCTCGCTGTCAAAGATGCCCCGCCATGCGTCGGCCACCAGCTCCTCCGCTGCCTGCTCATAGGTCAGGCTCTGGGCGCTGTAATCCTGCAGTTTCGCCCGGATCATCTCGTCCAGGCTTTCGTAGCCGCTGCTCTTCGCCAGATATTCCAGCGCGTGCTCCTGCAAAGTCCGTGCGCCCTCGGTGTCCAGCGCGTTGTACCAGTGGTAGTCCTCGTGCAGCACCGTGCCGAAGATGTCCTGCGCGTTGTCTCCGAAGAAGATCCGGGCCGTCTCGGTGTCCACATAGGCCCTGACTCCCGGGTCGTTCTGCAGCACGTTCTTCAGCACCGCATCCGTGCCGGTGGCCGCAGCATTCAGGCTGATGATCTGGCTGGCCGGGTCGCTCTCCTGCCGCATCGTACCCTTGGCGTACACCTCGCCCCTGCCGCTGGTGCTCTCGCTGCCAAGCGCGCCGCCCAGCCCGGCCATCTTTTCGGCGTAGAGCATCCGTTCGCCCTTGCCCTGGGTGTAGGCGATCTCAAGGGCCGTCCGGCCGGCGTCGGTGCTCAGGATATAATTGATGTCCGCCGCCGTGCCGCTCATGCTGCCCGCCAGCTCCAGCGCCTGAGCAAAGGTGTCTGCGCCGCTCCGGCCCAGCCGGTACAGCGGCGACGCTGCGGCCGCATACCGGTCGGCGTCCACCCTGTCCGGCATATTTTTGCTGATGGTCTCGGCTGCCTTGTCCGTCACCCGCCAGCCTTCCAGCGCCCGCTGCACCTCGGCCTCTCGCTGAGTCTTCGGCGCTTCCGGCCGGAGACCCAGAGTCTCCCGCAGCGGGGCGTTCTCGTAGCCGTCGGTTTCAGCTGCGGCGGCAGCCGCTTCACGCACGTTGTCCGGCGCAGCCGTTTCCGGCATGGCATCGCCGGTTTCTGCGGAAGTGTCCTGTACTGTCTGCGGCACACTCGCAGCTTCGCTGGGCAACTCTGCACTCTGTACAGCAGGCGCAGCTTCGCTTTTCACGTTCTGCTGCGCTGCAATATCCCGCAGCATTCGGCGGGTCGTGCCCGCAGTGTCAGGCAGCGTCACGCCGTAAGCCTGCTCAAAGGCCGCACGGTTTTCCCGGTTCTCGGCGTTCGGTGTAAACAGTCCGATGGTCTTGCCCGTCAGGCTGTCGCTCGCCGCCACTTCGGCAAACTGCCGCACCGCCGGGTTTTCCGACTGCACAGCAGCCTCGTTTACGCTGCTGTTTACTCCTTCCGTCTGCGCCCGCGGCGCATCCGCCCGCTGCATACTTTCAGTGGAGCTCCGCTCTCGCGCGGCGTCAGCCGACGGGAACAGTGAGAGGTTTTCTTCCCGCCCGCTGATGTTTTCAGTGGCCGCAGGTGCAGCCTGGCTGAGAGGTTCTCCCCCTGCCAGCGCTCTATCAGCAGATCTATCCGCAGCCGGCTGAGATGGCTCCGCCGCCCGGGCCTCCCACTCCTTCTGCCGGGCAGCGGCCCGCTTCATCCGGTCCATCTGGTCATAATGCTCTGTCTGTCCCAGCAGGCTTGCGTCTCCTCCGTTCAGCTTTGCCAGCCCCGAGCCCACAGCGCCGCCCAACGCGCCGGACGCGCCGCCGGAAAGTCCGCTTTCCAGCGCGGTGAGGAAGGTGTCTTTGCTGAAGAGGTTCTTCGCCGCCTCGCTGTCCCCCAGCGCAGCGTCAATGGCCATGTCCGCATAGGTCTCCGCAAAGGCCTGCATCGAGTTGTCGATGCCGCCCGAGATGGCCGCAGCCACCGCCGGGTAGCGCTGCGCCAGCTCCGAGCTGCCCGCCAGCCCCTGCACCCAGTCCGCGATCTGTCCTGCCAGTGTGTCCTTCGCGTAGTCCGAGCCCATGGTCTTTGCAAGGTCAGCCGCGCCCACCGAGTTGATGGCCCACCCTGCGCCGAACTTGGCGAGGCCGCCGCCCAATGCCTTACCCGCACTCTCGCCCTTCTCCGCGCTCTGGCCCATGGCCTCTGCCGCTCCCTGTGCGCTCAGGACGGGCAGCACTGCCGCCGGGTTCACGCCCGCCACAGCCAGGTTCTCCGCTGCGCTGGTCACGGCCCCCGCCACGGCCCGCTGGGTCGGGCTCAGGCCGCTCTGGGCCGCAGCCGTCAGCTGCTGCCCGCGGTCGTAGAGCTGGTAGCCCACGCTCTGGTTCTTGTCGATGCCGTCGCTCACTTCCAGCCCCGCCAGCCGCTGGCGCATCTCCCGGATCTCCTTGGAGTTGTACCCCATCGAGATCAGCTCCCGGTTCCGGCTCTCCGGCCAGGTAGGGTTATAATCCATGTCCACGTCGGTCAAAAGGTCGAAAAGACTCTGGGCGTGTTCGTCGCCCTTTACCTCCTGCTCCACCTGTTTCCAGTTCTTCAGGGTGGCGTCGATGTTCTTTCCCGCCTGTACGCCGTACTCCGCGCCCAGCAGCGGGGCAGCAGCCACCGTGTCTCCGATGCCGCCGATGGCGTTCGCCGCCCGGCGCACGCCCCGCTGCCATGCGGGGATGGCGTCCAGCGCAGCGTTCATCTTCCGGGCCTCGTCGATCTGCGCCTGTGTCCAGCCGCCCTTCCGGATCAGGTCGGCGTCCGTGTACGCGCCGTGGGTGTTGTCCACCCGGCGCACCGCGTCGGCCAGATTCTTGTTGTCCCCGGTGTCCAGCCACTGGTTGATCCGGTCAAACTCGTCCGGTACGCTGTCCTTGGCAAAGCTGGCTCTCAGCTCCTGCGCCCGGCCGCTGCCGTAGGCCATGGCCCCGCCGTCCACGTTCTCCAGCACGTTCCCGCTCTTCGCCGGAACGCCCCATTTCTGCCCCATGTCCAGCGCCCGGGCTGCCGCTTCCGGCATCTGCCGCGCAGGGCCGCTGCCGCTGTCCTCTGTAGCAGCGCCCGCCATTTTACGCCCCGTAGAACTTCCAGCGTCCAGCGGAAACTTGCCCGACACGCCAGTGGCGCTTTGCGCCCAGGTTGCGGCTCCCAGCGTCTGCTGCGCTGTCGCTTGCATCCCGCTGGCCGCTGCCCCAACAGCTCCTCCCTGTTTCGGCCACTGGCCGCGGTCGTCGCCGTTGCCCCTTTTAAGGGGAGCTGTCGCGTCAGCGACTGAGAGGTCCTGCCGGGCGAGTGCTCTTCCGGCAAGGCTGGTATCATTCCTCGCATCCACCTCCCCCATGTCGCTTATGTGCCGCTCGGTGTACTGCTGTAAGGCTTTGGCCCGGGTGTTCTGCTCCTGTTCTGCCTGACGTTGTGCTTCCTTTTTGTCAAACTCCCGGCTCCACTGGCTCAACTGCTCCTTGGTGACGCTGCTCTTCTTTGTGGTGGTGTTCTGCGCAGTGCTGCCCGCCCCACTCACCTTGTCCGGGTTCTTTGCGGCAAATTCCCTGCTCCATTGTGCGAGCTGCTGTTTGGTTACTGCCATTCCGTCTTCTTCCCTTCTTTTTGTCTTGACAAATAGTATTGTATTTGTTATTCTGTTATTGAGGAGATGATGTCGTGAAAAGTTATTCGTCCCGCGAGGTCATAAAGGCGCTCAAGGCCGACGGCTGGTATGAGGTCAACTGCGTGGGCAGCCACCACCAGTATAAACACCCCGCCAAGCCCGGTCGCGTCACCGTAAAAGACCCCGATAAAGATATTCCCCGGGCTACGCTTAACCGCATTGAGCAGCAGTCCGGCCTTAAATTCCGCTGAATGATAGGAGGCTTTTCTGATGAAAAAGAATCTTCCCGACCGTTACTTCTATCCTGCCGTGTTTATCTACGAGGACGGGCAGGAGATCGCTGTCGATTTTCCCGACCTCGGTGTCGCCACCAGCGGTACGTCCGAGGACGACGCCCTGCTTTCCGCCCGCGAGCTGCTTGGCTGCGTGATGTGCGGGCTGGAAGAGGACGGCGAGCCTATCCCCGCCCCCTCGGCCCTGTCCGCCATCCAGCCTAAAGAAAACGAGCGGGTCGTGCTGGTCGATGCCTATATGCCGTCCGTCCGGCTCGCCAGCGTCAATCGTTCGGTAAACCGCACCGTCACTCTCCCGGCGTGGCTCAATGCCGCCGCCCTTGAACGCAATGTAAACTTCAGTCAGGTCCTTCAGGACGCGCTCAAGCACCAGCTCCACCTCGCCTGACTTTATCCCAAAGCCTCCTGCACACGGTCGTGCAGGAGGCTTTTCTGTTACCCTGCCAGCTCAAAGGCTTTCCAGATCTCGTCGTCCGTGTATCCCTGATACTTCAGGCTGTTAAAAATAGTCTGGTCATCCGAGCCGTGGTTCCTCTGGCCCTTGATGGCGTTCGCCGCCACCTGCGCCCGCTGCGGGACACTCGACTGGCTTGCCGTTCTTCCGGTGCTCTGGCTCTGTCTGTTACTTGTCCCAGTACCCCACTTGTTTTCCGGGTCTCCTTTCCAGCTCTGCCCCGTCAGACCTCGGTTCGTCTCCAACAGGTTCGGGGTGTCGTCCTTTATCCAGCCCGCATCCGTCAGCGTCCGCTTGTAGTAATCATATCGCGGGTCACTCGCTTTCATTGTGACAAACTCCTTCGACATACTCAGCAGCTGGGCATAGGTCGGGCTGCTCCCGCTGCTTTTCGTGCCGCCGCTCCTGCTGCCCGAAGACCCGCCCGAGCTGCCGCTTCTCCGACCGCTGTAGCTGCCGGTGGTGTACTGAGGTGTGTAATTCAGCGTATCCCTGCTAATGCCGTACATGTCGGCTACAGCCCCTGCTGCATCGCGGAAACCACCCTCGTAAAGGTCGGTGATTCCCTTCATTGCTGTCAGATAATCCGCCGGGGGAAGCTCAGTCGTTTTCTCCGTGGTCCAATCGTTGAGAATGCTGGGGTCTAAGCCGTTCGCACTCAGGAACTGGTTCAGGAAAGCTTCGCTTGCACCCCGTTCTTTATAGTCAAGCGCTTTGTCTATCGCCATCTGCTGCAGCTGCGCCTGCACCTGTTTTTCTTGCAGCTCATGTTCCTGCTTCCACTGGTCATATCCCTTGTACCGGTCGTAGGCGGTAAAGCCTGCTTTTACAACATCGGTGCCTACCTGCATCAGATTATCCCAGAAGTTCTGCTTCTCCTGCGCCGCCTGGTCTGCCCGGCTCTTCTTGTAGTCCCGCCAGTCCTGCGCGTTGGCCACGGCTCCCTGATGCTCCGCCGCCTCGAGGCTGTCCTGGCTCTGCAGCGCGCTCAGCAGCCCCGAGAGGCCGTTCTGCTTCAGCTGGTACAGGGTCAGGGCCTTGTCCCGCAGGCCCGAAAGTCCGCTGTCCACGTTCGCCATGGCCTGCTGGTAGCCCTGCTGGGCCACGCTGTCTGCGTAGCTGGAGCCGTACCCGCCGCTCAGGGCTGCTGCGCCCGCAGCGGCGTTCTCAGCCGCCGCCCTGGCATTCGCCTGCGCGCCCGCGCGGTACTGCCGGTAGAGTTCGCTGTCCGTGCCTACGTCATAGCCCGCATTGCTGGCCGCGCCCATGCTGTCCAGTGCCTCGTTGATCCTGTCGGTGTAGTTGCTCTGGTACGCCCCCGGCATCGCGTTCTCCGCGTCCTTCTGCGCCGCCTGCGCGTCCCTGTATCTCTTAAAAACTCCCATTTTCTAATCTCCTTTCCTCTTAGCCTCCCCTTATTAGGGGAGGTGTCGCGCCGTCAGGCGTGACGGAGAGGTTTTTGACCGCTCAGCCCCTTCCGGGCCGGGCGCTTTATTTTCACAGCAGAAACGGCAGCAGACTTGCGGCAACGCTCAGGATCGTCCCAAAGAGGCCCGTCCCCCGGCTCTTCTTTGCCTGGCTTTCGCTGGCCGCCTGATTGTACGCGCTCTGATAGTAGTTGCGCTGGTTCTCCCAGTTCTGGTAGTTGGTCTGGTACTTCTCGTAGTCCTGTGCCTCGGCCTGCTGGTAGCCGCTCAGCTGGCTCTGCAGGTCGCTCTTTTTCTGGGTGTACTGGTTCAGCGCCTGGCTGTACAGGCTGTTGGTGGCACTGCTCAGGCCCGCCATGGCGTTCTGGTAGGCGCTCTGGCCCGCCTGGGTGCCGTAGCTGGAGCTGTACCCGCCCGAGATGGCGCTGGCGTTGGCCTGGGCGTTCTCGTTGGCCAGCTTCGCCTGCCGGGTGTAACTGTTCTTATACTGCTCGTAGGCCGCATCCCGGGTGGGGTCGTAGCTAAAATCCTTCATCCCGTCCAGCTTGCCCATCACGCCGTCGATCTTGTCCTTGTACTGGCTGGTGTAGCTTTCCGGCTTCTTCGCCTCCCACGCATCCAACTGCATTCTCGCATCGCTCACTCTGCTCATGTTCTCTGTCCTCCTGTCAATGTGTTATTTCAGCTTCTCCTGCAGATCCCCCGCAAGGTTCTCCGTGTCAATGTTGCTCAAAATGTATTCCAGCTGCTCCTGCATCTGGTACAGATAATTCCTCAGCTCCCGGGCGCTGTCCGCATCCAGCTTTTCCAGCCTCGGCATGGAGATCTTCGAAAGTCCCACGATACTAGCCACGTCTCGGCACACCTCCACTCACTCTTCCGCCCTCGCTGCTGCTCAGCGTCATGGCGATGCTCCTCACTGCGATCTGTCCTTTTCCGGTCAGGCGCAGCCGCATGGTGTCGTGCCGGGTCGGGACAAAGGGCAGGTTCACCTGCACCCGCCTGTCCCGGGTGTCCACCCGGCCCATCTCTTGCCACTCGCCGCCGTCGAAGCTGGCCCACAGCGTCACCACGGTCCGCTCCATGGCGTCCAGCCGCACCGTCACCCGGCTGCAATACTTGTCGTCCGGGTCTCCGAGTCCGATGTCGCCGGTCACGGCCTCGTATTCCACCGTGTCCTCTTCGCCGCCGGCTTCCCGGCTCCCGTCTGCGGCCCAGATTGCTTCTTTGTCCCAGAAGTAGAGCTGCCGCCCGGTGCTGCACATGGCCCAGCCGGTGGCGTCCTCCTCGTGCCAGAGTCCTTTCTCGGTGTCGTACACCAGCAGCCTCTGCCCGCCGGGGCTCTCGGTGTGCAGGTAGTACCGCCCCACCAGCCCGCCGGCGGCCGCCCTTGTCACCCGGCTCATGGCCGTCTCGTCCAGCGAGGCCGACACCTTGGTGGGCAGGCTGCCGTCCCACGCCATGACGCCGTCCATCGAGAGGTAGTACAGTGTCTCGTTGATGACGCAGAGGCTCTGGTGGGCGCCCTTGGCCACGCCCGAGCACTGGATGCTGCTCATCTGGTAGTCGCTGGGCTTGGTGCCGTAGAGCTTGTGTAAGCCGTTCTCCTTGAAGAAAAGCACGTATCCCATGCAGGTAGCTGCGCCGGTAAACGCTCCGTCGCTGCCCACGGTTACGGCATAGCTGTCCGCTGCCGTGCCGCGATAGGAGAACCAGTTGGTGGCGTCACCCAGCTTGCAGGCATAGATGACGTTCTCGGTGCTCGAGCAGCCCCACACCCGGTTGTTGTGCTCCGTCAGCCAGTCCAGATCCGGCACCCGCCGCTGGGCCGTCACGTCCGGGAAAGGCCCGTCGAAGGTCTGGGTGGTCTTGCCGTCCATGGCCGTCCACACCACGCTCTGGCCCGTCACCACACAGGTGCCGTAGTACAAAACGCTCTCAATGTCCGGCGCGATGGAGAGAATCACTGAGTCCCCGGCCACGTCGTCCACCGCCACATCCCCGCCGAAATCGGCAGAATAAGCGTTCTTCACCACGCCCGGGATGCCCGTCAGGGTCACGGTGTCCCCGGCCTTGAACGCTTTGCCCAGCCCTTCGCAGGTCACGCGGCAGTAGTTCAGCAGGATGTTCTGCCACCCGCCCGCCGTGCTGTAGAGCTTCAGGGCGTCGCGGTAGCTCCACGGGGCGTCCTCGGCCTGCTTGAGCCAGACGTCGCCGTTCTCGGGGCTTTCCGGTTCGGTCGCGCCGAATTTGTTCGGCGTGTACACCACGCCCGCAGCGTCGCAGGGGGTCACGGTCAGGCTTCTGCCGCCCTGCTGCCAGCTGGAGCCCAGCGCGCTCAGTGTCCCCGCTGCGGTGTCAAAGGACATCTTGTCCGGCCAGATGAGCACCTTGGTCCCCATGCCTACCATCTTCTTCTCGCTGTCCGTCAGGGCATTCTCCAGTTCCACGGCGGCGCTGCCGTCGTCCGGGGCATACCGCAGGGTCGTGCCTTCCACGGTCAAAAGACCGTTCAGGTGGTACATCCCGTTCATCCCGGTTGCTTGACGCACCTTCCGCCGGGGCTTGCGGGTCTCGAGGGCCGGGTATCCCCGCGAAGAGAAGTTTTTCTCCTCGCTCAGCTCTGCCTCGCTGCACGCATACCCCTCGTTCAGCCCGCCAAATACCCGCAGCAGCTGCCGCTGGCTGTTGATTTGATTCAGGTTCGTCACGTCATCAGCCTCCCGCCACCTACCGGCATATAATTCCGCCTCACCCACGCCGCAAACTCCTGCACATAGCTCGTGTAGAGCTGCAGCTCATTCGCCGCCCGGGCCGTCTCGCCGAGGGCGAGGTCCATCTGCGCCGCCAGCCAGTGGGGATAGAGTGCTTCCGCTGCGTTGTCTGCCAGCAGCGGCGTGTCGTATTCCAGCCCTTCCGCCCACAAAATATCCGCACCGCGTCCCTCGAAGTCGCTGCCGGTGTCGCTGCGCTCCACCACGTTCCGCCGCAGGCCGCTGTCGGCCTGCCGCAGCCACAGCTGCTTCATCTCGTCCGAAAAGCTGTTGTTCGGCCTCAGCTCGTCGGCCATCTTTATCGCTTCGCCTGCTGTCATAAAACCTCCAAAACAAAATCCCCCGGCGCAGCAAGCGCCTGCAAGCTGTACCGGGGAATATCTCTCTGCCCTCTGTAGCGGAGCACTCTATTTTACGCCCCATCGGGCCTTGAGCGTCCAGCTTTACTTTCCCGGCCTGCCAATGGCTCCCCTTTCAAGGGGAGCTGGCGCGAAGCGCCTGAGAGGTCTTGCCGGGCGAGTGCTCTATGGTGGGTCTCTTATCAAATGGTCATCATCTGCGTACCGGCCGCCGCCTGCATGGCCTGGCTCTTCCGGGCCGCCTCGGCGTCCTGCTTGATGCTGTGCTCCAGCACCTCGGCCACAGCCTTCGGCACCTTCACGTCGATGCCGCGCTGGATGAGGTAGCTGTCGCCGTTGACGCCCACGAACACCGGTGCCGAGTAGCGGTCGTCATCCTTGAACAGGTGGATGGTCACCATGCCGTCGTCCTTTGCTTCGGCCTTCTCTTCGGCCTTCTCTTCGGCCTTTGCCTCGGCCTTCGCCTCGGCCATCGCCTCGGTTTTCTCCACAGTCTCCACCGCGTTCTCCACGGCATCCGCCGCAGCAGTCTCTTTCTTAGTCGCCATAGTATTTTCCTCCTTAATTTGCCTTCGCCTTCGCGCTGTACTTCGGGCTGACGCTCTCGATGCGCACCATGTACTGCTCGCACAGGCGCTCGGCGGTCTTGATGGCCTTCCAGCCCACGGACGCGCGCTGGTTCAGCGGGTCTTCGCCCGCGCCCAGCTGCTTGACGATGTGCTGCAGGCCGCCGCCCTCCACCTCGGTCACAGCGTAGGCGTGAGCCGCCAGCACCAGAGTGCCGAACACGGCCAGACTGGTGGGGCAGCCGGTGCCGGTCCAGATCTTCGCCTCGCTGGTCTCGATGAAGCGCACACCGGCCAGCTTGCCGATCTCGCCGTTGTAGATGTTCTCGGGGGAAGCGTACTTGTGGACATCGATCCACTCCGGGTTGCGGCGCAGATCATAGGCCACATAGGGGTGGACGATGGCCACATAGCTCTCGCCGATGGTGTCGGCGTTCTGGGCCTTCAGGGCAGTCGCCGCCTGGTCGATGAGATCCGGCGTCAGCACACTGGCAGTGGTCAGGTTGGCGCGGCTGGTCACGGCAGTGTCGCCCGCCGGCGCGTAGATGACGTTGGTGCCGCCCGCCAGCACCTCGCGGGTCACAGTGTCCAGCGTGCGGCCCGCCTGGGATGCCAGCACCTTGGTCGCCTGGGTGATGTTGTTGTCGATGGCGGTCAGCTGCAGCACGTCGGTGATGGCTGCCCAGCCGCCGTACTGCTTCACGGTGGCGGTCATAGGGGTGACGGTCAGGGCCTGAGCATTGGGGGTCACGCCCTCAGTCAGAGGCTCGGTAGCCTTGGGCAGGCTCTCGTACTTGCGGAACTCGATGGTCTTGCCGTTGTTGGCCGGGATGGGGTACTTGTCGCCGAACTGGTCATGCACCAGCAGCGGCTCCGCCTGATCCAGCAGACGCTTCTCGTAGTAGGTCTTCATTTCGGCGCTCATGCCAGTCGCGCCGGTGTGGTTTGCAGGCTGCGCAAACAGCTGCAGATTCATGTGGTTCTTCATGTTTCTTACTCCCTTCGTTTACTCATGTGCTTTATTGAGAGACTTCTGCTTCCCGGATTTTCCTTTAAGAAAGGCTCCCCTAACAGGGGAGCTCCGTTCTCGCGCGGCGTCAGCCGACGGGAACGGTGAGAGGTTCTTTCGGTCAGCAGCGCCTTTCGGTTAAAAAGTGATGATCTGTCCCCGCATGGCGCGGCGCTCCAGCTCTTCGCACTGCTGGGGCGTCAGCTTGGAGACGTCGGTCTTCAGCACCGCCGCGCCGCCGGGGTTGGTGCCGTTCTCGCTGGGCCGTGCGCCCCGCTGGCGGATCCGGGCTTCCACGCCCTTCTCGACGGTCTTGGCCGTCTGGGTGGTGCGCCGGGCCATGATGTCGTCAAAGTAGCGGGCCTTGTAGGCGTCCTCCATCTTCACGCCCAGCTTGAGCATCTGGGCAAAATCCGGGTCGGCCAGCGCCGTCTTGATGTCAAAGCCCGGGTCCTCGGCCCGGATGCGCTCCGCAGCGGCGTCCCACTCCTGCTGGATGGCTTCCATCTTGGCGGCCTCCGCCCGCTGCTGCTCGGCGGCACGGTGCTTGGCGTTCTCGCTTTCCAGCGCGTCCATCTCCTTGGCCAGCTGGACGCTGATGCCCTTCTTCATGGCCATGTCTTCGTAGTAGGCGTCGTCCTTCACGACGCCGCCCTCCACCGCAGCGGCCAATGCCTCGTAGTCGCCGGGAGCAGTGCCGTACTTCTGGCCCAGAGCGTTCAGGATACGCCCCACCGGCCCCTGCTCGTTCAGGATGCTGTCGTAGGCTTTCTGGGTGGCCTGCACGATCATCTCGCCAAACTCCCGGTTGTACTCGCCCCGCATCAGCTCGCCAAACGCTTTCCGGTGCGCCTCCGGGTCGGCGCTGCTCTTGTCTGCGGCACCGTCCTGTTCCTCGCCTTCAGCAGCATCTTCCTCCGCGTCCGGCTCTTCCGCCGGGCTCAGCATCTCATCCACCTGGGCGGCAGCAGCCTCCCGGCCTTTGCCCTGGGCGGGGGCAGACGCCGCCTTTTCTGCCGCCGCAGGGGCGGCACCATCTGCTGCACCGGCACCGGCGCCGTCACCGCCACCCTCCGCAAACAGCTGCAATTTCATGGCAGGTTCGTCCATATCATCTGCGCCGCCGTCTGTGACCATCAACTCAACATTGTCCGGATACGCTTCCGCCAGCGCACGCAGGCCCTCTTCCACAAAGTCAAACCAGCTTGCGACCATCAAAGCGTTCGGGCCGGATTTCGGCAGAGCCTGCACCACAAAAGTCTCGCCATGCTGCACACAGCTCGTCAGGAGTCTTCCACTCCTTGCAGCAGCTTCTACCTTGTTTGCCAGCGTCTGCGCCAGCACAGAAACCGCCGCACACACGATGTCCTGCCCCGCCGGGGCGTAGCCTGCATGACCGCTTGCAGCCAAACTATAGCCTTTGTCCGTATCCATCATCTCAATTTTGATCATGTAGAACCTCCTCACTTATTCGGATTGTTGATGTTCATTGCCCTCTCTGCCGCCTTCGTGGCCAGCGGGTTGGTCCCGCCGCCCACCTGTCCGCCCAGAGAGTTCGTTACCGTCTTTGCGCCGGCCTCTCCGCCGCCTCCGCCGCCGGTCATGGCAGCGGCAGCGGCCCCGGCCTGCTCGCTCAGGTTGGATCCGTTCTGCTGGTCGATGACTGCCGCCATCTGCTGGATCTGTGCCATCGCCTGCTGCAGTTGCTGGTACAGAGTGCCGTTCTGGGCCACCCGCTGGCGCACCTTCTCGATGCCCTCGAAGTCCATCATGTCCAGACACGCCAGTGCAGCGTCAGCATTGGCCGGGGCAAAGAATCCCAGCTGGTAGCACTCCTTCGCCGTCTCGTTCTGGGAGAGGCGGCTGAAGGTGCTCTTTTTAGCCGCGCTCACCGTGATGTCGAACACCGGCTCATGGGCGCCCAGCTCCACGCCGCCCACGTTCTCCACCGGCTGCGGCCGCAGCATCTGGCCGGAAAACTCCCGGTACTCCGTGCCGCCCTGCTGGCCGGTGATCCGGTAGACGCGGCTCTCGTCGTAGAACTGCCGCATCAGGTCGATGATGAAGTAGCATTCTTTTGCAAAGGAGCGGTAAGAGCTCTTCAGCATATCCCGGCTGAGCTTCGAGCCTGCTTCCTGCAGCGCTGCGATGGCCGAAGCAGCGGTCAGGCCGCTGGTGGCGCCGCCCTGGTTCACGTCCCGGTTGCCGCTGATCTCCTTCAGCTCGGCTACACGGTTCTGCTGGTAGGCGATGGTGTTGGAGGGCAGCGGAGCCGTCTCCAGCTCCATAAAGCCCCGCTCGTCCAGCCGTCCCGTGATATGCACCACGTCCTTCGCCGTGTCCAGCAGCTCGTCCTCGTTCACGCCCGCCGTGTCCGAGATAAGGTAGCGTTTCTTGGCCGCTGCCAGCGTGTTCTCGTCCATGGCCTGTGTCATCCGGTCGATGGTGTCCTGCGTGTCCTTCATCACGTCGATGTACCCAAAGCCCGCCGGGCTGTTCTCTTCCACAAAGAGCGGGTCGAACACAAAGGGATATTTTCCGTGGTCGTAGAAGCCCGTCTCGGCCATCGCCGGGTCGTTCTCACTGGCGTAGAGCACCACGCCGTTGCAGAACTTGCAGTAATGCACTACGGTCTGGCCGCCGGGCTTCTCCCGCTTGTAATACCAGTCCACCACCACGCTCTTTTCGCTGGTGTCGATGTTCTGGTCACTGACGTACTGCCCCACGGTGATGCCGCTGCTGCCCGCCTTGCCCTCCAGCTGAGGCCACCGGGCCGTCAGACGGTCGTTGTCAGCCAGCGCCAGCGAGAAGAAATTGGCCGAGTCCTGGATGTCCTCCACCCCCGGCTCCCAGTAGAGCATCAGCAGATCCATGCTCCGGATGGCGATGTCCCCGAGTCCGTCCCGCAGCGCCGGGTCCCAGAAGATGCCCTTCACGCCGGTACCCTGCTTGAGCTTGCGCCACCAGGTGTCGCTGTATACGCTCTCGTAGTCGGCCTGTTCCAGCAGCACCGGCAGGATCTCGGAGAGGAGCTTTGCCGTCTCCTCGTCGTCCTGCGCTCTCGGCAGCACGTTCGGCTCCGGGTAGTTGTCCATGGCGTCGGCGTGTTTGTTGGCGATGGAGTTGAACAGCCACCCCGTGCTGGGGGCGCGCTTGCCCTCCATCACCCGGTTGCCGTACTGCTTCCAGTGGCCCAGCTTGTACCATTCTTCGTTGTCGATGATCCGCTTGTCGAGGCTGGCCTTGGCCGACTTGTACTTCTCCAGCACAGCCATCGCCTCGCTGATCTCCTTCTCGCCGATCGCCGGTTCACCACCCAGCACCCCGGCCAGACTCTCGCCGCCGGGGCTTTCATCTGCTGCCAGGTCAAGCTCTTTTTTACCAAATTCCATCCCATTTTCCTTTCCGCGTTCCTGTTCAAATCGGAGAAGCACAAAAAAATGCGTTTAGCGAAGCGGCTAGCATTTTTGTGCTTCGACCTCTCCTTTGGGGTTACTAGGGGCGAGCAGCCCCTAGTTCGTGCCTCCCGCGCCTCGAAAGTAGCGGGCGCTTTTCTGGTTCTCTTTTGGCGCGCAAAAGAGAACATATCCCCTGTCAGATCCTCATAAACCTCGTCTTGTCCTTCCTCGGATCCATATCCAGCGGGTCGTCCAGCATGGGCGGCGGCGTGGTGTGCTTTGCGCCGCTGATGGGGTTCTCCATCAGCACATACCGGCACTCGTCGTAGATGTGATCCTCCTGCGTGGTGTCGATGTCCTCCACATTGCTCTCGTCATAGACGAGGTTCGGGATGGTGCGGATGAAGTGCTTGCAGGTGTTGAAGACCTGCAGCATCGGCCTGCCGTCTTCGCCGAAAGCCAGTCGGTAGTGAAACTGCATCTTTCCCGCCAGCCGGGTGTGGTCGCCTGGCATCCAGTGCAGAAAGTTCGGCCCCCGCTCCATCATGGCGGCGATGCTCTCGCCTCGGCTCTCGTCAAAGATGGCCGGGTCGGCCACGCCCAGGATGACCCGGCCTTTCAGCAGCGGGTCATTTTCCTCCGCTTCCCGGATCATCCGTGCCTGTTCCATCGGGTCCTTTCTCAGGCCCTCGTTGGGTGTGCCGGTGCAGCCGTAAAGCTCCTTGATGCGGTAGAGCCGCCCGCGCTCGTCCGCTGCATACCACCCCACCGAAAACGGCTTCGAGAAGCCGAAGTCGTATCCCCGCCAGATCTTCCAGTGCTCCGGGATGGGGAACGGCTCGATGACGTGGGTCCACCTCTGGTCCTTGTAGTGGTTCGGGTCGTTCCGCCACTCGGTGAACACCTGCCCCGAAAAGCTGTCCCAGCTGCCGTAGAGCAGCGCCTGCTTTTCCGCTTCCGGCAGGCTCGCCAGTGTGCCGATGTAGCCCGGGTCGTTTTCCAGCAGCGCCGGATTGTCAAAGACGGTGGACGGGATAAAAATGCGGGTGCGCCGCCGGGTGATCTCATCCCCGTCCGGCGTCTTTACCTTCATCAGCTGCACCATCCGTGTACCCGCCGGGGCAGGGCTGATAAATCGGCTCTTCACCCAGCCATGCCCCACGCCGCCGGGGTTGGCCGTGGCCCGGATATAGACCCGGGTGCCGGGGCCGGAAGGGCGGTTGCGGCTCATGACATAGCTGTATTCGTCCCAGGTAAAGTGGGTCAGCTCATCCACACCGATAAAGTCGAAGGCTTTGCCCTGATAGTTGTACTTGTCCTGCGCATGGTTTAAGCTGCCGAAATAGATCTTCGCCCCGCTGGGGAAGGTCCAGCAGTGGCTCGAGCCGTTGTACCTCGCTTTGGGAAACACCGGCTTGTAGTACCGCATGGTCTTGTCGATGAGCTCCGAAAGCTGCGGGTAAGTCTTTCGCAGGATGAGTGCCCGGTAGTGCGGGATGTGTACCTGCCGCAGCGCCTCGATGACGAGGGCGTCGCTCTTACCGCCGCCAGCAGCGCCCCCATACAGAGCCTCGTCCTCGGTGCGCGCCATAAACGCTGCCTGTCTCGGCTGCGGCGACCAGATGACAGGCCGTCCTCCGCGTCTTTTCTTTTTCACTCTATCTGCCTCCCCTCTGTTGCAAGGCCCGGCGCTTCACGCCCCGCCAAGCTCTTCTTGTCCCGCTCAGACTTCCCCGGCCTGCCAATGCCTCGCCCTCTGGGAGAGGTGGCAGCGCGCAGCGCTGACGGAGAGGGCTACTCCACCATCACCTCCGGCCCTTTTTCTTCCCGGCTCTCGGCCCCGATCTCCACCAGCGGTGGGGCATCGCCCTCGCTCTGGCTCTGGCTGGGTACCATTGCCGCAGCCTTTTCGGCCACGGTCATCAGCACAGTGGCCATCGCGGCGGCGTTCTTGTCGCTCATCACGCGCTCACCGTACCGCTCGAGCTGAGCGTCCAGCAGTTTTCGCTCTTCGCTGTCCAGCTGCCGGTCATAGCTGTCCTCGGCAGCGTACAGCACAAGCCCCGTCTCCGTGGCGTCCGCCAGCTCCTCGGCGTCGCTCTTGAGCAGTGTGCCGACTGCAAAGCAGCGGGCGCGGGTGTCCTCGTCCAGTTTCCGATGGAGCTTGGCCTGTACCTGCGCGGCCCGCTGGCTCTCGTCCACACGGCTCTGCAAATAGCTCACCTGCGCCCTCGCCCCGAGGCTGGCCCGGATCGCGATCTCCCGCGCAGCAGCCTGCCGCTCTTTTGCAAAGGCGTCGCTCCGGCCGGCTTCCTCGGCCATCCACGAGCGGATGGTGCTCTCCGGCACGCCGTACCGCCGGGCTACCGCACAGATGGATCCAGACGACAGCATGGCCATCAGCACCTCGGCCCGCACCTTCGGCGGGTACTTTCGCCCCCGCTGGGAGCCCTTTACCGTGTTTTTGCAATATGCCCGCTTGGCCACCGCTCTGCCTCCCCTCTGTGGTTCTTCTCTCCCAGTCTACCGCCGCCGGAAAAACAAAACTACTGCGGACATTTGAGAGTCAGGCAGCACAAACAGGCCGGGTCTCCCCAGCCTCATCACGCTATGCCAACGCTATAACAGCCCTTCCGTTGCCGCGTAGATGGCCACGGTGCTCAGCGCTTCCAGCTCCTTGTGGTAGTAGGTCGTCCGCCCGATGTGCAGCTTCGCCACCACCCGCTCCTCCGGCATCCCGTCCAGATACCTCAGCTCCAAAAGCCGCCTGCATACCGGGTCTTCGGCCTCGTAGTAGTCCATCGCCAGCGCGATCACACCCGCCCAGTCGCTTTTTCCCTGTCCACAAGCCCGCAGCTCCGCCCGCACCCGTCGCTTCTGCTCTCTGGTCAATCCCTCGCCGCCTTTCTTCCGCGCGCGTTAAAACGCAAAATACCGGTACTTTGTCTGTCAGGTGCGAACTTTCGCACCCTCCCGCTTTACCATCACCACATAGCAGCGCAGCTCGTCTGCGTCCCAGCCCTCTTTTTCGTCGCCCGGCGCGTCCGGCTCCGGCACGACGCACCGCACGAACCTCCAGCCCGGATACCGCTGCTCCCACCAGTAGGCGTTGTCCTTGCAGTCGGTGCAGCCTTTGCGCAGCTGCTTGCGGCTCCATCGGGTGTCGTTGGGGGCGTGCTCCACCGGCAGTGTCAGCTTCCTCGTCTCGTACCACCGCATCTGTCCGTGCCGCTCGAAGTATGTGATCAGGTCATCCAGCCTGTTTTGCAGATTTAACCGGTCGGCGTTGGCCGTACCGAGGCTCTCCACGCTGCCGTCCGGCCATCGCACGGCCCACTTGTCCTCCAGCAGCTGCCGAAAGTCCGCGTTCTGCCGCATGGTCAGCCCTTTGCACTCGATCAGCAGGTGGTGGTGGTAGCGCCCGCTCTTTCGTCCGCAGCCGGTCAGGCCCATCACCCGCAGCTCAGCGTCTGGGCCGTACAGCTTTGCGATGGCAGCCTTCACCCGGCGGATGTAGTTGCGCAGATCTCGCTGGGCCTGCTCCATGCTCTCCGGCAAAAAGGCGTCTATGTAGGTCAGGGTCAGATAAAATCCCAGCACGGTAAAGTTTGCGTTGGCTTTCTGTACCCTTCGCCGGTGTGCGTGCTGGGCGTTCCGCTTCTTCTGCCGCTCGCTGCTGGGCTTTGTTCTCTTCCCCCGCTTGGCCGCATGCTCCTCGGGCGTGATGGGGTAGAGGTCTACTTCCATGTACCCCTCTCCGCAGAGCGTTTTCTTTTCCCGGGTGTAGGTCTGCTTCACGTTGTACCCTCCTGCTGCCTTAAGCTGGTAGTGTAGTTTTCTCTTCCGTGGTCATCACCGTCACAGAAATAACGGGTATACTAGCTCCCCAAAGCGCCCGCCCGGACGCTTTTTTATAAAAAGGAATATATAAACCGATATGCCTGCCGCCGAGCCTCCTCAGCAGCACCCATCCCGCCTTATATTTTTGTCTAAGACGCCCCCGATGGTTTTCCATCGGGGGCTTACCTGTCTGTATTTTTATGGCCTTGCCGGCTTTCCCGCCACCGCCCGGCGCCGAAGCCCAGCTCCTCGATGCAGGCCTCAGCGCACAGCGTCCAGACCATGCTGGCCGCCACGTCGCCCGCCATCCGCAGCTGCTCTTCCCGCCGGGTGCGGGGGCTGCGCAGCACCGGCACCCGGAAGTCCGGGTCCACGCCCTCCGGCATCCAGCTGCGCCGCAACGCAAGGCTCCTGTCCGTCGAGGGCATCCCCCGGTCGTTCACTGTCATGGCCACATCCAGACTCTCCTGCCCCAGCTTTTCCGCCCGGGCCAGGATCTTGTTCAGCCGCGCCGCGCCAACGCCGAAGCTCTGGTGCAGCGCGATGAGGATGCACCACCTCGTCATCTCCGCCGTCCCCTCCCGCGTCAGATCAAGCTCTGTCGTGAGGCTCATCTTGTTTTTCTTCATACCCTTTGTACTCCCTGCACTTCTCATCCCGCCCGGCGCAAGCAAGGCACCCCGGACGGGTTATCTCAAAAACATGGATGCATTGCTTTTGGTCTATCACGGTTCCCCCGTCTCCGCCATCAGGCGGGTCAGGTCTCCCAGCATCCCGCTCACGGTCTTGGAGAGGATGTTGATGGCGTCCTCCTGCAGGTCTCCCGGCAAGGCCCGCACCGTAAAGCTGGCTGCCACCATCTCCTGCTTCAGCCGGGTGTTCACCCGGCTCACCTCCGCCCAGAGCTTTGCCTCGTCCGGCGTCATCTTCCGGGCGCTGGGCCGGACAGCCCCCTTGATGAGCGCCGCCAGCTGGTGGAACTCTTCGTCGCTCACCTCTTTGTCGTCGCTCGCTGCGGCGATGGCCCGCGCCCGGTCGCTGGGCGTACCGGTGCGCAGGATCTGCTCGTATTCTTCCAGCTTCATTTCTGCTCCCCCGCATTCATTCCGTACAGTGTTGCCATAAACTTTGCTTCTTTGCCCTCTACGCCCCGCGTTGCCTTGAGGCCTTCCGTATCCAGCAGCATCACCTTAATGCCCCTCGAAATTTCCTCGGCAAACTGCGGGTTGGACGACATCGGCCCCAGCAGATTCCTCGCCACACCCACAAAGCCCCGGGCAGCGCACGTCAGCACCTCATCCGGCGTTTCTTTTTTTGCCTCAATGGCAAGCATGACCTGCCCTTCTGCTATCTTCTTCATTTCGATCCGTACCATTGCACTCTTCTCCTTTACGCACTGTGTCTGTCGTTCTTCTCTTCCGCTGCCCTCTGGCAGCTCTTCAGCTTCCGGCAGTACCGGCGCAGCTGCGCCTTCTCCGCCTGCTCGATCTCCAGACCCCGGCCATAGCCCCAGCAGACGATGCCGCCGGCGGCCATCAGCACGGCCAGGATGACCGCACCCGTCCAGCCGCCCACGGCGTCAAAGGTGATGCTGTCGCCCACCCCCGCCGCGCCGATCAGCAGCGCAGTGCCGGTCAGGTAAAGCACCTGTATCTTCATTTTCATTGCAATTCTCCTTTCGCTGTGGTAAAATCGTTCTGGTGATAGGCCCTTTCAACCTGTCACTCGGAGGCTCGTCGGTGTTCCAGCACCGGCGGGCTTTTTGTTTTTCGGGGCCTTCCTGGCGTTCCGCTGGCAGATCTCCATAGCCTCCTGCCGCTGCTCCAGCGCAGCGTTTTTGTCGATGCGCCACAGCTTCGGCCCCTCCTTGTGGGCGGGCAGCTCACCCCGCTGGCACATCCGCCGCACCGTCTTCGGGCAGATGCCCATCAGCTCACCGTACTGCGCCACGGTCAGATACGCAGGCAGCTGCCTCGCGTCCCAGACTTTTGCCTTCCGCATGGTCATCCCCTCCTCACAGCCACTCGCTGCAAATGGTGTCGGCTACGCGCTTTGTAAACCCCAGCAGCTCGTCGCCCCGCTGGAACATCAGCACGGCAGCGCCCACGATGGGCAGCTTGCCGTTCGCCGTAAAGTCCGCCGGGGCAAGTTGCGTGGCCTTCCGGTTCGCAGGCTTGCACTTCATTCGGCCTTCTTCGTCCACCAGCAGCACCAGCCGGTCGGCTTTCTCCCGCGCCCAGGTGGCGTCCAGCGCCGACGGCACGGTCTCCACATATCCGCTCACCAGCTTCTGCAGGGTCTCCAGCTTCGCGCCGTCCCCCTCGTCGCACTTGAGCACAAAACTCCGGTTCTTCGCCGGGATCACGATCATGTAACGGTTCATTTTTTACGCCTCCGTATTGGCACGTCCGGCCTGCTCGGCCTTCTCCACACTCACATCGTCAAACGCATCTTCCAGCACCCGCAGCACCCGGCGCTGTGCCGTGGGCCTCAGCCCAGCCCGCCGCATTGCGATCAGGCAGTAGCCCATGCAGGCCGCGTTGCTCCACGGCCCGTTCAGATTCTTCAGCATTTCTTCCATGTCTTTCTCCTTTCTCCCGCACTCTTCGGCGGGTCGTCTCTCTTGTCCGCTTCCCCGCTGCGTGATACAATCCTTTCAGAAAGGATGTGTAATTATGACTTTTGTCGAAAAATTGACCCTTGTTTCCTCCTTTGCCGCTCTCATCTCCGCCGCAGCCGCCCTCTTCGCTTCCATTGCACAGGTCTTCATTGCTCGTAGTTCCAACCTGTATGCCTATAGACTTGAATCCGACAAGCTCTTTTTCCACGCCAAAGTCGAAGCCTACCAGCAGTTCTTCCAAGCCACTGACCGCTGCATGAATCTTCTGGATCGTACTTCCGCCGGCGATTTGCTTGCCCGCTGTTCCTATGCGATCCTCTTCTCTGAAGAGGATGCTACCTGTAAAAAACTCAGTGCGCTTTCAGCGCTGCTTATGGAATTCCGCTCTTCTCCTGCATCTACCAATGTTTTAGAAAAACTCAAGGTTGCTGAGTATGAAGCCGTCGAGGCTATGCGGCAGGAGCTGCTACAGCTGCGTGAACCCCGGCACCAGCCACTCACAAAGCACAAGCACCGTGTATAAGTAGCTCACGCCGATGGAAAACAGGATATACCCCTGTCTCTCGCCATGCAGCCATACTTTCGCTACCCACACGGCTGCAATGTTCATCGCCCACGCCGCCAGCAGCCAAACGATTTCTTCTTTCACTTTTCCTCCTTCCTCACGCACTCTTCGGCGGGTCAGTTGTGTGTGGTGAACTTATACAAAAATCTTTCGATTTTTTCACAAGCTTGACAAATCAAATCGCAGCATTTGATTTTTGCATACAAAATTTGTATTCTTATTATTGTAATTACTTTTTCCATCTTGTTCTCTTATGAAAGGACCAGTGATCAAAATGGCTAATGAACCTTCTAGCCCTCAACTTATTCCTGAATGTATCAGTAAACCGGTAAAATCTCTTCTAACTCCGCCTGCTAAAGAAATTGGAATGACCTTCGCTGATTTGATTTATCTCGCAACTGGTCGGCTTCATTTCAAAGTTGCCAAACAACAAGCCCAATACGACCATGATTTGCAGGAATTCAAGGACGGCCTTGATAAAAAAATCAGCAACAAACCTGAAGAGGCTTTATGCGACCCCAAGCTTCAGGTCGCGGGACCAGCGATTGAAGCTGCTAAGTACTGCTTGCAGGAGCCTCAAATTCGTGAGATGTTCCAAAATCTGATAGCGAATGCCGCAGACTCTCGGTATCAACAGGAGGTGCATCCCGCTTTTCCTGCCATGATCACTCAGATGTCACCGTTAGATGCTGAAAATCTTGCCCTTTTTCAGCAATCAGAGCAATATCCCATCGCTGAATATCGCTATATCTGTTACGACCACTCCTATAAAGTGATGCTTACAAATTGCTTTTTTTCTAACCCCCATATGCAAGAGTTTGATGACATTCTCCTCCAGTCTGCATCTTTAAGTTCTCTTGACCGGCAAGGTCTTGTTACTATAAGCTACAACACGCATCTTACTGACGCCGATTCCTATACCTCCTTCGAGAACAATGAAATAATTCGAGTTATGAAAACTGCCGTCTCAGCTTCACCCGAGGATGGCTTCCACAGTCCTCGCGATGATTCCTTGATCATCGATGCGACTTTTGAACGCGGCAGAGTTTCTCTCACCCCTCTCGGAAAGTCCTTTTTGAAGGTTTGCTTTTCAACTTAAGCGTTATCCGCTTTTTCTCCTCCCTCACGCACTCTTCGGCGGGTCGTCCACGTTCGTCCGGCTGGTGGCCAGCAGCGCTGCCCCTTCGATCATGTACCCCAGTTTTACCTGCACGTCCTCCGGCAGAGTCTTCATTTTGTCCAGCAAGCTACTGGCGTTCATCTCTGCGACTGACATTTTATCAACCTCCTCGTTTGTTATCGCTCTTAGAAAGTTTTCTATCTGAACTTTCCGAGTTTATTTTAGTTTATAATCTCACCTTTGTCAAGTGTTTCTTTGCGTTTCGTGTTGATTTTCTGAACTCGATGTGCTATAGTAGCGTCGAAGGGAGGTGAAAACCATGAACGAGCGAATCAAAGCCGCACGTAAAGCCCTCGGATTGACAATGGAGCAATTCGGTAAGCGTGTAGGTTTGAGCAAATCAGCCATCAGCTTGATTGAGAGTGGCAAAAACGGAACGACCGAGCAGACAGTTGCGTCTATCTGCCGCGAGTTTGGTGTCAATGGAATGTGGCTGCGCACTGGCGAAGGCGAGATGTTCGACCAGAGCACAGAATCTTCTCTTGACCGTCTGGCCGCCGAGTATCATCTGGATGAGCGGAAAAAAGCCATCATCTCCGCTTTCCTCAAGCTCAGCACTGCCGATCAGGAGGCTATCCTTCGCTACGTCGATTCTTTGGCCGCAGAGTTGTCTGTCTCGCCCCCGGCGCTGGACGTCGATGCCGAAGTTGAAGCCTATCGTCAGGAACTTCTTGCGCAGAAAAAAGCGGAGGTCGCTGTCTCTCCCTCCGCTGGTACAGCCGCCAACGCGGGCTGAAATAAGCCAAAAAGGCTCCTGTGCGTCCCTGCACAAGAGCCTTTTACGTTGCCAGTGCAACGAAACAAATTTTATGGCGAATTTTTGGTGATTTTGACACTTCCCATCCCTGCGCCTTTTCCTCTATGATTGTGAAAATATAGTTTTTGAGGAGGAATTGCTCATGCGGCTTACATTATTTGAAATTCTGTTCGGGGCTATCGTTGTTGTTCTGGCCTTTTTGCCGATTATTTTTTTGGTTTATCTCAAACATCATTCTGAAGTTCTAAAGAATTTTGAGCTTCGCCGAAACCGTCAAACTTTTCGTTATAAATTTTTTCTTATTCTTTTGGGTATTTCTATTTCTGCTTTCTACTTTTTAGTTTTCACATTAACTTTCGGAATGCTATATTTCCCAGTATTTCTAGCTTCTCTAGCAGGAACATTGCTTTCCGGATGGGTAATGTATCTTCTATGTAAAAAGTTTGATACTCATTCTTGCTCCACACTCCTAATTTCGGCTATTGTCCTTTTTGTATTCCTCTCAATCGACCTTCTTGCTCCCACTATTATGCTTGGGGGGTCTTTGTTCAATACCAACACTATTTACTCAATTTCTTTTGGATGTTTAACCATTTATGCGTTTTGGTTAAAGTTCCATCCTTTCCCACACACTAGCAGTTCCATAAAGTCTGTAGACTCCACTACTCCTTCCGAATCTGAGTCCTCCGTCCCTGCTTCCGATAGTGATAAAGGTTCTACTTCCACCATTGGCTGCCTTAAAGCTGATGTCTTCAGCGACAGCGAACTGCCTGTGGAATCTATTCCTGTTAATCTCGTTCCAGAATCAGTCGTTACCGTAGGCTCGCCCACTCCTACCGAAAACACCACTACCAAAAAAAGTATTCATGTGCCGAAGAAACTCATTCTCTTTACTAGCTTTGTTTTCATTTTCGCTCTAGGCATCGTTCTCGGCTATCTAACTGGAGGCGGCTATCTTTCTCCTGATTTTGTACCCAATTCTCCTTACATCCAAAAACTTCAAAAGGCCGAAAGTGATGCTTCTTCAAAGGGTTATAAGAAAGGTTATCATGATGGCCGCGATGATGGCTATATTGCAGGGAAAGAATACGGCTACAAAGAAGGTTACCACGAAGGCTATGATGACGGCGCTTCCGATGAGTTAGCTCTTCTATTGGACGACTACTTTGGCTAATCCACAGTTACCAATTTATGTATTGAATCGAGGTGATCATTTATGTCCACCCGCAGCCACCCCGAATCCGCCCGCATCATCCGGGAGGCACGGCAGGCCGCCGGGCTGACGCAGCTGGAGCTTGCGGAGAAGCTTGGTGTCACCATCGGCACGATCGGCTATTATGAGCGAGGCGCAGGCCAGCCCAAAATCGATAATCTCTTTGCACTCTGCGACATCCTGCACATCAGACCCGCCGACCTCCTGCGCGCCGATACATAACCAAACGCCCCCGCCAGTGTTTCCACCAGCGGGGGCGTTCGTGCAAAAAATCCCGGCAGCCTTGTACGATAAAAGCTGCCGGGGTGCGCATGGGGGCGCAATGTCGGAGAAAAACAACGCAGTCAATGACTCTCTGCCTGCTGACACATCCAGTATACCATACCTCATGTGCATCGGCAAGCAGATCGGAAAGGAGTTTTTATGGCCAAAAATAAAAAAGGCGCCGACGGCCGCTACCGGTATCGTATCTATCTGGGCAAAGCGGACGATGACAGCAAAAAGTTCAAGTCCTTCTATGGCTCCACGGAGCGCGAGGCCCGCGCTGCTGCCGAAGCTTACCGCACCGCCATCGGCAAGGGCATGGATCCTCAGCAGGCCGAAGCCACCTTAGGCACCCTGTATGATAATCTCATCGCGTCCAAAAAGGCAAAGGGCATCAGCCAAAAAAGCATTGACCGGCTGGCCACCAATAAAGCCCACTGGGGCGAGCTGGTGGACGTTCCCGCCTCTGAGCTGCGCGCGTCCGACTTCCAGCAGGTGCTCAACACGCTGGCCGGCTGGCACGACGGCAAGCCGCCCCTCTCCCACTTTACCCTCACCAATCTGCGCGGCAGCGCCAAGGCGGCGTATAACCTCGCCATCCCGGAGATCGTGATGTACAACCCTCTGATCAAGACCATCGCCCCCGCCGGGGCTGCGTCGGAGCCGCGCGACCCCATCACCGAGGCGCAGCAGCGCTGGATCCGTGAGACGCCCCACACTGCCCAGCGGGCCGCGATGCTCCTGCTCTACTCTGGCCTCCGCCGCAGCGAGGCCACCGCCCTCACCTGGGCCGACATCGACCTCGACGACGCCACCATCACGGTCAATAAGGGCTACGATTTCCGCGCCAAAAAGGTCAAGATCCCCAAGACGCCTGCCGGCGTCCGCATCGTCAGTATCCCCAAGGTCCTCGTCGATTATCTCCGCACCCAGCAGGACGGCTGCCTCTACGTGCTCCACAACCCCAAAGGCCGGCAGATGACTGAGCAGGGCTGGAAGCGCCTGTGGGAGAGCTACATGCGTGACCTTAACGTCAAGTACGGCTACGACGGCCAGCAAAACAAAAACCGCCCAGGCGGCCTGCCCATGCTCATCGACACCTTTACCCCGCACCAGCTCCGTCACACCTTCTGCACCCTGATGTACTTCGCCGGTGTGGACGTCATGACCGCCCGCGACCAGATGGGCCACAAGGACATCTCGGTCACGCTGGGCATCTACACCGCCCTCGATAAAAAATTTAAGAAAAAGAAAATCAATCGTCTGGATACCTACCTCAAAAAATCCTGTGCTAACTCGGGCTGATTCTCTTGTTTCTCTCCCCTTTTTGCGCCACCTCTTGAGCCACCTTTTTGAAAAACTTTCCGCGAAATTAGGGCAATTACCGCCCACATCCCCCTCGAAAGGCATTTTCGCAGACAAACAAAAATCCCCGAAAAGTCAGGCGCGAAGCCACTTTTCGGGGATCTTTCTTTGGAGCTACTGATCCGATTCGAACGGACGACCTGCTCATTACGAGTGAGCTGCTCTACCGGCTGAGCCACAGTAGCA
>ERZ773264.692-NODE-692-length-47341-cov-25.213700_pt1 | contig 47341 bp, 42 predicted proteins | sample MGYA00511910_ERZ773264 | MGnify/ENA primary metagenome ERZ773264 (study PRJEB29015, sample SAMEA2737739) | human gut metagenome | biome: human gut; feature: human-associated habitat; material: faeces | place: China | collected 2012 ...
CGTGGAGCCCCGCACCAAGGACGTGGCCCGCGAGATGTACGAGATCATCGAGCAGGACAACGTGCTGGCAGCCGCCCACGACGCCCCGAAGGCCGAGTAAATCCGGCATGACCCCGCCCCGCCCTGCATAAGATGGCAGAAAAGGGGAGGGGAATGTCATGAAACAACAGGACGCAAAGCCGGAGCAGGCTCTGCCTCATGACCTCATCCTGGAGGGGCGGAACAAGCTGACCGTCACCGGTGTGCGGCGGGTCATCCGCTGCGACGCCGAGGGGGCGGCGATGCTCACCTCGAAAGGGACGCTGGAACTCACCGGGGCCGAGCTGAGCGTCACCAGCCTCGACCTCGACAAGGGCGAAGTCAAGCTTACAGGCCGGGTGGACACGCTGGAATACACCGCAGAGCATACGCCGGGCGGCTTTCTGCGCCGTCTCGTCCGGTGATGGGCCCGGCGCTTTCGCCCGGGGCGGTGGGGCAGGAGATGGCGGCCTGCGCGGTGCTGGGCGGTGTGCTGGGCGCGGCGCGGGCCGTTCTGCCCACCCGGGGCAGGGCCGCGTTCCTGCCGGATATGCTTTTTGTGGGAGTGGCGCTGATGGCTTTGCAGAGCTACGCCGTCTCCCAGAGTCAGGCCGGGCAGCTGCGGGGCTATATGGCGCTGGCGGCGTTCTGCGCCGCCGGGGCGGTGCAGGCAGCGCTGCGGCCTCTGTTCGCCGCTGCCGAAGCCTTTGCGGGGAAACTGCTGCTGGGGCCGGTGCGGCTCGCCGCCCGGTGCATCGCCCCGTGGAAAGCCGCCCGCGCCGCCGCCAAAGTACGGCGGAACGAAAAAAGACTTGCAAAAAAACAGAAAAAGAGCTTGCCAACACCACGGCGTATGTTGTATAATTCAAACGTATCAAAGTGAGAGTACAGGCGCATCGGGCCTGCTGTCCGAAAACGGGAGGCACTGTGTTATGGCAAATCCGAGCCGGAAAAAGCGGAAGAGAAAGGCGTCCGTCGTGGGCGCTGTGCTGAAACTGCTCTTCCTTCTGCTTTTGCTGAGTATGCTGGCGGCGTACATCGCAAATCAGGTGGCGCTCAGCTCCAAGAAAGCGGAGCTGGACACCCTGCAGGAGCAGATCGACCAGCAGAAGACCCAGAACGAGGAGATGCAGCGCATCCTCAGCGGCGACTCGGACGACGTGACCGAGTGGGTCGCGCGGGACTCTTACAATTATGCGGCGGCCAACGAGCGCATCTTCGTGGATGTGACGGGCAACTGATGCCGCGCCCGGGCGGCTTGCGGCCGGCGGGAAACATATTAGTCAACAAGGAGTATTGAGTTTTGGCGATTGAGGTAGGGAATATTTTTGAAGGCCGTGTCACCGGAGTAAAACCGTTTGGCGCATTCGTTGCGCTGCCGGAGGGCCGCGTGGGCATGGTCCACATTTCTGAGGTGTCCAACGAGTATGTGCAGGACATTGCAGCCGTGCTGCATGACGGCGACACCGTGAAGGTGCAGGTCATCAACGTGGCACCGGACGGCAAGATCGCGCTGTCCATCAAGCGGCTGCTGCCGCCGGCACCCCGCGCTCCGCGTGAAGGCCGCGGCCCCCGCCCCAACAACAACGGTTCGCGGGAAGGCGGCTTCCGCCGCAACGGTCAGGGCGGTCGTCCCCAGGGCGGACGCGGCCCGGCACGGGACGCAGCGCCCCGCGTCTGGCAGCCCAAGGCCCCGGCCAAGAGCGACAACCTGAGCTTTGAGGACATGATGAGCCGCTTCAAGAGCCAGAGCGAAGAGAAGATGGCCGACCTCGACCACGAGACCAACAACCGCCGGGGCGGCGGCTACGCACCCCGGGGACGCCGCGGCAGCCGCTGAGCCGTCCGCACAAGACGAAGAAGCTTTGGGCCTGCCCCCAGCGGGGCGGGCCTGTTTTTTGGTGCGGCACGCCGCACCCGACAGGAAAGGAAACCAGAATGCCTGCAAAATTTGAACTCATCGCCCCCTGCTTTTTCGGGTGCGAGTCCACGGCCAACTTTGAGCTGCGCCGCATCGGCGCCGAGGACATCCGGGTCAGCGACGGCCGTCTGACCTTCAGGGGCGGCGCGGATATGATCGCCGCCGCCAACCTCAACCTCCGCACTGTGGAGCGCGTGATGCTGCTCCTGAACACCTACACGGCCACCACCTTCGACGAGCTGTTCGACGGCGTCTACTCCATCCACTGGGAAGAGCTGCTGCCCGCCGACGCGGCTTTCCCGGTCACCGGCTCTTCGCTGAACAGCCAGCTGTCCAGTGTGCCGGCCTGCCAGAGCATCATCAAGAAGGCCGTGGTCAAGCGCCTGATGCAGGGCCACCGCACCACCAGCCTGCCCGAGACCGGCGCGGAGTATAAGATCCGCTTCATGCTCCGCAAGAACGTTTGCGAGATCATGTTGGACACCACCGGCGACGGCCTGCACAAGCGCGGCTACCGCCGCAACTCCATGGAGGCCCCCATCCGTGAGACACTGGCCGCTACCATCGCCGACCTGGGCCGCGTCCGCCGCGACAGCCTCGTGGAAGACCCCTTCTGCGGCAGCGGCACCCTCCTCATTGAGGCCGCTCAGAAGGCCATGAACATCGCCCCCGGCCTCAAGCGTCGCTTTGCCGCCGAGCGCTACAGCTTCGTGCCTGCCGCCATCTGGGCCGAGCAGCGCCAGAAGGCTCTGGCCGACTCCAAGCTGGACGTGGGCTTTGAGGCCTTCGGCTACGACATCGACCCCGCTGCCGTGGCTCTGGCCAACGCCAACGCCAAGCTGGCCGGCGTGGAGAAGCGCTGCCACTTCGAGGTGGCCGACGTGGCCGATTTCGCCGCTAGGAGCGAGGCCATCGTCCTGACCAATCCCCCGTACGGTGAGCGCATGAGCACCATCGAGGGCGCCGCCAAGCTGGCCCGGACCCTCGGCCAGCAGATGGAGGCTCACCCCTGCGCCGGTGTCTACGCCATCACTGCCGATATGGATTTTGAACACCACTACGGCAAGCGGGCCAACAAGCGCCGCAAGATGTACAACGGCATGATCCCCTGCCAGCTGTATATGTACTACAACGCCCCCAAGTTCGAGAACCGCCCCGCAAAGCCCATGCCCAAGAGCGGCTTTGACGGCAAGCGCACCCAGCCCGGCCACACGGGCCGTTTCGAAAAGAAATAAGATGCACCCAAAGACCGCACTGAAATCGATTCCAGTGCGGTCTTTTCTAATTAAATTTACAAAAGAACGGTTGAACGCTGACGAAAAATAGATTATACTAGTCTATAGCTGTGGGGAAGCGGTCTTCCCCTGCAAGAAAGGCTGCGCCCGGCGCGGCCCGCGAAAGGAATGAACAGAATGAAGGGACGTATGCGGCCCTATCTGCCGGAGCTGACCATCCGGGATTACAACACCTATCAGTGGTATCAGCGCGGCGTCCGCCGCCAGCTCTACACCACCTATGGGCTGTATTCCTGCTATGGTCTGCGCTACAACGGCGTCCTGTTCGCAGTGCTGGCCGACAGTCTGGCAGGACGTCCGGCCACCTGTAAGCGGATGCGGGAGCCGGGTACGCTGGTCTGGCGGCAGATGATGTGCCAGACCCAGGGCATCCGGCTGGCCGCACAGGTGGAAGTCCTGCTGAGCTGGCACCGCATCCAGGATGCCCAGTGGGCCGATCTGCCCTTTTATAAAAAGGTACGGCGGGTGGTGGACACCGTCCTGCTGCGGCAAGCCTACCGGAAGGCCGCCGCCGAGAACCCGGCACTGGAGCGCATCTTCGTGCAGGAGCGGGACCAGGCCAACGTCCAGATGACCCTGAACGCCAAGAACTATCTGCTGGCCGCAGAGCCGAAGGGCAACCTCTACGGTGCGCTCTACTCGGTGCTGGCCACCGACGACCCCAATCAGCGCAAAAGTATGCACTACATCGGCAGCTGCATCGGCCGGGCCGCTTATCTGCTGGACAAAGCGGAGAGCTTTTCCCGGGACAAAGATAAGGGCCGCTACAACGTCTTCCTCCTCAACGGCATCAACGACAGGAACGCTGCCCGGGAGAACGCCCGGCGGCAGGCTCTCGCTGCGGTCAACGACCTCGTCCGCGCCTACGGGATGCTGGACGTCAAGCTGAACCGCACCCTGCTGGACAACATCATGATCCTGGGCCTCCGCCACGCCATCGAGCCGCTGGACGCTGAGAGCCAGCCGGTACAATGGGAGCTGCCATGAAGGAACACAAAAGTAAAAGCTGGGCCATGGCCTACTGCGGCATGGCCGCAGCGCTCAGCGTGGCCCTGATGCTGCTGGGGGCTGTGTTTCCCATTGCGATGTTCATCGCTCCGGCGGTGGCCAGCTTCCTCATCGCCACGGTCTGCGTGGAGTGCGGGAAGACCATGGCTCTGACGGCCTATGGCGCGGTGAGCCTGCTGAGTCTGCTCTTCGTGCCGGACAAGGAAGTGGCCCTCACCTTTGTGTTCCTGCTGGGGTACTATCCGTTGGCAAAGCCTTATTTCGAGCGGATACGCCCGGCCCTGCTGCGGGCTGTCTGCAAGCTGCTGCTCTGCAACGGCGGGATCCTGGCGATGTACGGGCTGGTGCTGCTGTTGGTCCCGGCGGGCAGCATCGCCGAAGAGCTGCGCACGACGGCGCTGGCCGTCTCGCTGGTGACGCTGGCCATGGGCAATGCAGCCTTCCTGCTCTATGACCGGGCGCTCCACAATATGCTGATGCTCTATAAAGTGGTCTGGCAGCCGAGGCTCCACAAAATGCTGGGCGTCCATTGACGGATATGGGACTTTGTGATACAATACCGCTGACCTTTTCCGTCGGCTTCTGACAGCTCCGAAAGGAGCTGTTTTTGTTTTCAGGAAGGCGGCAGAAAGAGCAGAAAGAGGGGATAGACCACTTCAGTTGACGAAAAAGCGCCGGGCCACGCGGGTGACAGCCGTGAGGGTGACGAGGAGAGGGATCATCGAAAGTTTCGGCGGGTGTTCCTCCGGTTGAAACGGGAGCGATAGCTTCCAGGGCTTATACCAGCCGCAGAGAAGGGCAAAAAACGGCAGCAATACCGCAACAGAACCCTTTCAAAGAAAGCCATACAAGAACATAGACTGATCGTAAGAGGCTGACAGCTGCCGTGTGCGTTCGCGCCGGGCTGTCGGCATGGAGGTGTTTTGTATGTGTGGCATCGTAGGTTATTCGGGTAAGCGCAGCGCCCAGGAAGTGCTGCTGAACGGTCTGGAAAAGCTGGAATACCGCGGCTATGACTCCGCCGGCGTCGCGCTGGCGCTGGAAGGCGGCATCCACGTCGTCAAGAGCAAGGGCCGGCTGGAAGTGCTCCGCCGCAAGCTGGAGGCAGAAAATCTGCCCGAGAGCTTCTGCGGCATCGGACACACCCGCTGGGCCACCCACGGCGAGCCCAGCGACGTCAACAGCCATCCCCACTCCACCCCCCGCGTGAGCATCGTCCACAACGGCATCATCGAGAACTACGGCCCTTTGAAGGCCGACCTGCTGGCCAAGGGTGTCACCTTTGAGAGCGAGACGGACACCGAGGTGCTGGTCAAGCTCATCGACTACTTCTGCTGCGCCCAGCCCAAGCAGAGCCCTCTGGCAGCCCTGCGGGAGGCGCTGGCGATGGTGCGGGGCAGCTATGCGCTGGGCGTGCTGTTCCGGGATGAGCCGGACACCATCTACGCCGTCAAGAAGGAGAGCCCCCTCATCGTGGGCTGGGGCGAGGGCGAGAACTTCGTGGCCTCCGATATTCCGGCCCTGCTCAAGTATACCCGCCGCTACAGCGTCCTTGAGGAGGGCGACATGGCGGTGGTCAAGGCCGACGGCATCCGGTTCTACGACGCCTTCGGCAAGCCGGTGGAGCGGGAAGTGCTGACCGCCGACTGGGACGAAGAAGCCGCTGAGAAGGGCGGCTACCCCCACTTCATGCTGAAAGAGATCCATGAGCAGCCTGCCGCCATCACGGCCACCGTCAGCCCCCGCGTGGAGGACGGTATGCCCGACCTCCGCATCCCGGAGCTGAGCGACGAGAAGCTGCGCAGCATCAGGAACATCCACCTTGTGGCCTGCGGCACGGCCATGCACGCCGGTATGGTGGGCAAGACTGCCATCGAGCGGCTGGCCCGTGTCCCTGCCGAGGTGGACATCGCCAGCGAGTTCCGCTATCGTGACCCCATCCTCGACCCCGACGACCTCGTCATCATCATCAGCCAGTCAGGCGAGACCAGCGACACGCTGGCCGCCCTCCGCCTCGCCAAGAGCAGGGGCGTGCCGGTGCTGGCTGTCGTCAATGTGGTGGGCAGCTCCATCGCCCGCGCAGCGGACTATGTCCTCTACACCTACGCCGGCCCGGAGATCGCCGTAGCGTCCACCAAAGCCTATATGGTGCAGCTCTGCACCCTCTACCTCTTCGCGTTCCGTCTGGCCTACGCCAGAGGCCGTCTGAGTGAGGCAGAGACCCGCCGCCTGACCGCCGAGCTGCTCCGAGCCGGTGAGGTCATCCAGCCCCGTCTGGCCGACTGTGAGCAGATAAAGTACCTCGCCAGCCGCTTCGTCAATACCCAGAGCTGCTTCTTCATCGGGCGCGGCTTCGACTACGCCCTCTCGCTGGAAGGCAGCCTCAAGCTCAAAGAGATCAGCTACGTCCACTCGGACGCCTACGCTGCCGGTGAGCTCAAGCACGGCACCATCAGCCTCATCACCGACGGTGTGCCGGTCATCGCGCTGGCCACCCAGAAGCAGGTGTACGAGAAGACCATCTCCAACGCGAAAGAGACCAAGAGCCGCGGCGCGCGGGTCATCCTCTTCACGACGAAGGACGTTGTCGTCCCGGAGGGCGTGGCGGACTATGTGGTGCGCTTGGACGACTATGACGAGCTGCTGATGCCCCTGCAGCTCATCGTGCCGCTGCAGCTGTTCGCCTACTATATGGCCGTCCTGCGCGGCTGTGACGTCGATAAGCCCCGCAATCTGGCCAAGAGCGTGACGGTGGAGTAAATAGAACAAAAAAGGAAAGCCTCCCCGGCTGGGGAGGCTTTCCTTTTTATCTGAGATCCAGAGAGTTACCAGAACCAATAGCGTTTCTTGATGACGATGTAGGCGATGATGATGCCCACGATGACCACAAGGCCCGCGATGAAGAAGGTCATGTCCACATGGACGAAGCGGAGATTCTGGGTGGTCAGCAGGTATTCGCCCGCCGTGTCCGCCTCGAGGACATGGTCCTTGTAGCTGTTGAGGAACTGCCACTTGCCCTTGAGGGCATTGTGCAGGTAGACGCGGGTGTAGGCGGCGTTGTCGCCGGTCATCTCGACCTGAACGACGCCCGGCAGAGCCTCGCCGCCGTTGAGGGTGAAGGTGACACCATACTCAGAGGGGGCAAAGCTCAGGGCTGTGCTCACCTGCGCGGAGGTGTTCTTTACATCGCGGCCCGCGATGCGGATGGTGTAGTTATCGGCCTCGACCACGAGGGTCTTGCCGTTCAGACGGAGGGCATTCAGCATCTCGCCGGTGATGGTGGGGAGCTCCCGCTGTGCGAAGGTCACTTCGTCGGTGCCGTCGGCCTCGATGGCCTCCACGACGGGGTCGGTGATGACCTCACCGTTGCTGTCGTCGGTGCTGCCGCCGCCGTTGCCGGAGCTGGAAGCGTTCCGGTTGACGATGACCGTCACCGAGGCGGACGCCGTGCCGTTGGAGACGACGATGGAGGTCGCGCCCGTACCCACGGCGGTGATGACGCCCTTGGCGCTCACAGTGGCCACCTTGGTGTCATTGGACTTGAAGGTGAGGGACTGGGAGGCAGAAGACGGGGTCACTTTGCCGGTGATGGTGCGGCTGGCGCCCGGCTTGAGGACGACATAGCTCGTGTTCAGGTCGATGGACTGACGGTCTGCGCCGCTGTTGACGACCTTGACCGTGGCCGAAGCGCTCACATCGCCGCAGGTGGCGGTGATGGTGGCGGTGCCGGGGGCCACGCCGGTGACTTTGCCGAAGTTGTTGACGGTAGCCACAGCGGGATCGGAGGAGCTGAGGCTCACGTTGGCATAATTCGACGCGCTGGAAGGCAGCACGCCCAGCGACAGGGAAGTGGTCTCGCCGACAGCGATGGTGCCGGAGGCCAGCGTGATGTCCATCTCCTTGACGATCATGGATTCGTCCAGCTCGGTGGTGATGGTGTAGACGCAGCTCACGCCGTCTGCGCTGGCGACGACCTGCGCCGTGCCGACGCCCACCGCCTGCGCCACGCCCTCAGACGTCACGTTCACGATGGTGCTGTCATTGGACATAAAAGTTACCGTGGCTTTGCGTGCGGCCTTGGCGGGCAGAATGACCGGCGAGAGCTGCTGCTGCGTCCCCACCGTCATGGTGGAGGCGTAAGTGCCGGTCTCGACGCTCTCCACAGCCGCAGCGGACCAGGGCAGAGAGAGGGCAGCGGCCGCGTTCAGGGGACCGGCTGCAGAGGCCGGAAGCGCAGCGCCGGCGGCCAGCAGGCCCAGCAGAGCGGCGCTCACGGCCAGCATTTTCAGGTTCAGTTTCATTCTTTCGTACCTCTTTGGGCGTTGATGTGAGCGCTTAGCGGAACAGAACGCCCAGAGCTTCCATCGCGTATTCGAAATAGGTCAGCTTGTCGTACTCCACGCGGGCGGTGACGCTCATACCGTTGGACAGATCGACCTTGTCGCCGCTGTTGCTGATGACGTAGGTGCTGTCCGGGGTGATGGTCATTTTGTAGTAGGAGCCGGAGGAGCTGGCGGTCACATCGCTGTCGATGGAGGTCACGGTGCCGGTCAGGGTGCCGTAGGAATACTCCGACAGGCCGGTGATGGCGATCTTGCAGGGGTCGCCCACATGGAGCAGCGGCCGGTCGTTGAGGGTGACGTAAGCCACCACCTCGAGATCGCTGTTCTCGCTGGCGACGGTGGCCAGCGGGGTGCCGGCGCTGAGCACCATGCCCACCTTATAGGGCGTGTCCATGTGGATGACGCCGGAGGTGGGGGCATAGATGTAATAGTCGTTGGCGCCGGTGTTCAGGGCGTCCAGCTGGCTCTGCAGATTGTCGATGTTGCTCTGCACGCTGGTCAGGCTGGAGGAGATGGACTGCAGGGTGGAGTAATACAGGGCCTCCACCTCGCTCTGGTTCTGCTCCATCAGGGCCTTGATCTGCTCGTCGGAGTAGCCTGCGGCCTGATAGGGCGAGGCGTCGAAGGCCTTCTGCGCCACCTGACTCTTATAGGTCTCATACTGGTAGTAGTAGGGCTGGTCGTCAATGTCCGTCTCGCTGAAGTAGTTCTTGTCGTCCTGAATGGACTTGACCAGCTTTTCGTACTGGCTCTTCTGCTTTTTGTAGATGTCCAGCTGGCTCTGGATGCTGTCCTGCTGCATGTCGAGGTCGGTGCTCTTGATGTGAGCGATGAGGTCGCCCTCGTTGACGTAGGCACCCTCGGCGATGTTCAGCTCGGTGATGGAGCCGGAGTAGCTGGACATGATGTAGGTCTTGTTGGCGGCCTGCACCGAGCCGCTGGACTGGCTGACGTAGGTGCGGTAGTTTTTGGTGCTCCACACCACGAGGAAGAGGATGAGGGCAGCCGTCAGGAGAATGAGCGCATAGCCGAAAGGCGGCAGCTTTTTCTCCATCATGATGCGGCGGTCCTGCAGCTCGTTGATGTCGCGGATGGTCGTCGTCATATTACTTCGTCTCCATAAAGGTATCCACAACGCCCTCGTCCTCATCCTGATTGACGAAGATGGTGTAGACAGTGCCGGTCAGCTCGAGCTCGTGCTCAAACGCCATGATGTTCAGCTTCTGAGAGGCGAGGCCGCTCTGGCTCATGGGGCCGACGTAGTGGGCGTACAGGCAGTTGCGCACACGGAGCACAGCGTCCATGGAGTAGCCGGCCTCCATGCGGGGGATGAGCTGGGTGGCCTGCTGCATCATATAGACTTCGGGCTGAGGGTTGGGGCCGGCGGGCAGTTTGATGCACTGCACGAGGGGGCCGAGGGGCTGTGCGCCGTTGCTCTTGATAAAGTTGTGCATCTGGGTCAGCACGATCTGCATATTGTTGAACTCTTCGGGCTGGATGCGGCGGCTGACCACGTTGGTCAGCTTGAGGGTCTTGTTTTCTGCGGTCTGGATCTCTCTCATGATTTTATACCACCTGTTCTTGGTTTCATTGCTTGTAATAGGCAATAACAAAACGTGAAGTTAGAGGCTGAAGCCTGACCTTCTCGCAAAGCTTCACATTTTGCTATCACCTATTACTATATCAAAGTAATAAGTCCAAATTGTAAACTACGGGGATCCTTAATAAAAAAATAAGGTATGCCCGGAGGCAGGTGCCTCCGGGCATACCATTACGAGGCATTATCATCCGGCGGCCCGAGAGCCGCCGGACGAAATACACTTCAGATTTTAGGGGTTACTGATTAGATACCAAGATCACCGTTTGCGTTGGTAATGCCGGAAACGGCGTCGTTGAAGCCGATCTTGGCAGGAGCGGTGCCCAGGGTGTAGACGACAGAAGCCATGCCCAGAGTGCGCATGACCTTGTTGCCGAAGGTCATCTCGCCGTTGACAGTATCACCGTAGATGTTCTTCTTCAGAGAACCCTCGTCGCCGAAGATCTTGTCGCCGTCGCCGCCCCAGTTGCCGCCGAACATCACACCCAGGGTGTTGTCGACAGTCTTCTGGAAGAAGGAGTTGCTGACCAGGGTGATCAGGTTGGTGTTGAACTGCTTGACGTTAGCAGCGTTCCAGACAGGAGCGGTGGTGTCAGCCAGGATGGAGAACAGGTCAGCGCCGCCGTAGACGACCTCAGAGTTAACAGCAGTAAAGTTTGCAGGCATCATCATAATGAATTACTCCCTTCAAATGATTGAAAAACAAATTTAGTCGGCTCAGTTTCCAGATGCGCATCCGGAAAAAAGCCATTTATGTAACTGCGTGCGCACGCAGCTGCAACGAATTAGTAGGTGATGGACTCGCCATCCTCCTCGTCCTCCACCACTTTGGCGGCAGAGACGGGGGCGGGCTTCTCCGTGCGCTTCTTATCACGGAAGATGCCCTGCTGCAGGCTCCAGAGCTCGTAGTATTTGCCCTGCTTTTCCAGCAGCTCTTCGTGGGTGCCGCGCTCTACGATCTCGCCGTGGTCCATGACCAGGATGAGGTCACAATCACGGATGGTGGAGAGGCGGTGGGCGACGATCAGCATCGAGCGGTCTGCAAGCTGGTTGTAGATCATATCAAAGATGGTATTCTCTGTGCCAAAGTCCAGACTGCTGGTGGATTCGTCCAGAATATAGAGGTTCGCATCCTTCAGGAAGGCGCGGGCCAGTGCAAGGCGCTGCTTCTCACCGCCCGAGAGGCCGTTGCCGGCTTCTTCCAGATAGGTGTTGTACTGCAGCGGCAGCTTGCGGATGAACTCGTGGGCGTCTGCCTTTTTGGCAGCGGCCTTGACCTCATCGAGGCTGGCTTCCGGTCGGGAAATGCGGATGTTGTCGTAGATGGTCTTGCTGAACAGCTCGACGTTCTGGGGGACATAGGCGATGGCACGGCGGACGGAGCTGTTGCTGTACTCGTCCAGATCGACGCCGCCTACGCTGATGGTACCGCTTTCCGGCTCATAATACTTGAGCAGGAGCTTGGTGATGGTGGATTTGCCGCTGCCGCTGCTGCCCACGAGGGCCACTTTCTTGCCGTAGGGGATGGTGAAGGAGACGTGGCTCAGGGCCGGGGAACGGCTGCCGTAGCGGAAGGAGACATCCTTGAATTCAATGTCACCGTCGATCTTTTCCATCTCGGTGTATTCGCGGGTCTCGTCCTGCTCGGACTCGTAATCCATGATCTCGGTCAGACGCTTGATGGAGATCTGGGCCTGCTGAATGGACATCTGCAGGCTGACCAGCTCGCTGACCGGAGAAGTAAAGTAAGAGGAAAGGGTGCTGAAGGCCATATAACCGCCCAGCGTCATCTCACCATTCAGCACCTGCATGATGCCCACATAAGAGGTGACCATGCCGAGGATGGTGGTGATGAGGGTGGAGATCAGGGACTGCACCGTGCTGATCTTGCTGGAGCGCAGGCTGATCTTCAGGCTCTTGATGTATTCCCGCTCCAGAGCTTCCAGCTCACGGTCCTCTTCGGCGTTGCACTTGACGGTCTCGATGCCCCGGAGGCTCTCGATCATCTGGCTGTTGAGGATAGCAGACTGCTGCATGGTCTCTTCGTTGATCCGCTTGAAGGGCTGCTTGAAGATGAACACCAGCAGGATGCTCAGCAGGGTGGTGAAAATCGAAATGGAGAAGAGGGTGGCATTCATCCGGAAGAGGATGACGCCGGTGGCGCAGGCCATCACAATATCCATCACGACGCTCAGCGCGATGCTGGTGAACACCGATTTGATGGTGCTGGCGTCGGAGTAGCGGGTGGTGATCTCGCCGGTCTTGCGGGTGGCGAAGAACTTCATGGGCAGTTTGAAAACATGCCCGAAGTAGCCCAGCATCAGGGGAATATCGACCTTGATGGACAGATAGATGAGCACCCACTGCCGCACCATGCTGATGAGTGCGCTGGTGACATTGACGATGCTGAACACCAGAATGACGGCCACCAACAGGCTCTTCAGCCCGTAGGGAAGGATCTCATCCATCAGGATCTTGTTGTACATCGAGGATGCGATCCCGATGATGGTCATGATGACCGAGCTGAGGATGGCGTAGAAGAAAAGCTTCTTCTGGGGCCACAGCAGGTCGAGAAAACGCTTGACCATGCTGCCCTGTTTCTGCTTGCCTGTCTTGAACTCCGAGGTGGGGGTCATCAGGAGCAGAACGCCGGTAAAGTTCTTGTAGAACTCGTCGAGGGAGATCTTTTTCAGCTCTTTTGCCGGGTCGCCGATGATGACGTAGTCGCGGCATTTGAACTTCTTGCCTTCGTCAGCGCACTTCTTCCGCTCCTCTTCCTGCCGGACCATGTGCCGACGCCGCTCGCCGTCGTCTTTGATGGTGGTCTTTTTGAAGACCGTCACAAAGTGGGCCAGACCCTCGTCGGTGATGACCTGTGCAATACAGGGAGTGGTGAATTCGCTGAGGAAGTTTTCCCGGTCTACCCGGACGGCGGCGGTGCTGAATCCCAGCTCCTGCGCAGCCTTTTCCATACCGGTCAGGTTTGTGCCTTTTAAGTCGGTACCCATCATGTCCCGCAGGCGGGTGATGGTGATCTCCTTTTTGTAATGGAGGCACACCATTGCGAGACAGGCGGCAGCGCAGTCTGTGGTGTCGTGCTGCCGGACATAGGTATAACGCATAGATGCTTCCTTTGTGGTTTCTATTTCAAAACGCCCGCCTTGCGGCTGAGGACGATTTGGCGAAGAAGAAAGGGCTTCCATTTCGGACGCTTCATCCGCTTCCCCAATAAAGCAGCATACAGCTCTCTGCCTCGCCCCGCCCTGCGGCCAGGCGGAGCAGAGAGCAGCTGCTATCAAAAGAAGGGAGCGCCTACCCTTTGATCATTTTGGTCGGCCCGGAGAGGGGATTTTGACGTACCGTCTCCTAAACCTTGGGCATAGTATAACACATTCTGTCGGCTTCTTCAAGAGGACAATTTTTAATAAACCCTTAAATTTTGAAAAAAATGTGAAAAAAGTCTCAGTTTGGTAACAGAAAGGCAGCAAAAAGGAGCGGCGAATCTTTCGATTCACCGCTCCTTCAATAGCTCTTTGGGAAAATCTCAGATGAGATTAGACATTGGTGCTGGCGACATTCTTGACAGTGAAGATCTTAGCGTCAGCAGTGCCCAGAGTGTAGACAACAGAAGCGGCACCCAGAGTACGCATGACCTTGTTGCCAAAGTTCATGTCATCGCCGTACAGCCAAGTCTTCAGAGTGCCCTCGTCGCCGAACAGCTTCACGCCGTCGTCGCCCCAGTTGCCACCGAACATGGTGCCCAGAGTAGCGTTGACCAGACCCTGGAAGAAGCTGTTGCTGACCAGAGTGATAATGTTGGTGCTGAACTGCTTGACGTTCTTAGCAGTCCAAGCGTCGGGCAGGTAGTCAGCCACGGCGCCGCCGTAGACGACCTCTGCGTTCACAGCAGAGAAGTTTGCAGGCATCATCATAATGAATTACTCCCTTCAAATGAATAAAACGAATATAATCGGTCCCCTCCCGGTTGCGCAACCGGGAAAACCTATGCAACCGAGTGCGCACTCGGCAACATCACGAATGAAGTGGGCTGTAGCCTTTGAGGCTGAACCTCTCCGTCATTGCTTCGCAATGCCACCTCCCCTACCGAGGGGAGGCCTTGGCAGCCGGGTGAAGCTTGCTGGATACGCCAGAGGCTCCCCTACTAGGGGAGCTGGCGGGCGCAAGCCCGACTGAGAGGTTGTACGAAGGCGAACCTATCGGAAAGCAGGTGGAGTGAAAGTGTCTATTAAAATCGACCGCGTGGACGCGGGCAGCGAGGCGGAAGCCCTCGGCCTCGCCGGCGGCGACGAGCTGCTGAGCGTGGACGGCAACGAGCTGAACGACACGCTGGACTATGATTTTTATACCGACAGCAAGAGCTTCCACCTCAAAGCAAAGGTGGCGGACGGCATCCGGGAGTGGGATGTCCGGCGGGAAGAGCGCGGCCCCTTCGGCTGCGACTTCTCCACCTATCTGGGCGACCAGAAGCACTCCTGCTCCAACCACTGCATGTTCTGCTTCATCGACCAGCTGCCCCCGGGAATGCGTGAGAGCCTCTACTTCAAGGACGACGACGAGCGCCTGTCCTTTTTGTTCGGCAACTATATCACCATGACCAACATGCAGGACCACGAGATCGACCGCATCATCAAGATGCATATCTCGCCCATCAACATCTCGGTCCACACCACCAATCCCCAGCTCCGCGTGCGGATGCTGGCGAATAAACGGGGCGGCGAGGTGCTGAAGTACCTGCCCCGCCTGGTGGAGGGCGGCATCGCCGTCAACTGCCAGCTGGTGCTCTGCCGGGGCATCAACGACGGCGACGAGCTCCGCCGCACCCTCACCGACCTGCTGGAGCTGACCCCGATGGTGCAGAGCGTGGCGGCAGTCCCCTGCGGCGTGACGGATTACCGCCAGAACCTCTTCAAGCAGACGCCCTACGACGCCGAGACCAGCGCCGCCGTCATCGACATCATGGAAGAGTTCGGCGACGAGTGCAAGCGCCGCCACGGCAAGCGCATCATCTACCCCAGCGATGAGTGGTACCTCAAGGCCGGCCGCCCCATCCCGGAGCCGGAGTTTTATGAGGACTACGACCAGCTGGAAAACGGCGTGGGCATGATGAGCCTCTTCCGGGAGGAATTTCTGGCCGAGCTGGAAAAGCCCCACCGCATCTATGGCACCAAAAAGATGGATGTCGTCACCGGCACCATGGCCGCGCCCCTCATCACCGAGATGATGGACGAGCTCCACCGCCAGTACCCCATGATAGAAGTAAAAGTGCATCCCATCAAAAACAACTTTTTCGGCGGCAACGTCGGCGTGGCGGGCCTCGTCACGGCGACGGACATCATCGCCCAGTGCGAGGGCCGACTGTCCAGCGGCACGCTGGGCGTGCCTGCCGTGATGCTGCGGGAGGAGAAAGACACCTTCCTCGATGATATGACCATCGAGCAGCTGGGCCAGCGGCTCGGCGTAAAGGTGGAAGTCCTGCCCACCGGCGGCGGCGACGAGGCCAAGGCCCTGCTGCGCAGCGGCCTGCATATCGCCCGCCGGAGAAGACCGTAATTTTACCCCTTTTGTGAAAGGAGGAACCCCCTATGAGCAAACCGATCGTTGCTGTGGTGGGCCGCCCCAACGTGGGCAAGTCCACCCTGTTCAATAAGCTCTGCGGCCAGCGTCTGGCCATCGTGGAGGATACCCCGGGCATCACCCGCGACCGCATCTTCGCCAACTGCGAGTGGAGCGGCCACGAGTTCCTGCTGGTGGATACCGGCGGCATCGAGCCCAAGGCCACCGAAGGCATCCTGGCCCATATGCGCGAGCAGGCCCAGATCGCCATCGACACCGCCGACTGCATCATCATGGTGGTGGACGTGCGCAACGGCCTGACCGCCGCCGACGAGGACGTGGCCCATATGCTGCGCCGCAGCCACAAGCCCATCATCCTCGCTGTCAACAAATGCGACAACGTGGGCGAGACCCCCATGGAACTCTACGAGTTCTATAACCTCGGCTTCGACGAAGTCATGCCCATTTCGTCCGTCCACGGCCACGGCACCGGCGACCTGCTGGACGCCGTCTGCGCCCACCTCGATTTCAGTGAGACCGTCGTGGAGGAAGACCGCATCCCCGTCGCCATCATCGGCCGCCCCAATGTGGGCAAGTCCAGCCTGACCAACCGCATCCTCGGTGAGAACCGAATGATCGTGGCCAACGAGGCCGGCACCACCCGCGACGCCATCGACACCCCCGTGGACAACGCTTATGGCAAGTTCATCTTCACCGATACCGCCGGTCTGCGCAAGCGCAGCAACATCACCGACGGCCTCGAGCGCTACATGGTCGTCCGCGCACTGGCCGCTGTCGAGCGCAGCCGCGTGGCCCTCATCCTCGTGGACGCCACCGTCGGCTTCACCGAGCAGGACAGCAAGGTGGCCGGTTACGCCCACGACCAGGGCAAGGCCTGCATCATCGTCGTCAACAAGTGGGACGCTGTGGAGGGCAAGGAGACCAACACCATGGAACTGCAGCGCCGGGGCTATGCCGAGTGCTTCAGCTTCATGGGCTATGCTCCCATCATCTTCATCTCGGCCCAGACCGGCTACAACGTCAACAAGCTGATGCAGCTCATCCGCGACGTGGACAGCCAGAACGGAGCCCGCGTACCCACCGGTGTGCTGAATGAGATGCTGGCCCGTGCCACCGCTCGGATGCAGCCGCCCAGCGACAAGGGGCGCCGCCTGAAGATCTTCTACCTGACCCAAGCTTCCACTCGGCCTCCGACGTTCGTGGCCTTCGTCAACGCGAAGCACCTGTTCCACTTCAGTTATCAGCGGTATATCATCAACCAGATCCGCGAGAACTTCGGTCTGGAGCACACCCCCATCCGCCTTGTTGTGCGTGAGCGCGGCTCCGGCGAGGTGGGCGCGAAGGACGTATAAGGAAGGGAGACTGGTTCGATGACCGCATTTCTCATTGTGCTGGCGGTCGCTGCCGAAGCCTATCTGCTGGGCAGCGTGGACACCGGCATCCTCGTCAGCAAGTATCTGTACCATGACGACGTCCGCACCCACGGCTCGGGCGCTGCCGGTATGACCAACATGCTGCGCACTTTCGGCAAGAAGGCCGCTGCCCTCACGGCGGTGGGCGATGTGCTCAAGGGCGTCGTGGCCGTCTGCCTTGGCCGGTGGCTGTTTGGCCATCTGCCCGCTGACGCTGCCGTCTCGCCCTATCTGGGCGTCTACCTCGCCGCCATCCTCGCCGTGGTGGGCCACTCCAAGCCCATCTACTTCGGCTTCAAGGGCGGCAAGGGCGTGCTGGTGGCTGCCGGTGCCATTCTGGCAGTCCAGCCGGTGCTGCTGCCGGTGCTGGCACTCATCTTCCTCGTCTGCCTGGTCCCCACCGGCATGGTGTCGCTGGGCAGCATCACCATGGCCGCAGCCTACCCGGTGCTGACGCTGGTGTACAGCCTCATGCGCGGCCTGCCGACCCGGGACGTGGTGGTCTGCACCGTCGGCGCTGCCATCATGGGCGGCATGGTCATCTGGATGCACCGTTCCAACATCCAGCGCATCCGGGACGGCAAGGAGTACCGTTTCGGCCAGAAGCACAAGAGCAACTAAGCATAAAAAGATGCCCCGCAGGCAGCTCTCGACGAGCGTCCTGCGGGGCATTTTACGTTGTCAGGCTCATTTCGGGTCTGCTTCCAGCAGCGTGTCGGTGTTGTCCTCGTACTTGGGGTCTTCGATGGCGACTTCAAGCTCCGTGTCGGTGTCGTCATGATGCAGGTGCTTGCGCAGCCGGGAGGCGAATTCTTCTGACGGGATGCCGCTCTGGCTGGGGGAAAGGTCGGGTGCGGGGTGGCCGTCGGGCAGATGAGCGCCGAAGGCCGGTACGAAGAAGAACTTCCGCACGATGAAGATGAGGGCGATGGCGCCCACGCTCAGCAGGTTCTCCAGTGCGGATTCGTGACCCACCACCATGTGGCGGGCGATGGCGTAGAGCAGCACTTCGAGGCTGGAACCGGGGCTGTGCTTGGCCAGCATCTTGATGAACTCGATGCCGATGACGATGTCCAGCGCCCGCTGTAAGAAGATGCTCACCTCGACGTCGTTGCCGTCGAACAGCAGGCCGGGCATCCACTGCAGCAGCGGCACCATCGACAGCAGCAGGCCGATGAGGACGAGGCCGGACAACAGGATCTCGAGCAGGGTGGCTGCGCTGATGATCTTGTTGCGCAATTCGGCGCGGCTGTGGCTTTCAACACGGGAATTGGACATGGGCAGGGACCTCTCTTTCAAATTTGACCGGAAATCTTTTACAACAGTTCGATTCTATTGTAACAAAAGCGAAAAACGAAGTCAATTTCTCCGGCTAAGAAAGCGAGTCAGCATGAAAAACTGGAATCGAAGACAGACAAGAGGGGCCGTCCGCACCCGGAATGGAGTGCAGACGGCCCCTCTTTGTGCTGAAAAGGCGGCTTAGGCCTCAGCGATGGCTTCGATCTCGCAGAGCACGCCCTTGGGCAGGTCTTTCACGGCCACGCAGCTGCGGGCGGGCTTGGAGGTGAAATACCTGGCGTACACCTCGTTGAAAGCGGCAAAGTCGGCGATGTCGGCCAGGAAGCAGGTGGTCTTGACCACCTTGTCAAAGCCCACGCCGGCAGCTTCGAGGATAGCGCCCACATTGCGGCAGCTCTGGTCAGCCTGTGCGGCGATGCCCTCGGCGACTGCGCCGGTGGCGGGGTCTACCGGGATCTGGCCGGAGGTGAAGACGAGACCGCCCACGGTGTAGCCCTGAGAGTAGGGGCCGATGGCGCCGGGAGCTTTTTCGGTGCGGATGATGTTCATATCGATTACCTCACATATCATAAATAGGGGAGTCTCCCGCCAAAAGGGGAGCCGATGAAAAAAGTCTACCACCAACTGTCCCCGCCGTCAACGGCCAGCAGGGAATGGTCCCGGAATTTCCGGAAAAAGGGAATGTAAAATTATTTGGAAAAATCTGCGCAAATCATCTTGACAAGAAATAAACTTTTATGATAAAAATAGAGCATGAAAGTAACATTTTTGCAGAAAAACGCAGGCGCAGCGCAGGCAGGAAAGCCGGCTTTGCGCAGGCGCGTTTCTTTTTTGCAGAAAAAGCGAATTTCTGAACCCTCGGAAGGGGCAGAAAGGATAAGATATGTCGATTTTGGTAGATGATTCAAATAAAACAGCCTGCCGTGCAGCGGAGGCTGGACTGCAGCAGAAAAACTGTGCTGCGCTGGTGCGCCCGGCGGGTACGGGCAAAGGCTGCATCGTATGGGAGCTGCTGGACGCCCACCCCGAGATGCGCGTGCTCTGGGTGGTGTCCTGCGCTGCCCGTCTGGAGCTGCGCCGCGCCCTGACAAAGCGGCTGGGCCGGACGCTGGGCGGCCGGGTGCGGCTGATGAGCTGCGAGCAGCTGGCCGTGCAGAATGCGCTGGGCTGGGTGGCACTGGCTGAGTTCCGGCCCGGCCTGCTGGTACTGGACGGCTGGAGGGAGATGAGCGCAAAGGACTGGACCGACTGTGTCCAGCCCCTGTTCCGCCTCTGTCCGGGGGCAAAGCTGCTGGCTTTGGGGGAGCCGGACGCCCCGGGCGACAGCTGCCGCGCTGCCGAGGAAATGCTGGCCGACGCCATCGTGGAGCCGCTGGCGCTGGGCGGGGCGATGGCCGAGGGCCTGCTGCCCATGCCGGCCTCCTATACGGCTCTGCTCTGGCCGCTGGAAGATGCGATGGCCCGCCTCCGTGCTGAGGTGAAGAACCTCCATCTGCCGGGCTGCCCTGACCCAAACGCCGAGAAATATCAGGCTCTGAGCCTCGCCGTAGAGAAGCTTCCGCCGGTGGAACAGCTGCTGGCGCAGTGGCTCCCGGATGCTGCCGGGCGCTGCCTCGTCCTCTGCGAGGATGATGCAGCGGCGGCGCAGACCGCAGAGCAGGCCGGGAAGCTGTTTGGTGCAGGAACACATATTTATAAGGATGCAGAAGGCTTTGCGGCCGATGAAGCGGCCACTCTCCGGCTGCTGGTCTGTGCCAACGGCCCGGCGGTGCAGGCTCCTCTGGCCGGGATCTCGGGCGTGGTGCTGGTGCGCCGCAGCGCTGGACCGGCCGCATACCGGCAGATGCTGGCACGCGCCCTTGCAGCCTGCGGCAGTGTGCCGGTGGCAGAGCTGAGCGCGGCCTTTGAGGCGCTGACCTGTGTGCAGCAGCTGCGGAAGGAGTGCAGCGCGGCGGGGGCAGAAGCCTTCCCGCTGGAAGAGCCTCTCTCTGCCTGCCGCCGGGCTTACCGGCAGCTCCGCCGCGCGCTGGATTCCGACTGGGAGCGCTATTATGCCGCCGCAAAGCAGATGACGGCAGAGGGAAAGACGCTGGACGTGCCTCGCTCCTACCGCTTTGGGGGCGTGGCCGTGGGCCGCTGGCTGGAAAACCAGCGCCTTGTCCGGGCCGGAAAGAAAAAGGGACGCCTCACCGCCGAGCAGGCCGCCCGGCTGGACAAAATCGGCATGAACTGGAAAAAGCGGCTCGAGCTGGCGTGGGAGAACGGCTGTGCTTCGGCCCGGCGGTACCGCGGCAGCCACAGCGATCTGCTGGTGCCGGTCCATTATAAGGATAAGGACGGCTTTGCGCTGGGCGAGTGGATCGTCTATAACCGCCAGCGCTATCTGAGCGGGAACCTGCCGTCAGACCGCGTCGAGCGCCTCGAGGCACTGGGCATGGTGTGGGACACCGGCAGCATCCTCTGGGAGAAGAGCTATGCCGCCGCCGTCCAGTATTATCTGGAAAATCACACGCTGGAAATCCCCGTCAAGTATGTCACGCCGGACGGCATGGCGCTGGGCGTCTGGCTGGGCAGTCAGCGTGCCGCTTATAAAGAAGGTGTGCTGACCGACGCCCAGATCGAAAAGCTGGAAGCGCTGGAAGTGGACTGGACGAACCGGAACGACCGCAAGTGGCAGACCGCCTACGAGGCCGCCGTGAAGTACCACGCCGCCCACGGGAACCTCGACGTCCCCACCGAGTACACCGACGAAGACGGCATCCTGCTGGGCAAGTGGGTGTCCCGCCAGCGGTACGCATGGCAGAACCCCGAGCGCAGCAGCGCCCGGGTGACGCCGGAGCGGAAAGCCCTGCTGGACGAGCTGGGCATGAACTGGGAAAAGATCGACTCGTGGCAGCACCGCTACGAGCTGGCCGTGGAATACAAAAAGGAGCACGGCAGTCTGGCCGTTCCGGCCCAGTACCGGACGGAGGACGGCATCTGGCTGGGCAGCTGGCTGTCCCGTCAGAAGCAGATGCTGCGGGAGGGCAAAAAGCTCTCCGCCGAGCGCCGCGCGGCCCTGAAAGAGCTGTTCAAGGGCGAAAAAGGCCGACGTCTCAGCGCCCCGGTGCCGCCCGCGTGCAGCGTGCGGGAGCAGAACTGGCTGGACAACTACCAGAGCGCCAGGCTCTACGCCGAGAAGAAGGGCAGCCTCCTCGTGCCTGCCGGATACGTGGACGAGAACGGCTTCCGTCTGGGCGTCTGGATCTCGAACCTCCGGGCTGCCCGCAAGGCCCGGCCCGGCTCGTTCCAGGTGACGCCGGAGCATATCGCTCTGCTGGATGCCATCGGGATGCAGTGGGACGCCCGGGAGGCCAAGTGGGCCGGGGCGTTCCGCCGTGCCGAAGAGTACTGCGCCGCCCACGGCAATCTGCTGGTGCCGGTGAACTATAAGACCGAAGACGGCTTCTGCCTCGGCGACTGGGTCCGCCGGATGCGCGAAAACTACGCCTGTGCCGAGAAAAAGCTGACGGCGGAGCGCATCGCAAAGCTCGAAGCGCTGGGCATGGTCTGGACCGTGCCGCAGGAGGGCTGAGATATTGCATTTTAGGGCGGAGTGTGATATACTTCACCTCGTCTGAATAGAAAACAGCAGGTGCCTGCCGCCGGGGCTTCGTCCCCGGCCGGGAGGGTAAAAGGGAAGCGGGTGCGAGTCCCGCGCGATCTCGTCACTGTGATAAGGGAGTCCGCTGCCTTGGCGCTCAGCGCCGGTCACTGGAGGCTTTGCCTCTGGGAAGGCGGCAGCGGGCGGTGAGCTTTCAGTCAGGAAACCTGCCCGCTGTTGGTACAGGAGCGTCCGGCTCCGGATCACGAGGAATTGGTCGTACCAAAAAGCCCGAATGTTCAAAGGGTCTTTTTGCTGTGCCTTCCGCGCGGTGAAAAGGCTCTTTTTTCGTTTGAGCTGGCCCCCGTTTCGTACCCTTTCTATCGGAAACGTACATTCCACACAACAGAAAGGACTCAAACAATGCGTAAGGCAACCAACAAGAACTGGCAGCGCGTCACCGCCGCTGCCGCCGCACTGGCCCTGTGTGCCGGTGTCCTCACCGGCTGCGGTGCATCTTCTTCCACTGCCGCCAGCAGCACCGCCGCAAGCTCTGCCGCCGCCAGCGAAGTGAGCAGCGAGGAGGCTGATGAAATGGCAGCAAAGAACGTGGCAGACCTCATCGACGCCATCTATGTGCAGGAGCGCAATGAGAACACCGACGCTCAGTGTGAGGCCGCCAAGGCCGCATGGGACGCTCTGACCGACGCTCAGAAGGAGCTGGTCGAGGGCGAAGAGGCTGACCCCGATTACTTTGGCCGCGACACCGGCGACGCCTCTAAGGACGACGCCCGCAACCAGGACAATATCGGCGACAAGGAGATCCTGGTCGTCAGCTTCGGCACCTCCTTCAACAACAGCCGCGCAGCGGACATCAAGGGCATCGAGGATGCCATCCAGGCCGCATATCCCGACTGGTCTGTCCGCCGTGCCTTCACCGCACAGATCATCATCAACCATGTTCAGGCCCGTGACGGCGAGAAGATCGACAATATGGAGCAGGCTCTGGAGCGCGCTGTTGCCAACGGCGTGAAGAATCTGGTCGTCCAGCCCACCCATCTGATGCATGGCGCTGAGTACGACGAGATGATGGAGATGGTGGACAGCTACCGCGATCAGTTCGAGTCCGTCGCCATCGCTGAGCCTCTGCTGGGCGAGGTGGGCAGCGATGCCACCGTCATCAACGCCGACAAGGAAGCTGTCGCCAAGGCCATCACCGCTGAGGCCGTCAAGACCGCCGGTTTCGGCAGTCTGGACGCCGCTGCTAAGGACGGCACCGCTTTCGTCTTTATGGGCCACGGCACCTCTCACACCGCAAAGGTGAGCTACAGCCAGATGCAGGCTCAGATGAACGCTCTGGGCTACAAGAACGTCTTCATCGGCACCGTCGAGGGTGAGCCGGAGGAGACTGCCTGCGAGAACGTCATCGAGGCTGTCAAGGCCGCCGGTTACACCAAGGTCGTCCTGCGTCCCCTGATGGTCGTTGCAGGTGACCACGCCAACAACGATATGGCTGGCGACGACGAGGATTCCTGGAAGAGCCAGTTCGAGGCCTCCGGCGAATTCGACTCTGTCGATTGCCAGATCGCCGGTCTGGGCGAGGTCGCTGACATCCAGCAGCTCTACGTCGCACACACCAAGGCCGCTGTCGATTCCCTGAACGGCTGAGCTAGGAAGCCGTTTTCGTAATCATTGCACACCGCCCGGGCGGTCTTTTTGCTCGCATACTGCGTTGCTTTCCCTTGCAATCCGCCCAGGATTGCTGCGGAAAATCGCCTTGCCTGCGGGCAAAAATCCTCGCCGTTTGGTGCACCCTGCTTGCGAAAGCAGCTTCTGACTCTATGATTGCCCGGAAAGGAGTGCCTTTTCGGGCAATTTCTTTTTCGGCCTGCTTTGAATTCGGGCCATTGCGTGTTATAATCTTTTCTGTAAAATAGATACTTCGAGGTATATCATCATGAAACTGAACCATAAATTTGCTCTTCTGCTGGCCGGCGCTGTGCTGGCTGGTTCTCTCACCGGCTGCGGCGCATCCGGCGCCCCGGCCAGCTCTGCCGCTTTCTCCGAGGCTGCGGCCTCCTCTGCCGTGAGCGAGGCAGCTTCCGAACCGGCAGCAGAGGCTGCTCTGCCCGACGGCACCTACGCCGCTGATTTTGACACCGACAGCTCCATGTTCCATGCCAACGAGGCCAACGACGGCAAGGGGACCCTGACCGTGAAGGACGGTCAGATGACCTTCCACGTCAGCCTCGTCTCCAAGAAGATCGTCAACCTTTACGTCGGCATGGCAGAGGACGCGGCCTCCCACGAGGCCGACTGGCTCCAGCCCACCACCGACACCGTCACCTACTCCGACGGCACCTCGGATGAGGTGTATGGCTTCGACATCCCGGTGGAGGCTCTGGACGAGGACTTCCAGCTGGCCATCCTCGGCTCCAAGGGCAAGTGGTACGACCATACCGTCCGTGTCGCCAACGCCCAGCCTGCTGCAGCGGAAGCGCCTGCCGACGGCACCTACACCTGCGACGTGACCCTCGAGGGCGGCTCTGGCCGTGCCACCGTGGAAAGCCCTGCTGCTCTGACCGTGGCCGACGGCAGGATGACCGCCACCATCGTCTGGTCCAGCCCCAACTACGACTATATGCTGGTGGACGGCGAGAAGTATCTGCCCACCAACACCGAGGGCAACTCTACCTTCGAGATCCCCGTCGCGGCTCTCGACACCCCGCTGGATGTGGTGGGCGATACCGTCGCCATGAGCACCCCGCATGAGATCGAGTATACGCTGACCTTCGCCTCTGCATCCCTGATCGAGGCAAAGTAACGATGAAACGCCGCAATTTCTTGAAAGCCCTGCCTGCCGCCGCCCTCACCCTTGCGGGCTGCGGGCAGCACAAGACCGCCCCGGCCAATACAGCATCCCTCGTGTTCGACCACAGCTATCCGCTGGACTATGCCACCCAGTTTTCCGCCGACTGCTATGAGGGCGGCTATGTGATGATCGACATCCCGGACGCCGGGCGGTTCCTCGTCGTCCCCGAGGGGGCCGCCGAGGTGGACGACCTGCCCGAGGACGTCGTTCTGCTGCGCCAGCCGCTGGATCATATTTATCTCGTCTCCACCTCGGTGATGGACCTCTTCGTTCATCTGGACGCCCTGGACAGCATCGCCCTCTCCGGCACGAAGGCCGAGGGCTGGTATGTGGAAGAGGCCAGACAGGCCATGCAGGAGGGCCGCATCGCCTACGCGGGCAAGTACAGCGCCCCGGACTATGAGCGCATCCTTGCCGCCGGCTGCACCCTCGCCATCGAGAACACCATGGTGCTCCACGACCCCGAGGTCAAGGAGCAGCTGGAAAAGTTCGGCGTGCCGGTCCTCGTGGAGCGCTCGAGCTACGAGAGCGGCCCGCTGGCCCGGATGGAGTGGCTCAAGCTCTACGGCATCCTGCTGAATAAGACTGAGATGGCGGAAGAGGTCTTCCGCCAGAAGGTGGAGCAGGTGGCCCCTATCCTCGAGCAGGAGAACACGGGCAAGACCGTGGCCTTCTTCTCCATCACCACAAATAACCTCATCACCGTCCGCCGCACCAGCGACTATGTGGCCCAGATGGTGGAGATGGCCGGCGGCGTCTACATCTTCGACGACCTCGAGGGGGAGACGTCGGCCCAGTCCACCATCAAACTGCCGCTGGAGACGTTCTACGCCCGGGCCAGGGACGCCGACGTCCTCATCTACAACAGCACCATCGAGGGCGTCGTGGAGACCCGTGACCAGCTCATCGAAAAATGTCCGATGCTGGCGGATTTCAAGGCCGTCCAGTCCGGCGACTGCTGGTGTACGGCCCAGAGCCTCTTCCAGCAGAGCATGGAGCTGGCCGACCTCATCTCGGATATGAACCTCGTCTTCACTGAGGGCTCGCCCGACCCGGCGTCCCTCCGTTTCTTACAGCGCATCGTATAAAAGGAGCTTTGTCATGACCACCACCCGCCGCCTCAGCCTCGCGTACCTCGCCCTCACGGCGGGGGTCGCGGTGCTGTTTGCACTCAACCTGTTCTGGGGCAGTGTGTCCCTGACGCCCGGCGCGGTGGCGGCGGCTCTGCTGGGCCGGGGCGAAGATGCGCTGGCCGTGGGCATCGTACTCCAGCTCCGTCTGCCCCGGGCGGTCATGGTCGTGCTGCTGGGCGCGGCCCTCTCGGCTGCAGGCTACCTCCTGCAGACCTTCTTCGCCAACCCCATCGCCGGCCCCTTCGTCATGGGCGTGTCCAGCGGCGCAAAACTGGCGGTGGCCCTGACGATGGTGGTGTTTTTACAGCAGGGGCTGCTCACCGGCTCGGCCACCCTCATCATCGCCGCCTTTGCAGGCTCGATGGCGGCGATGGCCTTCGTGCTGGTGGTGGCCCGGCGGGTGCCGCGGATGAGCATCCTCGTCATCTGCGGCATCATGATCGGTTATATCTGCTCGGCTGTCACCGACATCGTGGTGACTTTCGCGCAGGACTCCAACATCGTCAATCTCCACAACTGGTCGATGGGCAGCTTTTCCGGCATGACCTGGGCCAACGTGGGTGCAGCGGCCTGCGTGGTGCTGCCCGCGCTGGCGGCGGCGTTCCTGCTCTCGAAGCCCATGGCGGCCTACCAGATGGGCGAGAGCTACGCCAGGAGCGTCGGCGTGCCGGTGCGGGCTTTCTCGACGGCCCTCGTGCTGCTTTCCAGCCTGCTTTCCGCCTGCGTGACGGCCTTTGCAGGCCCCATCTCCTTTGTGGGCATCGCGGTGCCGCATCTGGTCAAGAACCTGCTGGGCAGCGCAAAGCCCCTTTATGTCCTGCCGGGCTGCTGTCTGGGCGGGGCAGCGTTCTGTCTGCTCTGCGACCTCATCGCCCGCAGCCTGTTCGCGCCCACTGAGCTGTCCATCAGCTCGGTGACGGCGGTTTTCGGTGCGCCGGTGGTCATCTGGCTGCTGGTGCGCCGCCAGACACAGGAGGGCCGGGAATGAGCGATCCGAAATTCTACTGCCGCGCCGAGGACCTTGCCATCGGCTACGGCAAAACGCCCCTGATGGAGCACATCGGCCTCGGCGTCGGGAAGGGGACCATCCTCACCCTCATCGGCCCCAACGGCGCGGGCAAATCCACCCTGCTCAAGACGCTGGCAGCGCAGCTGGCCCCCCAGGGGGGCGCTGTGCTGCTGGACGGCAAAGATCTCGCGGACTGCTCCGGCCCGGAGCGCGCCCGCAAAATGGCCCTGATGGTGCCCCACACCCGCCGCACCGAGCTGACCACCTGCTTCGAGATGGCGTCTGCCGGGCGCTACCCCTACACGGGGCGGCTGGGCGTCCTCTCGGCAGAAGATAAGCGCCAGGTCCATGCCGCGCTGGCCCTCGTGGGGGCCGAGGCGCTGGCGGGCCGGGACTTCAACCGCATCAGCGACGGCCAGCGCCAGCGCGTCCTGCTGGCCCGGGCCATCTGCCAGCAGCCGGAGCTGATATTATTGGATGAGCCTACGTCTTTTCTCGACATCAAGGGCAAGGCTGAATTGCTGGCCATCCTGAAAAGCCTCGCCCGCGACAAGAAGATGGCCGTCATCCTGAGCCTCCACGAGCTGGAGCTGGCGCAGAAAGTTTCCGACAAGGTCGTCTGCGTCTCGGCAGCGGGCGTCTCGGACGTCATGACGCCGGAAAAGGCCTTTGCCCGGGAAAACATCTGCAAAATTTATGCTCTGACCGATGAGCAGTACGCATTCCTCTACGGCGAAGAAAAAGCGCCGGAGGAAAAGCGCCCGCTCTTTGAGCACTACGTCCGCAGCGGCCAGAAGCTCCTGCGCTGCGGCTATACCACCGGCACCTGTGCGGCGCTGGGCGCGGCGGGCGCGGCACGGCTGCTGCTCACCGGCCGCACCCCCGAGACGGTGGCCCTCCGCACCCCGAAGGGCATCGTGGTGGAGGTGGAACCCATCTTCTGCCGCCTGTCCGGCGAGGGGGCTGAGTGCGCCATCCGGAAGGACGGCGGCGACGATGTGGACGTGACCACCGGTCTGCCGGTCATCGCCAGTGTCGCCCTCCGGCCCGAGCTGGCCGGCGAGGTGCGCATCCACGGCGGTGAGGGCGTGGGCCGGGTAACAAAGCCCGGTCTCGACCAGCCCGTGGGCGAAGCTGCCATCAACCACGTCCCCCGGGCCATGATAAAGGAAGCGCTGGAAAAAGAGGCCGAATCTGCCGGGTACGCGGGCGGCTTCGATGTCACCATCTCCATCGAGGGCGGGGCTGAGACGGCGAAGCGCACCTTCAACCCCCATATGGGTGTGGAAGGGGGCCTCAGCGTTCTCGGCACCAGCGGCATCGTCGAGCCCATGAGCCAGCAGGCCATCCTCGACACCATCCAGCTGGAAATGGGGCAGGCGGCGCTTCGGGCCGGAAGCCCCCGGCGGCTCATCCTTGCCCCGGGCAACTACGGCCTCGACTATCTCCACGAGAAGATGCCCGCCCTGAAGAATATCCCGGTGGTCAAGACCTCGAACTTTATCGGGGATACGATGGATATGGCGGCGGCGTCCCACTTCGAAGAGGTGGTGCTGGTGGGCCACATCGGCAAGCTGGTCAAACTGGCGGGCGGCGTCATGAACACCCACTCCCGCACAGCCGACTGCCGCACCGAGCTGCTCTGCGCCCACGCCGCCCTCTGCGGCGCGTCCCGGGACGTCTGCGCGGCTCTGATGAACGCGGCCACCACCGACGCCTGCATGGAGATCTTAGACGAAGCAGAGATGAGAGAGCCGGTGCTGTCCAGCCTGCTGGACGCCATCCAGCTCCACCTCGACCGCCGCGCCGCCGGGGCGTTCCGGGTGGGCGCGGTGCTCTTCTCGAACCAATACGGCCCGCTGGGCCAGACCAGGACTGCAAAGGAGCTGCTGGACGAATGGAAAAACGGATAGGCACTTTTTACGGCGTCAGCGTCGGCCCGGGCGACCCGGAGCTCATGACCCTGCAGGCTGTCCGCCGCCTCGAAAACTGCCCGGTCATCGCCGCGCCCCAGACCCCGAAGGGCGGGATGCTGGCGCTGGACATCGCAAAAGGTGCGGTGGATCTGAGCGGCAAGACCATCCTGCCGCTGCGCTTCGCCATGAGCCTTGACCCGGCGGTGCAGAAAGCCGCCCACATCGAGGCGGCCCGGGCCGTGAAAAAATATCTCGACGCCGGGCAGGATGTCGCCATGCTCAACCTCGGCGACGTGTCCGTCTACGCCACGTTCGGTTATTTACAGGAGATCCTGGAGGCCGAGGGCTGCAAGACCGTGATGCTCCCCGGCGTGACGAGCTTCTGCGCCGCTGCGGCCCGGCTGGGCCAGTCCCTGACGGGCGGCATGGAGCAGCCGCTGACCATCGCCCCGGGACGCTGCGCCGCTGAGGTACTGGCCGCACCGGGCGCAAAAGTGCTGATGAAATCGGGCCGTCAGCTGCCCGAGACGCTGGCCGCGCTGGCCGACGCCGGGCTTCTGAGCCGGAGCGCGATGGTCTGTAACTGCGGCCTGCCGAACGAGGAGGTCTGGGCCGACCTGACCGATTATGACCCAGCCCGGTCGGCGGGCTATTTCGCAACGATTTTGGTGAAGGAGGGGTAAGATATGGTCCATTTTGTAGGAGCCGGGCCGGGCGCGCCCGACCTCATCACCCGGCGGGGCGCGGCCCTGCTGGCCGATGCCGACTGCATCATCTACGCGGGCAGTCTCGTCAACCCGGCCCTGCTGGGGCTGGCGAAGCCCGGCTGTGCCATCTACAACAGCGCGGAAATGACGCTGGAACAGGTGCTGGACACCATCCGCGCCGCCGAAAAGGCCGGAGGCACCACGGTCCGCCTCCACACCGGCGACCCCTGCCTCTACGGGGCCATCCGGGAGCAGATGGACGCACTGGATGCTGACGGCATCCCTTATGACGACACCCCGGGCGTATCCAGCTTCTGCGGCGCGGCGGCGGCGCTCTGTGCCGAGTACACTCTGCCCAACGTGAGCCAGACCGTCATCATCACCCGGATGGAGGGCCGCACTCCTGTCCCTGAGGCCGAACAGCTGGCAAAGCTGGCTGCGCATGGGGCTACCATGGTCATCTTCCTCTCCATCGGGCTGGTGGACAAAGTCCAGCAGGCCCTTCTCGAGAGCGGCGGCTACCGGCCCGATACCCCTGCCGCTGTGGTCTATAAGGCCACCTGGCCCGAGCAGAAGGTGGTGCGCTGCACCGTCTCCACACTGGCCGAGGAGACCCGCAAAAACGGCATCACCAAGACCGCCCTCATCGTCGTAGGCGATTTCCTGGGCGAAAACTACGAGCGCAGCAAGCTCTACGACCCCGCCTTTACCACCGAGTTCCGGCAGGGGACGGAGGCCGGGCAGTGAGCCGGGCATATCTGGCCTTCACCGCAAAGGGCGAAGCGCTGGCCCATCGGCTGGCGGAAGCTCTGCCCGGCAGCGTGAGCCGCTGCGGCGGAGACATGACCCTGAAAGGCTGGATGGCGGAGCATTTTGCACAGGATGAGGCCCTGATCTTTGTGGGAGCTGTGGGCATCGCGGTGCGGGCCATCGCGCCCCACTGCAGGAGCAAGGCCGCCGACCCGGCGGTGGTGGTCGTGGACGAGGGCGGGAACTTCGCCGTGCCGCTCCTGTCGGGCCATCTGGGCGGTGCCAACGCGCTGGCCCGGGCGCTGGCAAAAGCGTGCGGCGCGGTGCCGGTCATCACGACGGCCACCGACGTCAACGGCCTCTTCGCCGTGGACCTCTGGGCCAAGGCCCAGAACTGCGCTGTCCTTGAGCCGGAGCGCATCAAGCGCGTCAGCGGCGCCCTGCTGGCCGGGCAGACGGTCCGGTACTGGTCGCCGTGGCCGGTGGCGGGGGAGACCCCCGCCGGCGTGAAAAAGGCTGACCCACCCGAAGCCGCCGACTTCGCCCTGACCCTCACGCCGCAGGGCGGGGCGCTCCACCTCGTCCCCCGCATCGGGGTGCTGGGGGTGGGGTGCCGCCGCGGCACGACGGCCCAGCAGCTGGAAGAAGCCTTCGCGGCGTTCTGTGCCGCGTCCGGCCTCAGCCCGGCGGCGGTCTGCGCCGCCGCCAGCATCGACCTGAAAAAAGATGAGCCGGGGCTTGCAGCGTTCTGCAAAGCCCACGGCTGGCCCATCACGTTCTATCCGGCCGACGAGCTGCGGGCCGTGCCGGGACAGTTCACCCCGTCGGCCTTTGTGGCAAGTGTCACCGGCGTGGACAACGTCTGTGAGCGCTCGGCGGTAAAAGCCTCGGGCGGGACGCTCCTTCTGCCCAAAACGGCAGGCGGCGGCGTGACGCTGGCGCTGGCCGTCCGCCCCTTTGCACCCGATTGGAGGACAGAGCAATGAGTGAGAGTAAAAAGACCGTGTTCGTCGTGGGGCTTGGCCCCGGCGGCGGACAGTTTCTGACCGTGCAGGCTCAGAGCGCCTTGCAGCAGGCCGAGGTGTTGTGCGGCTATACGGTCTACATCGACCTTGTGCGCCCCCTCTACCCGGAAAAAGAGTGCTACGCCACCGGCATGACCCGGGAGATCGACCGCTGCCGCTGGGCGCTGGATACCGCCCGGGCGGGTCGGGACGTGGCGCTAGTCTGCTCCGGCGACGCCGGGGTCTACGGCATGGCCAGCCCGCTGCTGGAGCTGGCCGAAGAGTACCCGGACGTCAACGTGGAGGTCGTCCCCGGCCTGACCGCCGCCCTCAGCGGCGGCGCGGTGCTGGGTGCGCCGCTGGCCCACGATTTCTGCGTCATCTCGCTGTCGGACCGTCTCACGCCGTGGAAGGTCATCGAAAAGCGTCTGGCCTGCGCCGCTCAGGGCGATTTCGCGCTGGCGCTGTACAATCCCTCGTCCAAGGGCCGCCCGGACTATCTGCGCCGGGCCGTGGACATCCTGCTGGCGAACGGCAAAGCCCCGGACACCCTCTGCGGCTCTGTGCGGAACATCGGCCGGGAAGGGCAGGAAAAGCACATCCTGCCCCTCAGCCAGCTCCGGGACACCGAGGTGGATATGTTCACCACCGTCTTTGTGGGCAACGCCGCCACCCGCGCGCTCGGCGGGCGGATGGTCACGCCGAGGGGGTACCGCCGATGAACGTCGTCGTTTTCAGCGGCACCACCGAGGGGCGGGAGCTTTCCCGCCAGCTGGCGGCGCTGGGCATCGAAGTCACCGTCAGCGTGGCCACCCCGCTGGGGCAGGAAGAGCAGGGGAGCACCCCCGGCGTCACCGTCCGGTGCGGGCGGCTCCTGCCCGATGAGATGGCCGCGCTCTTAGGGGATGCCGCCCTCTGCATCGACGCCACCCACCCCTACGCAGTGGAGGCGACCAAAAACATCAAAGCAGCGGCAGAAAAGGCCGGGGTAGGATACCTCCGCCTGCTGCGCCCGGCCAGTCCGCTGCCGGAAAACTGTCTCATCTTTGAGAGCGCAAAGCAGGCGGCCGAGGCGCTGGCTGCAGAAGAGGGCAACCTTCTGCTGGCCACCGGGGCCAAGGAGCTGGCGCAGTTTGCGGCCATCCCGCCCGAGCGGCTCTACCCCCGCGTCCTGCCCACGCTGGAAAGCATCGCGGCCTGCGAGGCGGCGAACATCCCCCACCGCAACATCATCGCCATGCAGGGCCCCTTCAGCTTTGCCCTCAATCAGGCCATGATGGAGCAGTTCCATATCCGCTGGCTCGTCACAAAGGACGGCGGCGCAGCCGGAGGCTTCGACGAAAAAGCCGCCGCCGCCTCTGCCGCCGGGGCGCAGCTGGTGGTCATCCGCCGCCCGCCCGAGCAGGGCGAGACGGCTTCCGAGGTGCTGAAACGCTGCAAGGAGATGATAAGATGAACGTGACACTCATCGGCATGGGCTCCGGCCAGCCGGAGAACCTGACCCTTCAGGGCCTGGCCGCACTGCGGCAGGCCGACCTCATCCTGGGCGCACGGCGTCTGCTGGCAGTTCTGCCTGCCGGCTGCACCGAGAACCGTGCCGCCGCCTACCGCCCCGACGAGGTGGCAGAGCTGCTGCAGACTTCCGGCGCAGAGAACGCCGTGCTGGTCTACAGCGGCGACACCGGCTTTTACTCCGGCGCGTCCTCCATGATGGAAAAGCTGGAGGCCCTCGGCGTCCGCGCCCGGGTGCTGCCCGGCCTTTCCAGCATCCAGCTGCTGGCGGCGGCGCTGGGCCGTCCGTGGCAGGGGTGGAACCTTGTTTCGGCCCATGGCCGCACCTGTGACCCGGTGGCCGAGTGTATGCAGGGCAGACCCACCTTCTTCCTCACCGGCGGCAGCGAAGACCCCGCAACCCTCTGCGCCCAGCTGGAGGCAGAGGGCTTCGGGGACGTGCAGGCCGTCGTGGGCCAGTGCCTCGGCACGCCGGAAGAAAAGCTCTTCCGCGGCAGCGTCAAAGAGCTGGCCGCAGGCCGCTTCAACAGCCTGAGCGTCCTTCTCGTAGAGGCGGTGGAGGGACTGCCCCGCCGCGCCCCGGGCCTGCCGGACGAAGCCTTCGAGCGGGGCGACGTTCCCATGACCAAGCAGGAAGTCCGGGCCGCTGTGCTGGCGAAGCTGGCCGTCCGCCCGGAAGACATCCTGTGGGACGTGGGGGCCGGGACGGGCAGCGTCAGCGTGGAGCTGGCATTGGCCGCGCCCCGGGGCCGGGTGTACGCGGTGGAGTGCAGGCCGGAGGGCTGTGCGCTCATCAAAGCCAACCGCGAAAAATTCAGGACCCGGAACCTCGTCCTCGTGGAGGGGCTTGCCCCCGCCGCCCTTTCGGACCTGCCCGCGCCGGACGCTGTCTTCATCGGCGGCAGCAAGGGCAGCCTTGCCGCCATCGTGGACGCCGCGCTGGATAAGAACCCCGACGCCCGCATCTGTGTGTCGGCCATCGCCCTCGAGACCCTTTCGGCGGCGGTGGCCGCGCTGACGGCCAAAGGCCGGAACGTGCAGGTGAGCCAGATCGCCGTCAGCCGGGCAAAAGCCGTGGGCGGGCTGCACCTCATGATGGCCCAGAACCCCATCTACCTCATCACAGGAGAATGACATGATACAGTTTCTGCTGGCGGCGCCCCGCTCGGGCAGCGGCAAGACCACCATGACCTGCGCCCTGCTCATGGCGCTGAAGCGGCGGGGCTGTGCGCCCTGCGCCTTCAAGAGCGGGCCAGACTACATCGACCCCATGTTCCACCGGGCCGTGCTGGGGGTGGAGAGCCGCAACCTCGACCTCTTTTTCTCTACGCCCGAGACGGTGCGCACCCTCTACGCGAAGGGTGCCGCCGGACACGGTGCGGCGGTGTGCGAGGGGGCCATGGGCTTTTACGACGGCCTCGGGGGCGTGAGCGACAGGGCCAGTGCGTGGCATCTGGCCGACACGCTGGGCCTGCCGGTGCTGCTGGTGGTGGAGCCGAAAGGTCAGAGCCTGACGCTGGCCGCAGAGCTGAACGGGCTGAAAAATTTCCGCACCCCCAGCCACATCGCAGGCATCCTGCTGAACAACTGCACGGTACGGATGCACGCTCTGCTGGCCCCGATGCTGGAAAAAGAGACGGGTCTGCCGGTGCTGGGCTTTCTGCCGAAACTCCCAGAGGCCGTCATCGGTTCCCGCCATCTGGGCCTCTACACGGCGGCGGAAGTGGAAAATTTACAGCAGAAGCTGGCCCTTCTGGCCGACGCGGCAGAGGAGCACATCGACTGGCCCCGTCTGCTGGCCCTCTGCGAAAAGGAGCCGCCCGCCCTGCCGGTGCAGCCGGAGACCCCTCCGGCCCGCGTCCGCATCGCCGTGGCGCAGGACGAGGCGTTCTGCTTTATCTACGCCGAGACGCTGGAGGCCTTCCGGGACGCCGGGGCAGAGGTGGTCTTTTTCAGCCCCCTCCGCGACACGGCTCTGCCGGAAAACATCGGCGGGCTGTATCTGCCCGGCGGCTACCCGGAACTTCACGCAAGAGAATTGAGTAAAAATACATCGCTTCTGCGCGAGATAAAGCAAAAAATCGAGTCCGGTCTGCCCACAGCGGCCGAGTGCGGGGGCTTCCTCTATCTGGGGCAGAGCCTCACGGACGCCGAGGGGCAGAGCTGGCCGATGGCGGGCGTCCTGCCGGGCGAAGCAAAAGATGCCGGACGTCTCGTCCGCTTCGGCTATGCCGCGCTGAGCGCAGACTCGGACAGTATGCTCTTCCGGGCCGGGGAGAGCTTTCCCATCCACGAATTCCACCACTGGGATTCCACCGCCAACGGCACGGCCCTCGCGGCAAAAAAGCCGGTGGGCGGCGCAGAGTGGCGGTGCGGATTTGTAAACGAGCATTTCTATGCGGGCTTCCCGCATTTGTACTGGGCGGGTACGCCCCTGCCGCAGCGCTTTGCCGCCGCGGCTGAAAATTACAGGAGAGACCATGACTGAGACAGAACTCGCCGCCCTCTGTGCGGCCATCACGCCGTCGGACGAAGCCGCCCGGGCGGCGGCGCACGCCCACTGGGCCAGCCTTGCAAAGCCGCTGGGCGGGCTGGGCGGATTGGAAACGACCATCGAGGATGCCGCCGCCCTCACCGGCAGCGCAAAGCTGGATATTTCCCGCCGGGCGGTGCTGGTGCTCTGCGCCGATAACGGTGTGGTGGCCCAGGGCGTCAGCCAGACCGACAGCAGCGTGACCCGCGCCGTGGCTGAGAACCTCGCCGCCCGCCGCACCAGCGTCTGCCGGATGGCACAGACCGCCCGGTGCGAGGTGGTGCCGGTGGATATGGGCATCGCGGGCGACCCGGTCCCGGGCGTCCTCGACTGCCGCATCGCCCCCGGCACAGCGGATTTCACCCTCGGCCCGGCTATGAGCCGGGAGCAGGCCGTGGAAGCCATTGGCAGGGGCATCCGGCTGGTGCAGGAGCAGAAGAAAGCAGGCGTCGGCCTGCTGGCTACCGGTGAGATGGGCATTGGCAACACCACGACGTCCAGCGCCGTGGCCGCTGTGCTGCTGGGCCAGCCCGTCGAAGTGATGACGGGCCGGGGCGCGGGCCTTTCGGACGAGGGACTTGCCCGGAAGATCGACGCCATCCATCGCGGCATCGCAAAAAATCAGCCCGACTCTGCCGATGCACTGGACGTGCTGGCGAAGCTGGGCGGTTTCGATATTGCCGGACTCTGCGGCGTCTTCCTCGGCGGTGCGCTGGAAGGTGTGCCGGTGCTGGCCGACGGCTTCATCAGCTGTGTGGCGGCGCTCTGCGCTGTCCGGCTCTGCCCGGCAGCGGCCAAGGCTGTTTTTGCAAGCCACTGCTCCACCGAGCCGGCCGCAAAGCTGGTGCTGGACGCTCTGAACAAAAAAGCCCTCATCACGGCGGGCCTGCATCTGGGCGAAGGCACCGGCGCGGTGGCCGCCATCCCGCTGTGGGACATGGCGCTGGCCGTCTACGATGGCTGTTATTCCTTTGAAGAGGGCGGCATCGAAGCCTACACGCCGCAGGGGGGTGCGGGATGCTGACGCTGGTGCTCGGCGGCGCGGCCAGCGGCAAAAGCGCCTACGCCGAGAGCCTTGTGCTCAAGACCGGCCTGCCCCGCTATTACCTCGCCACCATGCAGGTCTGGGATGCCGAGTGCGCCGCCCGGGTGGAAAAGCACCGGAAAATGCGGGCGCAAAAGCAGTTCGAAACGCTGGAATGCCCGCTCCACCTCGACCGTCTGGCTCTGCCCGGCCGGGGGACCGTCCTGCTGGAAGACCTCGGCAACCTCGTCGCCAACGAGCTTTACAGCCCCGGCGGGGCAGGAAAGCACACCGCCGAGGCCGTTTTGGCCGGGCTGGAACGCCTCGCCGCCGGGTGCGATCACCTTATCGTCGTATCGAACGAGGTGTTCAGCGGCGGTGCCGACTACGCGGGCGACACCGACCAGTATCTGCTGGCGCTGGCGCAGGTGAACAACGCTTTCGCCGCCCGGGCGGACAACGTCTGCCGGGTGGTCTGCGGCCTGCCGGTGTACTACAAAGGGGGAGAAAAGCTGTGACTGTTTTGCAGACCATCGCGGTGGCCTTTGCGATGTTTTCGGCCCTGCCGGTGCCGCAGTTCGAGTGGAACGAAAAAAATATGCGGTACGCCATGTGCGCCTTCCCTCTCATCGGGCTGGTGTGCGGCGGGCTGTGGTGCCTCTGCGGCGTCCTGCCCCTGCCGGAGCTGGCCCGGGCGGCGGCGTTCTGCCTCGTGCCGGTGGCCGTCACCGGCGGCATCCATCTCGACGGCTATGCCGACACCTCCGACGCCCTCTCGAGCTACGGCGACCGGGAAAAAAAGCTTGAGATCCTGAAAGACTCCCACTGTGGGGCCTTCGCTGTCATCCGGCTGTGCTGCTACTTTGTGGCCTACTTCGGCCTCTGCGGCAGTGTGCGGTTCACGCCCCGGGCGGGCCTGTGCTGGACGCTGGCGCTGGTGCTGGAACGGGCGCTGTCGGGCTTTGCCGTGGCGGCGTTCCCGCTGGCGAAGGACACCGGCCTCGCCCACACCTTCGCCACAGCGGCCGACAAGCAGACCGTCCGCCGCTTCCTCTGCGGCCTGTCGGCTCTGCTCATCCTGGCGCTGACGGCGCTGGGCGGCGGCGGGCTGGCGGCAGCAGCGCTTCTGGCGCTGTGGCGCTATGATTTCGTGGCAAAAAAGCAGTTTGGCGGCATCACCGGCGACCTGGCCGGGTGGTTTTTGCAGCGGGCCGAGCTGTGGATGCTGGCGGCGCTGGCCGTCAGCCAGCGGGGAGGAGTGCTGTAAATGATGTTCATCACAGGGCCGCTCTACAGCGGCAAGCGCACCTTTGCGCGGAACTTCCGGGGCAGCGTCATCGCCGATGTGCAGGACGCCGCCGCCGAGACTCAGACCCCGGAGCAGCTCGAAACGCTGGCCCGGGAGCTGGCGGAATATGATATTGTCATCGCCACCGAGGTCGGCGGCGGTGTTGTCCCGATGGATGCTGAGGAGCGCGCCGGGCGGGAGGCCGCCGGACGGCTGGCCTGCCTGCTGGCAGAGCGCGCCGACTGCGTGGTGCAGATGTTCTGCGGCATCCCGACGGTATTGAAAGGAGAATTACCCCAATGTTGATCTATCTGCTGCGTCACGGCCTGACCGAATACAACGCCCAGAAGCGCTATCAGGGCCAGCGCGACATCCCGCTCTCGGCGGAGGGCCTGAGCCAGCTGCGCCGGGCCGACATCGACCCGAAGGTGGTCTATATCACCCCGCTGCAGCGGACGGCCCAGACGGCCCGAGTGCTCTTCCCGGAGGCAGAGCTTGTGGTCGTGAAAGACCTGCAGGAGATGTGCTTCGGCAGCTTCGAGGGCAAAAACTACGTCGAGATGGAGCACGACGCCGATTATCAGGCGTGGGTGCAGGCCAACTGCGAGAGCAAATGCCCCGACGGTGAGCGGAAGGACGACTTCTCGAACCGCATCTGCAACGCCTTCTCTGCTCTGGTGGACAAGGCGCTGGCCGACGGCGAAGAGCTGCTGGTCATCCTGGCTCACGGCGGCACCCAGATGGCGGCCATGGAGCGGTACGCCCTGCCCAGGCGCGATTATTATGCGTGGTGCGGCCCCAACGCGGGCGGCTATGTGCTGGATGCCGCCGACTGGGCCGAGAAGCGCCAGCTCCGCCTCGTGAAGACCGTGCAGTACACGAAAGACGCGGAGGCCGGCGTATGATGACCGCTTGGGCTGTGCTGGGAGGCTTCGTGCTGGATGCCATTTTCGGCGACCCGGCATGGCTGCCCCACCCGGTGGTGTACATGGGAAAAGCCATCTCCCGGCTGGAAAAATTCCTCCGCGCCCGCCTGCCCCAAACGCCTCAGGGCGAGCTGCTGGGCGGTGCGGTGCTGGCGTTCTGTCTGCCGGTGGGGACGCTGCTGTTCACGGGCCTTGTCTGCTGGGGCGCGGCGATGCTTCACCCGCTGCTGGGGCTTGCCGTTCAGATGTTCTGGTGCGGGCAGGCGCTGGCCGCAAAGGGACTGGTGCAGGAGAGCACGAATGTCTATGTCGAGCTGAAAAAAGGCAGCCTGCCCGCCGCCCGAAAGGCGGTGGGCCGCATCGTGGGCCGCGACACGGAAGCCTTGACCGCCGAGGGCGTGACCAAGGCGGCGGTGGAGACGGTGGCCGAGAACGCCAGCGACGGCGTCATTGCGCCTTTGCTTTATATGCTGCTGGGCGGTGCGCCGCTGGCCCTGACCTACAAGGCCATCAACACCATGGACAGTATGCTGGGCTACAAAAACGAAAAATATCTCTATTTTGGCCGCGCTGCTGCAAAACTGGACGATGTGGCGAACTATATCCCGAGCCGTCTGGCGGCGCTGCTCTGGATCATGGCGGCGGCGTTCACCCGCAATGACGCCAGGGGCGCGTGGCGTATCTGGCGGCGGGACCGCCGCAATCACGCCAGCCCCAACAGCGCCCAGACTGAGAGCGCCTGCGCGGGCGCGCTGGGCGTTCAGCTGGCCGGGCCGGCCTACTATTTCGGGGAGTATTATCCGAAGCCCACCATCGGCGACCCGCTGCGGCCCATCGAGCCGGAGGATATTCTGCGGGCAGATCGGATGATGTATGTAGCCAGCGGGTTTGCGCTGGCGTTTGGATGTGCGATACGGGGGTTCTTGGGATGAAACAACTGGTCCACGGCGGTGACTGGATGGGCTACCGCGAACGCTTTGGCCGCGACGCGCTGGATTTTTCGGCGAACGTCAGCCCACTCGGTCTGCCCGAAGGGGTGGCGCAGGCCATCCGGGATGCACTGCCTCTGGCCGACCGCTACCCCGACCCCCTCTGCCGCACCCTGCGGGCGGCGCTGAGCCGGGCCGAGGGTGTGCCGCAGGAGCATATCCTCTGCGGCAACGGCGCGGCAGACCTCATCTTCCGGCTGGTCTGGGCCGTAAAGCCCCATAAGGCGCTGGTGACAGCCCCGACTTTTGCCGAGTACGCCTCTGCATTGGATACGGTGGGGTGCGAAGTGAAACGCTTCTTCCTCGATGAAGCGAATGATTTCGCCCCGACGGACGCCCTCGTGGACGCCGTGGACGAGAGCATCGACATGGTGTTCCTCTGCCAGCCGAACAACCCGACGGGGCAGCTGGCCTCACCCGAACTGGTGAAAAAGCTGCTGCGCCGGTGCGGGGAGTGCCACACGATTTTGGCCGTAGATGAGTGCTTTCTGGACTTTCTGCCCGACGCCGACGGGTGGACCGCGAAGCCTCTGCTGGAAAGTGGGGACCTCGTCATCCTGAAAGCTTTCACCAAGCTCTACGGCATGGCCGGCGTCCGGCTGGGTTACTGCCTCTGCGGCGACGAAACGCTTCTGGAAAAAATGCAGACAGCGGGCCAGCCGTGGGCCGTGTCCAGTCTGGCCCAGGCGGCAGGCGTCGCGGCCCTGAAAGAAACCGCTTATGTGGACGAGGTGCGCGCCCTTGTCGCCCGGCAGAGGCCCGTTCTGACGGCGGGCCTGCGGGCGCTGGGCCTGAGGGTCATTGATGGAAAGGCGAACTATCTGCTCTTCCGCGCGCCCGCCGACCTGAACGAGAGGCTTCGCCCGCTGGGAACACAGGTGCGCAGCTGCGCGAATTATCCGGGCCTCGGGCCGGAGTGGTACCGCACGGCGGTGCGCACGGCCCCCGAGAACGCCCGGCTGCTGGAACTTATGAAAGAGGTGCTGGGATGAACAGGGCAAAATGCATCATGGTGCAGGGTACGATGAGCGGTGCAGGCAAAAGCCTGCTCTGCGCGGCGCTCTGCCGCATCTTTGCGCAGGACGGCCTGCGCGCCGTGCCGTTCAAGAGCCAGAACATGGCTCTGAACAGCTTCGTCACCAAAGACGGCCTCGAGATGGGCCGGGCGCAGGTGGTGCAGGCGCAGGCCGCCGGTGTCGAGCCGGACGTGCGGATGAACCCCATCCTCCTGAAGCCCAGCAGTGACGTGGGCAGTCAGGTCATCGTCAACGGCGAGGTGCGGGGCCAGATGAAAGCGTCGGAGTATTTCCGCACGAAACGGCAGCTGGTGCCGGACATCCTGAAGGCGTATGACAGCCTCGCCGAGGAGGCTGACGTCATCGTCATCGAGGGCGCGGGCAGCCCGGCAGAGATCAACCTCAAGAGCGAGGACATCGTGAACATGGGCCTCGCCGAGATGGTGGACGCGCCGGTGCTTCTGGTGGGCGACATCGACCGGGGCGGCGTGTTCGCCCAGCTATACGGCACGGTGGAGCTGCTGGAAGAAAAAGAACGCCGGCGCATCAAGGGACTTGTCATCAATAAATTCCGTGGAGACGTAGAAATTCTCCGCCCCGGCCTTTCGATGCTGGAAGAAAAGACCCATCTGCCCGTGGTGGGCGTCGTACCGTACCTGAAGGTGGACATCGAGGACGAGGACTCCCTGAGCCAGCGCCTCGAGATGCGGGACGGCAAAAAGCCGCTGGATGCGGCAATCATCCGTCTGCCGCATCTGTCCAATTTTACGGACTTCATGCCGCTGGAACAGCACCCGCTGCTGGGCGTGCGGTATGTTTCGAACGCTCATGAGCTGGGCGCACCCGACCTCATCCTGCTGCCGGGGACGAAAAACACGGTGGACGACCTGCTCTGGCTGCGGCAGTGCGGGCTGGAAACGGCTCTGCTCAAGCTGGCCGCGAAAGGCACGCCGGTGCTAGGCGTCTGCGGCGGCTACCAGATGCTGGGCCAGACCCTCGACGACCCCACCGGCAGCGAGAGCGGCCGGCAGCAGACTCTGCGGGGGCTGGGTCTGCTGCCCACCCGGACCGTGTTCAGCGAGCAGAAGCGCCGTGTACAGGTCAAAGCGACCGTCGCTGCCACCCCCTTTGCGGGTGCGGAGCTGGAAGGCTACGAGATTCACACCGGCGTGACTGAGGCTGAGGGCGAACCCTTCGCCCACTACCCCGACGGAGGCCGGGAGGGCTGCGTGCAGGGCAATGTGTTCGGCACCTACCTCCACGGTCTGTTCGACACCGGTACGCTGACCGAGGAGCTGGCGGGCTGGCTCTGCCGCCGGAAGGGCATCGACCCCTCCGACGCGGCCCTCATCCCGATGGAAGAGTACCGCCGCCAGCAGTTCGACATCCTGGCCGACGGTGTGCGCGGGGCGCTGGATATGGACGCGGTGTATGCCGCGATGGGAATGGAGAAGCGCTGAATGGAACAGGGACTTTTGCATCTGTACTGGGGCGACGGAAAGGGGAAGACCACCGCCGCTATGGGTCTTGCGCTCCGTGCGCTGGGGTCCGGGAAGCGGGTGGTCATCGTCCAGTTTTTGAAGGGCGGGAACAGCGGCGAGATCCCGCTTCTGGCCCAGCTTGGCGCGGAGATCTACCGGGGCAAGGCCGGGCAGAAATTCGTCTTCCAGATGACGCCGGAGGAAAAGGCCGCGACCCGGGAACTGCAAAACCAGAATCTCGCCGCCGCCATGGCACAGCCTGCCGACCTGCTGATACTGGACGAAGCCGGGAGCGCAGAAGAGCTGGATATGGTGGACGTCGATCTATTAAAAAAGGCCGTTCTGGAACGGCCTGCCGGGTGTGAGTGCGTCCTGACGGCCCACACGCCGCCCCAGTGGATGCTGGACGCCGCCGACTACTCCACCGAGATGAAATGCCGCCGCCACCCCTACCAGAAGGGGATAAAAGCACGAAAGGGGATAGAATATTGACGCCGCAGCATCATCTGCCCGCCGACATTGAGCGGACGAGCTTCCACATCATCACCGAAGAGCTGGAAATGATGGGCCTGACCCCGCCGCCCGAGCACGAAGCCGTGGTCAAGCGGGTCATCCACACCACCGCCGACTTCGACTATGCGCGGAATCTCCACTTCACCCCCCGCGCGGTGGAGCAGGCCGTCAAGGCCCTCCACGCCGGGGCCGTCATCGTGACCGATACGAACATGGCGCTGGCTGGCATCACCAAACCCGGTCTGGCGAAGCTGGGCGGGTCGGCCTGCTGCTACATGGCTGACCCCGAGGTGGCCGCCGCCGCAAAAGAGGCTGGCACCACCCGGGCCGTCGCAGCGATGAAAAAGGCAGCGCAGGAGCATCCCGGGGCCATCCTCGCCGTCGGCAACGCGCCCACGGCTCTGCTGACGATTGCAGAACAGATCGAAAGCGGCCTGCGGCCCGCACTGGTCATCGGTGTGCCGGTGGGCTTTGTGAACGTGGTGGAGAGCAAGGAGCGGCTCTTCGCCGTCTGCGAAAAGCACGGCGTACCCGCCATCGTGGCGATGGGCCGCAAGGGCGGCAGCAACGTCGCTGCGGCCATCTGCAACGCCCTCATCTACTCCGCCGCCGAGATGCTCGACCCCTCGGCCCGGGGGTGGAAGTGAGCGGCAAATTTTGGAGAAACACAATGATACCTACAAGAAAGACCGATGAAAGCTTTTACCGGCTGTTTTCCGCGTCTCACACCGTTTCAGAGCATCTGACCAAGCGGGAAGACAATGAACTGCGCGATAAATACGACCACAATGCGTTCTGCTATTCCGGCCAGCCCACGGAGGACGAGCTCCGGGCCGCGCTGGCTTATCAGAAAGCGCGGGGAGACGCCTTCCTCAAACTGGAAGGATACGAGCCGCTGGCCAATGCATTCGGCATGGAGTGCGAAAAGACCCTGACGATGGTTCTGCCCCCGGAAACAGACATCCGCAGCTGGAAAGCGAACCCGGACGTCTCGATCAAAACCCCGGACTTTGACCAACTAGAACAGCACGAGCTGAAATACTACGGGCCCTTGTACGGGGAAGATTTCACCGTGCGGAACAACCGGCATCTCCGGGAAAAACTGACCTACCTTGGAGCGTATCTGGGCGGGAAGCTGGTGGGTGATTGCTATATTTTCGCATCCGATGGGTATGTCTGCATGGACGGCCTGCTGGTGGACGAGGATTTCCGGCACCAGTACATCGCCATGACCCTGATGAAGCATATTGCCGAAAAGGCGCAGGAGCGCGGAGAGATCCTGTATCTTCACGCTGACTCCGAGGATACACCGAAGGAACTGTATGCGAAGATGGGATTTCAGGCCGTTGACAAGCTCTATGAATATCTCTGCACCGATTTCTCGAAACTGAAAATATGAACGAATGCGCGCCGGATACGGCGATGGGCTTCCCTTCGTGGGAAGCTTTTCTTTTACACCGTCGCCAGCACGGCGAGGATGCTCTGCCAGCGCGGATTCTCGACGGCGGGCGCACGGCGGACGGGCCGGGACTGTACAGGCTGAGGCCGCTGAGCCGTCTGGGGCAGGGGAGTGAAAAGCGCGGCCTGCCATGCGGCGGCAAGCTGCATGGCCTCCGGGCAGCTCTGCAGGGTGCGGCGCTCGGCCCCGGCGAGGTAGTCGCCCAGCCAGCAGAGGATGGCCGCGATGTTCAGCTGTTCGGCGGCGCGGGTGCTCCAATAGCTCCAATGGGCGGGACGGCCCACGAACCGCTCCACCGTGATGAGCGCACCCTCCCGGGCAGCAGAGGGGGAGACCGTCCCACAACCACCGGCAGTATGGGCCAGAACGTCCAGAATGCGCGCCATCCGGCCGCTGTCGAGGGCGTCGTCCCGGACAAAAGCGGAGAAATCCGTCTGGGCCAGCAGACCGTCGGCGGAGGCGGGGAAGCGCCCCGTCAGCTCGCCCGAGGCGTTGTGGCAGCTCTGCCACCCTTTGCGGACGAGCTGGAAGTTCAGCTTCTGACGTCCCATCGTGGAATAGAACACCCGGGCCTTGCCGCTGACCGGCTCCTGCCGCAGCTCGAGATAAGCGTCTGCGCCTCCGAGGTCTTGGACCTTGACGCTGAGCACAAGGCGGTACTCAGGCTTCTGGCTGGACATGGCAAGATGCATCTCTTCAAAATAACGTGCGGCATCCATAGCGGTTCTCCTTCCTGTGGGCGCGGGGTGATGTGTAGGTGTGCGGCCCTTCGTTGGTTGTAGTATATCATAAATTGCGCCATAATACAACTATAAGTTTGCAAATAAACCAAAAAACTTTTTGATTCTTCTGCAATGCAAAACAAGATGGTTGTGAACGACAACAAAAATACGGGGCTGCTGGCAGCAGATACAACTGCACAGCGGCCCCGTACATTATTATGATTCAGTCGCCCAGCTCCCGTATCTCGTTCTGGATGAGTCGGCCTGCGGCCCGGGCCAGCTGGTCCATGCCCCGGATGCGGGCCATGTTCTTGCCGTAGATGCGGGAGGCGTCGGCGGCGCTGGCGTCTTCGCCCATAAAGACGGCGGAGACCCGCAGACCCTTCCGCTGCAGCGCCCGGACCTCGGCGGCGGCGTCCTCCACGCCCGCGCTGCCGCCGTAGTCGCGGCCCAGCGGGTCATCGGGGGAGGGCGGGATGCGGCGGCTGTCGTTGGGGGAGGCGTCCGTCAGGAGAATGAGCAGGTGCCGCGCGGCGGGGCCGGGGTCGAAGTCGATGAGGTCACCTGCTGCCCGCAGAGCCAGACCGTCCCGGTTCCAGCCCGAGGCGAAATACTGGCAGATGCCCTGTAAGCTCTTCTCCTTGAAGCCCTTGAGCACCCGCAGGACGGTGTAGCCCCGCAGGCTGGAAAAGCAGCTCACCCGCACCGGGATGCCGCAGGCCGCGAGGCTCTGGGCGAGGATAGACCCCTGCGCCGCGATGACCTCCTGACAGTGGAGGCGGGAAGCCGAAGCGTCCAGCAGAAGGTCAACGGTGAAGGACGGGTGGTTCTCTTCCTCGGCACAGCGGAAGACCCGGCCGTCGTCCATGACGGTGCGCCAGACCCGCTCCGGGTCGAGGTTACCGCTGCGGGCGACCCGGGCGTTGGGCTGCTGGTGGACGAGGATGCAGTTGCGTATCTGTTCGGTCAGCCGCAGCACGACGCTGCGGTGAAGCTCGAGATTTTTCGAATCGTACGCCCGGTTCCGCTCAGCCTGAAGCTGGGCCTGTTCGGCCAGGTGCTTTGCCTCGGGGGTAGGGGCCTGCTCCGGGCTGGGGACGCCGGAGGCAAACCAGAGGTGACAGCCCAGATGCTCCCCGGTGCAAAGCTCCTGCTCGGCCTTCCGCAGCCGTTCGGGCGGGTAGAGCGACCGGCCAAAGCAGCTTTCGATGTAGGCGCGGTCTTCCTCGGCGCGCTGGCGCAGGGTGATATGGGCCAGCCGCTTGTCGGCGTGGATGCCGCCGCCGGAGGCGTCCACCGAGCCGGAATGCTCCACCGTGACCCGGTCGGTCTTTATCATCTGGGTGGGCATGGTGCGGGTCATGAGGGACGCCAGCAGGCCGTCCAGATGGAGATGCAGCCCGGCCTTCTGATGCACGGTGCCGTTGAACAGCTCGAATTTGGCGTAGACGGCCAGCAGCGCGGCTTTCAGCTCGTCCGGCTTGGGGGGCGTCTCGGGACTGAGGGCAGCGTCGAGATCCTTTTCGTAGGGAGTCATGACCGGCGGCGTGCGCCCCTGCACAGCCCGCCAGCGCGCGGCCTGCATGGAGTAGACCAGCTGGTTCTTCGCCATCCACTCCTGCCGCGAGAGCTTGTACTGGATGCCGAAAAAGTAGTCTGCATGGGCGCGGCGGAGGGCCGAAAGCACCGGGCGGCGGGGCAGTTCCAGCGCGTAGACCGCGCTCTCGAGGTAGAGCCAGGTCAAATCGTCCAGCATGGCCTGCCGGATGTCGCCCTCCCATGCGTCAAAGAGGCTGCGCACCAGCTCGTCGCCGTAGTATTTGTGGACCAGCCCCACGACGCAGTTCATGTAAAAATCAATGGTGCCGTCGGTGTTCCGGGCGAGGAACAGCGGCTCAAAGCCGTAGGCTCCTGCCGCCGCCCACACCTGATTGGCGGCCCGCCGCTCTTCGGCGGTGTAGCTCTGCGCTTCCATAAAAACGCCCCTTTTAATCGAAGAGCTTTGCGGCGGTGAGCTGGGCCGGGATGCGGGCGGCAATGGCGTCCCGGATGAGGCCCTGTTCGTAGGAGTCGAAGGCTTTGTTGGTGATGCCCATGTCCAGCGCAGCCCCGGCAGCGACGCCCCGGCGCATCAGGCGCAGAGCGTCCAGCATACCGCGGAGGTCGAGAGCTTTGGTGGAAATTTCTGCGCTGTCGCACTTTTTCTGCAGATCGAGGAAGAGCAGGGCGAACTGCCTGACGTACTTGCTGTTCAAATCGGGGAACTGGGTGCGCAGGAGCTTTTCGAGGTTCTCTTCGGTGATGGTGGGCATCTGGATGACCACGAAGCGGGAGGTGAGGGCCTCGTTCAACTCACGGGTGCCGGCGTAGCCGTAGTTCATGGTGGCGATGAAGCGGGTCTCCTCGGCCAGCGGGA
>ERZ773264.699-NODE-699-length-47020-cov-5.819057_pt1 | contig 47020 bp, 44 predicted proteins | sample MGYA00511910_ERZ773264 | MGnify/ENA primary metagenome ERZ773264 (study PRJEB29015, sample SAMEA2737739) | human gut metagenome | biome: human gut; feature: human-associated habitat; material: faeces | place: China | collected 2012 ...
AGATGCAAGCAAGACACGTACAAAATCCAATAAATGGTCTTTGTGCGGTGTTGCCCTTAGTAACCAGAGCCGAAATAAAATATCAGCAGTTCTTTCAGCGGGAAAATGAGCTGTGCTATTACCAGCATTACCAGTGTATTTTTAATGCGCCTGCGGTAACGTCCGGATTCTTCCTCCTCATGCGTCAGCCGGACGGCGCAGAAGATTATCCGCATGAGAAGCCCGGCGGAGATTATGCCCTGCATACATACGCTCAGCGTGTTTATCGTGTCCATATCCCACCTACTTTGCAATGATGTTCTTCGCCATTGAAGCGATGTGGACCGTCTGTGAAACGGTCGTGCCTATCCTGCCGTCGCCGGTGGTGGGTACGAGAAATTCACGCAGTATCTTGGGCATGGAAATTGCGGCGATCATGCAGGCGATTCCCCAGAAGATATTTGAAGCGGAAATGATGGTCGCGTTCAGCATAAGCGACAGCCCGATCTTGCAGAGCATTATCTGCACGATGGTGGTCACGAACGCCTTTACGAACTGGTTTATGTATGCCCGGAAAACTCCCTTGTCGGTGTCCAGAAGCCCCACGCAGGCAAGCGGAACGCCTATCTGCATTACCATCATCTCAATGCCCCTCGCCATGAACGAAAAGTAAAGTATCAGCCAGCAGATAACGAAGATTAGCCCGGCAATCGCCGGAACTATTCCCATGCTGGTTATCGCAGTTATCCACTCGGTGGTCATGTCTGTGCCGCCGTTTATCTGGGAAATTATCGTGTTTGTTATCTCGCGGCAGATATCGACGAAAAGGCCGTACAGCCATTGAAATATCAGCGCCGTTCCGACCGCGCGGACAAAATTCGTGAGAAGCAGAAACGGGTCTGCGTCCGGGTCGCCGTCAGTCCAGAGGACATAGATATCAAAGGCTTTCTTCAGGAATTTGAGGATTATCAGGCTTATCCCGAAGCCGTATGAAACCGGCATGAGCAGGCTGAAAAACTCAACTCCCGAAACAGTCGTGAGGTACTGTCCGCAGTCAAATACCGTGGTGTAAAGCTCGCCCACCATTTCGGAGCTGAAAAACAGCGTCACTATTCCTCCGAGCAGAGCCACGATCAGCGAAATAATTATAAAAGTCATGCTTCACCTCCGGACCGCCGAAACGGAGCGCGGCAGGAAACCGCGCCCCAGCGGTGGGCAGAACGATCCATCAGCCTGCGGCGTCGAAAAGCTCTGTGACCTCGGTGTTTACTCTGGGCATGATGACCTCGTTGAAAAGCGCGACCAGTCCAGCCATGAGCAGAGCGCCGATAACAACTGCGATGATGATTTTTACCGCCGTGTCAACGTAGCCCTCGCCGGTGGTGTCGAGCGCCTTTGCCCTGAGTGCGAGAGCCTTCTCCCTTGCCGCCTCGCGGAGAGTGAGAGCCTTGAAAGTGAGCTTGTTTCTGATGTCCTTCATTGTGTTTCCTCCTGTTGTCAAAACATTTCGTTTGTGTAATCTTCGTCCTGTTCGGACGGTTCGCTGTCGCGCTGGGAAGCGCTGTTCTGAAGCTCCGCGAGCTTCTGCTGATATGCGCCGATAACCACGTTTGAAAGCTCGGCGCGGAGTTCCTTGCTGAGAGGGAACGCAGTATCGAAATACTTTGTGTTCCCCTCGGCATCAACGCCTTTCTGGCTCGGCATATTGACAAAAATGCCCTTGGATCCGTTCATCACGCTGATGTTACGAACTACAAAGGCATTGTCGAGAGTTATGCTTGCCGTAGCAAGGCGGTTGTTCTGTCCGGCGGTTATGCGGACAGACTTGGGATCGCAGGTTATTTTCATGTTGCTGACCTCCGTTTATCTGTATCGTTGAAGGAACAGGTTTCAGTCCGGCGGCTGTCCCGATGTGTATTCCATGCGGTTCTCCTTTACTGGTAGTAGCCGACAAGCACGTTGATGAGCGCCGAAGCGACTACCGCGACTACGACTGATACAGCCGCGACTATCATGCGCTGTTTCCACTTTTTCTGGTCCATTTCCTCGGCGGCACCGTGGCGCACCGCAAAGTACACGATGCAGGCTGTGCCGACCAGCGGAGCAACTACCAGCAGTATGTTGGAAATGTCGTTCAGCAGAGCTTTGGTGCCTGTCACCGCCTTTGAAGCGGCAAGTCCGCCCTCGGCGTTTGCCGCGACGGAAATCACCGCGGACGTTACTGCCGCAGTTAGCGCCGCGGCGGTATTTTTGAGTTTCTTCATCTGAATTTCGCCTCCCTTCTAAAGTATGGTGGTTTATTGTCAAGCACTGATTCGGAGCGCCTTGGGACTGCCGCCGCAGATTGTGCGGAGCTTTCCCTTAAAATCTCCTCCCAGGGCTTCCACAAAAGCTGTTCAGTGGACTTGCCGCCGCGTTCAGGACGGGCGTTTTCGTCAAGTTCGATAAGCCTTGTGTTATGCGCTTTATCGCCCATGCCGAGCATGGCGTTGAAAGCCCACTGTGAAATATCCGGCGAGTACATGACCGCCGGAGGGTCAGGCGACAGCACTATCTGATACGGGCGCTTGATTTTGGCAACCTCGTCCGGGTTGAGCAGACTGCGCTCTGAAAGCTGAATATTTGTCGAGCTGGACGGTGCGGCGTATTTCTGCGTGGAGCCGCCCAGAGAGTAGGTCGACGTGGTGTATTTTCCCATGCTCTTGGATATCTCCTCGTTCGTGGAATTGTCCTGCGAGTGAAGATAAATCCAGTAGTGGCAGTTGCCCTGAATGATTTTCGCGACCTCCTGCCCGTACTTGTCTATAAGCTGGTTAAAGTCCTGAATGAACAGGTTCCAGCGTACTCCATAGCCGCCGGCGACGGTCATTTTCGTCTGGAAATCCGAAATCGCGGCAAAGTTGCCGAACTCATCGAGAATATAATTAACACGGTGAGGGAGCCGGTTTCCGCATTTCTTGGCGTAGGTCACAAGCTGTTCGTACTGCTGTGAAACAAGCAGGGTGACAATGGGATAGTAGGTGGTTTTCTGGTCGGGCAGAATGAAAAACAGCGCCTGCTTCAGCTTTGCTCCCACGTCCGAAAGCGAGAATTCCGATTCCTTAGTCATGTTGTAAATATCGTTGGTGATGAACAGCCGCAGGGTCGTCAGAGCCGCCGTATAAAACGAACCGCCCATCTTGTCCGGTGCCAGCTTTGCAATAGCCATGAGCTTTTTCGCCGGGTGGGAATCGGGCAGTTTATCCATATATGCGTCAATGGGAAGCACCTTGTTCACAGGCTTGCACATATTCGCAATGAAGTTGTATACATTCGTGAGGTTCTGGTATTCCGGTCTGTCCCTATTGTCGTAAACAACGCACATGACTGCCGCCGCGATAACCGACATTTCACCGTTGCTCCAAATAGGCTCGGAATGGTCGTTCTTCTCCACAAGGAACGTAACAAAATCCCATGTGTAGGTCTGCGCGTCGTCTATCCGATTTTCGTTCACCGCGTCAATTATCATCTGGAGGGGATTGTAACGGCAGGATTTTTTCGGGTTGTTGAAGTCCACCACCTGCACCATATAGCCCATGCTTTCAAGAAAACTGTGCGTATAATGATACAATTCACCTTTGGGGTCGTTGACTACCATTCCCTCGGCGGCAAGCGCGAGAGCACATATTGACTGGATAACAAGGCACCTTGTTTTGCCGCTTCGCGTTGCGCCGATGATGAGGATATGCACATCGTCCGTTATGCAGGCGACAGATTCCCTGAACTTGGAGCGTTCATACGAAACGGCAATTCCTCCGTCTATTGAAAGTCCGGACGTATCTATGATTTCCGGAGAAAAAGGAACACCGTTTTCCACGGCTTCAAACCGCTTTCTGCCTTGCTCCATGAGCGATTTTATGACTGCATTGCTCTGTGAAATCTCAACAAAATGGTACATTGAGTGCTTCTCCTTATTCGACATGAACCATGCCGTTCCATGCTGTCCCTGACCGCTTGGGACCGGGACAGAGATGTTGTCCGTGACCTTGTATGTATCGGTCTGATACGTCCGTTCAGCGCAGACAAAATACACCACGCAGAGCAGTACCACCAGAGCCTCCAGCAGAAGATACAGCTTTCTCGGCTTTTCTCCGCCGAATACACCGGAAATTGTTGTTGAGAAATCCGTCAAATCTGTCGAAATGCTTCCGGTAGTAAGGACATCGTTCAGGACGCTGGCAAACAGCATGGCGGTTATGCTTCCGACCACAAAAACGAAAATGCAGACAGGTATTCGGTAGTATTTGCTTTTGTTTTTCATATCTTACTCTCTGTGAAATTGACTTGTAACCATTTTCCTTAAATGTACAAAAAGATATTGGTTTAATACCAAATGGTCACCTCTAAAAACCTCATGTGAGCGAAAACGCGCAGTGCGCGCCATCTTCGTCGTCAAACCTCCTCGTAAGGCATTTGATATTGACAACACACAGGAATACAGCTATAATAATGATGTATTTATTTTATATGGAGGTCACATATGAACATCGTCATTGACATAGTGCTGCTTCTCGCAGGGTTTGTCCTGCTGATAAAAGGCGCTGATTTTTTCGTAGAGGGAGCTTCTTCTCTTGCAAGGAAACTAAGGATCCCCTCTCTTGTGGTCGGTCTTACAATAGTCGCGCTTGGAACGAGCGCACCGGAGCTTGCGGTCAGCATTTCAGCTTCGCTGGGCGGGCAGAATTCAATGGCTGTCAGCAACGTAGTGGGATCGAATATCTTCAATCTTCTTGGCGTGCTCGGAGTATGTGCGCTGGTAATACCCCTTGGAGTTACAAAAGACATACTTCATCGAGATTATCCGGTTTCGATATTCACATCCGTGCTGTTTTTTGTAATGCTTATATTCTTCGGAGCTTCCGGAGAGATCACTATTTTTGAAGCAATATTACTTGTAGTGCTTATGGCAGGTTATCTGACATGGACTGTCATAGCAGCAATGAAAAACCGTCAGACCTCCGAGGAACAAAGCACTGAGAAGCCATTTATCTGGTGGAAGTGTGCGCTCTTTATAATCTGCGGAGCAGGCGCGATAGTTCTGGGAGGCGACATGGTTGTAGACCACGCTTCTCTGCTTGGAAAAGCCGTGGGCATGAGCGAAAGTCTTGTCGGTCTTACGATATGCGCTGTCGGAACCTCTCTTCCCGAACTTGTCACGTCGATCTCCGCCTGCAAAAAGGGCGAAAACGATATGGCAATCGGCAATGTCATCGGATCAAATATTCTGAATATCCTGTGTATTCTCGGCGTTTCCGGGGTTATTTCTCCTATCACTATCACCGGAGCAGACCTCAGCAATACTCTTGTGGATTTCGGAATTTACATCGTAATATGTCTGCTGGCATACATATTCTGCCTTACTCAGAAAAAAATCACCCGTGTTGAGGGAGGAATACTTGTTTTCCTTTATATCGCATACATGGGTTATGCTATCGTCCGTGACCATCTTGGAGCCGATCCGATAATGAGCCTTATAGGGAACTGATCATAGAGAAAAGCAGGAGTTGTTTCAGCTCCTGCTTTTTTTATGCCACATCTACGGCTTTGTCGGCGCGATGTGCCAGTCGTCATAAACGCTGCCATTAATGAATATCTGGTCTGTGAGCCTTACCAAAAGCTGACCAGCCGGACACCGCACGTCGAAAACCTCGACATATACGGTGTAGTTTTTCCTGTCCGGAAACCAAATCTGCGTGAAATGCACCCGGTCATTGTAGGTCGAATATTTATTCTTCCTGAAAACAAAACTGCCGCCCGATTTTTCAAGCAGGCGGTTGTAAAGTGTGGTGCTGTGGCGGTTGTAGTTGAACTCCGGGAACAGCACGTTTGCGGTCTGGCTTCCGGTGCAGTACTGCGTATCTCCGTAGAGGTGGGCGTCAACGCTTATCTGTAGTTATATTGGCAATATCATTCATCAGCCTGAACCCGCCCCGTAAAAACTTCCGTATAAAATAAAAAACCGCCCAAAGGACGGTTTTTTATTTGGTGCGGGTGACGGGACTTGAACCCGTATGTCATACAACACACGCACCTCAAACGTGCCTGTCTGCCAGTTCCAGCACACCCGCATATATACCCGCCAAGATCTCTGAACTCTCCGGAAACCCTGATAACTCAGCGCATTTCTTTCTTTTGAATTCCTGTCTCTCAACGACTATGTTATTATATCACAGGCAAGCCAATTTGTCAATAGCTTTTTTCAAAAAAACTCAATTTTTTTCTAATACTTTTTTGCGCCGGCTATTTAATGGGATACTTGTCCGGAAATTCCAGCCGTATACCATTCTCCCTTGCCCTGCGATAAAGCGCGGACAACCGGCACAGCACTGCGTTTTCCTCGTATATCAGCGCGTCGATGGAAGGCTCGTCGCTCACGTTGTCGTAGTTTGCGCGGATACTGTCCAGCCTGTCCTTTAAATCGTCGTATTCCCTTTTAAACGCCCTTGCGCGGCTCTCCTCCGCTGTTGCGCGGCGTTTCAGCAGACCTTTCATAGCGGCTCCTTTCGGCTCGTTATCGTGTTCTGCTGAATTATATTCTCCCCGCCCGGGATTTATGCCGCCGTATCTGCTCCCTGAGAAACCTCCGGGCGTCCTGCGTTCACAGTGTACCCCGCCTCGCCGAGAAGGTCGATTATCGACGGCTCCGCATAAAAATGCATGGTTCCGACAAATACGAACGCGAGATCTCCGTTCCGGAGCGCATTTATAACGAACTCCGCCATTTCCCGCTGACGGTCGGCGTACATCATATTATAATAAGTCTGCCAGTCGTCCGGGTTAGTGACCTCCTCCGGGTCGTAGACCTCCAGCCCGCGGAAATACTCGTCATCGAAGCTGCTCCACGCGCTGTAAAGCTCCATCGTGGACTCCGCCTGCTGCCGGAGCTTCTCATCATCGGAGCATTCGCCGAGCAGCTCAAGCTGAACGCTCATCGGAACGCTGCCCATCATCTTGTACTGAGCCGCAGCCCCCTCGACCTCCCGGATCTCCTTGCGATCCCTGTGAGCCATCTCCAGAAACGTTGTTTCCGTGCCGTACTGCGTCTGAAGCCCGGTCTTATTCAGCACCGCCGAGCTGAAAACAGACGTCCAGTAGAACGGCTTCATGTACTCAAGCGACTCATTGTAGATCCCGAGGCTTCTGAAATACTCCACAACCCCGTCATGCTCCGGAATGACCTCGGCCGCAGTAGTACCGTCGAGCCTGAGATACCCCGCGCACTCGGAAACAAGCCTGCCGTCGCCGCTGAAAGCAACGGTGTCAAGCTCCGGCGCAGCGTAGGTGCTGTTGCGGTACGCCTCCATCACATACTCCGGATATACCGCGTCCTCAGTACCCGCATGCATGCTCCCAAGCAGGAACACCTGCGCGCCGGTCTGTTCGTCCTCCGCCACCCAGAACGGCGGCGTGACCGCCCCCTCCTCGGCGGCGGGTGTGAGATCCACCTCCAGCGGAGAATTAGGCTCCCGGCGCCCGCCGGAGCACGCGGAAGCAAGCAGAATTCCCGCCGCGCACAGGAATGCCGCGGCAGTCCTGAAAAATCTCATGCCGCTTCCCTCAGTTCGAAAGGCGGCAGAGGCAGTCCTCGCACGCCTGAGCCTCGTCGGCGTATTCGCTGACTTCCATGCGGTCTCCGTCCTCGCAGTAGTACACCAGCCACTTGCCGCCCTCGTTTATGAGGCAGATCCTCTGATCATCGTCGTCGCCGCTGCCGCAGATGTTGTAGTAGTAATGCGGAATATCCAGCTCAAAGAGCTTTGTTTGCAAATCCTGTACTGTCATAGTTCCTCCCTGTTGTCGTGTTTGTCAAAACAGCCTGCCGCTTATCTCGAACGCCGGTCCCTTCTGCCACAGGAATGTGGAAAGAAGTATCTCGAAGCCCTCGCCCGGGCCGCACATGTAATCCGCCGGGTGTCCCTTCGGCAGACCGAAGCCCGCCAGCAGATTCGTTATAACTCCACCGTGCGTTACCATTGCCGCGCGGGTTATCTCCTTCTTCATCATGTCGCGGAAGATGATATCAAGCCCGCTTATGCAGCGCAGCGAGAAATCCCCGAACTTTTCCCCATCGGGAGGACATGCCTCCGGACCTCCCTTGAGCCATGCGGTGTATTCCGGAAGATTCTCAAGCTCCTTCTGGGTCTTTCCCTCAAACTGCCCGAAATCCATCTCGGCTATCTCGTCCACCTTGGAAAGCTGGATATCCGGATAGATGATCTGCGCAGTCTCAACGCAGCGCTTGAGCGGAGAGGTGTACACCTTCTCCACATAGGGGTAGACGCCCGCCTTAACGAGCTGCTGGATCTGCTTCTCACCCTGGGGGCAGAGCGCGAGATCAGTCTGACCGATGTACTTTCCGTCGAGATTTCCCTCTGTGATTCCGTGACGTATCAGATACAAATAGTAGTTTTTCATGATTATATTACCTTTCGTATTATAGAGTGCTTTTTAACATGACTTGTGCTGACCCGGAGTTTCGGTCACAATATACAGCGTCCTAACCCCAAGCAGGTGTCGAAACCCGCCGGAAAGCGCATAACTGTTATAGATAATGCCCTATGGTGCTGTCGTATTTTTGTGAAATATGACACTTTACAAATCGGAATATCCAGTTTATAATATACAATATGGTATTATAGATAAAATAAAGTAACCATGGGGAAAATAACACTAAGGAGAAAATGTATGAATAAAGACTTCCCCCGTATCATGACGCTTCTGCGTAAAGAACGGGGTCTTAGCCAGAAACAGGCGGCTGCCGACCTTGACGTCACCCAGGCGCTGCTGTCGCACTACGAAAACGGCAAGCGCGAATGCGGACTTGACTTCCTGGTGCGTGCTGCCGACTATTATAAGGTATCGGTAGATTACCTGCTCGGCCGCTCGCCCATGAGCAGCGGGGCTTCAATTTCAGAGCAGGAGCTTCCCGAGAGCACCGACGCCGAGAAATACGAGGGCACGCCCTCCGGCCTGTCGGTATTCTTCCAGAAGAAGCTGCTGACCAACTCCATCGAGATACTGTTCTCACTGCTTATCAAGGCGAAGAACGCGGAGCTTTCCAAAGCCGTGTACTCCTACATATCGCTTGCGGTCTACCGCTGCTTCAGAATGGTCCACAGCGCAGGGAGAGCGAACGACGAGCATGTGTTCAGCGTACCCGAGGAGAAGGTCGCAGGGCTTACCAGCGCGGCGCTCGCCATCGAGGATATCCACGCGAGAACAGCGGGAATCTCCGGCGGCTCCGAGGACGATAAGATAACCACAGCGCGGCTGGAGCAGGAATACACCAAGCAGGCTGCGGCGCTGCTGTCGATAGTGAACAGCTCTGAAAAGACCCTGAACAAACTCATGTGAGCCTTATTTCATACATACGCTGACAGCCTCCGGGCTGTCAGTTTTGGTTATAGAAGGATTCCGGTCTGTATTTGCTGCAGACCGGATTTTCGTCTGCGGTTTCAGAGCCGCTCTTACTTCTCAGCCTTTTCGGCGCCGTCCTCAGGATTTCCGCCCCTTCCGGTTCGCCGCCTTATGAACAGCTTCACCGCCTGAGCCGCAGTCTTGAAGTTGATAGCGCACAGGATAATAAAGAGAATGCAGTTGAGGACGTTGAGCAGCAGACTCTCGTCAAGGGTCATGATGCACACCGACATGGTGGATATGAGCATAATATTGATCGCCATTTTGAGGTAGTCAACGTTGACGGTAAGGAACTGCCGCGTATCAATAGCGCGAATGATGTACACCAGAAGGTAGCACGCCAGCGTAGCCACAGCCGCTCCGATAACGCCGAGCGGGGAGTTGAGCAGAACCAGGTTCAGCCCGATGTTTGTAGCAGCTCCGATGATACTTGTAACAAGGGAGTGCGAGGTCTTGTTCTTCGCCTCGTAGATGGAGCTGAGGAAGTTGTTGAAGCTCTGGAACACCACCGCCAGCACAAGGAACGGAACGTACATATACGCCATTTCAAATTCCTTGCTGCCGAAGAACGGCATGATTATCGGGCGCAGAACCAGCAGGATACCCGCCGCGGTGATGTACATAATAGTCTGCATCATGCTGAACACGTTGGAGTAGAACTCGCTGACCTTTCGTGAATTCCGCTCGGTTATCGCGGACATATGCCAGGCCTGTGAGAATATCCCGACCACCAGCGCGGCGAGGTTCGGGAACTTGTACGCGAAGGAGTAGACGCCGTTTGCGGCGCTTCCGTGAATAGCCGTGACCATGAACGTATCGGAAACGTTGATTATCCACCACATGACTGCGGTAGGCATGAGCGGTACGCTGTACTGTATCATGCCCTTTGCAAGCTCGCGGTCGTTGCCGAGAGGTCTGTACTGCCTGAGCAGTCCGGCTCTCCAGGTCAGGAATACGATGGAGATCATGTCGCCGAGGGAAATGGAAAGCACGTAACCCACAACTCCCAGATGGAGCACACCAAGGAGCAGGATATTCAGCAGGATAACCACGATGGTGGTAAGGGTGCCGTCGATGGCGTACAGCCCGACTCTTCCCCGCGCCCGCACGTAGATGGCGCATATTCCCTTGATGCTTCCCGTTGCAACGTACATATAAATGAGCCACTGATATCCGCTGAGCATGTCGATCATTCCGATCAGAGGAACGAACGCCGCGAATATCACCAGCCCGATCAGAGCCACGTTTATGCCTATCGAGAGGACGTGGTTCTTCTTTCTTATGGTATCGTCCAGAGCATAGCGAAGCACACCCTCGTTTATCGAGAGCGTCACCACCGATATCAGCAGTGCCGAGGCGTTTATAATGTTGTTGACATCGCCGAATCCGTCCGCGCCGAGCCAGCTCGTATAAAAACGAAGCATGACATACACGAGGAACTTCGAGCCAAACTGCCCCAGCGCCAGAACAAAGGTGTTGCTTGCCAGCTTCTGGTACTTATTCATGCAGACATTCTTTCATTGTAGATTTATTCGTCATCCTGGGACATGCGGAGTTCCCTGAAGAACTCGGTGAGCACCCCGCCGCACTGCTCCATAAGAATGCGGCTGCGGACGAACGGAATATGCGTGAACCGCTCCTCAAATAGGTTCACAACGGAGGAGCACGCACCGTTCTTATCGTCGAACGCGCCGTAAACCAGTCGTTTCAGCCGGGAGTTCATCACAGCGCCGGCGCACATCGGGCATGGCTCCAGCGTAACGTAGAGCGTGCAGCCAGTGAGCCTCCAGCTTCCGAGACGCTTCGCCGCCTGCTCTATCGCCAGTATCTCCGCGTGAGCCGTAGGCGACTGCAAATGCTCCCGGAGGTTCCAGCCCTCGCCGATGATGTTTCCGTCAGGGTCGACGACTATCGCCCCGACCGGTATCTCTCCAAGCTCTGCGGCGCGCCGGGCGCGCTCCAGAGCCTGGGTCATATATTCCTCGTCAAGGGTCATGCTATATCCGCCTGAAGGACTGCACCAGCATTGTAAGCAGCAGCCATACTATATTGTATCCAGCGATCCAGAAGCCGTTCAGCAGAGAATAGTTACGGAAAATCGCAAAGATGAACACAAGCAGAACGCCAAGCGCAATGCCGAATATCTCCATGATGCAGCCGAGCCTGATACGCTCGCTGAGCGCCTTCGCGCCGTTTATCGCGGAAGCGAGTGAAGAGAACGTACCGTCGCAGGATACCGCGGCGCTTCCCTTTCCGGCGTACTTCGTGTGCTCGTCGAAGGTATCGTGAGCCTCCGCCGGGAGGATACGCACGTTATCTGCGTAAATGTCGAACATTTCGGAGATAACGCCCTCGGTAAGCGCGCCGTCAACGGTCTTGACAACAAGGCTGACGTCGTTGCGTGCGAGCTTCTGCACCTGGTGCTTCACCTGCGGATTCGCGGTGAGCGTAACGAAGAACAGCATGCAGACCTCTCCGGCGACCGCAAGGTAAATGACCTCATCGTTTTTCTTGTTGAGCGCGGTCTCCTTCTTGCTGTCGGGAACGGTGATGCCGTGGGACTTCATATGATCCCTGCTGCCGAGCAGGACGCGCCTGCTGCCTATCCAGCCGGAAACTCCCAGTCCGCTCTCATAAACGCAGTTGGAAACCTTCTTGAGCAGGGCGGGCTTGTAGTTGAGCATGTTGAACAGCGGGTCGGCGAGTATGCTGTCGGAGCTTACCGCAAGGCTTGCGGCGTAGATGATGGCCTCGTCGATGGTAACGCGCTGAGAGCCGTTCTTGCCGTTCTTGTTGTAGTCCCAGATGTTCCTTATGGAAACCGAGCCAGCCGGGAACAGCGTCTTAGCCTCGACCAGCACGGAATTAACCGAGCTGAAATCCTCGACCGCGCTGTAGCCAAGGATAGCCGCGCGGCGCTCGTTGGTCTTTCGTGACGCGCTGAGCATCGGGAGCATAACTACGAGCGCGCCCGTGAATGAAGCGCCCACGCATAGCACTGCGGAGAATACAGTAGCCGCAAACGACCACTGGTTCATTATATTAGAGGTAACTCCTGTCTCAGCGAAGAAGCCGAGCGCGCCCGCAGCCAGGGAAACTCCTATCATGATGGGGGTAAGCACGCGGGAAATGCGGTCGGAAACGTCCTCGCAGTAGGTGGAGATGATGAAGTCGCAGAGCATTTCGGTCTTTCTCATGGAAGCGATGACCGGTATGCCGTGACCCGCGCCCCTTGCAAGACGTTCCGCGTCCTCGCCGTCGGTGCACTCGACGAAGTACTTGTCGGTGTCGCCGGAGATGAACCGGAAGTTGTTCTTAGCCGCATGAACTGTGCACAGCTTGGAAACGGTGTTGAAGCACAGCGCCAGCATGGAAACCAGCAGGTAGCAGAACGAGCGGTTCATTGCGAGGTAGTTGGTCTCCGCGAGGTACATCACGATAGCGCCGAGCGCTCCGAGATGCGCGAACGCGCACAGCGTGTCGCCGTCCGGCTTACCCTTGAACAGCCTTGAAAATCCGTTTGTGATAACGCTGGAGCATGCTCCGAAGCTGAGTATGCCGATGGTGAGATTAGCATACAGGAAGATATCCGGCTTGATAAGCTCGGACAGTATAGGTATACTGTCTATCTTGAAGAAATAGAACACTGCCGCGATAGCCGCAGCGGCGGTCAGCAGAGCCAGGATCGTCAGGCGGCCCGCAAGACCCTTACCAGCTCTCGCAAGTCTCTCGGTTATGACGTTCTCGTCGTCGAGGTCGATGATCTCGTCCTCGTCGTCCTCATCGTCGTAATCGTCGTCCTCTGCTTCCTTTTCCTCGGCGTCCTCCACCTCGTCGTCGATGTCGGCGAGCATGAAGTTCGCTATCTTGCGCTTCTTTCGCTCCGCAAGAGCCTCCGCCTCGCGTACCGCCGCCACCGGGTCGGTCTTGGGCAGTATGCTGGTGTCTATCACCTTGTTGTCGTAGTCGATGTTGAGCGCCCTCGGCGGGAGATTCCTCGGGTCGGAGAGGTCGGTGATAGTCACAGTCCGCTCCTCGGCGCGGTCTTTCTCACGCTGCTCCCTGAGTTTCTTGTTGAGGGAAGCCACCAGAGCCTCGCTGCTGCGGTCCTTCTCCCCTGCCGCGTCCGACTTCTTCTGCGCGCCTGGGGTGAACAGCACCTCGTCCGCCTTTGAGCCCTTCCTGCGGGAAGTCACCGGAGAATACTCCTTGACGTGCTCGGCCTCGCCGCTGGACATCTTCTTGAGGTCGTTCCCGGAGACAGCCAGGGTATCTCCGATGTCGCCCTGCGGCTCCGCGGAGTTTTTCAGCCCGTCTACCGCCTTCTCGCGGGATTCCATCGGATTGAGGGAATCCAGCAGCTCCTCCGGCTCCTCTGCGGCGCGGTCCGCCTCGAGGAGGGCGCGGTTGATCTCGTTTATGCGCTGGAGCTTCTTCATCTGCATGGTTTCGGAGGTCACGAGGTCGCTCTTGGTATGGAACACGATATCGTCGTCCCCGCCGGAAACCTTCGGCTTCACATACGGCTGGACATACTCGCTCTCCGGCTGAACGACGCGCTCCGGCTTTGGAGGCTCCTCCGGCTCTCCGAACAGCTTTGCCGCCTCAGTCGGCGACGAAAGCTCGGAGGTGTAGCCGCTGTGCTCCGGTTCCGCCGGCTTTTCCGGCTCGCTGAACTGCATGCGCTGTTCCTGCTCGGCGCGCTCCTGTTCAAGCCTTCTCTGCTCCTGCTGGCGCTCCTCGCGTTCGCGCCGCTTGTTCTCAGCCTTGCGGCGGTTGGCTTCGGCGGCGCGGCGAATACTTTCCGCGCGCTCCCGGGCTTCCTCGTCCCCGGAAACTGGCTCCGATTCCTCCGCGGATGGCATGCGCGTATGAGACGTGCTGTTCATGGCGCTGTGGAGTTCGGCCTCTGAGATTATTTCGGTAACGCTCTCGGTGGATTTGGAACCTCCGCCGCGCTTTCTGTCTATTTCTGCAAGAATATCGTCAATGCTGTAATTATCAGACATCAATATCTCTCCTAAATCCTGTGATCCGGCGGTATCAGCCGCGGTGCTTTACGACCTCATACATGATTATTCCGGCGGAGACCGACGCGTTGAGCGAGTTGACCTTTCCGAACATCGGCAGTGAAAGGGTCATGTCGCAGTTCTCACGAACCAGCCTGCCCAGCCCGAAGCCCTCGCTTCCGACCACCAGAGCCACCGCGCCGGAAAGGTCAGCCTGTGCGATGGGAGTTCCGTCGGCTTCCATGCCGTAGACCCACACGCCGGCTTCCTTGAGCCGCTTTATGGTGTCCACGAGGTTAGCGACCCTTGCCACCTTGAGCCACGCAGCGGCCCCTGCGGAGGTCTTGAATACGGTGGCGTTCAGGGAGGCGCTGCGGCGCTTGGGGATTATCAGCCCGTCAGCGCCGGCTGCCTCGGCGGTACGGATTATCGCGCCGAGGTTGTGTGGATCCTCTATCTCGTCGGCGATGATGATAAACGGAGGCTTCCCGCGCTGTTCAGCGTTCGCGAGGATATCCTCCACCGTGGAGTAGGAAGCGGCGGCGAGTTCCGCAGCGGTACCGCCGTGCTTGGGGGTTCCGCAGATGGCGGTGAGCCTCTCATCGCTGACTTCCTTGATAACCACGCCGTTTTTCTTGGCGAGGGCGACTATCTTCGAAAGAGCCGCACCCTTCTGAATGTAGACCGTATCTATTTCCCTGCCCGAATTGAGGGTCTCAGTTACGGCGTTTTTTCCATAGATCAAATTTGTTTCCTGATTATCCATAATATTTCCTTTAAAAATAGTGGTTTTGCACAATGATATACATTTTACATTATAGCACATTTTCCGCACTAATGCAAGCAGTCCGGACTATATTTAAATGAAATTTTAGTGTATATACGCCGCATGGCCATATCAGTCAGGGGTTATTTAGGGCAATACAGCACAAAGATTGTGCTGTATTGCGCAGTCAGTTTTGCCAATAGTACGCTTCGCTTATTGGCAAAACTCGATTTTTCGTCAGATTGTACAATGAGGACGACGCAAGTCCAGCATGGCACGCCATAGCGTCCCTGCTGCCATATATGACCAGGTAATCCTTAGTCAGCTTATCCGCTATCGGTCGGAGATCTATGCTCCAGAGAAACTTTGCCAGGCTGTAAACATTGTTCCTCCCCATGCGGTGGAAATATGTGCGGAAGAACGGCATTCCCTTGTTTTATTCAGCGTTTCCCCAGAAAAGGCGAATGAGCCCGGCATTTAACCGGACTCATTCTGAACCTATTTTATTATGGATGGATCATCTTTTATTATGGATGGATCATCAGCTCTTTTCGGCAAGCTTTTCGTTAGCCGAATCAAGTTCCGCCTGGACTGCCGCGCGGATAGTTTCACGGGTCTGCGTCCAGCTTGCGCCGCTGTTGTAGGCTTCCTTCATCGGGTTGTTGATGAGGTCGGCTACGTTGGAGTTAACGGCGTTGTACATCTCGATTACCGGGTGCTCGGCGGTCATCTGGTTTACAAGGCGGTACATATCCCACTGCTCCTGCGTCCAGTTGTACTCCTCAAATGCCTGGCGCTTGCCTATTTCAACAGCCGCCTCGCTGTCGCGGGTAGCCATTGCACAGTTGAGATAAGCGGCTACGCCCTTGGGGTTTTTTGCGCCCTTTATAAGGGAGAATCCGGAAACTCTCGCCGGTAGATAATACTCGTCGGCTTCGGGGCATTTAGGCATGGGGACGAACATTACATCTTCCTGATTGTCGGCGAAATCCTGAATATAGTTGTTGTAGGGGTACATCGCGTACAGCCCTACCGGATAGAACAGGGTCTTTCCGTCTGCAAGGCGCTTCGGCTGAACCTGCCAGTTGTACTGCGCTTTCGGGAGCGGAAGACTGTTCGTGTTCATGTTCAGCATGAATGTCTGCGCCTTTTCAATCAGTGCGTTGTCAAGGTTCTGCACGATTTTTCCGTCGCTCATGCCGACATAAGGAACGCCTGTTGTCAGAGAAAATCCGCCCTCGAACCACCAGCCGTCGGTAGCGTATTTTTCAGCGTCAACATCGCAGAATTTCGTCATCATTTCCCAAAATGTGTCCCATGTCCACTTGCCCTCTGCGAGAAGCTCCGCCGGGTCGTCAAGGGAATTGTCGCGGATAGTGTTCTTGTTGTAGAACATCACGCAGTCGCCCTCTACGTCAACAGCGCCTACATAGTGCCTTCCGTTGAACGCAAACTGCTCGTTTACCTCGCTCATGGGCGCCCACAGCTCGCTGCTGAAATCAACGTAATCATCGAGCGGGTCGAACATTCCGCTGATCGCGCCCTTGGGGAACACGTCCATGTCGCCTGCGCTGAACATATCCGGGGAATCGTCCGCCTGAACCAGCACCGCAAGCTTGTCGTAACGGCTGTCCCAGGGAGTGTTGACGTACTCTATCCTGCCGCCGAACTGGCTCTGGAACATCTCCAGCGCCGGAGCGACCGGCTGTCCCTCTGCAGGGTTCAGATCCCATGATGAGAGGAACTTTACAACGCCGTTTTCCAGCTTTTCAGCGCCGATGTCGATTTCCGCAATCTTGTCCGCGTCATCCTTGTTCATGGTTGCCGTGGTAGCCGAGGTAGTCGCCTGCGCCGGAGTGTTAGAGGAGTTAGGAGCGCTGCTGCTCATCTCCTGCTGCTCGTCGCAGCCCGTAACCGCGAGAACGGAGCATATCGCAAGCGCCGCCGCTGTGAATCGTGTGATGTTTTTCATTACGCTCATTCCTTTCGAAAACGGAATTACTTTCTTCTAGTCGTGAAAAGCACGCCGGCTGCGATAACCGCTGCGCCTGCTACTGCTGCGATTCCGGAAACGCCGGTGTCGGGATTGCCCTTTGTGGGAGCGGCGGTTTCGGCGGGAGTTTCTACGTTTTCTGTGCTGTCTGAGGGAGCGACGGTTTCACCGGCTGTGGGCTCCTCGGTGGGAGTTCCTGCATTATCTGCGCTGTCTGAGGGAGCGGCGGTTTCTGCGGGAGCTGCAACAGGCTCATCGGAGAATGTCATCTCAAGCAGTTCAATGCCGTGACCCATAACAGCCATGCCCGCAGTCTGGAGAAGCTCAAGCTGGTCAGCCGGGATAGTGAAGCTCATAGAATCGCTGTCCATCTCAAGTGTGTAGCTGTCGCCGCCCTCGGAAAGGACTGCGCCGTTAAGTGTGCTGATGAAAGGCCAGCCGGCGTCGTTCACCATGGGCTTGATGCACCAGTAGTTCTGACCGTCCATGTCGGCGAGGCTTTCGTTTATGTCGTAGGTGATGGTGACTGTTGTGTCGGGGGTAACGTTTGCGAATTCCTCAGCGCCGATGGTCGCGCTTGTGCTCCAGCCAAAGCCGAGGTCCTTGTTGATGGAGTAAGCGCCTGCGGTAGCGGAAATTGCTGCAACTGCGGCAGCAGCGGTAATAACGGAGATTAACTTTTTCATGATTATCCTTCCTTTCAGGTATTCACGGTTGTCCGGAACTGTGTTCCGTTTTGTTGTCTATATTATATCATTTACCTAACTTGCGTTATATCAGAAATTTAACATTTGTATCGTCAGTTTATCCGAAATGCTTGATGTAGTCTGCAACGCAAAACGCAAAAAGCTGATATGGTCAATATAGCTAAAAATTTTGAGCAGCAGTGCAATGGACGAGCATATCCGGCGATTATTCCAACAGCTCATGTAATAGCGCCATATCATTGTTTTCAGCTGTTCTGTCGTGTAATCCGTACTTCTTCTGCCGTGGCTGTAAAACAGCTCGTTCGTTATACCATTCGGCTTTTAGGTCTGTGCGTTATTCCGACGTCTCGCGGCGAAAAAAGCTGCCGCTTCATTCGAGAAATCCCTCTCATCCTGGAGCCGCTTGTTTTCCTTGTTCAGCCGCTTTACCCCGCTTCGCAGCGACCGGATCTCCTCCGCCAGGCTCAATGTTATTCTGTGCGGTTTACGCGGACAATAATGGCTCATGAGCTGCGTCAATTTATGGTCACCTCTAAAAACCTTGTTTGAGTGAAAATGTGTATAGCACACCGCCTGCTTCTTCAAACCTCCTCGTAAGGCATACAGCCTTACTTCGTCGGCTTTCATCGCATTCGGCGCACTCTACCCATTTTCCCTTTTCAAACCGGTTTTTAGTGATTCCCTTATAAAAAAACAGCGCTGAATAATTCCGGCGCTGTTTTAATATTTATGAGCTTTCTTTCTGGATAAAAGTCCACGGCAATACTTCAGAAGAAACATCCCTGCCGTCCAGAATATCAACTAGCTTCTGCGCGGCTATCCTGCCAATGTTCCTGTCCTCATAGGAAAGCGAGGTTATCGGCACCTGGGATATCCAGCTGAGATTGCTGTTGTCGAAGCTGACTACCGCAACGTCCTCCGGAACGCGTCTGCCGGCGGAAAGCAGGCATTTCACAAGCCCGAACGCCACCTCGTCGTTATAGCAAACGACCGCCGTGTTATCGCCGAGGCGCTTTAGTACTTCCTCCGGATCATCGAAGAGTTTTTCCTTTGTCTCCGTGGTGTACCAGAACACGTTCTCGTCGGGGATTATCAGTCCGCTGCGGAACAGCTCCGAAATAAAGCCTGAATACCGCTGATGACCCTGGATATCATCGCTCTTGAAATACCCTGCGATTTTCGTGTGGCCGCGGTCAATGAGATGCCGCACAAGTTCGGCGCCGCCCGCCTGATTGTCCGCGCAGACGGAATACGTGCCGCTGAGGGTCGGGTAATATCCGTTGAAAAAAACTACCGGGATACCCATGCCTATAAGCTTTTCGTACAAATCGAAATTCGGGTTCGGCATTGCGGATTTTGTACCCTCTATCAGTATGCCGTCAACGGGATTTTTCAGTATCTCTTCGAGAATAGCGCGCTCGTTGCAGACGCGGTTGCGGGTCGCGGAAAGAACCGCGGTGTACTTGTTCTCGGACAGCACTTCGTCCACAGCCCGCAGCTGGCTCGGAAAAATGTAGTCGCTGATGTACGTTGCAACTACCGCTATCTTTCCGGTTCTTGGATTCAGCCGCTTCGGGCGCACCACCGAACCGCTGCCCTGCCGCTTTATTATAAGATCGTCTTCCACCAGGAGCGCCAGCGCCTTGCGTATCGTCTGGCGGCTGACATCATACTGGGCTGTGAGCAGCTCCTCGGTAGGTATCGCCTGACCCTCGGTATATACGCCGTTTTCAATATCAGCTTTTATTGCCTGCGCGACAGCTTCATATTTAGTCATATATTATCGCCCCTATAAATATAAAGTACAAATCCAAACTCCGACAGAATACAAATCCACCTGCGTATATGATACAACTTTGCACTTGATTTGTCAAGATGTTTTTTCACAGCGGCATACTTGTCTGTCGAGAAAACGTACAATTTGTTGCACATGCACAAAAGTTTTCCTAAAAGAATGTGCATTTTATGCATTGCATTTATCGAGCCTTTGTGTTAAAATAAAGGCAGCAAACAGGAATGCAGACAAAAATAAAATTTGTAGCAAATATGCTGGGAATTTGTTCTGAACATTCCAAAACAAAACCACAACGATCATTTTTTATCGGAGGGAAAAAGCTATGAAAATCAAGAAGATACTCGCATCGGTACTCGGTCTGGCACTCACCGCAAGCGTACTCGCAGGCTGCAGCTCAGGCAACGGCAGCACTGCTGAATCCGGCAGCAGCGGATCTGGCTCTGGTTCTGCAAGCGGAGACCTCATTAAAGTAGGAATAATCAACAACGACCCCAACGAGTCCGGCTATCGTACAGCGAACGATAAGGACATGAAGGCTACATTCACAGAGGAGAACGGCTACGACGCATCATTTGCATACAGCCTTAAGAACGACGAGCAGATCGCAGCAGCGCAGACATTCATTCAGTCCGAGGTGGACTACCTGCTGATCTCCGCCGCTGGTACTTCCGGCTGGGATTCAGTACTCAAGGACGCTCAGGCTCAGGGAATCAAGGTTATCCTGTTCGACAGAACCATCGACGCTGACGAAAGCCTGTACGAGGCTTCCATCGTATCCGACATGGCCAAGGAAGGTCAGACCGCAGTTGACTGGCTGGCTTCCCAGGGACTTTCGGAGTACAACATAGTACATATCCAGGGCACGATGGGCTCCGCTGCACAGGTCGGCAGAACCGGCGCCCTCGACACCAAGGTAGCCGAGAACGACAGCTGGAACCTCGTTACACAGCAGACCGCTGACTGGAACGCAGAAACAGCACAGCAGATCGTTCAGTCCATCATCGACAGCGGCACTTCCTTCAACGTTATCTACGCCGAGAACGACGATATGGCAAAGGGCGCAGTTGCAGCCCTCGACAAGGCTAACATCTCCCACGGCGTTGGCAAGGACGTTATCGTAATGGGCTTCGACTGCAACAAGTGGGCTCTTGAGAACCTCCTTTCCGGCAGCTGGAACTACGACGGTCAGTGCAATCCTTTCCAGGCTTCCTACATCGACTCCATCATCAAGGATCTTGAGAACGGCAAGTCTCCCGAAAACAAGGTCATCATTATGGACGAGAAGGGCTTCGATGCCTCCACGATCACTCAGGAGGACGTTGACAAGTACGGTATCTGATCGTTCTGAACAGCCTAGCTGAATCAGCTGATCAGCCATGACGGAAACGGTCCGATATGATGGATAGCATATCCCTTGTATCGGACCGTTCTGTTAACTAACAAACCGGAGGCGAAGACAATGCGTGATGAAAATGTTGTTCTCAGGCTAGAGGGCATATGTAAGGAATTCCCCGGTGTGAAAGCGCTCCAGAACGTTGAATTCACACTGCGAAAGGGCGAAATACACGCGCTGATGGGCGAGAACGGCGCTGGTAAATCCACACTTATAAAAGTACTCACCGGTGTATACGAAAAGGACGGCGGCAATATCTATATGTCCGGCAATCCTGAGCCTGTCGTTATCAGATCGACCCAGGACGCCCAGAAAGCCGGAATAAGCACGGTTTATCAGGAGATCACACTCTGCCCGAACCTGACGGTCGCCGAGAATATGTACATCGGCAGATCAAAGGGCGCTTTCACCAAATGGAAGAAGATGTATTCGGACGCCGGAAAGCTTCTGGAATCGCTTGATATCCCGGCAAGGCCGAATCAGCAGCTTGGAAGCTGCTCCCTTGCGGTGCAGCAGATGGTCGCGATAGCCCGTGCGGTCGATATGGACTGCAAGGTGCTTATCCTGGACGAGCCGACTTCCTCCCTCGACGAGCAGGAAGTTGAGAAGCTGTTCAAGCTCATGCTCGACCTCAAGAGCCGCGGCGTTGGAATAATATTCGTAACGCACTTCCTCGACCAGGTTTACGCAGTCTGTGACAAGATAACGGTACTGCGCGACGGTAAATTCGAAGGCGAGTACAATGCGGCGGATCTTCCGAAAGTCGAGCTGGTTTCCAAAATGCTCGGTAAGGATCTCAACAAGCTGTCCGACATGGACAAGCCCCACGAGGTCGAGCAGGAGACAAATGGCGAGGCTCCGGTATTCGAGGCTGAGGGACTTGTCAGCAGCGCCGGCATAGCGCCTTTCAACTTCTCAATAAGAAAGGGCGAGGTAAACGGCTTCACCGGACTTCTCGGCTCAGGCCGAAGCGAATCCGTCCGTGCGATATTCGGTGCGGACAGCATAACCGGCGGCACAGTCAGGATGAACGGCAAGACCGTAAAGATAAGAAAGCCGCTTGACGCAATGAAGCACGGCATAAGCTACCTCCCGGAGGACAGAAAGCACGATGGTATAATCGGCGACCTGTCCGTCAAGGATAACATAATCCTTGCGCTCCAGGTAATGCGCGGAATGTTCCGGCCGATATCCAAGGCGGACGCCGCAAAATATGCCGATGAGTACATAAAGCTGCTGGAAATAAAGACGGCTTCCCCGGATACGCCGATAAAGTCGCTTTCCGGCGGTAATCAGCAGAAAGTTATCCTCGCAAGGTGGCTTCTTGCGAACCCTGTATACCTTATCCTCGACGAACCCACAAGAGGTATCGACGTCGGCACCAAGCTCGAGATACAGAAGCTGGTGCTCAAACTCGCCGCCGAGGGCAAGAGCGTAACGTTCATCTCCTCTGAGATAGACGAAATGCTGAACGTATGTTCAAGACTTATAGTAATGCGCGACAGAAAGACCGCAGGCGAGCTTACCGGCTCCGACCTGAACCAGTCCAAGATAATGGAAACGATCGCAGGAGGTGAAAAGGTTCATGAAAACGCTTGAAAAAACAGGCGGGAACAAGTTCCTTGCTTTTCTGAAAAGAGCGGTCAGGAATCAGATCTTTATTCCGCTGGCAGCGCTGCTGATACTGGTGCTGTTCAACCTGATCGCTGACCCTTCGTTCTTCGCGATCAAATATGCTCCGAACAGCGCCGGCGATATGGTAATTTCGGGCAACATCATCACGATACTCGACAACGCTTCGGAGCTTGCGATACTTGCTATCGGCATGACGCTGGTAACGTCAGCCTCCGGCGGACAGGATATCAGCGTTGGCGCGACTATCGCGGTCGCGGGCAGCGTTGTTCTGAGAGTCCTCTGCGGCGGCGAAGTCAGCCCGGCTACGCTCCATGCGCCGATAATCGTTGCATTCCTCGCATGCGTTGTCGTATCAATGCTCCTGGGTGCGTTCAACGGCACCCTGGTGGCTTACTTCAAGATACAGCCGATGGTCGCAACGCTTATCCTATTCACAGCAGGACGCTCCATCGCAGCATGGATAAACAACAATCAGCTCCCCGTCATCAATGATGAGAGCTTCGGCTGGTTCGGCAACTTCATTCCCGGACTGCCGCTTCCGACCCCGATATTCATTGCGGCGATATGCATTATAATCATTGCTCTGGTGCTCCGGTTCACAAAGCTGGGACTTTTCACCCAGGCGGTCGGCATAAACTCCGAATCCTCCAGACTTAACGGTCTGAACCCTGCGCGCATCAAGTTCATGACCTACGTCATACTTGGTCTGTGCGTTGCAGTCGCAGGCTTCATCAAGGTCAGCCGTATCTCCTCCATCAACTACTCGGTAGTTGCAAAGGACATCGAGATGGACGCTATCCTTGCGGTAGCACTCGGCGGAAACGCCCTCAGCGGCGGCAAGTTCAACATGGCGTCCTCGATACTCGGCGCTTATGTTATCCAGTTCCTGACGACAACTCTTTATAAGTTCCAGGTAGCTCCTACCGCGCTCCCCGCATACAAGGCGGTAGTAGTAATTATCCTGGTAGTTCTCAGCGCTCCCACTGTACGAAACAAGCTCGCAGCTTTCCGCAAGAAGATAGCTTCCCACAGGAATCCCGTCAAGGAGGCGAATTAGTATGAAATTTCTGAAAAACGCCAACGGCAGTTCACGGAGATTATCTGACTCTAATCTGCTTCTGGTCATCACCATTGCGATATTCGTTGTAATGTATATCTGCGCAGTGGCGTTCATCGGCTCCGGCTTCACGAAGGTGCAGACCTTCTTCAACATACTCAACGAAAACGCGGCTCTGATAATCCTCTCCTGCGGAATGAGCCTTGTAATGATAACCGGCGGTATCGACATCTCGGTCGGCGCGGTTACGGCGCTGGTATGTATGTGCTGTGCAATGAACCTCGACTACGGCGGAGGCAATGTAGTGACCTCTATTCTCATAGCCCTTGGAATAGGCACCGCTTTCGGACTTGTTCAGGGTTATCTGATAGCGTATCTGGAGATACAGCCGTTCATCGTAACGCTGGCGGGAATGTTCTTCGCAAAGGGCATGACCACCATCGTCAACGCAACGCAGTTCAACGTTGAGAACGAAGAATTCCAAGCACTCAAGGAAACAAGAATTTCACTCCCCGGAATAGGTTCCACCAACAAGCATGGCGTATTTGTTCCGGCGTACATAGAAATAGGCGTGGTAGTCGCGCTGCTGATAGTGGCAATACTGTTCGTGTTCCTCAAATGGGGCAGGCTCGGACGCGGTTTTTACGCTATCGGCGGAAACAGCCAGAGCGCAAATATGCTCGGCATCAACGTCAAGCGCACAAAGTTCTTCGCTTACCTGATGTGCGGAGTGCTCGCAGGTATAGGCGGCTTTGTTTACTTCCTTCATGTCGGCTCCGGTTCACCCTCCCATGCAAGCGGAGCCGAGATGAACGCGATCGCTTCCTCCATCATCGGCGGCACGATGCTTTCCGGCGGTTCGGGCAACATCATAGGAACGCTGTTCGGCGTTATCTCGCTGAGTACGATAAAGAACATCGTTTCCTCCCTCGGACTTGACGACGCATGGTGGACGAACATTACCGTTGCGGCAATGATCTGCCTGTTCCTTGTTATCCAGAGCGTTGTTCTTTCCAGAAAGAACAAGAAAAAGGCATAAACACAAGCCGCGCTGAATACTTGTTCGGTGCGGCTTTTCTGTGAAGGAGAATTATTATGAACAAGATATACTTTGTTACCGGAAGCCAGGATCTTTACGGCGAGGAGACCCTCGCGCAGGCTGCCAGGGACAGCGCCAAGATGGCTGATTTCCTGAACGAAAAGCTCTCGGACATCGCGGAAGTCATATTCCAGCCGGTGGTAAAGACCGCCGACGAAGCCGAGGACATCTGCGTGCGCGCCTCCTCCGACAGGGAGTGCATAGGCGTTATCATGTGGATGCACACGTTCTCACCCGCCAAGATGTGGATAAGAGCGCTGAAAGCCCTGAAAAAGCCCATGCTCCACCTGCATACGCAGTTCAACGAGAAGCTCCCCTACGACAGCATCGACATGGACTTCATGAACCTGAACCAGTCTGCGCACGGCGACCGTGAGTTCGGATTCATCTGCACAAGGCTCGGAATCAGGCGCGAGGTCGTTGCAGGCTACTATCAGCACGAGGACGTTATAGAGAAGATCCGCAGATTCGCTCATGCGGCTTCCGCAGTATCGTTCAGCAGGACTTTGAGAGTTGCAATGCTCGGAAACAATATGCGTGATGTCGCAGTCACTGACGGCGACCGCGTTGAAAGCGAGATACGCTTCGGCTGGAACGTGAACTACTACGGTATCGGCGACGTAGCGGAGATCGCCGACAGCGTTACCGAATCCGAAATAGACGCAAAAATGGCTGAATACACCGAAAAGTACACGATGGCGACGGACAACATCGCCGCTGTCCGCGAGCAGGCTAAATATGAAGCGGCTCTCGACAAGTTCATTGCACGGGAAAAGATAGGGGCGTTCACCGATACGTTCCAGGATCTCCACGGGCTGAACCAGCTCCCCGGAATCGCGGCGCAGAATCTCATGGCAAAGGGCGTGGGCTTCGGTCCGGAGGGCGACTACAAGACTGCGGCTCTCGGCGCGGTGCTGTTCAAAATGTCTGAGGGAAGAAAGGGCTCTACCGGATTCATGGAGGACTACACCTACGACCTCACTTCCGGCGAGGAGCTGGAGCTTGCGGCGCATATGCTGGAGGTATCCCCGGTGTTCGCTGCAAACAAGCCTGAAATTCAGGTGCATCCGCTTGGTATCGGCGGGAAATCCGACCCGGCGCGCCTTGTATTCGACGGCATTGACGGCGAGGGTATCGCGGTTTCCATGATAGACCTTGGCGACAGATTCCGCCTTGTATGCGCTGAGATCACGCTTGTAAAGCAGCCGGCTCCCATGCCAAAACTCCCCGTTGCAAGGCTGATGTGGAAACTGAAGCCCGATTTCGCAACCGGAGCGGCTGCGTGGATATACGCCGGCGGCGCTCATCATGCGGTAGTTTCCACGGCGCTCACGGTCGATGATATCCGCCTGTTTGCAAAGATGACGAATACGGAGCTTGTGGTCATCGACGACAAGACCGACATAAACAGCTTTGAGCAGCAGCTTGCATTACTTGACGCTGCCGCGGCTCTCAAGAGGTGATAGTATGACGATACAGGAAAAAATACAGAATAAGAAAACCTATCTTGGCATAGAATTTGGCTCCACCAGAATAAAGGCGGTTCTCATCGACGACACGTTCGCGCCTGTCGCTTCCGGAAGCCACGACTGGCAGAACCGCTACGAAAACGGCGTGTGGACCTACTCCCTGGATGACATCACCACCGGATTACAGCACTGCTACGCAAGCCTTGCGGAGGACGTCAAGAGCAAATACGGCGTGGTTCCCACGGGCTACGGCGCAATGGGAATATCCGGAATGATGCACGGCTACATGGCGTTCGATAAGGACGACAACCTGCTGGTTCCGTTCCGCACATGGAGAAATACCATCACCGAGCCGGCGGCTTCCGAACTGTCGGAACTTCTCGGATTCAACATTCCCCAGCGCTGGAGCATTGCGCACCTCTACCAGGCGGTGCTCAACGGCGAGGAGCACGTCAAGGATATCGCGCACATCAACACCCTGGCAGGATTTATCCACTACCAGCTGACCGGAAAGCGCCAGGTCGGCGTTGGCGAAGCCTCCGGAATATTCCCTGTTGACGGTATCGGGTACAATGCGGAGTACATCGCGAAGGTAGATAAACTGCTTGCTGATAAGGGATTCTCCGGGAAACTGCTGGAAGTCCTCCCCGGAGTGCTCAACGCAGGCGCAAGGGAAGCAGTCCTGACCGCCGAGGGCGCAAAGTTCCTCGACCCGACAGGCACGCTCCTGCCCGGAGTTCCCGTCTGCCCGCCGGAGGGCGACGCAGGCACCGGAATGGCGGCGACAAACAGCGTACTCCCGCGCACGGGCAACGTATCCGCCGGAACTTCCATATTTGCAATGCTCGTCCTTGACAAGCCGCTGAAGGGTTACTACCCGGAGATAGACGTAGTGACCACCCCGGACGGCGCTCCGGTTGCGATGGTTCACTGCAACAACTGCTCCTCCGAGCTGGACGCTTGGGTGAAGATATTCGGCGAATTTGCGGAACTGAGCGGTCACCCCATCGCAAAGCCTGCGCTTTATGACATGCTGTATTACCATGCGCTGACCGGCGACCCGGACTGCGGCGATACCGTTGTGTACAACTTCCTTTCCGGCGAACCTGTCGCGGGCGCTGAGAACGGCAGACCGATGTACTTCCGCACCCCGGACGGCAAATTTAACCTCGCGAACCTGTTCCGCGCGGAGGTATACTCCACGATGGCGGCGCTGAAACTCGGCATGGATATCCTGTTCGACAAGGAGCAGGTTTCCGTTGACAAAATAACCGGACATGGCGGTCTGTTCAAGACGAAGGGAGTTGCTCAGCAGTTCCTTGCGGACGGTCTGGGCTGCGCGGTTTCCGTCATGAAGACCGCCGGAGAGGGCGGCGCCTGGGGAATGGCTCTGCTGGCGGCTTACTCCGTATGCGGCGGCGGAAAATCCCTGCCGGAGTTCCTCGACGGCGAGGTGTTCGGCAGCATGGAATCCACAACTTTACAGCCCGAGGAAAAGGGCGCGGAGGGATTCCGGAAATTCATGGAGAACTACAAGCGCGGACTTGCGGCGGAATACGCTGCGGCAAAGTAAGGAGAGAAAGTAAATGTTAGAGAAATTAAAGCAGGAAGTGCTTGAAGCCAATCTTCTGCTTCCGAAATACAATCTTGTAACGTTCACATGGGGGAATGTTTCCGCCATCGACCGCGAGAGCGGAATGATAGTTATAAAGCCCTCCGGCGTTCCCTACGAGGGAATGACCGCCGAGGACATGGTGGTAGTCGAGCTTGCGACGGGTAAGGTCGCAGAGGGCAAGTGGAAGCCCTCCAGCGACACGCCTACTCATCTGGAGCTGTACCGCGCTTTCCCGGCTGTCGGAGGAGTTGTCCACACCCACAGCCGCTGGGCGACTTCATTTGCGCAGGCAGGAGTAGGAATCCAGCCGATGGGCACCACCCAGGGCGACTACTTCTACGGCGAGATTCCCTGCACCCGGGCTATGACCCCGGAGGAGATCCGCGGCGAGTACGAAAAGGAGACCGGCAAGGTTATAATTGAAACGTTCAACGGAGTTGACCCGATGAGCATTCCGGCGGTTCTCGTAAAGAGCCACGGTCCGTTCACCTGGGGCAAGGACGCGCACGAAGCAGTCCACAATTCCGTGGTGCTGGAGGAAGTCGCGTTCATGAACTACCACGCGCTGACGATAGCTCCGACCGCCGGAAGAATGCAGCAGGAGCTTCTCGATAAACACTATCTCAGAAAGCACGGAGCCAACGCTTATTACGGACAGGGCTGATTATTCTACTGATGATAAAAACGGGCAAGCATGAAGCTTGCCCGTTTTTTTACCGTCTGAAACGGCTTAGTATCTCAGAATCACTGCGGATTATTTGCCTTGATCTGCTTTCTGATAGTTCCGTGATCGCCGTTGCAGTACTCAGGAAGGTTGCTTGCACGGTAATAGCCCGTATTAGTAGAGCTGCACTTATTCGTTGCAAGCAGACCTGTCATCGTGCAGTACTGACGCTCCACAACCGAGGGATCCGGAACAAAGTTCAGCACCTGCGAGGTGTCCTGAATGTCGATCATAACATCATGCCAGATCTGCGCTACTGCCTTCCAGCCGTCAGCGCCGCCGATAACGCGGCTGTCGTCGTATCCTATCCACAGTCCGCCGATATACTCAGGCGTAAGTCCCATGAACAGCAGGTCGGTTCCGGCGTTGGACGTACCAGTCTTACCGATTACCTCCACATTCGGAAGCTTCGCCTTCGGACCTGTACCGCTGTCGCCGTTTACCACCTTGTAGATCATACGGTTTGTGACCCACGCGGAATCGCTGTCGATCGCCTGAGTTCCATAGAAATCCTGTTCCATAATGACGTTGCCCTTGCTGTCCTCGACCTTGCTGTAGAACATCGGACGGTAATAAACGCCGCCGTTTCCGAAGATCTGATAAGCTCCGGCGACCTCCACCAGCTTCGCGCCGTTAGTCAGCGCACCGAGGCACAGCGGCGAGAGCGCGATATCCGACTCCACCAGAGTTGTAAATCCGAGCATCTGCGTAAGCTGAGTGTACATTGCCTTGGTGGTGTTCATTCTGCCGACCCTTACCGCCAGCGTATTCAATGAGTGCTGAACGCCATACCACGCAGTGCGGAGCGTTCCGTCGCCCCATACCTCGCCGTAGTTCTGCGGCCATATCTGCGGCTCGTCCTGCGTGCCGATGTTTATCGCCTCGTCGGGTATCAGCGTAGAATATGTGATGAGATTCTTCTGCACCGCCAGCGAATAAGTGGATATCGGCTTCATCGTTGAACCCGGCGATCTCGTTGCCTGGGTCGCGCGGTTGAACGCACCGTCGCCCGGCTTCTCTCCGAGACCTCCGACAACAGCCTGAACTGTTCCGGTGTAGTCAATAACAATGAACGCAGACTGTATCAGATCCTTCTCCGCCGCATTCTCATTGTAGTATGAAAGCACCGTGTACGGGTCGCGGTATTTTTCCTCCAGTATCTTCTGGAGCTTCATATTTTCATTGATATAGATTTTGTAGCCGCCGTTGTACAGCTCGTTTTTCGCCGATGTGTAGGTGATTCCCTTGAGGTCGGCGAAATCGTTTATGACCTGGTCGATCGCCGCGTCGACATACCAGTCCTGGCTGACTTCGTAGTCGCCGTTCCACTTGTATGCGCGATAAGGCTTATCCTGCACCTCTGCGTCGAGGTCGCTGTCGTCCGTGCTGTCGGTGAGCGTACGCTCGTCAATATAGCCGTAATCATCGCCGTAGACCGGCTTTGCAAAGTGTACCTGAATGCGGTTCAGACGGTAATCCTCGTATTCCTTCGTGGTGATCATGCCCTGCTCGTACATGCAGCGCAGCGAGTAATTCTGCTGCTGCTTGCTGCGGGCGAGGTCATAGTACGGCGACATCTTGGAGGGGTTACGTATCATTCCCGCGAGAACGGCAGCCTCGCCGATGTTGATGTCGGAAACGTCCTTGCCGAAGTAGTACTCTGAAGCAGCGCCGACGCCGTAGACCATTCCGTTGAACCAAATCTGATTGAGATAGCTCTCGAGGATATCGATCTTGGTGTACTTCTCCTCCAGGCTGAGAGCGCGGAAGATCTCGCGGAGCTTACGCTCCCAGCTTACTTCCTTATCGCCGGTGAGGTTCTTTATAAGCTGCTGGGTTATCGTAGAACCGCCGCCGCTGTCGCCGTTCGAGAAGAACGCGCCTGCGGTTCTGTACCAGTCAACGCCCTTATGCGTGTAGAAACGCTTGTCCTCGGAAGCTACGACAGCGTCGATGAGGCACTTGGGCATGTCCTCGTAGTCGACCCAGACGCGGTTCTGCTCTGCGGCAAGGCGCTTTATCTCGACAAGCTCGTTATCCTCGTCGTAGCCGTAGACGAAGCTCGTGTACTTCATCTCGACATCCTTCAGGTTCGCGTCGTAGGAATTATCCGCGAAGTCCAGGACATACACGGCAAGCACCGTCGCAACGATGCACACCATGATGACCAATATCAGCAGCATTGCGGAGAATGTCGTGCCAACTATGGTCATTGCATGTCCGAAATTCTTTGCCGCGCGGCTGCGCGACTTCTTCGAGGAACGCTTCTTAGGCTGTTCCTCCTTGATCTTGATGTATCGTATCTTCTTTTTGTTCATACCTTTAGTCACCCCTGCGCTGCCCGTGCGGCGCGGTTTGTCCATGTCTTGTACGGAGTGTACCCTCTTGCAGGGATACACATTATATTATAGCACATTTCTAATGAAATGTTAATACTTTTTTCAAAATTTTCACTTTCCGGGGTAAAAAAGAACCGCCCGTTTACCGCGGACGGTTCTGAGTTATTTGATTAAATAACGGAATCGAGCTTCCATCTGCCGTCAGACTTTGTGAAGTTTACGCTCACGGAGCGGTAAGCGTTTTTTCCCGCAAAGCTTCCAGCACGGATATACAGCATTCCGGAAGCGGAAGCGCCGTTATTGCTGCTTATCACAAGCACCGTATCGGAAGTGTTTACAGCGGTCAGACCTCCGTCGGAGTAATGCAGTGCGCCGAGCGTGCTTATTCCACAGCGCTTCATCAGCTCGGAAACAGCTCTGTTTGTGTAGTAGTACTCAATGCACTCCACAAGGGTTTCCGGCTTTGTAATGCCGTTCTGACGACACTCGCCGAGAGCTATCACATTGTTGACGCCGATCGCGCCGTTCACCACGCTGCGAAGCTCCGCAGATGAATTCTCCGTGATATCGCTGAACGTCATCAGCGCAGACTTGTTAGCAGCGGTGTAGATGCTGTCGGTGATCCTTACATATCCGGCAGAATTCGTTGACGCCGCATACTTCTCCGAAAAGCTCTTTCTGTAGTCGATGGCCGCGGTCACATTCAGACCGCCGGAGTTTGCCGCCATGCCGCCGGAGATAGTGTAAACACTTCCCGCGCAGGAGTAGCTGTGTCTGGAAGCGCCGAAGCTTACGCTGCTGTTACCCGAACCGTAGATCTGAATGAGCTTCCCTGATTCAGGGTCGAACACCTCAACGGAACCCGCCGCCGAACCGGAATCCGGCATGAATACTGCGTGTGTAAATGCAAGGTTCCTGCTGACGGAAACTATCTGCCCGAAGTCGTTGACACGATATGCATTCCCGTTCTGGTCAACGGAATACAGCTTAGTGGTGCCGCCGGAATTCTCAGCGAAGTAGACCGTGCCGCCGTAAGCCGCCGCAACAGTCAGTTTATTGTCGGAATCATACGGAGTCGCGATATATTCAGCCTTTCCGCTGTCCCAGGAAGCAGTTATGACGTAGTATCTGCCGTCCTCGCGGACATTCAGTACAAGGAGCCTGCTGTCTGCATTGTAGCTTGCACTCTGAAGTACGCCGGACATTACCATGTCCTCAGTGCAGAGATCCTCGATATATTCGCCCTGAGCGTTCACGCACAGAATTCTTCCGCGGGTATCGTAATCACTCATTCCGCTTACAAGCAGCTTACCGCCGTTTTCATCGACCCAAACGATCTTCGGGTCATTAATGTTCTCTGAGCATATCAGCGTCTCGGCGCCGTCGGCATAGCGATAGAGCGCTACCCCGCTGCTGTTCTTCACAAAGAAGGTATCCTCCGTGAGGAAGAACGCCGTGTCAGCGTCTATATAAAGCGTGTTGTCTAGCGACTGGCCGTTCGCTGTGAGCGTAACTCCCTCGGGGAGCTTATCAGCGGGCAGCTCGGACGGAGCATTTTCAACCTCAGAGGGAACTGTAGCCGGCGGTGCGTCGACGGTTCCGGGGACGTCGGTCTCCGCAGGATTCTCAGGAACGGACGTATCCGCCGGCGTCTCGGAGCTTTCCTCTTCCGTCACAGCTTCTGCCGTGGCGGGGTCCTCTCCGTACTCGCTGGTGCCGTCCATTTCCTCGGTGACCTCCGGCTCTACCGTGCCGTCAAGCCCTTCGGACGTTCCCGCTACGGAAACGCTGCTGTTATCCGGCTTCTCAGGCGGAGCAACAACATTGGAATTATCAGGCAGTGTGACCTCAGAGGTGTCTACCTCGCTGATGTTGACCGGCGCGGCGTTCTCGTAGTCGCTCTCTGTCATGGATTCAACAAGGAATACTGCGGGGTCGCTCTGGAGCTTCGCTGCGGTGTCGCCTGTGCAGTAAACCGCCGCTCCGGTTATCTGGCAGGCAGCGCCGGAGGTGAACACCTTTCCGATGCTGTCTGTGTTAGTCGTCTTGGTGCCGTCCGCGAAATATAGCGTCTTTACCGGCATGGAGCCGCCCACCGCTCCGGTCAGAACCGCCTGAACCTCAGCCGGGGACATCGGAGCCGCAAAGTTCACGAGGAAATCCTTGGATTCCTCGCTGCCGCGCTCTTTTTCTAGCTGTTCAATCGCGTGGATAACGCGGTCGTTCGCGGAAAGCGTCGCAAGACCCGAATCGGTCAGAGAAACGCCGTTGTCCTTCGTAAGGTTCACTGCTGCCAGCGTACCCACCGTGACAACCAGCGCAGCCGCTGCCGCCGTCATGCCGATATACATGGGCTGGAGCTTCTGCCGCGCATTCTTTCCGCGCTTCGCATTTTCGCGTATTTTGTCGGCGTCGAACGAATATTCGCTCATAAGCTGTTTATAGAATTCGTTCTTGTTCATACGGGCAGACCTCCTTTCTCATGTAATATTATATGTGATTTTAGCTGAATTTGTTGTAACTCTGCGTAATAATCCGCGCGGATATTACCGTTTGAACTGCACGCATGCCGAAATTTATCGAAACTCCCGGTAATATCCACCGGCGGTTATACTCCACGGCGTTAAATACCGAATTTCTTCTTTTGCTTTTCAATGGTGCGGTATAGCTTGGTTTTTACGGTGGAAAGCCGCATATCCAGGCGGTTCGCAACCTCCTCAAGCTTCATATCGCAGACGAAATGCAGGTAGAAAATTTTCCCGACGGTCTCGTCGCCGGACATTATATCGTCGAAAATCTGCTTCGCAAGGATCTTGTCGGCCATGACGTCCTCGAGAAGCTTCTGATCCCTGGACATCTCAGCCTCAAAGGCGGCGGACTGTTCCTCGTCGATCTCCGAGAGGATAACGTCGCGTTCCTTGCGGCGCATGAAACCGGAGAACACGCTCCGGCACTCGAACTTGGCTATATTAATAAGGAAAGCCTCCGCTGATTCGATATCAGCGAAGCCCTTTTCGGAGATCCTCTTATAGAATCTCGTGTAGACATTCTGAATGATATCCTCAGAATCCTGGAAACGGGCTGCGTGGCTAACCACAAATTTTGAAACGGAATTGAAGGTTTCGGCGTATACAGCGTCAAAATAGCTGTCTAAATCTGGATTTCCCACGCAGTTGCTCACCTCGCTTAACTGCCTGCATAATAGAAGTCAGGCTTAATTTGAAAAAAGTTTCAGCATTTCAGTAAAATTTTATACAGATTTTTTACCGTCCGGGTGTGGTTAAAGGAACGCACACTTATTTATTATACACCTATATCGCTGTTTTGTCAATTGCAGACGAAAAGGCGATGCGTATTAAACGCAGCACATTATATACGCAAAGTATAAATTATATAATATATAACGAAACAGCACCGGTGTAATTCCTTTTTCGTAATATTTTGCAGTATTTATACTATTTGTATCGAAAAAAAAGCAAGCCTGCACGTTGAAATCCGCCGCAGACCCATGATATAAAAGTAACTCCCGGCAGAGTGGTCTGCTGGGAGTTAAAGGTTTATGAAATTTTGATCTTGATTTTCTTTGTAGTCTTTCCGACTTTAGCGGAGATTATCGCGGAGCCTTTGGATTTCGCGGTGACTATTCCGGTGGAGCTTACCGCCGCAACCGACGGTTTCGAACTTTTCCATGTGACTGTGCCGCTTCCGGTCAGGTCAGCGCCTAGAGAGAGGGAGTCGCCGCGCGCCATGTTGATGGTTATGTATTTGATTTTTGCGGTGTTGGAGGTGCTGGGGTAGGTAGCAGTGAATGTCAGTTTACCGTTTTGGTTATAGGCATTATAAGCCCATGAACTGTAATTGGAAATCCTGATATAATACGTTCCTTTTTTCACAGAATAAGACATTACACCTTTGAATTTTTCTATTGTGTTATTCCATTCGCCCTGTGTACCCATGAAATTCCACTCAGACCAACCGCAAGATGCCTCGTGAATAACAGGTTTAACCTGTTCTCCATCTGAGTTATAAACTGCAACATTTACCTCTTTTATATGAGATTCAATTGATAATTTTAAGGTTCCTGCTGTTTTTACAGAAATTGCATAATCGCTTTTATCATCACTTTGGGGGAGATATGCAGTAACTGATTTACCACTTGAAATAGTAGTTGCAGTATCCGCAATACTGTCCGCGCCAGCACTGACAGCCATTACCGCCGCAGCCGAGACCGCGATAACAGCCGCCGTTAATACAGCGGCGAGCTTCTTGAAAATTTTCATAATTCTTACCTTCCTTTGAATAATATTTCTCCATCTTGGTATACCAAAATGGGATATTTTTATTATACCATTCTGGTATACTTTTGTCAAGGGGTGATGTGAATGTTTCGGTTAAAGGAGCTGCGGGAAAGCCGCGGTATATCGCAGGTAAGGCTCGCGATAGAGCTTGACCTGAATCAAAACACCATTTCCCGCTATGAAAACGGTGTCCGAGAAGCTGATTACAAAACACTCATCGCAATAGCCGACTATTTTAATGTATCAATCGACTATCTGCTTGGGAGGACAAATTGTCCCGAAACAAACAAATAATTGACATATCTCCGTTATACTCGAAAAATTAAATATATACTCACTCATGCTCGTCAATACGATAACGCTCCAAAAAATGAAATAGAGATAGAGAAACCGAGAAAAGTAGAGAGATTTGCAGAGAAACCGAAAGAAAATATAATATATTTGAAATATACGCCGAAAAAGTCTTGACAAAACGAAACAAAACGTGTATAATATCAAATGTTGCATGTGGCATTTGTGTAGAAATGCCAGGATCATCATTAAATAAGGAGGAAACAAATATGTCAACTTATATGCCTAAGGCTGCCGAAGTTGAGCGCAGCTGGTATATTCTCGACGCAGCAGACAAGCCCCTGGGCCGTGTAGCTGCAACAGCCGCTCACATTCTGAGAGGCAAGCACAAGCCGACATTCGCTCCCCACTGCGACTGCGGCGATCATGTGATCATCATTAACTGCGCAAAGGCAGTCCTCACCGGCAAGAAGCTGGAGAAGAAGGTTTACAGATGGCACACCGGCTGGATCGGCCACCTCAAGGAAGTCGGCTATGACAAGCTGATGAAGGAGAACCCCGAGAAGGCAATGACCATCGCTGTAAACGGCATGCTGCCCAACACCACACTCGGCAGAAAGGCTCTCACCAGACTGCGCTGCTACGCAGGTGCAGAGCACAACAACGCGGCTCAGAAGCCCGTTGAATACAAAATATAAGGAGGGTCTGAACAATGTACGATTCTAAGCCTTATTACTATGGCACCGGCAGAAGAAAGCACTCTGTTGCAAGAGTAAGAGTATATCCCGGAAGCGGCACGATCACAATCAACGGCCGTTCCATCGACGACTATTTCGGTCTGGAGACCCTCAAGCTGATCGTTCGTCAGCCCCTGACCCTCACAGACACCATCGAGAAGTTTGACATCGTTGCTACCGTTGCAGGCGGCGGCGTTACCGGTCAGGCAGGCGCAATCCGCCACGGTCTCTCCAGAGCGCTCCTCCAGTACTCTGACGAGCTCCGTCCTGTTCTCAAGAAGGCAGGCTTCCTCACTCGTGACCCGAGAATGAAGGAAAGAAAGAAGTACGGTCTCAAGGCTGCACGTCGCGCTCCTCAGTTCTCCAAGAGATAATAAAAGCCCATACAAATCGCATTACACAGCGGTTTGGGGCGCACAGACCACTTGTTTGGTCTTTATCTGGTCTTTATATCCTCCTCGCTTTCCGGGGAGGATATTTGTTTTACACGCGTCAGCCTTTCTTAGTCAGTTTAAGTGATACAAGGTCAGCCACCTTTGTCTTTGTGCTTTTGAGGACGTCCGCATAGATATTCGCTGTGACTCCGATGTCGCTGTGCCCGAGGTGCTCGGACACCACTTTCAGATCAACGCCGCTGTTCAGCAGCAAGGTTGCATTACAGTGCCGGAGTTGGTGCAGGGTCAAATATTCAAACTCCGTTCCTTTGAAGAAACGTTTGAACGAAGTCCGCAGCGCCGAACGGTCGCGGAAGTTCCCGTTTGCGGAAGTGAACACCATTTCCGGGTGAGCAAATTTCAAACCCAGAGCGCCGATAAGCTGCTCCTGATACGCTTTCTGCTCACGGAAAATATCCGCCAGAGCCTTGCTCATTCCAATGGTGCGAATGCTGCTTTCGGTTTTGGGTGTGGCGAGCCAGTGCTTTCCGCCGACATCTGCAAGGTTGTGGCTCACCGAGATAGTCATTCTGTCAAAGTCTATATCCTGCCACGAAAGGGCGAGCATTTCACCGCTTCTTAATCCTGTGAAAAGCAGAACTTTGATCATTCGCTTAATATCAAGGTCGCAGGGCTTCGTTTCGAGAAGCTCAATAAACCGTCTGGTTTGTTTCTCGTCAAGGACAGGCTTTTTCTTTTCGCCCTTGTTCTTTGGAAGAATGACGTTCCGGCAGGGAGTTTCCCTGATGAAGCCCTGCTCCACCCCTCTATGAAATATGCTCTGCATTATTATGTAGACCTTGCGTACCGTTTCTGGATGGAGTTTGAGGGACTGCACAAACAGCGTGAGCCTCGGAGTATTGATGTCCTTGACCCTAACGTTACCGAAAACAGGCTCGATGTGGTTCTTGTAAGCGCTCTTATAATTGTAGAGAGTTCCCTCTTTCAGCTCCACAGGAGCGTAATTTTCAAAGTACCACTCCGCAAGCTCTGAGAAGCGCATATTCTCGTTGAGCTGCGAATAGCCCTTGCAGTGGCGCTCAAAGTCGAGTGCGTACTCCTGAGCCAGCTTTTCGGCTTTCTTTGGTGTAACTCCTAGCGGTGGGGTAAACGTGGTGGACTTGACGATCTGTTTTCCGTTGGCATCGTAGCCTAACGATACTTTAATTCTGAAGGTTTCCCCTCGTTTTGTGATGGTAGCCATATAAAATTCTCCTTAGGAACTTATTATCATAGAAACTTTTATCTGCCAATTTGCTGCACCTCCTTGAAATATTTGTTATTATCGTGGAGAGATTATACCACATAATGTGGATATTGTCAACCCTAAGATACAAGAAGCGAATCTAGTTGCTTGACACTGAAAACTCACGTTTATGTGAAGTTTTACAGCTGAAATTACAAACTCAAGACAAAATGTACAAATTTCGTGTCGGAATTTCTACATATAAGAAGCAAAAATGCTCCGAATTTTTGCTAAAAAACGGAGCATTTTTATTTTACGCTGTAACGTTCTCAATTTCGGAGTTTTCGTGAGTCACCACATAATCCTTGTAAGCATTGATGATTGCGCTTTCAAGCTCATGACGAGCAGCTTCGCCTATGGGGTGAACGATATCGCGACTGGTTTCGTGAGAATCGGTGCGGCAGGGCATGGCAACAAACAGATGGTCTGTCTGAATGATCTTGATGTCATGAATTGCGAAGCAGCCGTCCAGAGTTATGGAGGCAATAGCTCTGAGCTTACCGCTGTCGAACGTCTTTCTGAAAATGATGTCTGTAATGTTCATGTGGTTGTTGTCCTTTCTGTTTCAGTCGGTAGTAATGTTGATGTCAGCAATGAGTGCCTGACTTTCAGCGTAGATTCTGTAAGCTGAAAGCACGGCGGTTTCGATGAGATTTCGTGCGCTCTCGTTGATTGGGTGAACAATGTCGTGGTATGCTCCGGCTTCGTCCTTGCGGCTCGGCATAGCTACAAAGAGGTGGTCGGTCTGGATGACCTTGAGTTCGTGGATAGCAATGCAGCCGTCAATTGTCAGGGAAGCGATTGCTTTCAGGTTGCCGTTATCAAGCGATTTTCTGAACTTGATGTCTGAGATTCTCATGTTGATTTTACCTGTCTTTCTTCAATTTTTCTGGTCTTATTAGACCTTTAATAACACTCCGGTCGGCGCCCTGCGACGACAAAACTTTAGTTAAATTCAGTCTAACAGACTTTTATAATAAACCGTCGTTGCACAAGCAACGACAAAAAACATCTTGTTTAAGGCATATCAAGCGATGAAAACAAATGTGCGTTTCTTGAATTAAGTGTTACTTGCGCACATTACTTGACTTAACTGTATATTTATGTTATAATAAAATCATCGATTCTAATAACTCATGTAAATGAATAAAAAGCATAATCCGAGCCATTTGAAGTGATGGCTCGGATTGATGAGATGGGTTTGTATTCTTATTGCAGCTGCGTAAAATCGTAATTTGTGGAGGAAAATTAAAAGATGGATTTCGGTATAGATGAAATGCAAAAAATGCAAATAAAACTTCAGAACAAGTATAAAGATAAGTGGGAGTCGATTTGTCCGGAAACAGGTAAAAACAAGTTACTTTGGATGATTGGAGAAATAGGCGAAGTGATTGATATTATAAAAAAGAATGGTGGAACAAAAGCAGCGTCAGATACTCAATTAAGAAAAGCTTTAGTTGAAGAAATGGCTGATGTTTTAATGTATTATAATGATGTAATGTTGTGCTATGGGATTACAGCAGACGAATTAAAACAAGCATATATCGACAAGTTTGAAAAGAATATGAATAGATGGTAAATTTCCATTTGTCGAGCAGATTACTAATTCCATTTTTACACTCAGATAAAGTATCGTGAAATTGAACAAACGAGATATCCTATTTTCTACATCAGATTCAAGCTAAAGTCATTGACAATGATGGCAAAATAATGTAAAATATACTTGGCTGAACCGTTGCTGACAGCAATGGTTCTGAACCTACAATCGCATAGCGCTACATCCCCAGAAAGAGCCGCGCCCTTCGCTAAGGCAAGGTTCGGATGCAAGACACATTTCGAGCATGAATTTATACTCCAATTTGAGTATGATTCATGCTCTTTTTTGTTATCTGGGGTTATTCAATATCGAAGATTTAATTCGTAGTCTATGCAAAAATCTTCCATCAGAGGCAAACCGACCGGAGCCTGCTCCGGTAAAAAGCAGCCGGAATCGGCTAATAAGTTCGGGGTCAAGGGGTATCCCCTTGCGCCAACCATTGACGGAAAGCTCGCTTTCTGTCAATGGTGTAACGGCGTATGAAACTATCGACTTCCGATAGTGCGTTGAAAGGAGCGTTACTATGCCAACCGGAATTACTACGAATATGAATTGTGGTCTGGGTAAGAGTAAGTCTAAGGGGCAGCCGGGTAATCTTGCGCATAATCGCAGGGAATTCGATCCTTACAACACTGATCCTGATCTCGCAGTGAATAATATTTTCTTTGCGAATCGCAGCCTGAAAGAAACTTATGAGGTTGCTTTCGGCGATTCAATTGACGAGTACATTTCTACGCAAAAGCGCAAGGATAGAATTTCATATACCAGGCACAATTATTTCAAATATTTGTTCGGTGCTGATCCGAATTCTGTGGAAGCTAACGCTGTGCTTATGTCCAACAAACGCGGCAGCAATTCGGTGAAATCCTTCAATGAAATGGTTGTCCAGATTGGCGATTGCAAGGAGTTCGGGAACTTCATGAGGGACGAGTACGACAACTTTATAGACAAGAACGGAAATAAAGTTAAGTGGGATAAGTCGGCTAGAAATTACTACGATGTTGACGGAAATGTTGTGTCAAATAGCAAGACTCTGATTGCTAATCCAAAGGCTGAAAAGGCTCGTGAAATGCTTGAGATTTACTACAAGGGTGGTCGTTACAACAAGGTTGGAAATGGAGTAAATTCACGCCTTGAAAAAGTCAGCAATCCTGATATTAAAGCCGATTTTGAACTGCCGTCCTTTGAAGAACGCAATCCGAATTTTGCCGTTGCTTGCTCGGTTATGCACAATGACGAATGGCACGGAACTCCACACCTGCACATTGATTTCGTGCCGATTGGCGAGGGCTACAAGAAAGGTCCTGAGAAGCAGCTGGGGTTTGAGAGAGCGCTCGCCTGCATGGGTTACACTGATAGGATCACGGCATTTTATGAGTGGCGTGACAAGGAGCGCCAGATTCTGAAAGATATCTGTAATTGCTATGGAATTGAAACCAAAACCAAAGCAGAGGAACAGGCAGATTACAGAGGTGAAACACTTCCGGTAGATGTATATTCTAATGCCGTGCGTGATGCTAAGGCAGACGCGGAGGTTATCAAAGAGAGTGCAAAAATAACGGCGAAGCACATTAGGAAAGAAGCAGAATCTCAGGCAGACGAAATTCGCACTCAGGCGCGTGAAGCCCTTGATACAGCCAATTCTAAGGCGCAGGAAATTACAGCAACTGCTGAGAAGAAAGCGGAAGTTCTGCGCTCCGAGAACGATCAGCTTACAGCAGAAAATGATAATCTGCGGAAAGATAACGAAAGTTACAGCAAGAAAAACGATGACCTTGGAAAGCAAATTGCACTGAAATCTGGATTGATTGCAGTTCCTAAAAAGTCCTTGCTGGGGCTCGGCAAAAATGTAGTTGTGAACGCAGATGAGGTCGAGCAGCTTAACGAAATTCATAGCACAATTTCAAGGTTTGCGAACAATACCCTAACCTCTGACGAGGACAGAAAAGCCGCCGAGTCCGAACGTCAGACGGCTGAACAGCTCCGCCAGAATCAGGAGCAGATTATTCAGCAGGAGGCAGAGCGCATTACCCGTGAGACTGTCCGCAAATCTCAGAGGGAACGCAGGGAATACGAAAAGAAACAGGCGGAGTGCGATAAGCTCAAGGAAGACTGTGAAAAGATAAAGAAGAATCTTGGACATTTCATCAGGCGGAAGTCTGTTGAACTGGTTAAGAGGGCTTTCCCAGAAATTGAACAGGAGAAACTTGCAGCCAAAATCAAGAAGCTTGATGAAGTTGCTCGACAGGATTTCGTTATGCATACGGACAATAATGGAAAACAGTATTGATTGATGATAACGGTAAGCTAGTTTTGGTAAATTATAGCTTACGCCTCTATATTTTTTGATATCTATTGCAGCACTACAAGCACAACAATTGAAATATCTGCTTACATATTGACTTTTTTTAAAAATAATGATAAAATGTAATGGAATATATGCATGATTATCTGGAGGTAAGAGTATGAAATACTATCTAAAAAAATGTGGACATCAAGAATTGGGAAGCGTTGGAGCAGATGGTAAAGCTCAGAGAGGTAGATATTTATTAACTTCTATGGATGAAAATGTATTGAGCATTTTTCCTTCCTTAACTACTGCTCAATTAAACGATTCTGCTCTTTTGCCTATAATTCCTCTTTATTCAAAAAAGAAAGTATATTGTAATTTTGTATACCATAACGATAAATTCCACGGTTCGAAAGCAAAGCATCCCCGAAATGAATATAGAATTTACTTAAATAAAGCTCTAGAGAATAATACATATCTCTTTAAAACAGATGATATTATCGTTATGCGGTTAGCCGAAACAAGCGAGACTGATCAGGAAAATGGACAGAAAGTTTACTATTTGGATTATGTAAAATGCAATGGCTCGGCTTTATATAATCAGCTGAATTCTATTATTTCAGACTACCCAATTCCTGGGGGATACGGTATATTTGACGGCATAATTCCGGAATTCGAGGAAAAAGTAGCTGACATAGCAAATCCTGAAGAATGCCAGGTTGAGATTGATGATAGCGTTACTAACAGAGTATCGAATTCAATGGATTCAGTTGCATCGTTATTTAATGCTATATCTTTCCGAGATTTCGTAATGACAGGTTATGGCAATTTATGCGCTATTACTGGTACAGTAATCCGATATGAGTCCTATATGAATCTTGAAGCTGCTCATATTCGTCCCAAAAGTCATGGAGGATTATTCCTCCCTAATAACGGACTTGCTTTATGCCGTGATTTGCATTGGGCTTTTGACAAAGGCTTCTTTACTCTAAGTGATAAATTAGAGGTTATGGTACACCCCAAAGCGACAAGTGATTATCTTAGATCGTTTGACGGTAAAAAAATAAGGCTGCCTCAAAATCCGTTCTTTATTCCAGATTTGAATAATGTAAAATATCATAGAGATAATGTTTATGGGTTATTTCTAACTACAGGCAGATTATAAGGAGTTAGTGTTTATTTATGTACGCTATTGATTTGTTCGCAGGATGTGGCGGTTTGTCAAAAGGATTTATGGATTCAGGTTTTGAGGTTATTGTCGGAGTAGACAATGACCAGGCTGCGCTTAATACTTTTAAGCTGAACCATAATGGAGCCGCTGCATTAAATGCCGATTTATCAAAGCAAGAAACCTTTGATGAGATAAAGAGAATAGCTGCTGATAGAAGCATTGACGTGATTATTGCAGGACCGCCATGTCAAGGTTTTTCTCTTACAGGACCAAGAAATTTTGATGACAAGAGGAACAAACTATATTTAGCAGTCTTTGAAATGGTGAAACAGTATAATCCTAAAGCGTTTGTAATAGAAAATGTTCCCGGAATGGCTACGCTCTATAATGGAGCAATCAAGGACGAAATCTTAAAGCGTTTTCGGGCATTGGGATATAATGTCGAGCCAAGAATACTATGCGCCGCCGATTATGGAGTTCCACAAATTCGCAAAAGACTTATTTTTATGGGTATACGTAAGGACATCGGAAAGCCGGTTTTCCCTGATGCAATACTATCTCCCGGTAATTATGTGACCTGCCGTCAAGCGATAAATGACTTACCATCATTGGCTGATACTCTAGGCGAGGAAGAATGTGATTACGCTTCTGAACCAAACTCAGATTATCAACGTAAAATGCGGAAAAATAGCACAAAACTACACAATCACACTGCTACGAAGCACACTCAAATGGTTAAAGATACTATTGCATTAGTCCCTGAGGGAGGAAATTACAAGGATTTACCAAAGGGGGTTGGCGAAAGCAGAAAATTCAACGAAGCTTGGACACGTTATCATGGAGATAAACCATCGAGAACAATAGATACCGGACATAGGAACCATTTTCATTATGAATATAACAGAGTTCCTACAGTAAGAGAGAATGCTCGATTACAGTCTTTCCCAGATGATTTTGTATTCACCGGAACGAGAACGCAACAGTATCGCCAAGTTGGAAATGCAGTTCCGCCGTTATTGGGTTATTATTTGGGTTCCAAAATACTTGAAATACTATCAAAGAAGGAGGATGACAATGGTTAACACTATTGATCTATTTGCAGGCTGCGGTGGACTTACAGAAGGCTTTAAACAAACAGGTCATTATAATACTATTGCTTGTGTCGAGTGGGATAAACCTCCTTGTGATACGCTCAGATACAATCTGAAAAACAAGTGGAAGTACAACGATGCTGAAAAAAGAGTCCTACGATTTGATATACAAAGAACTAATGAACTGATTAACGGATGGAATGATACTGAATATGGTACATCGGAAGGTTTAGATTCTTTGGTAAAAAAATATGGCGGTCATGTTGACTTAATAATCGGTGGACCGCCTTGTCAGGCTTATTCTGTTGCAGGGCGAATTCGCGATAAGAACGGTATGAAAGATGATTATAGAAATTATCTGTTTGAAAATTATCTTGAAATCGTTAAGCATTATAGGCCTAAAGCTTTTGTTTTTGAAAACGTTCCAGGTATTCTTAGCGCTCGCCCTGGCGATGGCGAAAGGTTGATAATAAATATAATTAAGGAAAAGTTTAAAGCAGCTGGATATGTGATTCTAAACGACCTTGACAAAGCTATTATTGATTTTACGGAATATGGAGTTCCACAGAAGCGCAGCAGAATAATCATTCTTGCCCTCAGGAGGGATTGCTATAATAATCCGGAACAATTACTCGAGAAGTTTTATAATGAGGTATTGCCTGCTAGAAAAGCAAAAAAGGTTTCGACTGTTCGTGAAGCAATTAGTGATTTACCTTCATTAATTCCGTTGGAAAAGCCAACAAAAATTGATGGAAGAACATATTCGCATACATTTGCACCTGAAACCTTTGCTATTAAAAATCATACACCTCGTTTTAGCAGTTTGCGTGATATTGAAATTTTTAGACTTCTATCAAGCGATATCGAAACTGGTGCAAATAAATATGTGTCAACTGACGCGTTGAAGCAGCTATATACAAAGGTTACAGGAAAACAATCTAATATCCATAAATACCATGTTATTCGTTGGGATGAGCCTAGCAATACTATACCTGCCCATCTATACAAAGATGGGCTAAGGCATATTCATCCTGATCCAAAGCAGGCCCGCACGATTACAGTAAGGGAAGCAGCCCGTCTTCAGACTTTTCCTGATGACTATGAGTTTATCACTGGCACAGCTATTGATTATAAAATGATTGGAAATGCTGTTCCTCCGTTATTTGCAAAATTGTTAGCCGAGAGCGTTTATGAGTTATTATTCAAAGACTGATGTATTAGGAGGCAAAGTATGGCTGATTTGGAACTTTATAGTATTCGCGACATGAGAGTACAGCCGCAGGCAGGATTAAACTGGGGTCTTGCGGATGCTCATGTTAATTCAGAAGATGCGTATATCGCATTAACAACGGCTTTTTTCCATAATAACCCCCATTTTTTCCCGTCTCACGGCAGCGTCATTGATGTTGAATGGGATGACGGTATGAAGATGCATTGCTTGTTAGAGGGCACTCAAATAATTAATGGAACCACTTATCCTAAACAGATTTCTTCTTATGATGATAAATCTATAATAGGTCATTATTTAAGGCAGAGACTTGGCGTTGGTCCAACGCATATGATTACCATGGCAGACTTAATGCATTATGGACGCAATAACGTGGCAGTAACACATTTAGGTGGAAATAAATATTACTTTGATTTTCATATTTGATGTGCTAATAGCAAAATCAAGAAATTCCTATTTTAATAACTGATAGCTCATAAACTGCATTTCGGATTAACAGTATTGCAAACAACGAACAAAGGATGACTTACGCATGTAAGTCATCCTTTGTAATATGCTAAGAAATACCTTCAATTTCGACCGTTTTCAGCTATGAATAGGTTTTTGGTCTTTATTTGGTCTTTAAAGATACAGAAGCTTACGAAAAGCTACAAAAACATAGCCGAATAAAGCAGCCTGAAATCCGCATTATAATGCAAATTAGCGAAGCTTACACAAATCTGCCTGAACCGCTATATAAAACTCCAAGAGATAATCTTTATCCCTTATGGGAACTTACAAAGCGCTTGTTTATGCGGTTTGTGGCATTATGTGTTTGTTTGGAAACAGGCAAATCACAGACTGCAACTAACATAAAACTAACAAGCAACTAACAAAATCAAGGCATTCATCGTTTGGTGAATGCCTGGTTTGCTATCTTCAGAGGTAGATAGTATTCATTTTATATTTTGAAAAACAACTTCAAAAGGAGAAAAATGTGATGAGTATATTTAATTTATTTAGAAAAAGTAATTCTGAGGATAGTGCTGCTGAAGAGAGAAAGAGGGACTTGAAACCGCTTAAAGAAGAATTGAACTTTTCAAAAAACGGCTACCTTTTTTGTTCAGAAGGATTTACAACACTAAGTGATAAAATATGTGTTCATACTATGGTCAAGGATAGCGAGATATGTACATTGATGGCTAAAATATATGAAAACAATAATATATTAATAATAGATTTATTTACTGAACAGCCTTATTGAAGAAAAGGTATTGCCAGTATTGTGGTATCAACTTTTGTTGAAACCGTAAAAAAAGTATCCGATAGTATTAATATTTATGTCAATCCAGTGAGCTATGATAATTCAATTCCGCAAGAGAAATTGGAAGAATTCTACAGAAAATATGGAATAATCAATGGCAAAGAGAAAGCAAGCGATTTGGCACAAGAAAATTCTATCCCAGAAGATAAAAACAGTTGAATTCCGTAAATCAAATAACCGCCGATAATTAACTTAGCTCGGCGGTTATTTTAATAATTATATCTTGTTTATAGCTCTCAAAAGCTCTTGAACATTGACATGAGTGTAAACCCTCTCCGTCAGCGACATAGCCCCGGAG
>ERZ773264.718-NODE-718-length-46117-cov-84.529156_pt1 | contig 46117 bp, 32 predicted proteins | sample MGYA00511910_ERZ773264 | MGnify/ENA primary metagenome ERZ773264 (study PRJEB29015, sample SAMEA2737739) | human gut metagenome | biome: human gut; feature: human-associated habitat; material: faeces | place: China | collected 2012 ...
TACCTACACCGTCTCCCTCGCTGCGGCAAAAGACCTGGGCTATACCATAGAGAGCAACGGCAGCTACACGGTGACCTCCGCTGATGGCCTGATGAATATAGCCGAATTAGTGAACGGAGGTAAGAGCGACATTAACATTACCCTCGACACAGACATTGACCTCACAGGCAAAAACTGGACGCCGATAGGCACAAGTTTCAGCAACAAATACACCGGCACCTTCGACGGTGGCGGTCATACCATCAAGGGGCTGACCGTTACGACAAATGACCAATTTGTGGGTCTGTTCGGCTCTATCGGTTATGCTGGTACGGTGAAGAACGTGATGATGGAGGACGTACAGATAACAAGCAATCACGGGTCGGGCTTTGCCGGCGGTGTGGCAGGATTTAGCGATGGCACCATTGAAAACTGCTCGGTGTCGGGCAGCGTCAGCGGCACGGTGTACGTCGGCGGTGTAGTGGGTGCTCAATGGAACGGTTCCACCACCGGATGCAGCTCCTCTGCCACAGTGAAGGGAACGGTCTATGTCGGCGGCGTGGTAGGTCAGACGAATGGGGGTGCCACCATGACCGCTTGCTATGCCACGGGCAACGTGATCATAGAAATAGACCCCGTATCGAATATCTCTGGCGGCGGTTTGGTGGGACTCAACGGAGGAAACGGCGTTTGTGCCTGCTATGCCACGGGCAACGTAACCAGTACAGGTAGTAGCACCGGCTATGTGCATATCTTCGGCTTGTTGGGAGATAACTTCAATACCGTGACCGTCTGCTATTGGAAGAACAATCATGAACAAGGTATCGGCTACAATAAGGAAGGCATCGCCCCCGAAGCCACGAAGGTGGACGGCTCTGTCGTTACCTGGCAGAAAGCCGTTGATGCCATGAACACCGCCTTGCAGAACGCAGGTTCAAAGTGGCGTTACGAACTTAAAGGAGCATTGCCTACCTTGAGGAAGCAGTAAACCGTCGGGCGGGTGTGCATTCTTCGCAATTCTATAGTTTTGCCCCCCCTAAAGACTTCTGTGAAAATCTGTGCAATCTGTGGGAGAATTTTACCTGAAGGGGCATACTTGCTTTGTTGGTGCAGTGGGGACCACTGCACCCCCTAAAAAAACAAAGAGCAATAAAGTGATTACAACATAGAAACAACAAAAAAGGGTGCACGAAGCACCCTTTTTGTTTGTTAGTATCTGAAGTGTTTTCACCCCTTGCTTACAACTTCTTGAACACGCCCTGCATCTGCTCGCCCAGACCGATGGTGTAGCCCTGCGATACAAACACTACGCGGTTGAAGGTATCGGCGATGATGAACATCGGCATCTGCTTCTCGTTCATCAGCTTCATCTCACGGGCAATCTGCTTGCGTACCGATCCGTCCTTGTCGAGGGCGAACTGCACGGTAGACGGCAGACCTGGAAACTCGTCGTGGTTGAACTTCGCTGCGTCCGCCTCGCTCTCGAAGAGCAGCACTACCGGACGGCCCCATGCCTCGAACGCTTCCTTCATCTTCTCGATGTCGTGCAGAGCGTGGTTGGTTGGTTCCTGACCTACGCCGAGGATGCCTACAACGTAATAGCCGCGACCGGTCTGTGAGAGCAGACTTACTTCCTTGCCGTCCTTTGTAACGAGGCTTTCTGAGTTGAACGAACCGATCACAGACACCTCGTTGGTGTTCTGGCGTATCTCAAGAGGCAGAGTGGTGGTCTGACCCTCCACAATTTCGAACAGACGGTTCGAGGCGAGCACACTGCCGCTCGCAAGGCGTGTGCCCGTGGTGAGCATATATGTGCCCGCATCGAGCTTGTAGCCCTTCTTGAACGTGTTGCTCCATGTCGTGCCGTTGCCCATGTCTGCCTGACCCTCCTCAAAGTTCAGCAGATGAGCCGTGCCGTTCTCTATGCGGCTGATTGTGAAGTGGCTGTAATACTTCGGGTTGTCGAGCAGCTTAGTAGGCTCGTACGTCAGCACGATTGTGCCAAGCGCGGCAGCAGTAGATGTCTTCTCGGCTGTGTTGTCGAACTTCACATCCTGCCATTCACCGTTGGTTTTTTGGTGCACTTCCTTACTATTTGGTTGGTGCACTTGAGACAAGTGCACCCCCTGGGATTTGTACTGTATCTTGCCCGTCACGGGGTCTTTTCTTGCTTCGATGCCCAGGCTGCGAGCCACGTCGACGAAGAAGATGTCGCGCGAACGCTCGTCGGTAATCTTCGACTTCATAACGCCAACCGGAGTCTGTGCGATGCGCAGAGCCTTCTTGTCGGGGTTGAGGCGGATGTTCTTCTTTATCCACTCTACGAGCTTCATCGGATCGGCGCGGAAAGCGTCGGCAGTCTTCTTGCTGAACGCCTTCTCGAAGTACTGCTTGAACGGTATTGTAATCAGCTCGTCCTCAACACGCGGCGAGAGCTGGTCGGTCGTTGCGTTGTAGCTGTCTTCGAGAATCTCGGTTGTGATGTCTCGCAAGTCTTTGTCGCTGAGTGTGGCGAGTATGCCCATCACGCGGTCTTCGTTGTCGCTGTGTCGTTTGATGAAGTCGACGATAGTCTGCTTGTTGCCGCGCGACTTGAAGATATACTCTGCTCCGCGCTCACTGATGCGCTTCGCCTCCTCCATAGTTGGGAAGGTAGCTGTGTATGCCTTGCGGATGCTGTCCTCAAGAGCAAAGCGGCGCTGGTTCTCCTTGTGCATCTCGTCGCTGACAAAAGGCAGCTGCGGGTTTTCCTTCGGCGGAACGAGGTCCAAGTAGGTGCTGGTAGGGGGTGCACTTGTCTCAAGTGCACCAACAGAGCAGTCAGGAAGTGCACCAACAGAACTGGCTGGTGCACTTGAGACAAGTGCACCCCCTGAGAGTGCAGCAACAGAGCTGGTTGGCTGCGTGGGTATGGCAGGGATGCCATACCCTCCTACAAGTGCATCCCCTGGGAGGGTGAGTGTTGCCTCCTTCTCCTTGCCGAACGAAACCTTCTGATATGCATACTTGCCGTCCTTCGATGCCCATACCACCAAGTCACCGATACCTGCAGATAGCGACGTGTGGCCCTTTGCGTCGGTGTACTTCGTTACTGCCGTGAAAAATTCAGCGTAGTTGTAAATCTTGAACTCGACACGTGCGTTCTCCACCGGCTTGCCTTCGCTGTCCTTGACGTAGAAGTCTACCGAAGCAACCGGCGCATAGTTGGACGTGAGGTTTATTTCTGTGAAGTTGCTTGTGCGCAGCATCACCTCCTCCGGACCATTATAGTCGCCGAAAGCGCGTGTGTGCATTAGCATAGCTCGCGAAGCCGGAGCGTTGAACCAACCGAGATTTAGCACCGGCTCCGGTTCGCAGGCACCGAGGAAGTACCACTTGCCGTCTGCCCATGCCTCTACCCAAGCGTGGTTGTCGTCGGTGTGCGCCCAGCGCGGTGTGTACACTTGGCGTGCAGGAATGCCCACAGCGCGCAATGCCGCAACGGCAAACGTACTCTCCTCACCGCAACGGCCGGTTGCGGTCTTCAGCGTAGCGAGTGGTGCCGATGTACGGGCATCTGAAGGCTGGTAGGTCACCTTCTCGTGGCACCAGTGGTTCACCTCAATGATGGCGTCCATCATCGACATACCCTTGATGCGGTCCTTCAGTTCGTTGTAGAACACCGATCGTGCATTGTCCAGAGCCTCGTTGTTGACGCGGATTGGCACAACGAAGTGGCGGAAAAGCAACTCCGGAACGTTCTTGCCCCAGGGCATCTCCTCGCGAGCCTTGAACGCCATGCACACATTGTCGGCGAAGAACGAAGTGGGGTAGTCGGTGACATCGGCAAGCGGCATGTAGGCATAGAGGAACTTTAATGCTTCCTGCTCGTCGGCGGTCAGATTTTCTTTCTGTGTGTTATAGAATGTCTTGCCGACTGTCTTCACACGCTCCTTGAAGATGTTCTCTACTGTGTTGCGGTAGTTGGCGTCGGATATGAATTGGCCTTGTGCATTCGCCGTGAGGCTCAATGCGAATATGGAGGCAGAGATGAGTATTTTTTTCATTCTCGTTTAAAGTATTTTGGTGCACTTATAGGAGGGTATGTGAATGATGTCTGCGTGGGTATGGCAGGGATGCCATACCCTCCTATGGTTTATGAAAAAGGAGACTATGGCGTGTGGTCATAGTCTCCTGTATGTGTTTAAAGTTAGGGGGTGTATCAACAGAGCTGGTTGACTGCGTAGGTATGGCAGGGATGCCATACCCTCCTACAAGTCAATCTTGTTTACACGCTTCTCATGGCGACCACCTTCAAATGGAGTCTTGAAGAACTCGTCCATAATCTTCTCTGCTGTCTTGTTGTCGATGAAGCGACCCGGCATAACGAGGATGTTTGCGTCGTTGTGCTGGCGTGTGAGCTGAGCAATCTCTGGATTCCATACCAATGCTGCACGTACACCCTTATGCTTGTTGAGGGTCATTGCCATACCTTCACCGCTACCGCAGATGCCGATGCCAGGATAAACGTCGCCGTTAGAGATAGCTTCGCCTAACTCATGAGCAAAATCCGGATAATCGCAGCTCATATCGCTGTATGTACCGTAGTCCTTAAACGGAATGTTGTGGCTCTCAAGGTATTCAACAACAAATTTCTTCAATGCGTAACCTGCGTGGTCGCATGCAATGCCTACTGTCTTAATTTCCATAGTACTGTAGTTTTATTGGATTATTAATAAAGCAAGCTTATGCAGAATTTCTTACTTAACGTGAAGTTCTGCATAAGCTATGCCTGTTTATTTAGATAAGTAATCTTTCACCTGCTTAAATACGTTCTCGGCGTTGAAGCCCAACTTCTCGTCGAGCACCTTGTAAGGAGCAGAGAAACCGAACGACTCAAGACCGTAAACCATACCCTCTACACCTACGAGGCTCTGGAGTGTGACGGGCAGACCTGCTGTCATACCGAAGATCTTGGCACCCTTCGGCAGTACACTCTCCTGATACTCCTTGCTCTGTGTGCGGAACAGACCCTCTGACGGAACGCTCACGATACGTGTCTTGATGCCGTCAGCGTTGAGCAACTCGGCACCTGCGAGGAGCGTAGACACCTCCGAACCAGAAGCGAGGAGGATAACGTCGTAGTTAGGATCGTCCTTAACGATGTATGCACCCTTGCGAACCTGAGAGTAGTCAGTGCCTTCAGGCAGGGAGTTCACGTTCTGGCGTGAGCAAATCATTGCTGTCGGTGTGTCCATGTTCTCGTTAGCCATCTGCCAACATACTGTTGTCTCGTCTGCATCTGCAGGGCGGAATACGCGTACAGAGTCCTGTCCCTTGTGGTTCTTCAGCTTCTCCATGAGGCGAATCTGTGCTTCCTGCTCAACCGGCTCGTGTGTAGGTCCGTCCTCACCAACGCGGAATGCATCGTGCGACCATACGAACTTGATTGGAACGCGCATGAGAGCTGCCATACGGATAGCCGGCTTCATGTAGTCGGAGAATACGAAGAATGTGCCGCAAGCTGGGATAACACCACCGTGGAGGTACATACCGATGCAGACGCAAGCCATTGTAAGCTCGCTGACACCTGCCTGGAAGAATGCTCCGGTGAAGTCGTCAGGTGTAAGCTCGTGAGTCTTCTTGAGGAAGCCGTCTGTCTTGTCCGAGTTGCAGAGATCGGCAGAAGAGCAAACCATGTTAGGCACCTGTTCTGCCAATACGCCGAGACAGTTGGCTGAAGCAACACGTGTTGCAACGTCGCGCTTCTGAACAAGTTCGCTCCAGTCTACCTTAGGAGCGTTGCCTGAGAACCAAGCGTCCATCTGCTCTGCCTTCTCGGGGTTTGCCTTGCGCCACTCTGTTTCTGCTGCATGTCTTTCCTTTACAACCTCGCGAAGCTCTGCGTTACGCTTCTCGTAGAGTTCCTTAACGTCGTCGAATACTACGAACGGGTCGTTGAGGTCGCCACCGAGGTTCTTCACTGTGTTCTCGTAAGCGCCACCACCAAGCGGTGCGCCGTGAGTCTTCACGCTGCGCTCGTAGCTTGATCCGTCTTCCTTGCGTGCGCCCTTAGCCATAACGGTGTGACCGATGATGAGGGTAGGACGCTGTTCTTCCTTGTTAGCGAGGATGAGGGCTGCACGTATCTCGTCAGGGTCGTTGCCGTTTATTTCAAGAACGTTCCAACCCCATGACTCGTACTTCATGCGTGTGTTCTCGCGCATTACGACATCGCACTCAGTAGAGAGCTGTATCTCGTTGGCATCGTAGAACATGATGAGGTTGTTGAGCTTGAAGAGACCGGCGATGCGGCCTGCGCCCTGAGATATTTCTTCCTGAACACCGCCGTCAGAGATGTAAGCGTAAATCTTGTGCTGCATCATGGTGCTGCCAAGACGAGCCTCAAGGAACTTCTCTGCAATAGCAGCACCTACAGCGTAGGTGTGTCCCTGACCGAGTGGTCCAGATGTGTTTTCAATTCCATGAATAATGTCACGCTCAGGATGTCCCGGACATATAGTGCCCCATTGACGGAATGTCTTCAAATCGTCAATTGTGTACTTACCCTGCAAAGCGAGAGCTGAGTAGAGCATTGGCGACATGTGACCAGGATCGAGATAGAAGCGGTCGCGGCCCTCCCAAGTCGGCTGATCTGGATCGAACACCAGGAACTCCGAGAAAAGAACGTTGATAAAGTCAGCACCACCCATAGCACCGCCAGGGTGACCTGATTTGGCTTTTTCTACCATCGATACAGCAAGCAGTCGGATGTTGTCTGCCGCATGGTTCATTAAATCCTTATTATTCATTTTATTATTTAAAGTTTAACAGTTTCTTTGTAGAAAAATAGGTTTTAAATTATTTTACACAGTCTTTTAATCACCATTTTTCGTCGTTTCCTTTTGCAAAGATAGCGAATATAGTTGATATAACGGCTATATTAATTGCGGAATTTAAAAATAATTCTATAATTAGCCGACTTTTACTTGTGCTTAGCTCCTAATTTTACTATAACCTACGAGGCGATATGTGCGTTGTCCTATACCTTTATAGTATATAAGCATTTGATAGCTGTTTTCGGTTTGAAAGAAGTTGCCTTCGCTCGATACGGGGTGCAGACTGTTGTCGTTGTGCATGGTGAGATACTGATAGGAGTAGTAACCTTGCTTCAGTGACACGTTTGCCTCATAAAGCTTTGTCTGCTCGTTGTACTGCATCTCGTATTGCGGCGTGAAACGATCGTTTGTCCATACGCCGTTGATAAACACTCTGCCGTTCTGTCGTGGTGCTTGTAGGCGAAAGTTGACGACGACGTATTCCGAGATGCGGTCGTTTTCGATGTTGTCGCTGTTGCGTATGTAAAAACTGCCGTTGGCATCTTCGTCGTAAACATAGCTTGGACGTGGAAGGTCGGTCCATATCTGTGCGTGGTAGTTGGTGCCGTCCCACCATGTGTTCTCAATGCCAAGGGTGGGGTGGGTGACATCAAGTATCTCGAACTTATGATACTCGTTGCCTCCATCGAAGATGAGGTTGCGGTTGTACTCCCAACGCAGTCCGCTTCCGGTTTGGTATTGTGGCGTAGGGTTTATGCGGGCGGTGCTCCAACGCCCGTTTTGCATGACGACGGTGTACAACTCGGTGCTTGGATTAGTGATGTTAAGAGCAGAGTAGTTTATTTCTGCTCCCACTTGCTGATGAACTTTGTTGATGCCGATGTCCGTGTTTGTGGTTACGGACATGCTTGCCTTTACGAGTGGTTCCACTATCATGAAGCAAGCCGTGAAAATAGTGTCGCCGTTGTTCTCGTCGTAAACCGTCAGACGATAGTTGCCGCTCATTTTGATGCGGCAATTCTCGTTGGGGATAGAAAGACGATAGTGGGTGTAGAGGGTGTTGGTGTTGAGCGACTCTTCTATGTCGTCGATGGTGCAGCCATCGGCAAATCCCTCACAATAGTCGGAGTCGAAAATGCCCTCCGACACACTCCAGTCTGCCTCGCAATGTTGTAGGCGATATACGTAGCGATGATATTCGTGTGTGAGGTCGTCGAAACTGATGTTTATCGGTTCGCCGTTAAGCGTAGCTATAGGCATGGATAGCCAGTCTTTGCCAGCCACAACCTGCAATGATGCAATATTCTCCGACTTGATGTCGTTGTATTGCGCAAAGCTATTAGTGGCGACAAATGCCGACAATGTGAGTATTAATGCCAATAGGGTCGTTCTCATAGTTTGCTATTTGTGGGGTGTGGTCTTTCTGCTTTAAAAGTCGACCGACAGTTTGACGTTGATTTGTCTGCCCGTCAGATAGTTAGGCACGGCGTATTGCTGTCCGGTGACATCTGTAATCCAGTAGTAGGAGTTCACGTTGTTGATGCCGAAGAGGTTCAGACACTCAGCTCCAACCCACAGGTTGCGAATTGGGTTGCGCTTCTTGTGGCGGTCGCTGTTGTCGATGATGCGGTAGTTCAAGCCAACATCTGCGCGTTTGTATGCCGGAGCGCGGAACACGTTCGATTCGAGCTCGCGGTGTGGGGCAGAGAATGGTAGACCGTCGGCAAGTGCCAACTTGAGCGACATCTTCCAGCGTGTTGTGCCGGGGAAGTAGTCGGTGAAGAAGAGGTTGACAGCATAGCGTTGGTCGGTAGGCAGAGGGATTGACTTGCCGTTCAACTTCATGCTTGTGTTCATCAGCGATAGCGACACCCACGAGTCTGTACCCGGCACAAACTCACCGAAGAGTTTGAGGTCTAAGCCTGCTGCATGTCCGCTGCACATATTGTCGCCATAATACACCACCTTCACGTTGTTCACACTATAAGGCACAAGGTTGCCAAGTGCCTTGTAGTATGCTTCGGCTGTGAACTTGAACGGGCGGTTGTTCATCTTGAAGCGGTAGTCGAAGCCTGCGATGAAGTGTATTGAACGCTGGCTCTTCGCCTTACGGTTGAGCGAGGCATATGTAATGCCGTTCGTTGTAGTGGTGTCGCGTATCTCCTTAAAGAAAGGTGCTTGATAGTACAAACCCGTGGCAAAGCGCATCGTTATGTTCTCGTTGAATGCCGGAATGATGCCCAACGACAGACGCGGGCTGAGTATTGTCTCCTTCGTGAAACTCCAGTAGGCGAGACGCAGACCGTAGTTCAACGTGTAGAGTGTCTTGCCTTCCGAACCGGTGAAGCGGTATGTGTCCTGTGCATACGCCTCTACACGATTGGCTGTAAGCGTGTTCTTTGCACGCATACTGTAAATCATATAAAGATCCTTGCCTGTGTGCGGAATGCTGTATTTGCTTGAGTCGCGCATTTCGTATTCTACCGAGTTCTCCTCAATGTGCTCCCACTTGTAGGTGAATGCAGCCTCTATGTCGTGCTTCTTCTGCTTAGTCTTGAACAGCAGTTTGGCACTCTCCACGTGAGCCTTCAGGTAGTTGCGCGTGTGCTGGAAGTAGGTGCCGACACCGAGATTTTCGCTTGTTTCGGTCTGCGTGAGCCAGTACTGTCCTTGTATGTCGTACTTCTCCTGCTCTCGGGTGTTGAACGCCGAAGCGATGAGCGAAAGGCTTGTGTTCTCGTTGAATTTGCGAGTGATGCCCAATGAACCGAAGAAGGTGCGGAACACGTCTTTCTCCTGTCCGTCGAAGTACACCTTGAATGCCTTTACGTTCTCCATCGTGCCGAAATTCGTCTCTCGATCTTCGGGTGTGAAGTTATAGTGGTTGTCCGAGATGTTGCCGAGGAATTTGATGTCCCAGCGCTTGTTGGGCGAGTAAGTAAGATACGTCTGATAGTCGATGAACGTAGGCTGATACTCGCCCTTGGTGTCCATCGAGCCTAATAGATACTTCGTCGTCTTGTAGCGCAGACCATTGCTCCACGAGAACTTCTTGTTGCTCATGCCGACGAATGCGCTTGCTCCAAGCATACTGGCTGTGGCAGACGCTTCGAAGCGTTTCGGACGACGATACTCGATGTTCAGCGCCGACGACATCTTGTCGCCATAGCGTGCCTCGTAGCCACCGGTAGAGAAGCCAATCTTCTCCACCATGTCGGGGTTGATTACGGAGATGCCCTCCTGCTGTCCGCTTCTGACGAGGAATGGGCGGAATATTTCCACATTATTTATATATACACTATTCTCATCGAACGAACCACCACGCACGTTGTACTGCGACGATAGTTCGCTGTGGGTAGACACGCCAGCCTGGCTTTGTATCATTTCCTCTACGGCGTTGCCCGTAGTGGAGGGCATACTCTTTAGATGCTCTTTGCTCAATTCCTGCGTTTGTCCCGTCTCGATGCGCTTGCCTGTGATGGTCACTTCCGACAGGGCATTGTCGCTACTGTGCAGAACAACCTGCATTGTCTGCTTACCACGTGGACGGCGCAGTGTGCGAACTTTGGTCTTGTAACCGACCATTGAAAATCTGATTTCAACAGAGTCGGCAGATTGAAGTTGCAGACTATAGTCGCCTTTAAGCGAGGTCATTGTCATCTTGCCTTGTTTAGGGCATGATACGGATGCAAATTCCACGGGGTCGTTGTTCTCGTCAATGACCCTTCCACTTAAGGTGAATGTTTGCGCCTGCGCAGATACGAAAGCGCAGAGACATATTATTTGAAGTATAAACAATTTCAGTTTCATACATAACATAACGAAAATAGTGTCGATTTATTGTATTTTTGCAGCGTAAAAGCACTTGAATTTCTGAAAAAGAATTAAAGAGTGTAATTTTTACAAATATTATTTTGTAATTATTGTAAAAAAGTATATCTTTGCAGTAGTAAAATGAAAAGAATATAGACAATGAAACATAACGACGCAGTAACAAGACTTGTAGAACATGGCATCAAGCCTTCTGTTCAGCGCATTCAGATTATGCATTATCTGATGACTCACTTTACTCATCCTACAGTGGAGGAGGTGCATAAGGCTTTACTACCTAAGGTGCCTACACTTAGCCGTACCACGGTGTACAACACGCTCAGAATGTTCTCAGAGCACAATGCTGCTCAGATGATAACAATCAACGAACATCGTGTTTGTTATGATGGCGATGTGAGCCTTCATGCACATTTCATCTGTAAGTGCTGCCGAAAGGTGTACGACATTTTCGACGAGGTGTCGGATGTTGTAAATCGCAAAGAGTTGGCAGGTCACAAAATCGACGACGTACAGCTATATTATAAAGGTGTATGTAAGGAGTGCTTGGCAAAGCAGGCTGAAACTGCAGTCGGATAATTTATAGATAAGGCTTTTTTAATATAAATACTATTAACTCTTAAAACAGAAGAATTATGAAGAAGAAATTTATTTGCACAGTATGCGGTTATATTCACGAAGGTACAGAGGCTCCTGAAAAGTGCCCAGTTTGCAAGGCTCCGGCAAGCAAGTTTAAGGAACTGAACGATCCGACAGAGGGTCCAGCTTTCGCAACCGTTCATACTCTTGGTGCTGCTCGCGATGAGGAGGCTACACCAGAGATGATTAAGGATCTCGAGACTCACTTCAACGGCGAGTGCGGTGAGGTAGGTATGTATCTCGCAATGAGCCGTCAGGCTGACCGTGAGGGCTATCCAGAGATTGCAGAGGCATTCAAGCGCTATGCTTTCGAGGAGGCTGAGCACGCAAGTAAGTTCGCAGAGCTTTTGGGCGACGTTCTGAAGGATACTAAGTCGAACCTTGAGGCTCGTATCGCTGCTGAGCGCGGTGCTTGCGAGGACAAGTTCCGCATCGCAAAGAACGCTAAGGCTGCCGGCATGGACGCTACTCATGACACCGTTCACGAGATGGCAAAGGATGAGGCTCGCCACTGTGCAGGCTTCATGGGCTTGTACAAGCGTTACTTCGAGAAGTAAAACATCTTCGTAGTCGTACAAACGGCTATATGATGTAGCATAATAAAAGAGGATGCACCAGACAAATGTTCTTGTCGGTGCATCCTCTTTTCGTTGTATATCGTCCGTCGCCCAATCGGATTGCGTCCGCCGTCTGCACCGTTTGCGTCCGCCACCCAATCGGATTGCGTTCGGTGCACGATGATTTATCTTGATGTTTAAGCATGAAAAAAAGGTGTGTCAGAACTCTTCAATCGGAGCTCTGACACACCCTTTGCTGTTTTGCGACCAATGGTCTTGTCGTTATTATCCGCAGAAGAACAGCACAACGAGCTGCGCTGTGAAGATACGCAGGAACATACTCAACGGATAAACCGTAGAATAGCCGATAGCAGGAGCCTCGCGCGAGCAAACAGAGTTGGCGTAAGCGAGGGCTGGAGGGTCGGTGTATGTACCGGCAAGCATACCCATAATGGTAAAGTAGTTGAACTTGTACTTCATGCGTGCTATTGTGCCGACAATCAGGATAGGGATGATTGTGATGATGAAACCAGTCAATACGTACAACAGACCATCGCCTTCCACTACTGTGTTCCAGAAGTTGGCACCTGCCTTTATGCCCACACTCGCAAGGAACAGCACAAGACCAATCTCTCGAAGCATCATGTTAGCGGATGTCGTGGTGTAGGTGTTGAGCTTCATGCGGTGGCCGAAGCGACCGATAAGAATGGCGATGATAAGCGGACCGCCAGCGATACCGAGCTTCAACGGAACCGGCATTCCTGGTATAGCGAACGGAATGCTACCGAAGATGATACCGATGAAGATACCGATGAAGATTGTTGCCACATTCGGTGCATCAAGACGCTTCACAGAGTTGCCCATCAGCTCGGCGATGCGGTTCACGTTGTCCTCCGGACCTACTACGAGAATTTTGTCGCCTACCTGGAAACGGTAGTTGCGGCTTGCGAAGAGGTCCATGCCCTGACGCGAAAGACGTGTTACGGTTACACCGTATACAGATGAGAAATGCATCTTGCCGAGTGTCTTACCATTCATTGACGAGTTGGTTACGACGATGCGGCGCGAAACGAGCGGCTGCTTGCTTTCGTTCTCCTCCCACTCAGTCTCCAGCTCCGGACCGATGAACGCCTGGATAGCCGGTGCGTCAGCCTCAGCACACACGACGAGTACCTCGTCGCCCATGTCGAAGACTGTGCGGCTGTTAGGTATACTGTATTCGCCGTTCTTGAAGAGGCGCGAGAACACAACGTCGCGGTTGAGGAAGTCGCTAATCTCTGCAACTGTACGGCCAGAGAGGTATGCGTTGTTCACCTTGAGGTGCATCTGATGCGGCTTGGCCTGTGGGTTCTCAGCTTCTTCTGCTTCAAGTGCCTTCTCCTCCTCCTCAAGCTTGGTGCGGGTGAGGAAACGGATGGCGATAGTAGCACCGATGATGCCTACTACACCAAGTGGGTAAGCGCAGGCATAACCGGACGCAATCTGTGGCAGTTCACCATAGGTCTGTTGCCATACAGAGCTGAGCGCTTCGTTTGCAGCACCAAGACCCGGTGTGTTGGTTACGGCTCCGTAGAGCGTGCCCACCATCATAGGGAGGTTCGACTTCACATTAGTGTCGAAGAAGAGATAGTAGCACGCAAACATAACGCCTACGTTCAGCAAGATAGCTGTGGTAGAGAGCAGGTTGAGCGTTACACCGCCTTTCTTGAAGCTCTCAAAGAAGCCTGGACCGACCTGCAAACCGATGCAGAACACGAACAGAATAAGTCCGAAGTCCTGAACAAAGGTCATGGTGTCTTTGGGGGCAGTGAAGCCGACATGGCCTGCTAAGATACCAGCGAAAAGCACCCATGTTACACCGAGTGATATGCCGCCAATCTTAATCTTACCCAGCAGAATGCCGACTGCAATGACAATGGCATAGAGTAGGGCGATATGGGCAATCGACTCAGTATTGGTGAATAGGTTGATTATCCAATCCATTTTTTAGTGTTTTAATGTTTTAATAGTTTTAATATAGTGTTATATAGTTTCTATACTCTGTTTGGCTTTCGTTTGAAATAGCAATTGTGATAGACAACTAAAATGTAAAATTCAAGACCGACAGTAAAAGATGTCGGTCTTGAATTGTATGATTTCAAATGCTTAGTAGCTGCGAGCAATCAGTACACGCTGTGTAGCCGGCTTGCCTGAAACCATGTCTACGCCCGGTGTCTGCTCGAACATGAATGGCACGCAGCGGATTGTAGCCTGAGTCTCTTCCTTAATCTTAGCCTCAGTCTCGGCTGTGCCGTCCCAGTGGCAGAGGAAGAAACCACCATCCTTGATGCGCTCCTTGAACTCCTCGTAGTTTTCGCACTCGTAGATGTGAGCATTGCGATAGTCGAGAGCCTTCTTGTAGATGTTAGCTTGGATATCCTTGAGGAGCTGTTCAACGTATTCAACGATGCCGTCGAACGAGCGTGTCTCCTTCTCGAGAGTATCGCGACGCATGATCTCGATGGTGTTCTCCTCGAGGTCGCGACCGCCCATAACGAGGCGTACAGGCACACCCTTCAGCTCATAGTCGGCGAACTTGAAGCCCGGACGCTTGTTGTCTGCGTCGTCGTACTTCACGCTGATGCCTGCTGCGCGCAACTGGCTGATAACCGGAGCGAGCTTCTCGGAGATAGCCTGCAGCTGTTCGGCGTTCTTTGTGATAGGCACGATGACAACCTGGATAGGAGCGAGCTTCGGAGGCAGCACGAGACCATTGTCATCAGAGTGAGTCATAATGAGTGCACCGATAAGACGTGTAGATACGCCCCATGATGTAGCCCATACATACTCTGGCTTGTTCTCCTTGTTGAGGAATGTAACGTCGAATGCCTTTGCGAAGTTCTGACCGAGGAAGTGTGACGTGCCGCTCTGCAGAGCCTTACCGTCCTGCATCATTGCCTCAATTGTGTATGTGTTCAACGCACCTGCAAAGCGCTCTGTCTCGCTCTTTACGCCCTGAACGACTGGTACTGCCATCCACTTTTCTGCAAAGTCAGCGTAAACGTGAAGCATCTTCTTTGCTTCCTCTTCTGCCTCCTCCTTTGTAGCATGAGCTGTATGACCCTCCTGCCAAAGGAACTCTGATGTGCGGAGGAACGGACGTGTGCGCATCTCCCAACGCATAACGTTACACCATTGGTTGCACATCAAAGGAAGGTCGCGGTACGACTGAATCCAGTTCTTGTATGTGTTCCAGATGATGGTCTCAGATGTTGGACGAATGATGAGTTCTTCTTCGAGCTTTGCTGCTGGGTCTACCTCGATGCCAGTCTTGTCCTCATTGGTGCGAAGACGGTAGTGAGTAACCACTGCACACTCCTTAGCAAATCCTTCTACGTGCTCTGCCTCGCGGCTGAAGAACGACTTCGGGATAAGCATAGGAAAATAGGCGTTCTGTGCACCTGTTTCCTTAAACATAACATCAAGCTGATGCTGCATCTTCTCCCAGATAGCATAGCCATAAGGCTTGATAACCATACATCCGCGTACGGCTGATTGCTCAGCGAGGTCAGCCTTTGTGACGAGGTCGTTAAACCACTGGCTGTAGTTCTCTGAGCGCTTTGTGAGTTGTTTTAATTCTTTTGCCATTGAATTTATAAAGTTGTATTTATGTTTTCTGCTTTAAGTAAATAGCTTCTTATAGCGTGCAAAAATACAAAAAAAAAATGGTACAACTGCATGATGTGAAAAAAAACACATAACTTTGCACGATATTAAATAGAAAAATGATGATATGGAAACTAAATTGAAATTGGTTTATAAGATTTTGCGATGGGGATTGGCGTTGTTTTTTAGCAGCACAATTCTCGTTGTAGTTGTTTATCGTTTCGTGCCAGTATATGTTACTCCATTGATGGTGATACGTTGTGTGGGACAGATAGCAGACGGAAAGTCGCTCACGATGCACCATAAATGGAAGCCACTTGACAATATTTCACCGTCATTGCCTGTTGCTGTGATGGCGAGCGAGGATCAACGTTTTCTTCTGCATCATGGTTTCGACTTTGGTGCTATACAACAGGCTGCAAAACGCAACAAGCAAGCAGCAAAGCATAAGTATGGAGCAAGTACAATATCGCAACAGACAGCCAAGAATGTATTTCTGTGGCCTGGCAGAAGTTGGGTGCGCAAGGGATTTGAGGTGTATTTCACGGCTCTTATTGAAATGTTGTGGGGGAAGCATCGTATCATGGAGGTTTATCTGAACTCAATAGAGATGGGTGATGGTATTTATGGTGCAGATGCTGTTGCTAAGTATCATTTTAGTAAGACGGCAGAAGAGCTCACTCGTTCAGAGTGTGCTTTGATTGCTGCTACGTTGCCTAATCCGCGTAAGTTTGACAGTAGTAATCCTACAGCCTATTTGCGTGCGCGTCGCGGAAAAATTGAGTTTGAGATGAAGTTTATGCCGCTTTTTCCGAAAGAAGGAGAGGACTATGATCCATCGACAGCATCGGGTGGAATTTACAAGAATAATTAGTTTTGTTGATAAACGTTCAATAGTCTTAATAAATACTTTGTAGTATTGCATTTAAATACGAATAAAAAATAGTGGATACTCTTCTTAAATCATTGAACCCCAATCAGCTTGCAGCTGTAGAATATACCGATGGACCAGAACTTATTATAGCTGGAGCAGGGTCTGGCAAAACCCGAGTCTTGACGTATAAGATAGCATATCTCTTGCAGAAGGGACTTGCCCCGTGGTCTATACTTGCTCTTACCTTTACAAATAAGGCAGCACGCGAAATGAAGAGTCGCATTGCTGACCTTGTTGGTGAGGAGCGTGCACGCTATCTGAATATGGGCACGTTCCATTCTGTATTCCTACGCATACTGCGTGCTGAGGCAGAAGCCGTAGGTTTGGAGCGCAACTTCTCTATCTATGATGATGGCGATTCGCGTGCGGTTGTAAACTCAATTATTAAAGAACTGAAACTCGATGACAAGCAATACAAGGCATCTTCCGTTTTAGGGCGTATCGGGGCGGCAAAGAATAGTTTGGTTACACCAGATATATATATGTCCGATCCACATCTTGCGGAGCGCGATAAGGTTTCGGGTATGCCCAAAGTGGGACAGATATATGCTCTTTATGCCGCACGTTGTAAGGCTGCCAATGCAGTCGACTTCGACGACATGCTCCTCTTTACCTATAAACTCTTTGCAGATAATCCGCAGATTGCGCAAAAATATGCAGAGCGATTTAGTTATGTTCTTGTAGACGAGTATCAAGATACCAACTATGCCCAGCAGTCGATATTGACCCTCCTTACTAAGGAGCGACGCAATATCTGTGTTGTTGGTGATGATGCGCAGAGTATCTATGCTTTCCGTGGCGCAAACATTGATAATATTCTAAAGTTTCAGAACATATACGAAGGTGCACGCCTATTTAAGTTGGAGCAGAATTATCGTTCTACACAAACTATAGTGAAAGCGGCTAACAGTGTCATTGTCAATAATCAACGTCAAATACGTAAAGATGTGTATAGCGAGAATGGCGATGGCGAAAAGGTACGTTTGAATATAGCTTATTCAGACAAGGAGGAGGCGAGCGTAGTATGCAACGAAATTCGACGTTTGCATAACCGTTATGGTGTGGCGTATGGTGACATCGCTGTGCTATATCGCACCAATGCGCAGAGCCGTTTGTTTGAAGAGGAATTTCGTCGGCAGGATACCCCATATCGCATTTATGGTGGTATGAGTTTCTATCAGCATAAGGAGATAAAAGACGTGATAGCCTACTTCCGTTTAGTAGCCAATCCGAATGATGAAGAGGCGTTGAAGCGTGTCATCAATTATCCGAAGCGTGGCATCGGCGATGCAACAGTGTCAAAGCTTATCGCTGCATCGCGCGATTGTAATGTCTGCTTGTGGAACGTTGTAGGTAATCCGAGCATGTATAACGCAGGAGTATCAGCGGCTACAGAAAAGAAGGTTGTAGGCTTCTATTGTATGATGGATGAGTTTATAAGAGATAATAATACAACTGATGCATACGTATTGGGTAAGGCCATCTTGGAGAAGTCGGGATTGAAGCAGGAACTGGCTGCTGATAAGTCGATGGAGGGAGTGGAGCGACAGGATAACATAGAAGAGTTTATGTCGGGTCTGCACGACTTTGTTGACACTAAGCGTGAGGAGGGTTATAAGGATGAAGTGTATATCGCCAACTTCCTTCAAGAGGTAGCTCTACTTACAGATAGCGATGAAGAAAATAGCGACGATGTTTCTTCTAACGAGCGTGTGTCGCTTATGACAATACATGCGTCAAAGGGTTTGGAGTTCAACTCTGTTTTCGTTGTTGGCTTGGAGGAGAATATCTTCCCGAGTCCGCGTTCAAGTTCATCGCTCAGAGAGTTGGAGGAGGAACGTCGTTTGCTTTATGTAGCCATAACACGTGCCGAACAGCGTTGTTTCTTGTCGTGTGCAAAGAGTCGTTATCAGTATGGCAGTATGATGTTCAATGAGCCAAGTCGTTTCTTGAAGGAGATTGATAAGCAGTATTTGATTGTTGAGGGTAATGTTGGAGGCTTTCAGTCGCCAGCTCAGCAATATTCACAGCGTCCAGAGTCTCCGCTGCGCAGTTCGCATCAGTCTTCAGCGCCTTCTGGATTTCGTCGCATATCTACCGCTACATCGCAGTATCGGCAGATGTCGACTACGCCTCAGCGTACACAGAGTGATCTTTCTGCTAAACAAACGATACATGTAGGTGCGCGTGTTGAACATCAGCGCTTTGGTATAGGCAGCGTGATAGCCGTAGAAGGAGTGGGCGAGAACGAAAAGGCTACTATAGAGTTTCAGAACGCCGGAACCAAGACTCTGCTCATGAAATTCGCAAGATTGACAATTTTGAAGTAGGAAAAACAGAATAGTATTGTGTATGTTTGGAAAAATTACTACCTTTGCAATCGATTACACACTAATATTCATTTAATACAAATTTTATGATTCTTCAAAATTTGCAAAACGATTTCAAAGGTTCTAATTGGAAGCGCGAAATCGACGTGCGTGATTTTATTCAGTCTAACTACGAGGCTTATGACGGTGACGAGTCGTTCCTTGTAGGTCCTACAGAGCGTACAAACCATCTTTGGAATGTGCTTTCAAAGATGTTCGAGGTGGAGCGCGAGAAGGGCGTTTACGACGCAGAGACAAAGTTGCCTCAGAGTATAGACACTTATGGTGCCGGCTATATAGATAAGGATAGCGAGGTGGTGGTTGGTCTGCAGACTGATGTGCCATTGAAGCGTGGTATCTTCCCGAAGGGCGGTATCCGCATGGTGGAGAAGGCTCTGAAGTCTTACGGCTACGATCTTGATCCTGCAACAAAGACTATCTTTACAAAATATCGCAAGACACACAACGAAGGCGTATTCTCGGCTTACAATGATGACATCAAGGCTGCGCGCCATGCTCATATCATCACCGGTTTGCCCGACGCTTATGGTCGTGGACGTATCATCGGTGACTATCGTCGTATAGCTCTTTATGGTACAGCAAACCTTATTGAGGAGAAGAAGCGTTATTTCAAACGTATCGATATTCAGGAGTTTACAGAGGAGATTGTACGCCATCGCGAGGAGGTTTCGGAGCAAATCCAGGCTTTGAAGCAGTTTGAACGCATGTGTGCTGCATACGGTTTCGACGTTACCAAGCCTGCGACAAACGCTCGTGAGGCAGTGCAGTGGACCTACTTCGGTTATCTCGGTGCGGTCAAGGACCAGGACGGTGCTGCCATGTCGCTCGGTCGTGTCTGCGCATTCTTGGATATCTACATCCAGCGCGACCTTAAGAACGGCACACTCACAGAGCAGGAGGCTCAGGAGCTTATCGACCAAATGATTATGAAGTTACGCATCGTACGCTTCCTCCGTACACCTGAGTACAACGATTTGTTCTCTGGCGACCCGATCTGGGCTACCGCTTCTATTGGAGGTATGGGTATTGATGGTCGTTCGATGGTTACAAAGACCGACTACCGTTTCCTCCATACACTTTACAATATGGGACCGTCACCAGAGCCAAACCTCACTGTGCTTTGGAGTGAGCACCTGCCTGAGGCATGGAAGAAATATTGTGCAAAGGTAAGTATCGACACTAGTGCTATCCAGTACGAGAACGATGACCTTATGCGTGCTGACCTCGGCGACGACTACGGCATCGCTTGCTGCGTGTCGCCAATGAAGATAGGCAAACAAATGCAGTTCTTCGGTGCTCGTGCAAACCTTGCTAAGTGTATGCTATATGCTATCAATGGTGGTCGCGATGAGATGTCGGGCGAACAGATCGCTCCGCGTTTTGCTCCTATCACTGGCGATTACCTCACATATGAGGAATTCATGCCTAAATTTGAGCAGATGATGCGTTGGTTGGCAAAGACTTACGTCAATGCTCTGAAGATCATTCACTACATGCACGACAAGTACGACTACGAAGCTTTCGAGATGTCGCTTCACGATGGCGATGTAGAACGTACACGTGCTACAGGTATCGCAGGTCTGTCTATCGTTGCCGACTCTATTGCTGCAATGAAGAACTGCCGCATCCGCATCATCCGCGACGAGAGCGGTCTTGCTGTCGACTATAAGATAGAGGAGGGCGAGTATGTACCATTCGGTAACAACTGCGACGAGACAGACGAGATAGCAGTGTCGCTCACAGAGACATTCATGGAGTATCTGCGTCAGCATCGTACATACCGCGATGCTATTCCGACACAGAGCTTGCTCACTATCACATCGAACGTTGTGTACGGACGTAATACAGGTGCTACACCCGATGGTCGTGAGAAGGGCGTTCCGTTCGCTCCGGGTGCAAACCCGATGAACGCACGCGATATCAAGGGCGCTGTGGCAGCTCTCGCTTCTGTCGCTAAGTTGCCGTTCCAGCACTCGCGCGATGGCATTTCTTACACATTCGCAGTCGCTCCGTCAGCTCTCGGCAAAACAAAGGAAATGCAGGCAGAGAACCTCACCCACTTGCTTGATGGCTACTTCACACCGACCGGTGGACAGCACATCAATGTGAACGTGTTCGATCGCGATCTCTTGCTCGACGCAATGGAGCATCCTGAGAAGTATCCGCAGCTCACCATCCGCGTCAGCGGTTATGCTGTGAACTTCGTGAAGCTCACACGCGAGCAGCAGCTTGACGTGCTTTCGCGTACAATCAACCTCGGAATGTAATTCCGGAGGAATATAACTGTTGAATATAAGAGGCTGTGGTTTCTACGACGTGGAAGCTGCAGCCTCATATTGTTAAAATCAATATTTTTCCTTTACAGGTTTTAAACCAAAAGCTCTGCGCTGCGTCATAATATCAAAACAAAGATGCTATGGAAAAAGAAGAACAGTATATATACGATCGTTATGGTAAGCAGAACCCGTTTACTGTGCCCGACGGCTATTTCGATAGTCTGCGCACAGGACTTATGCAACATGCTACAACTACCACAAAAGCAATTCCTCTTTGGAAGCGTTGGCGAGGTTATGTGGCTGCGGCATGTTTGGTGGGTGTGGTTATTGTTGGGCTTGCTACCTATTGGGGCTTAAAAACGACAGACGTTGCCGATACACATGTGGCTGTTGCCGGATATGCTACGGTCGATGATGACTTCTCTGACGATGAATATGCCGATTATACAATGCTCGATAATGACGATATATACTCGTTTTTAGCAAATAATTAAAATCATTATAGTAACCGATTTTAAAGATATAGATACAATGATAGCACTTTTTTGTAAGAATGTACGTAGCGTGTTTGTGTTTTTGGCTATAGCTGTGTTTTGTAGCCAACCAGTCAATGCGCAGAAAAAGCGAGCATTCGACCCCGTAAAATTTGAAGCTGATCTGGAAAAATTCATAGCTTCCGAAGTGGAACTAACCCCCGCTGAAGCTTCCGAGTTCTTTCCTGTTTATCGCGAAATGCGTAAGAAACAGTTGGCGTATTTTAGGAAAGAGCGTTGCTTTAGAAAAGTGGATACCAAGGACGCGAAGGCTTGTGCAGAGGCAATACGTAAACGCGACAAGAATGAGGTAGAGTTGAAGGTCCTTCAGAAAAACTATCATGAGCGTTTTCTGACCATTTTACCAGCCACGAAAGTATTTAAGATATTGAAGGCAGAGCGAAAGTTCCATAGACAATGCTTTAGAAAGGCAAAACCACAGAAGAAATAAAAACTGTAAAGTAAAGGAAAAGAATAGTAAAAAGAAGTGATGGGTAGATATTTTGTAGAGTTTGCATACGACGGAACCGACTATCATGGCTGGCAGATACAGCCCAATGGCAATTCGGTGCAAGAAGAATTGCAGAAAGCCTTGTCCACAATATTGCGTCAGTCGATAAGCGTTGTAGGTGCAGGACGTACAGATACCGGCGTACACGCACGTCGGATGACGGCACATTTTGAGACCGACACTGAAGTTGATTGCATCCAGCTGGTGTACAAGTTGAACCGCTTGTTGCCACGCGATATTGCCGTCCGCTCGGTATTCCCCGTTGCCGGTGACATGCACGCACGCTTCAGTGCTACGCTCCGTACATACCATTATTACATACATACCTCGAAAAATCCGTTCTTGCGAAAGTATTCTTGCGAGATGCACTATGATCTCGACTTCGATTTGATGAACAAGGCAGCTGGCTATTTACTTGAAGTGGAGGATTTTGGGTCGTTCTGCAAGGCTCATAGCGACGTGAAGACCACTCTTTGTGATGTGTCTGAAGCTGTATGGGTGCGCGATGGTGAGAATGCTTGGCATTTCCGCATATCTGCCAATCGCTTCTTGCGCAATATGGTACGTGCCGTAGTGGGCACACTTATAGAAGTGGGTCGCCATCGGCTCACGCTTGAGCAGTTCCGCGAGGTTGTTGCCAGTGGCAATCGCTCGTCGGCAGGTGAGAGTATGCCCGGTAACGCATTGTTCCTGGAGGATGTAAAGTATTAATATTTAAAATTTCTAATATCTCACCCCTACAACATTTTTCCTTTTCTTATGTGGCTAATATTGGCATTTTGCTCAGCAGCACTGCTGGGCTTCTATGATGTATGCAAGAAGAAGGCATTGCTTGATAATGCTGTTCTTCCAGTGCTGTTTTTGAACACCGTAATCTGTTCGCTTATATTCATTCCGTTCATTGTTCTCTCGTTAGGAACAAGCGTGCTTGACGGTACTGCTTTTTATGTAGAGCCGAGCACTTGGGCAGAACATAAATATATTATTCTGAAAGCGTGTATAGTGTTGTCATCGTGGGTGTTTGGCTATTTTGCAATGAAACACTTGCCGATAACCATCGTTGGACCGATCAATGCAACGCGCCCGGTTATGGTGCTTGTGGGTGCGATGCTCGTCTTTGGCGAGCGTTTGAACGTATGGCAGTGGATTGGTGTGCTCTTGGCGATTGTATCATTCTTTCTGTTGAGCAGAAGCGGTAAGAAAGAAGGTGTTAATTTCTCGCATAACCGTTGGATATTCTTTCTTGTTGCAGCAGCCATACTCGGTGTCGTGAGCGGTTTGTACGACAAGTACCTCATGGCTCCGCCTGCGAATGGAGGAGTCGGCTTAAGCAGAATGGTGGTGCAGAGTTGGTACAATATCTATCAGTTGTGCTTGATGGGGGTTACGATGTTTGCTATATGGTACCCGACACGCAAGAAAACTACTCCTTTCAAGTGGCGTTGGAGCATCATTCTGATAAGTGTGTTCCTAAGTATTGCCGACTTTGTCTATTTCTACGCTTTGAGCTTGCCAGGTGCAATGATATCTATCGTGTCAATGGTGCGTCGAGGCAGTGTGGTAGTGAGCTTCTTCTGTGGTGCGATGCTCTTTAAGGAGAAGAATCTTACAAGCAAGTTGGTTGATATGCTGTTTGTTATACTCGGAATGCTATTCTTGTATATAGGTTCGCATTAATTGAATTTACGTTTTTTAGTAATTACATTATTCGGCAATCCAATATAAAGTGTTAACTTTGTAGGCAAATCGTAATATAACAAGACAATATCTATGGCACGAAATATATTTAAAGGACTTGGTGTAGCACTTATAACGCCATTCACCTCAGATGGTAGTGTTGATTTTAAATCGTTGACCTGTTTAGTGGAACATCTGATTGATAATGGCGCAGACTTCCTCTGTATCCTTGCCACGACGAGTGAGGCTCCTTGCTTGTCGGCATATGAAAAGGAAGAGGTGAAAAAACATGTGATTGACATCAACCGCGGACGTTTGCCAATACTTATGGGATGTGGTGGCAACAATACAAAGGCTATTGTTGACGAACTGAAGAATAGTGATTGGCGTGGCATAGATGGTGTGTTGAGTGTTTGTCCGTATTATAACAAGCCCTCGCAGGAAGGTCTTTACCAGCATTTCAAGGCAATAGCAGAGGCAAGTCCGCTGCCGGTTGTTCTTTATAATGTACCTGGACGTACAGGTGTGAACCTTAAGGCAGATACTACAGTTCGTTTGGCTAACGATTGTGAGAATATCATTGCAATCAAGGAAGCCAGCGGCAGCTTGGAGCAAGTTGACGAGATTATAAAGAACAAGCCGGCTCGTTTCGACGTGATTAGCGGTGACGATGCTCTCACGTTCTCTATGGTGGCGAGTGGGGCTGCCGGTAGCATATCCGTTATAGGCAATGCCTTGCCCAAGGAAGTGTCGCGTATGATTCGCTTAGAGTTTAACGGTGAGTATGAGGCAGCACGCACAATACATCATCGTTTCACCGAGTTGTACTCGTTGCTCTTCATTGATGGAAATCCGGCAGGTGTGAAAGCACTGCTGCATGAAATGGGATTTATAGAGAACGTGTTGCGTCTACCGCTTGTTCCGACACGTATCACAACTCTTCAGAAGATGACAGAGATACTGAAAACTCTGAAAATATAACTCACAGCATTTTGCTGTACGAACATTAACGTGGTTTGACACACAAGGTTATCATATTTCCTACGCTATGCATAGTGTTGTTAGCAATCTTTCTTGTTAATATCTTTTACGGAGCAGTTAAAATACCAGCATCCGAAGTGTTAGGAATATTAAAAGGAGACATTGCTTCCAACGTCTCATGGCAGTACATAGTTATGAGCTATCGCTTTCCGCAGGCTCTTACGGCGTTGCTTACGGGTAGCGTGTTATCGGTATGTGGTCTGATGTTGCAAGCTATATTCCGCAATCCGCTTGCCGACGCTTCTATTCTTGGCATAAGCAGTGGAGCCGGATTGGGCGTGGCTTGCGTTATGCTGTTGTTCGGTGGAGGCTTGTATATAGGCGGTTTGTCGTTTGGAGGGTTCGCTGCAGTGTTTGCTGCAGCTCTTTCGGGCGCATTGGCTGTCACGTTTATAATGCTTTTTCTTTCAAGTGTTATTCGTAATAACGCCTTGCTTTTGGTAGCTGGCGTTATGCTCGGTTATGTCACGTCATCTGTGGTTATGCTCTTGAACTTTTTTGCGTCGGCTGATGGAATACGAGCTTACGTCCAATGGGGAATGGGCAATTTCTCGGGCGTATCCGAAACGATGTTGCCATTATATGCTGCTGTTTCCATGATTTGCATCGTTGTCTCATCCCTACTTGTGAAGCCCTTGAATCTGATGCTTATTGGAAGTAGATATGCAGAGAATTTGGGAGTAAACATAAAGCGTTTGCGGACGACGATACTGTTGCTGACAGGAATAATGACCGCCTTGTCAACATCTTTCTGCGGGCCGATAGCCTTTATTGGCTTGGCTGTTCCGCATCTGGCTCGCTTATTGTTGCGTACAGACGATTTCCGGCTTATTATGCCAACCACAATCCTTATTGGTGCCTTGGTCGCCTTACTGTGCAATTTCGTATGCGTACTGCCAAGCAATGGCGGAATACTGCCGCTGAATGCGGTGACACCATTCTTGGGTGTACCAATAATATTATATGTAATATCAAGAAAAAGCTACTCGTTATGATCGAAACAGAACGTATTAAACAGCTACGTCAGTTGCTGCATGAATATAACCACAACTATTATGTGCTGAATATGCCCACGGTCACCGACCGTGAGTTCGACGATTTGATGCATGAATTGCAGCAGCTTGAAGAAAAACATCCGGAACTCTACGACTCCAATTCGCCGACACAACGTGTGGGTAGCGATCTTACACAGGGCTTCGCGCAGGTCGAACATAAATATCCGATGCTCTCATTGGCTAATACATACAATGAGCAGGATGTGCAGGATTGGTACGAGTCGGTTAAGCGTGGACTTGAAGGCGAGGAGTTCGAGGTATGCTGCGAGATGAAGTACGACGGATTGTCGATATCGCTCACATACGAGAACGGACGTCTTGTCCGTGGTATCACACGTGGCGATGGAGTGTATGGCGATGACGTGACAACCAATGTGAAGACTATCCGTTGCATACCGCTTGTGCTCAATGAGAACGTTGCATACCCGGAGGCGTTTGAAATTCGTGGCGAGATACTTATGCCGTGGAGCGTATTCGACAATCTGAATGCAAAACGTGAGGCAGCAGAAGAACCATTGTTTGCCAATCCGCGTAATGCAGCAAGTGGCACATTAAAGAGCCAGGATCCACGCCTTGTGGCCGACCGTCATCTTGATTGCTACCTCTATTATCTGCTTGGCGAAACTCTACCCTCCGACGGACACTACGAGAACCTGGCTGAGGCTGCGAAGTGGGGATTTAAAATCTCACAGGGTATGCGTAAGGTAAAGACTCTTCAGGAGATCTACGACTTTATTAATTACTGGGATGCAGAACGCAAGAACTTACCCGTGGCAACAGACGGAATAGTGCTAAAGGTGAACTCTATTCGTCAGCAACAGCACTTGGGATACACTGCAAAGTCGCCACGTTGGGCTATCGCTTATAAGTTTAAGGCAGAACAGGCGGTTACACGTCTGGAAAGCGTGTCGTTCCAAGTGGGACGCACCGGAGCCGTAACACCGGTGGCTAACATGGATGCAGTGCGACTTGCCGGTACAATGGTCAAGCGTGCCACGCTTAACAATGAAGATTTCATAAAGAATCTCGGTTTACACATCGGCGACTATGTATATGTTGAGAAGGGTGGCGAGATTATCCCCAAGATCGTAGGCGTTGATGTGACGAAACGCTCTGCTGAAGCACAGCCCGTAGAGTTTGTCGATTGCTGTCCTGAGTGCGGCACTCCGCTTGTGCGTTATGAGGGGGAGGCTGCGTATTATTGTCCGAACGACACCGGATGTCCGCCGCAGATAAAAGGACGCATCGAGCACTTCATTGCTCGCAAAGCAATGAATATCGACTCGTTAGGTCCCGAAACAGTTGACGACTACTATCGTCGTGGACTAATACATAACATAGCCGACCTGTATTGCATACAAGTGCAGGATATTAATGGCAGCGGTAATCGCGAGCGTTCGGCACGCAAGATAGTATCAAGCATAGAGGCTTCCAAGCAAGTGCCCTTCGAGCGCGTTGTCTTCGCTCTTGGTATACGTTTTGTTGGCGAGACATCCGCACGCCAACTAGCTCGCCATTTCAAAACGATGGAAGCATTGCAGAACGCTTCGTTGCAGCAGCTGATGGAGGTAGATGGAGTGGGAGAGGTGATAGCCAAGAGCATAGTGGCTTACTTCCACAATCCTGCAAACATGGCGATTGTCAACCGTTTGCGCGACTATGGTCTGCAGATGCAGCTTTCTTCTGAACAGATAGCAAGCGCAACGAACAAACTCGAAGGTAAGAGCATAGTTATCAGCGGTGTCTTCTCCAAGCACAGTCGCGATGAGTACAAGGCTATGATAGAGCAGAACGGAGGCAAGAACGTCGGCTCCATCAGTGGCAAGACTTCCTTCATTCTTGCAGGCGAGAATATGGGACCGTCGAAACTGCAGAAAGCCGAAAAACTGGGCGTGCAGATAATAGACGAGGATACGTTCCTCAGTATGTTAGAGTAATAATGTAGAAACCATACATTCAGAATATGAAAATAGTAATAGGTATAGACGTAGGCATTAGCACTACAAAAATCGTAGGTATCAACGAGGAAGGCGATGTCGTGTCCCCAATCCGAATACGTGCTACCGATCCCGTCACCTCGCTTTATGGCGCATTCGGAAAGTACCTGCACGACAACCACATCCAGTTACATGATGTAGAGAAAGTGATGCTTACCGGTGTAGGCAGCGCATACATCAACGAGCCGGTGTACGGGCTGCCGACAGACAAGGCTGAAGAATTTCTCGCCGATGGTTTGGGGGCTCGCTACGAAACCCATCTCGACCGTATGCTCGTCGTCAGCCTTGGCACTGGCACATCCATTGTGAAGTGCGACGGCGACGACATCAAGCATATCGGCGGTATCGGCATCGGCGGCGGTACGTTGCAGGGCTTGTCGCGCCTGCTACTGAAGACCGACGATATAAAACAGGTGGCAGCGTTGGCAGAAGAGGGCGATCTCTCGCATATCAATGTGCTCATCAAGGATATCTGCACAAACCCTCTGCAGGGGCTTCCGATGGATGCCATTGCCTCATTGTTCGGCAACGCCAAGATGAATGCCTCTCGCGAAGACATAGCCCTCGGACTTATCTGGATGGTGCTACAGTCAATTTGTAGCGCAACGATTCTCTCGTCGTTGGGCAGCGGCATAAAGGAGTTTGTGATGATAGGCAATCTTACGCTTCTTCCGCAGGTGCGCCATGTCTTCCCCGCAACCGAACGTCTGTACGGCGTAAAGTTCCGCATACCGCGCTATTCCGAATTCTGCACAGCCATTGGTGCAGCCCTGTCTTACCGCAACGTTCAAAGCACAACGCTTTAATACTCAATGTACGGACCTATCCGTTCAATGTCATGGCTGGAGAATTCTTTCATCAGTTTCAGCTCCGATATTGAACGGATATTTCCGCGTAAACGTCTGTAGTCGCTTATAGCGCGAGCCTGATAATAATTCAAGTACGGATGTCGCTTAAGTTGTGACAGCGTCAATTGGTTTATGCGCAATCTACGGATGCTACTCTCGTCAATACTGATGTATTTGACAGCATCCTCTGGGAAACCTTCTATTTCCAGCAACTGCTCCTTACTTACAAAACCGCCCAATTGGTTGCGGTACCTTACAATTTGTCGCGAGTAATAGCTGCCGATACCCGGTATCTTCATCAGTTCCGTAGTATCAGCACCATTTATCTCAATTTGTTCTCCAATGCGTATTTTAGGTGTATAGGCTTTATGTTCCACGTTCGGTGCATTTTCGCCATTATCCGATGCGTATCGGCTGCTGCGTTCGTATCCTCGTTTGCGGTTTCTCACTTCTGCCAGCGAACTCGCAGGCAAGTAGTCCGCACCGATACGTATATACGGCTCCAAACGCTTGTAGTCCTTAACAGTCAGTCCATAGACATATGCAAAGTCCTCCTTGCATTGATACACACCGCCCCTCGCCCTGTACTTATATATATTGCGAACCTGCCAAGGACGCAACCCCAATTGAAGAAGTTGCGTACTGTCCGCAGTGTTCGGGTCGAAGTAAAACAACTTCGACCCTTTGTTCGTCTCTTCCACAGCATAACCTTGCCCGTCAGCACTCTCATGGCTTTCGTCCTTTACCGTGGCAGTCTCCTTTCTCTCCTCAATCTTGTTGCTGGTGTCATCAGTTAGCGACACCGCACCAAAGAAGATGATTGCAACCAACGCTAAAGAGCATAAGCATATAAAAGTGCGTCTGTCGGCTCTGGTCATATAGAAGAATTCTTTCAGAAACATTGTGGCGTATTATAAATGGGTTAGTCCTCCATCAATTTTCTGTAGCGACCCTTCTTTATTTCTTCATTTCCGAGTCTGCGAGCCTTGTTGATCTCGTAGTCCGAATAACTTCCCTCAAAGAAGAACACCTCGCCGTCACCCTCAAAAGCAAGAATGTGCGTACATATACGGTCAAGGAACCAACGGTCGTGGCTAATCACTACAGCACAACCAGCGAAACCCTCAAGACCCTCCTCCAGAGCACGCAGCGTGTTCACGTCGATATCGTTAGTCGGCTCGTCGAGCAACAGCACATTGCCCTCCTGCTTCAGTGCCAACGCCAACTGCAGACGGTTGCGCTCACCGCCCGAAAGAGTCTCGCAGAGTTTGCTCTGGTCCGTTCCCGCAAAGTTGAAACGCGAGATGTAGGCACGCGCATTCACATCCCTGCCACCCATACGTATCGTCTCGTTACCCTGCGAAATAGTCTCGTACACCGACTTCTTCGGGTCAATATCCTTATGCTGCTGATCTACGTAAGCCAACTTAACAGTCTCTCCAACCTCAAACGTACCGCCGTCAGCATGTTCCAATCCCATAATCATGCGGAAAAGCGTAGTCTTACCCGCACCGTTCGGACCGATAACACCCACGATGCCGTTAGGCGGAAGCATGAAGTTCAAGTCCTTGAACAGCACCTTCTCGCCGAAAGCCTTCTTCACATGCTGCGCCTCAATCACCTTGTTGCCAAGACGCGGACCGTTCGGGATGAATATCTCCAGCTTCTCCTCACGTTCCTTCTGTTCCTCACCGAGCATCTGCTCGTAAGCATTCAGACGAGCCTTGCCCTTAGCCTGACGAGCCTTCGGAGCCATGTGTGCCCATTCCAACTCACGCTCCAACGCCTTGCGACGCTTCGAAGCCTGCTTCTCCTCCTGCATCATTCTCGTAGTCTTCTGCTCCAACCACGACGAGTAGTTGCCATGCCAAGGAATACCCTCACCACGGTCCAGCTCCAAAATCCATTCGCTCACATCATCCAGGAAGTAGCGGTCGTGAGTAACGGCGATAACCGTTCCCTCATACTGCTGCAAGTGCTGCTCCAACCAGTCGATGCTCTCCGCATCCAAATGGTTCGTCGGCTCATCCAGCAACAGCACATCCGGCTTCTGCAGCAGCAGACGGCACAGAGCCACACGGCGACGCTCGCCACCCGAGAGATGCGTAACCGGCAAGTCGCCCTTCGGGCAACGCAGCGCAGCCATCGCGCGGTCCAGCTTCGAGTCCATGTTCCATGCATCCGTCGCGTCAATGATGTCCTGCACCTCCGACTGGCGCTGCATCAGCTTGTCCATCTTCTCCGGATCACCATAGTACTCCTCCAGACCAAACTTCTCGTTTATCTCCTCATACTCCTTCAGGGCATCATACGCCTGCTGCACCCCCTCCATAACGTTCTCCTTCACCGTCTTCGCCTCATTCAGCGGTGGGTCCTGCGGCAGATAACCGACCGAGTAGCCCGGACTCCACACCACTTCGCCCTGAGTAGGTTGGTCCAGTCCGGCTATAATCTTCATCAATGTCGACTTACCTGCACCATTCAAACCGATGATACCTATTTTTGCACCATAGAAGAACGAGAGATAAATGTCCTTCAATATCTGTTTACGATTCTGCGGGATGATCTTCGACACCCCAACCATAGAGAAAATAATTTTCTTGTCGTCTACTGTTGCCATTTTATATAAATAGTTTTTTATCTGTGATTAAATTAAAAGTTATCGAAATATCCCTTTATGAACATATCGTAGGATAAAGCCTCAAGTTCTTTTAGCGTCATATGCTCTATAGCATGTTCTATTTTACGAATTATTTCTTCGCGCTTATAGTCGCTATCGTCATTAAAAGAATGTTGAAAATGACTCATTGTGATAAATAAGATTTAAGATTTCTTTTTGCAAATTTAAAAAATATATCCGACAAATCAGCATCTTTTTATTAAATATATGTGTGACACACAATCTGCAAACCCAAAATCATAAACTTTTATATTAAACCCAATAAAATATTACAAAAAAGCATTGTGTTTGAAAAAAAAATATTACCTTTGCAGTCGATTTGGAGGTTCCGTAGCTCAGTTGGATTAGAGCAACAGCCTTCTAAGCTGTGGGTCTTGGGTTCGAACCCCAACGGAATCACTTTGTGACCCCATGCGGGTCACATCGAAACAAAACAACGTCAAAGAGGATTCTACTTCGGTAGTATCCTCTTTGTTGCTTATATACAGTTAGTTACGAGCGAGTAACTTGAAATTCAGACAGTTATTTAGAGGACGAGCGTAATGTCTAATTAACGCAGCGGATTTGAACCTGGTGCTTTGATGATGACATAACGGGACACAACGATACATAAATGTGTGACACTTTGTGTGACACTTTTCTGAAATGTGTGACACTTCTTAAAAATGTGATACACTTTCAGCCACTAAATAGCTGGAATTGGCAAGATAGCCAATTAAAAATTGTTAAACTCCCATTATTCTCATCTCCTCCACTTATTTGTCCGCTGTACTAAAACCTACTTTAACAATGAAGAAGGAATTGGTAGAGGTCGTCTTCGACCGTAGAAAAAACTCCGAGAAGAGGGGTTACGGATTTTTGGAAGTGCAAGTTTATCTTGGACGTGCCACTCGTAAATACATTATGATTGGCAAGTATTCACCCGACGACTGGCAAGCAGCAGCAGCTTCGCCCGAAACACAAGCTCTGGTAGCGAAGTGTAAGAAAATCATTGCTGCGATGGACGTTCTTGATGAAGAGCGTACCTACGACAATTTCATGTATCACTTCAATGGCGAAGACAAGAAGCCTAAGGTGGAAGTAAAGGAGGAGCAGCCAAAAGAGCCTGAGAAAAGTGGAAAGAGCTTTCTCGACTTTATGGTGGAAGCTCTCGCCAATGAAGATTTGCGCGAAGGCACACGCAAGCACAAGATTTGTGCCATTGAAACCGTGCGCACATTCGGTAAACTCAACACCTATGGCGACTTGACTCCGAAGAACATCATCGCCTTTGACAACTGGCTGCATGATGGCACCCGTACCGATGTGACGTGTTACGGCTACCACAAGAAAATCCACAAGTGGGTTCGCCAACTTTATCAGATGGGCGAAATTCCACAGGATCCTTATCAAGTGGTGACGTTGAAGCGGGGCAAGTGCCGTGAACGTGAACCGCTCACCGAACTTGAACTGAAGCTCATGCGCAACTACAAGTTCGATGGCAAACTTGCCAGGGTGCGTGACCTCTTCATCTTCGCTGCCTACACCGGTCTGTCGTTCTGCGACACACAGACCTTCGACTTCGAGAGCATGACGAAGAAGGAAGGCAAGATGTACTACATCGATGGTAGCCGTATCAAGACCGATACTAAGTTCTTCACGCCTATCCTCTCTCCTGCGATGAAGGTGCTTGAGAAGTACGACTACCAACTGCCTAAGATAAGCAACCAGAAAGCCAACGACTACCTTCATGTGATACAGATGGAGCTGCACTTCAGACAGAAGTTGACTTTCCACGTGGCTCGCCACTCCTTCGCTACGATGGCATTGGCTCACGATGTGCCTATAGAGAATGTGGCTCGTATGCTTGGGCACCAGGACATCAAGACCACACAGATTTATGCCAAGGTGCTGCGCACCACCATCGAACGCCATGCCACAGCCCTGCAGCGTTCAATCAGCTAAGACACGATAGAATATTCCCTTTAGTAACTGCGACTTTCCCGACTCATGGAAGGTGGCAGTTATTTTTTCGCATATATACCTCTGTCCACGTATGTAGAACAATGCACGAGGATTAGGTATTGTGTCAGAGAGGAAAGAGAAATGGAACTTCTGCTTTCCATCAATCTTGTGCATTGACAAGCGCATAGAATTGGCTATGCCGTCTTTCAATCGCAAGGTGAATTGAGTTCTGTTATACCCAAACGAGTCAGTAACCTCCACCTTATCTATTATAGGATGTGGCTGATTACCGCCGAAAAGATAATGTCCACTCCAAAAGCCGACATATATAACATCAAAGTATGCAGATGACTTCTCGGTTTCTCCTTTGCCAATCACATAGCTTGCAGTGCCTTGTGCCAAGTCTCCTGCATCATAGTCGACATCATCGTGATAGCGTACCGATGATAATTGCCCTTCATTGTTCGGTCTTTGTCCTATGTAGATGCCAGAAGATGCAGAGCCAGAAGAGCCTGTACCGTCTTCCGATATAGTCCATGTTTCTCTACTGCCCAACTCTCCGCAGTCGAGAAACATACAATTGCCATACTTGTCGTCAGTACCCTCTATCCATGCAGGAACGATTTTCAGTTCAATATCGTCAGCATCATTATCAACAAAATAATCTCCGAACTGATTTACAGGCATCAGACGGTTATAATACTTGTACCACTTCATGCCATTATGCTTGCTGACAAATTCTGATTTGTAGCAGTACATTATAAAATAGGTATCAATCTCCTTGCAATAAAACAGTCTGTTTCCGTCACTTCCAACTGGATAGCCACGGCTGAAAGACTCGCTGTATCCATGTCCGCTATGCCCCGTAGACTTGTAATAACCGCTAATCTTCAACGTCATTGCCTTGTCAATCAATTCCCGAAATGTATCATAGACCAAAGCCTTTGACTTGTTGGCTCTTATAAACCAGTCGCACGAGTAATATGACCACAGAAGCGCATCATTATCAGCGTATTTCAAGTTAGCCGAAGCGATGTACTTGCTTTCATCTTCTTGCGACACCTCTGTTGTGTAAGAGTCCAAGACCTTGTTTAAGATTACCTCTCCTGCCGATTTTGCCAGACTATTAGAGAAATGAAACTCGATGCGCTTAGCCTTATGGTTGATATCAAAATCTCCGAAAAGGAAGTTTTCAAGATGCTCAAAAAACTCGTTCAATGTCCAATGAGGCAATGCAATGGCAAAGTTCCACGCAGCCCATGCAGCCGGAAGCGTATTGCAAATCAAGAGATATTTATATTGCGATTGCTCCAGTTCAGCAAAGTTCGCCTCATACCCCAATTGCGAACAAATACGCTTCAAGATATACAATAAGTATGGCTGGAACGAAAGAGTACTTTTGACATTCTCGAAGCCAGTGATGAAATGGACAGATGTAGTAACAGCATTCTGCAGATTGCCGGAATAGTTGTTTACCCACGGCAACGGCACCCAGTTGTTCGTTGGATATGGTTTGAACGCTTCTGCTGCTATAAGATTATCGCGCTTGGTAGGATATCCCAAATCCATTTCATTGAGATAGATATCGTCAAACGTTTCGTTAAAGTTCTGCTCGCTGCGACCCTCCAGGAATTGCGTTTTTACTTCTACGTCCGATATTTCTGTTATTGTGATGGAGCCAGACTTCAGGAAAGCGCCGTCACGGATGTCGCAGTCAAATACCACCTTTGACTTGATAACATCCGCTCTGTGGATGTGCCCGAAGATGGCTATATTTCGGGCGCATCCCTTTAGTGGAAACGTAATTGTCAAGGTGTAGCTGTCACTACCCGTAAACAGACGGTTCTCGAAGATGAAGTCAAACGAAGTGTTCTTCTTCAAAAAAGCTTGTTTGCCATTGATTATTATTTCCATTTTTATTACTTTTGCAAAATGAAACATACACTAATTATAATATTCGCAAGTTTGACACTTTTTGTTGCAAGTCTTGTCTTTATTGACTATTGGAATTTCGATTTTCCACACTTGCTCATATTTCTTATTGCAAGTAGTGTCGTACTGTATATTTTAAGTAGATATGTGAAAGGTAAGTCTGCAAGACGAACACTTGCCACTTTATCATATATATCGCTTGCCACATGGATTTTGCTCCTAATATTCTTATTTATTGCTATGTATGTAATGACAATTGGCGAGGCTCACCATTAACCAGAGGTTACTCACTTTCTCCTACTCTTTGGTGTCTTGTTACGGATTAGTGTGTCATACTCGTCCTGCGCTTGCTTGATGCCAGTGTCACCCGTGACCGTGTTCACCGTGACGAAAGGCTCGCTCAATCGCTTCTCCAACTGCTTCATCGTATCAGCATAACTCTGCATAGCCTTTGTGTTCTGCACGATTGCAGCCGTAGCCAGTCCGTCCGGCTGCTGCTGCACGATGATAGGCTGTTGCTGTTGTGGCGTGCTATATGCTACTGGCGCAATAGTCCGACTCACATCATCGGCTCGTAAGGATCCGATGGTGTTAGTCCGCTGCGCATAGTCCAGGGCGTTGATGATGGGACGCGCAACCGGGTTGGCAAGCATCTCCTGCGACGCCACCCATTCCCCGGCATGAACCACGCCCACTTCTTGGAACTTGGAGCCTTTCGGAGTGAAGCCACCCTTTGCATAGCCCTGGCTTTCACTCGCTTGCTGCTGCTTTTTGATTGCAGCAATCTGAATTGCTCCTGCTGCCACCGCCATTGCAGCAGCCACTGGTGCCAGGATATAACCCACAAGCGGAATTGCCGCTGCCGAGCCATACGCCGATATGGCGTTCTGTGCCGTCTGCGCCACCGCTTGAATGACCTGCATGGCAAACATCTTTTTGTTCGCCTCGTTCTTTTTCTTTGCCAGCTCCTTCTGCTTCTGCTCCTCGAGCTTCTTCACCTTGTAGTTGTTACCCTCCGCTTGCGATATCTCCTTGTCATACCGCTTCTCGATGGCAGCAGTCTGTATCTCCAGTTCCGCCTGAATGAGCGAAGTCATACCCGAAAATATTGAAGACATGCCCGATGTCAGCGTGTCAAAAGACCCTTGCACCGCCTGTCCGAGGTCCGAGTTCAGCCACTCCGTGATGTCCTCCGTCATGTTTTCGAGAAAGTTCTTGCTTGTGTCGTTGTACTCCTGACCGTACTTCTTCGCCAGTGCCACCTTTGCCTTTTGATACGCTTCCTCGATACGCAACTTCTCCTTAGCATCGTCGCCAGCAGCCTTTATCTCCTGGGCGTACACTTCATCCAAAGCGGAAGAGTCCTTATCATACTTCTCCTTCTTCTCCGCCTTGTTATCCCCGAAGTATTCCTCTTTGATTTTGGCAAGCTCCTTCTGGTGCTTCTTCTCGTTGTCCTCAACGGTCTTCTGATTACGCTTTTGGTTTTCAACGAGCTTATTCTGATAATTCTTCTGCGCTTGCAGCTGTTCCTTAGAACCGTCCGTGTAGACCTTCGTCAAACGACGCAGATGCTCCAACTCCATGAGTTCAAGCGCATCATCAAACATTTTTTGGTCGACCTTGCCATCAATATACCGCTGTTTCTCCGTAGCAACAAGCTCATTGTAATAGTCGTTCTCCTGCTTAGCCGACTGAACATTCTTGTCATCAACGAGTTTCTTCTTCGCCTCATAGTATGATGCTTCCGCTTCCAGCTTCTGTTCACTCGTAGCTTTGCCATTAGCCATAACCTTTTGATTGTACTCCATATCAATTTCCGTCATGCGGTTCGTGTACTCCTCGAAGTCCTTCTCGCCTTTGGCGTATGCGATACGGTTGAGAGCTTGCTCCCTGGTCTTCCAGTCCTTTTGCGGTTTCAGCACATCCTCTGTCTTTGTCTTCTTGTCCGTCTTAGGAGGCGTGTATGGAGGGTTCTGCGTCTGCTGTTCCTGCTTCTGTTCTTTCTTCGCGTCATTGAGTGCCTCCTTCTTGATGTCTTCGCCATATATGCCTAAGATGTTCGCCTCACGCTGGTCGAGTTCCGCCAGGTCCTCCTTTGTCTTGGCAAGCGCACGTCTGTTCGAGGCACGCAACGAGTTGACACCCAACTGCACCACCTTTCCCTCCTGACCCGGCATAACCGTTTCCGTCCTTGCCTCCATCTCATCCATGGCAACGACACGCTCCTGCCTCTGCTTTTCCAGATTAAGGTCGACACGCTGCTTTCCGATATCACGCAACTTATCCTTAGCACCCTCAATCTCATACTTGCGAGTCAACGACTTCAAGTAATCATCAAGAGCCTTCTTGTTCTCCTTATACTTGCCCGTAGTATCATCCAACTGGGCATTATAGTTCGGGATAATCTTGTTGAGCGCATCAATCGCCGTGTGTCTGTCCTTCAGCGACTGCGTTTCATCGCGAGCCACTGCAATAAGCGCGTCAATCTTGTTCTTCTCGTCGATGATGCCCTCCTGCCCACGCTTGCGTATCTCCTGCAAGTCCTTTTCTGCTTGCGACACCTCCGTCATCTTCTTGTATAACTTATAAAGAACCGCACCGAGAGCAATGACTCCGGCTGCTATCGCACCATAGCCCGATGCGAGAAGGGCACCCTGCTTTTTGAGGTCCGACATCAGCCATGACTGTCGCACCCAATTGCCCTGCAGCTTGGCGAGGCCCATTTGAAGGAGCAAATGAGCTGCATGTAATGTAGCCACCGTAGTTTTGTACGCAGCCGTTGCCGTCTTGCAGATAACGAGCCACGCATAATGCGCCTTGAAAGCGATGTTTGAAGCGTTCACCGCAATCTTATATGCAATGAAAGCAGCAGTCAGCGAAGCCAAAGTAAAAGCGTTCTCCTTGATGAACGTGATAGAAGTAGACATGAACTTCAACAACAACGTAGTGGAAGAGATGACATGCTTCATTATCGGCTGCAGCTGCTCACCAAGTGCCACCGCCATCTCCGTCACGCCCTTGCGAGCCTTGTCAAGTCCTGCCTGCACCGTAGTATTCTGCACATTGAACTCATTTGTGACCGATGTACCCTCCGCAAACGCCTTAGTAGCTTCCTCCTGCTCCCACCGCACCATATCGAGGTTGCCAGCAAGAGCCGAAATCACCTGCGCAGCACGAGCACCATTCTCGCCCATGTCCTTGAATACTGGTGCCAGTACGTCGATGTTGCCGAGTTCGTGAAGACGATCCAGCAACATAAGAAGTCCCTCGTTAGTACTCTTCTTCAGCGTTTCGTTGAACTCCTTAGCATTAAGTCCCGTAGCCTTGATGATTTTGTCGTTCTCCTTGAACATATCCATAATGACTTTGGAAACCGCCGTTGCCGACATCTCCACCGCCTGTCCCTGGCTATCCAGCACCGCAGCGAAGCCCATGATTTCCGGGATAGTCATCTTCGCCTGGGCACCCACGCCAGCCATGCGCTGTGTAAAGTTTGCGAGATAAGGAGCCGAAGCCGTGCAGTTCTGCGACAACTCATTAATCACAGAACCCACGGCAAGCAGAGCCTTCTCCGTGCCGAGGCGTTCCTCGTCACCGAAGATGTTTGTCAATTTTGAAAGAGTCAGCGTAGCCCCATCACCGAGGTCGTCCAAAGCCACATTGATTTGGTCGGCAGCTTTCACGAAGCCCAAGACATCCTCCTGCGAAGTTTTGCCCAATCGTCCTGCTTCCTGCGCCAACTTATTCAACTCCTCACGCCCCGTTCTGGTGTCAATCTTCTGGAACTCCTCATTCAGTTGCTCCACCTCCGAAGCGTTCATTCCGGTAAACTTGCGCACATTCGCCATCTCCTGGTCCATATCCGCAAAAGCGTTCACCGCCGAGCGTCCTGCCATGATGATACCCGTGATGGCAGCAGCAATGCCGGCAAGAGCTGTCTGCCAGTCGTTCAACTTTCGGTTCATCCGTTCCCACAGGCTCTCATTCTCTCGCAGTTGCGAGTTTACCTTGGCAATCTCCGCCTTAACACGCTTAATCGCCTCACATTGTCTGTTCCACTCTTCGCTTCCACGTTCAAGCCCATTAAGGTTACGCTTCAGCTGTGACAATGTGCGGTTCAGTTCCTTTGGCGAAGTTTCATCGAGTCGTTGCATAACATGCTCGACCCCTTTTGCAGCATTTTCAATCTGCGAGATTTGGCGATTAGTCTCCTTCAGTTCACGCTTTAGCTTCGTGAGCTGCTGTTTGTTTCCTGCTGCTGCCGCTTTCTCAATGGCTTTTTCGAGGTTTGCAGCCTGAGATTTCAGTTTCAGGAGCATATCTTCCGCCTGTTTTCCGTTGACAGTGAGCGTAACGGTCGCATTGGTGTTTATATTCGACATACGTCTTTCAATTTTATTGGTTTAATGATACGCAAAAATAACACCGCTCAAACACCACTCAAAAGACGAGAAATAAGGCAGTTTCGCCCGATTTAGGCACGCTGGCGCCGACAAAAACCGACGAAATTTAAGCGATAGAAAAACGAAAGGCTTGTGTATCAAGCCGTTAAGGGATTGTTAAGGGATTTTCCCTTAACCCGTCTTGATAAAGACCCCCCGACCGCCCTGTCCTTGCTGACGGCTACGACCGCCCGACCTTTGCGGAATATGTAAACAAATGTTAATATTTAGTTTCTCACACTCGCAAAACCGCCTTAGTTGCGCCAAAAGGCGAAAAGGCAGAAAGTGACGAAAAAGGCTTGCAAGTTTCGCTGATGACGAAAGCGAGCCGAGGTTTCACGCTGATGCGCAAACGCTCCAAGTTCCACGAAAAACAAGGGTTTCGACTTGAACAAATAAGGCAGAAACAAGCAAAAGGTTTCGGAAAAACACCGAGTTTCGGCACGATATAGGGTTTCGGCTTGAGCAAATAAGGCAGAAACAAGCAAAAGGTTTCGGCAAAGCACCGAGTTTCGGCACGATATAGGGTTTCGCCTTGAGCAAATAAGGCTGAAACAATCAAAAGGTTTCGGAAGAACTCCGAGTTTTCGGCACGATATAGGGTTTCGGCTTGAGCAAATAAGGCTGAAACAAACAAAAGGTTTCGGCAAAGTATCGGGTTTCGGCACGATATAGGGTTTCGGATGCGCCAAACGCTCTATTTTCGGCACTTTAAGCCTCCAAGCCGAGCAAACCGAGGGTCTTGCCGTACCACGAAAGGCTATTGGGTATCGGATGGGCATCAATGGCTTGCGGATGTTGCAATATATGCGAGAAAAAACGAAGGTTTCGACTTCATATTACATACTGAACCACCGCCACCACACCAAGCGAGCCACCACGCCACGCCCGACCCATCGGGCGGTAATGCGGCAGTGGTGAGGGATAAAAAGGTAATGCGCCTGTCGGTCTTGCACGACATTAGGCGCACTACCTTTTCTATCCCATACCTCTGCCATACCTATTTGAATAAGCGAGAGTGCTGTCAGACTTATAGCAATCTTGATTGCCATTAGTCAGACGGCTTTCTCGCATTGACAGATAATAGAAAGCGCAGCTTTACCAAACCATGAAGGCGCAGCCTTATAGGAAACAGAAGGCACTGCCTTACCCGAAGCGAATGGGTATGAAGTGGAATGTAATGAAGTGGTAATGTAGGACTTCTCCATGGCTCGCAGAGTCATAGAGAAACTCCGGAATGATAACGTAATGGAATGTAGCGCAATATCCTTTCGCAACAGTGGACGAAAGGAGGTGGCGCATAACGGACGGACACGGGAGTGGAGAGCCAATGCCTTTCGGCTGAAGAAGAGAAGATTGAGCGCAGCGAAATGATAAACAATAGAGCGCAGCTGCACGGACTTATGCGCAATGCAATGGAGCGTGTGTCCGTACCTATTAAGAAAGGTGAAGGGTGTGCAACACTATTCACCTTTGATGATTATAGATAGACATCTTTGATGTGCTAAGAAACAGAATGACATCGCAGATGTTGAGAAGAATGACGGAATGAAATGACGTGGAAGACGGATGACGCTTGCGTGTTGATGATTGACGAGGAGGTCAGACAAGCTCGCAGCAAGCGTTGCTTGGCTGGGTGATGCGTCAATCATGTGCGTAGGTGGTGCATTGTTCGGTGGCGAGGACTGGCGCAGCCGTGAAATTGTGGGGCGTGTAATGAAGTGGAGGGGCTTTGGGCTGCCGTGGAGAAATGTGTATGTTGCTTACCCCGTACCGTGACTCGTGTGCTTGCACTTTTCTCGAATGTATGGAGGACTATTCGACTTCAGGCGATTTGTCCTCCTCACATCCGAGAAAAAGAGACATGGTACGGATCAGGGAAGTGGCATACTTATTTTGTAACAGAAGCCCAAAGCGACGGAACGCAATGGAACACCCTACAATTTCACTTAGCCATGCAATGGCTTGTCTTCGCCACCGAACAATGCACCGCCGGAGCTGCCAGACAATGAATTCGGGAGCCTGTGACCGAAATGTCGTCTGCCGGCGAGATAGCGACGGATAAAGAAAATGACGGCTACTGCCGTTAGCATCATCAGGACGGCAATAGCGAGCTTTGCCGTGAAGGGAACTGAAGACCTTGACTTGATAATTTCCTGCGACTTGTCGGATGAAGACTGCTTCGCTATTGCGATGCTGTCTTCCACTTGCTGTGCAGCTGCGGACTCCTCCTTTTCCTCTTGGGAAAGGTGAAGTCCGTAGAGCCTGAGAGAGGACGGCTTGCCGTATCTTATAGCTGAAGGCTTGCCGTGGTAAGATGGAGGCTTTGCCTTGTCATTGGACAGGGGCTTGCCCGATGGATAGCTTTGGTCGGAACATTGAGGGGTTGCCGACGTGTCGACACCCCCGAATGTGAAGACGCAGCTATCGAATGAAAGGGCGGTAAGCCTCTGTAGGGAACTGAATGAAAGATTCTGAGCGGATCGCCATTGAGCTTGCGAAACGGCGTTTCGCTCACTTTCATTGGATGATGATGCTGTCTTTGTGCTCTTGCACGCCAGTACAAATGCACAAAGAATAAGGATTAGGATATGTTTCATATCGTAGGGTTTAGATGTTTGCATACTCAGCCGTGGCATCGAATGATGGGCACGCCTTGGCTGCATAATCTCGATGTCCTCGTATTTTGGCATTGGGGAACTGCACCCGGAGCTTGCGAAGAAGTGCCATCAATGCGGACTTTTGCTCTTCCGTGCGAGAGTCCTTCGGGTGTTTGCCGTCGGCGGTTAAACCACCGATATAGCAGATTCCTATGGAATGGGCGTTGTGCCCTTGGCAGTGCGCTCCCACTTGTGCGAGCGGTCTGCCATGATGCACAGAGCCGTCGCGGTAGATGACGAAGTGATATCCGATGGAAGCAAAGCCTCGCTGCCGGTGCCAGCGGTTGATATCTGCCGTGGTGAAGTCCTTGCCTTCAGGCGTGGCAGAGCAATGGACGATGATGAGGTCAATCTTGCGCATCCTTCTCCTCCTTCCGCTTCAGCTTGTCGTCGAGGTACGAGCGTAGTTCTGCATACTTAGTCTGTATGTAGATAGTGACACCGAAGATTGAGCCGGCATAGATTAGACACTCTGCGAATACACCCAGGACAGACTCGTGGATTTGTCCGGTGGGCGGTACGATGAATCCTGCGACAGCGAGGAGGAATCCTCCGATGAGCATAGCTATGGCAGATACAATCTGCACGTTTTCCTTAGTTTCTTTTGTCATAATGAATTGTCTTTTGAGAGTTAATATGATGAGGTTATCTTTGTATTGAGTTGTGGTCGATTGGACCATTGCTCTTTGGCAGCGTGGTGTCGCGAACACCATTTTGCATCCGAGCTGTGGTGGACTCCTTGCGGAGAAACCATGGCTCATTTCGTTTACATACTGAAATTGAAGGTGACGTTATAATTGTTGCTACCATCAACTCTATCAGCTCTTGCAATTACCCTGAACTCAGCGAGGTTAGTTCGGAGTTCACCGAACTGGAACGGACCGTAATCTTTAGACTTCTTGTAAAATCCGATGGCGAAGCGGAAATGGCGGTTGATGCCGAGAATGTTATAGGAGCGTTTGCCAAAGTAAATGCGCACTTCCGAAAGCTGTTGCGTTTCGGGGTCGATGATAGCACGGCAGTCGCCGAACAACACACCAGGTTCAGTAAAAAACTTGCCTCTGTTCGGGTCGCCCTCCTTATCCAGACGGAAAGAAATCTCGTCGCCATTATTCACACTAATCTTTCGGTCGTCATAAAAGCGGTTCCAGCCACGTCGCCGTGGAAGATACTCACGCACACCGTTTTCATCCTCCTGCTTGCGACTTGTGCGCACCGAGTGTCGGAAAATGACCGGTGTAAGCCCTTGCCGGATATAATGATGGGCATCCTGTATCACGAGAGTACTGTCAGTGATGATACATTCAATGTGCATCTGCGTAGCTTGCTTCATCGTGGCAAACTTCAGAATGTCAGTTTGCAACGATTTTATCTGCGAAGCAAGTGATTTGAGGTCAGATTGAAGAACTTGTATGCTTTCAGCGTTGTTTCCGATTTCATTGTTGTTCTTTGAAATGCGCAGGCTCAGACTCTGAGTAGCCTTTTGAAAATTCACAAGAGCCTCCTGCACCTTTTTCATAGAAGCGATGCATGAAGATAGCTCGGACTTGCATTTGTTCAAGTCCTGCACCTGCTGCGCACGCATGACACCGGCACGCTCGGTAGTGGCTTGGCGTATGAGAATGGAATTGTTTGCGATTTGATTGATGCCCGTAGATAGGTTTGCCTTTCCCAATGTGAAATACACGTTGTTGCGGTCGTCCGAGCCGACTGTTAGCGATGTAAGCACATAGCCAATGCGTGCAAGATCCGAGCGCCAATTATCAAGGCGCCTCATGTCCGTCTGCAGAGCAGCTTTTCCCAAAAGGTCAGCGATTTTCTGCAACAATGCGCCCAGAACTTCGGGCGTTATAGCCTCTTCGCGCGTCTCGCTGCGAAATGAGGTAATGAGAGATGTGATAGATGAAATGTCAGCCATACTTTTGCTTGTTTTTAGCAAAGGTATGGCTGACTTTTAGATGGAGAAAAGACATTGTTAGTGATTATAGCGCACATACTTGTCGTCAAGTGCCTGGGCGACGACACCGACGAACTCGTGAGCGATGTTGTCGGAGAGGAAGTCACGGAGGTTCATGACGGAAGCGTAGTACTTACGGCTGAACCAGGGCTTCTTCTTGCGCTTGCGTTCACGTCCGATGTCGCCATGATTACCTCTTGGAATTTCTTTACCAGTACCGAAGTTCTGCCAAAGGCCATATTCGAGGAAGGACTGGCTTAGTCCTAACTCAATGAAACGACCATCCGCACGGACAGGGAGGAACTTGGGGCTGTGAAGCAAACGTCCAGTGTCGATTACACCGAGGAGAGTCATTTGCTCACGCCATATTTTGAGCATCGTATCGTTGAAGGCAAGAACGAACTTCTCACGTTCTTGCAGTTGTGGGTCATTGCCATTCAGTGGGGTCATAACGTAAATCGGTATAAGTGTCAACGGCGATTTGGAAGAAAGCACAGGCGCAGCCTGAGAAAAAGTATTGGTCGATTTCCTGAAAGGAAATGCGAGAGTCGAGATAGATATTATGCTGCTCCTGCTTCGTCTTTTCAAGGATGAGCTTGCTCATAAACTGTCGGAACAGCTCGCGCATGGTGTCCATGCACTGCTGGCGTGCTGCCATGTCATCGATGGCGTGGCGCATGGCGAGGAAGACCGTCTTCACTCTTCGAGTGCGCGGACTGTTGTTCACCTCGATATAGCCCTGGCTTATGTCGCTGACGGCGATAATGGCGGTGGCGGACTGTAGCTGCTGCAAGGCTTCCTCGAAGCCGTCGAGTCCGCTGACCTTTGCGAAGACAAAGTCATGGACCTTGGCGAACTTGTTTGTTTCTGTGAGGGATGCGAAGAAAGCTGTGGCATCCCAATTGATGTTCTTGTCTGTCATTTCGTTTGTCGTTTGATGTCTTCTACTTCTTTCGCTTTGGCATCGAGTTCTGTGAGTGCTCGCCATGTGTCCATCGAGAGCACCGCTTCCTCTTTGGTGATGTCTCCACCAGTGAGCGCACGGATCTGTGCATTCATGGCAGTCCGCAGCATCTCGCCGATGGGCGGTGCATAGCCAAGTAGGTTCTGTTCGTCGGCTGACATCGGCTGCAGGAAGTGCGGAAACAGTCGGGCGAAGTAATGTTTCAGCGACGAGAACCAATAGAAAGCGTTGAGCAAAAGCGGTGTTGTCAGGTGTCGCGACTTGACCTTTGGGTACAGAAGCGTGGCGAGTTGGCTAAGCAAAGCCTCATTCTTGGTGTGGAGAAAGCCCTGATAGTAGTTGTCGGCAGATATGAATGTCGAGAACGGCACGCCCTGGAAGTCGGCTTCGACGGCTTTGGCTCTTCCGATTTTTGTGATGCGAACCGGCAATGGAGCAAATTGTCGTAAGAAGTCCAATGAAGCCGTGGCTGCTTGCATTTGTCTGATGGTGAGCGTAGCCTCCTGCTTGGACGCTTGGCGGTGCTTTACGAGATAGCTGCCGTCATGCGTCTTGCACAACACTCTTAGGTCTGCCCATTTGAACAAACAGAGAGTGAGTATTTCTTCCATTGGCAGATCATGCGAGAACTGTGTGAAGAAATACAAGAGTTGGCTGTCAGAGAGTGACTGCCAATCAGTGGGTAGGGATAAATTGAAAAATGCTTCCATACTGCGAAAGTACGGAAGCATTTGTATGGGGGAAAAGACAAATTGTTTATTCTGGTTTCTGCACAAACATGATTTTATCAAAAATATCACCTGCAGA
>ERZ773264.723-NODE-723-length-46023-cov-5.538657_pt1 | contig 46023 bp, 39 predicted proteins | sample MGYA00511910_ERZ773264 | MGnify/ENA primary metagenome ERZ773264 (study PRJEB29015, sample SAMEA2737739) | human gut metagenome | biome: human gut; feature: human-associated habitat; material: faeces | place: China | collected 2012 ...
ATCATCTTCATCCTCGTATTCCTCGTCGTCATCATACTCGGAATCATCCTCATCCTCGTATTCAGCTTCTTCATCGTAAACCGCATCCGATTCATCATCTTCTTCGGAGTCAACGATTTCTTCAAAATCATTTTCTTCCGGATCTTCCTCGTCAGTGTCTGAAGCTTCTTTGGATGAATCTTCCGGGCTTTCAGTCGCTTCATCCTCTTCATCATCAACGAAATCTTCAGCATCTTCATCGGTGATTTCAGGCTCTTCACCATTTTCAAGCTGTTCCATCAGTTTGCGGATATCATCAGAAAGGATTGGTTTTGTAGCTCCAAGAACTTCCTCTTCTTCTTCTTTCTTCTTTTCGCGCAGGGCTTTTTCTTTCTCAGCTTCCTCCTGGCTCTTTTCAAGAATCTTTGCATTTTCACGCTGAGTTGCTTCCCAGTTGGCAAGAATTTCTTCAATCTTCATCTTACCGGTCATCTGTGAATCGTCTGAAGCAGATTCAGGAGCAACTGCACCACTTGCAACGGCAACACCGGCTTTCAGGGCATCTGAAAGGGAAGCACCGGAAATGGTTGTGGAAATATCGGAAGTGCTTCGAATCCGGGTTTTTGGCTGTGACTCAGCTTCTGGTTCGGAAGCATGTGTCCGGGCCATTGGCTCTGGAAGATCCGGAAGATCAATACTGTCTGTGACATGTACATCTTTGCGGACCTTGTCTGCAATTCGTGGATTCGGTGCCGGACGTTCTTTGGATTTTCGGAAGGAAGGTTTTCTCTTGGAAGAATCCTTACGGCCGATACCATCATTTCGATGATCGTATTTTTCCTGCTGAAGTGGAGTCAGCGGTTTGTATTTCATTTTAAGTTCCATTGCCTGGTATACATAAGTACCTTCGCTGAACCAGAGAATCAGATCATCACATTCATCAAGACATTCGGAAGTCATACCGGCTTCAGCGTATAATCTGGCAAGTTCATATGCCCATTTTTCAACGTATTCAGAATGCTTGAAATCTTCAAGAGCTTCAATCTGTTCTTTGACTGGCGCTTTCTGTGCTTTTAAGATCTTATACCGGAGAATGTACTGGTTTGGATCTTTCGGAGCAAGCTTGACAAATTCTTCGTAGCAATCAGCTGCTTCATCGAAATGTCCCAGCTTCAGAGAAATAATTCCCAGGCGGTATACAACCTTTCTGCTGGAAGGTGCTTTATCATACGCAATAAATAAGGTATCACGTGCTTTACCAAGTTCCCCCGCATTTTCATAGATTTCGCTTACGGTAGAGAGCATGGCGGTATTTTTTACTTTACGCCAGTCGATCGTATCTGCAATCGACATCGCTTTCTGGTAAGACTTCTGTTCGGCATACGCAAGCATCTGCTCTGTCTTTGCGCGATATTCATATTTATCCAACGTTTCTCACCTCATATGATTATTATTAATTATTTTACTTTTCCTCAGTAAGTCTGACTTTTGTACCAGAAACGGAAAACAAAAGTCTTATAATTTTACTTACTAAGTGTATCATAGAGCGTTGTCAATGTCAAAAATTACGGCTGATATTTTTCAGAAATGTTAAAAAAATATTACAAAAAATTCACAAATTGGGAGCTGGTAACAGAAAAAAAGGAGACAGCCATCTTTTGAATGGCTGTCTCGGAATATTCAATTGTAATTTTTATTTTTATATCGGAGGAATTAAGTAATTCTTATTCCTGTAAGTTCTTTGAGCATTTCATATGATATTCAGATTTTATAAAATTTATAAAAATGAAATCATATGAATCGATTTTGATCAATTCTGATCGTTCGTTATTTTATATAATCAGGTAATCCAATTTTGGTATTTATCAGCTTTCTCGTCACTGTTAAATTTACTTATCAATGAATGTTTCTTTACACATTTTCTGATCTTGAATTACTGTGGTATTTACTTCAATATGTCAACAAATGCTGAATCTTTTTATATCTTATAATCGCTTCCGGTTTATCTACTACTCCGACCTTTTTTATCATTAACTTTTCTCTTACCGGATTATAATCTATGGTTAAGGCTCATCTCACAGGAATTTACATTTGCCATACCATTAACATATTGAGTTTTAGATGATGAAATATCCAACGGTCAAAGCCTCCTTCCTTTCGTTCTCGTTCCAAAATTTTATCCGGATATTCTTTTTCTCTTATACTTTTTTCTGTTCAGAAGTCAGATATCAATTTTCTCTTATTATTATAAATTATCAATTTTAAAAATTGTTCTCTACACACTCCACTTACAAAACGCTCATAACTAAAATGTGTAGTTGCTTTTTTAAAACTTTCTAACCTTCAAATAACAATTATTCTTGTTACCCTTTTCTGATCTGGTTCTTCATCTTATACTCTTGGCGAGTATATATGAAACTATGTAACAGATTAAAAAAATATCTTTTTGAAATTCCCTTTCTCGTCAGGAACTTCTTTTCTTTTGGATTGACTTAATAATAACACCCAAATACTTATTTGTCAATATAATTTTAAAATAATTTTGATAAAATTAGAAAGAACTGAAAATGTAATATATATATCAGAAAATTCAAACAATTATAAATACGATTAGAAATAGTTATAGCCATTTGCAATATATTCGGGGTTTTGCTATTGTTTCCGTCCATAAATGCATGATACACTAAAAAATAGATGAAAAATACAGGCTATGGTATTGGGATAAAGAAAGGAGACCTACAGATATGGGAGGATTTTTTGGCGTTGCATCAAAAGAAGCATGTAATCTGGATCTTTTTTATGGAACAGATTATCATTCGCATCTTGGAACCCGCCGCGGAGGTATGGCTACTTACGGAAGTGATGGCTGGAAGAGAGCGATTCATAATATTGAAAATTCGCCGTTCCGTACAAAATTTGAAAAAGATGTTGATACAATGAAGGGAAATATTGGAATTGGATGTATTTCAGATTATGATCCACAGCCAATTCTGATCCAGTCGCATCTGGGGTGCTTTGGAATTACGACAGTAGGTAAGATCAATAATGCGGATCAGCTGATCCGGAATCTTTATGAAAATGGACATACACATTTTCAGTCTATGACCAATGGACAGATCAATTCTACAGAGCTGGTTGCGGCATTGATCTGTAAAAAGGATTCGTTTGTTGAGGGAATCCGTTATGTGCAGTCAGTAGTTGAAGGCTCGATGACACTTCTGCTTCTGACAGAGAATGGAATTTATGCAGCCAGAGACCTTCTCGGACGTACACCGGTTGTGATCGGAAAGAAAGAGAATGCATACTGCGTTTCCTTTGAAAGCTTTGCATATATCAACCTTGGATACACAGATTACAAAGAGCTGGGACCTGGGGAAATCGTCTACGTGACACCGGAATCTGTGGAGACTGTAAGTCCTGCATGTGAAAAGATGAGAATCTGTTCGTTCCTGTGGGTATACTATGGATATCCTACTTCTTCTTATGAAGGGGTTGGTGTAGAAGAGATGCGTTACAACTGTGGAAAGCTTTTAGCACAGAGAGATGACCATTCGATCGACGTGGATATTGTTGCAGGAGTTCCGGATTCGGGTATTGCTCATGCGATAGGCTATGCAAATGAATCAGGTATTCCGTATGCAAGACCATTTATCAAATATACTCCGACCTGGCCAAGATCCTTCATGCCGACAACACAAAGTCAGCGTAATCTGATCGCCAGAATGAAACTGATTCCGGTACATAGTCTGATCGAAGACAGGAGCCTGCTGCTGATCGATGATTCTATCGTGCGTGGCACACAGCTCCGTGAGACGACAGAGTTCCTGTATCAGAGTGGCGCAAAAGAAGTGCATGTCCGCCCGGCATGTCCACCGCTTTTGTACGGATGCAAATATTTAAACTTCTCCCGTTCCAAATCAGACCTGGATCTGATCACAAGAAGGATCATCCGTGAGTGGGAAGGCGACAATGATGTCAATGTACTGGGTGAATATGCGGATCCGAACAGTGACCGGTATGCAGCAATGCTGGAGGAAATCCGCAAGAGACAGAATTTCACTTCACTTCGTTATCACAGACTGGATGATCTGATCAAATCAATCGGGATTGATGCATGCCAGGTATGTACCTACTGCTTTAACGGTGTGGAATAACAGGTAAATGAAAATATAAAACAGGTGTCCACGTAAGTATATCTTAGTGATATATCCCAGTGGGCACCTGTTTTTGTGTATACGATGAGCCAAGTGCAGATTTGTGCTTGCACAAGGATCTGCATTTGGCGAATGTACATCATCGAGCTGTTAAGCGAGATGATGTACAAAGTATAAGAATCGAGTAGGAGTCAGCCTACTCGATTATATACGATTTTGGTGTATACAATGATGTGGAATGGTGTACAAAGCATGCGGAGCGGCAGCTCCTTCTGCAAAGCTGCACTATAGCAGCAGATCATCTATCTTCACATAGTCTCCCATCCGGTATGCTTCAATTGCATTTCCATTGATCACATAGAACTTTTCGTTTGCATACACACCGCGGGTTCCAAGATAAGAATTACCGTTGACTTCCTCCTGCATCTGTACCTGGAAGCCCTGATCTTTATCGTAAGAAAGGATCACATACTGGTTGGCAGATCCGGAAAGCGGAAAGCCGATCAGATTCTTTTCCGGATCAACCAGTGCTGCACGGTAGTCAGAAAAAACATCCGAGTAATAGTACTGATCCAGTGTGTACTTGCTGACTTCCTTCACATCCGAAGGATCACTGATATCAAACATGGAGATCTTTACCCCGTTTGTAATGCCATTTTCATCGGTATCCATACCGATGCCAAGAAGCAGGTTATCACTGTAAAAATGCAGGTATTCCGAAAAGCCGGGAATTTTCAGCTTGCCAAGGATCTTCGGATTCTCCGGATCGGAAAAGTCTACGGAGAATAAAGGATCTGTCTGTTCATAAGTTACAAAGTAACCGGTATCGCCCAAAAATCTTGCGGAATAGACCTGTTCATTTTTGGCAAGATCCTCGATCTTACCGATTGTTTTCAAATCTGCATCCAGCACATAGACTGCATTGGACTGTGAAGAGCTTCCGACATTATGCGTAACCGTTGTCACCAGCCGCAGCGTATTGTCATACTCATCAATGCTGAAGGAATCGTTCAGATATCCTTTTACTTTGCCCTGGGCAGAGCCGGAAAGTTTTCCTTTATTGTAAGACAGCTTGCGGAGGATCGTCTGATTCTTTGACGCAAGATTATCTGCGAGGATACTGCTGTTCGCATACTCGTAAATATAAATGTTGTTCTCACTCACATAGACTTCGCCATTCTCAGACATGACTGCTTTCTGGTCTGCTGCCTTATCCGGACTGGAAGCGGAAACGGAGCTGACAACAAGGTACTGGTCTGCTGCATGGTTCGTCGGGAGATAGATATCCGACTGCTTCAGAAGATTGTCACCAACAAGCGGAACATAGGAAGGATAATCTTTTTTGGTGATCGTATCGTAAATATAATAGTCGCTGAATACATACAGATATCCGTCTTTAAAACGTGAAGTGCGGTAGTAACCACTCTGCTCCACGGTTCCGATGGATTTCGGATTGTTGATATCTGCCAGATCATAAGTCTGGATACGGGTACAGCTGCCGCGGTACAAGGTTTTACTGTCAGAATCAACCTGCGTGTTCTGCATGTTGCCAAGGACAAAAAGCTTCTGGTCACTCAGGTAAAATTCGGATGCCTGAAAATTCTCATTCAGCGAAATACCGGAAACAACCTTCATCTGATCAGACCGGATATCTACAATGGAAATTTCCTGTGAGTTTGCTTTCAGTGTATAAAGATAACTTCCATCCGTTTTTACAATGTCTGCTTCACCGACGCTCTCTGTGCGGACGTTGGTATCGGAAAATGAAGTATCCACAGCACGTGCAGAGGCTGTGGAAGAATCCGAAGAGGAGCTGGAACTATCGGTACGTGCACCACTGTCGGCTGTTTCAGTTGAATACATGACAATTCCGCTGTCGGTTGAACCGGTAGCGGATGAAGAATCCAGCTCATCCTGATAAGATTGCAGGTATGTGTAGACTTCATCATAATCGGTTGCCGTCTCTAAAGTATCGGAAGAGGCAAGCTTACCGGAGGATGTACCGATTGAAAAACTGCCTTTTGTGGAAGAAGTGGCTGAGTCTGAAGAAAGATTCTGCTGGCGGATGTGGGCGCCAATGCCGACAACCAGTACCAGTGCGGCAGCAATAAGTCCTCCGCGCATCCGGTGGCCGCGGGAAAATCCATGCTTTTTCGGGATATGTCCGGAAGCCTGAGTGCTGTTATGCTCTTCCAGTATTTTCATAATCTGATCCGGTGCAAGGCTTTCCGGAACAGGAGTTTTTTCCGTAGATTGTTTTATTTTATCCAGTATTTCTTTTTCGTGATCTGTCATATGAAACACCTCCTATTACTCTTTTATCCTACTCTTTCAGAAGCCAGCTCATCTTTTCGAGGGCACGCTTTCTGCGGGAGCGGACTGTATTCGGGTTCATCCTTAGCATTTTTCCGATCTCTTTACTGTTGTAACCGCCATAGACGGATAAGCCGATGATCAGCTGATCGTCTTCATCGAGAATAAGAAAAGCACGTTCCACATCTGTGCGGAGTCCGTCACAGTATGTGGCAGAAGCATGATCTTCTTTCAGCTCGGTCTCGGTCCGTTCACGGCTCTTTAACTTCCGGCGGCACACATTTGCCAGAATCTGAAAGATCCAGGAACGGAATGCTGATTCTTTGCGTAATTTATGTATGTTCTCATAGGCGGAAAGAACGGCTTCACTGACGGCGTCTTCTGCATCCTGCGGATGATGCATCATGCAGAGCGCAAAACGATACAGATCCTGATAAACCGTCTTATATAATTCTTTAAATGCAATTGCATCGATCATAAGGTCCCTCCTCTCATAACAGGTTCTTTGTATATAAGAGTATAAAAAAGTCGGAAGTGTTGCAAAAAGGGACAGAAAAATTTCCGTCCCTTTTAAATCATATCATTGTCTGAGAAAAATTAACCTCTGTAATAATTGATCAGACATCCTTTGAGGATGATCTCACGTTCTGCATCCGTCAGATCACCGAGCTTCAGATCGATCTCCTTCAGATCATCGCCTACGACATAAGCCTTGATCGTGGAAGCTTTATCTTCTACTGCTTTGCGGATATCCGGCACGAAGAGATAGTCACCGTTCCTGAAAGAAAGCTTTGTGTGTTCCTCTTCGGTAATAAACGGAAGCATACCCCAGTTGATCAGGTTCGAGCGGTAACGTTTGGTTGCGTACTCATTCGCGATATTCGCCCAGCCGCCGAGAACCTTCTGGCAGGAAGCAGCCTGCTCACGGGCAGAACCATCACCAGGTTTGACCGCGAAAATGGTACTTCCGACACCGATATTTCCTTTGCCGACTTCCGGATAAGACTTCTGGATTGCTGCCATCACCGGTTTTAATTCATCCAGTACATCCAGTGGACAAGTACCTGCTTCAATCGCTTTCTGGGCTTTCTGGACCTCTTTCGCGCGTCCTACATAGGCAGGATCCTTTCTGGAAAGTGCAAATTCAGCAAGTCCAAGCGGGTTGGAACGATAAGAAGAAGTCTCGCCGGACGGGATCAGTTCGTCTGTCGTTGTAACCGGATCGTGGATCTCAGATACGACCTTCAGGATCAGATTCTCAGGAAGAGCGCTCATTGCCGGCCAGTCTTTGATGTTCGGTCCGAATTTGATCTCAACCGAAGGATCAGCAACGCCGTGGCTGTCAAATACACGGTTGGCGTAAATTCTGGAATCAAAGTGGTAGGTCGGGTTCTTGTATTCAATATCAAAATCTGTTGCCGGAGTAAGGAAACCTTTGTTCGCAGCAGTTGCGGCAATGGAACGTGCATCCATAAGGGCAACAGATGCGATCTGTCCACTCTGCAGCTTGCTTCCTTCACGGTTCGGGAAGTTACGGGTAGAGTGACGGATGGAAAATGCATTGTTTGCCGGAGTATCCCCAGCACCGAAGCATGGTCCGCAGAAGGCAGTCTTCACGATCGTACCGGCTTCCATCAGGTCAGCAACCGCACCATTTTTCACAAGCTCCATGTAGATCGGTGTACTTGCCGGGTAAACACTGAAGGTAAATTCATCTGATCCGATGTATTTGCCACGGATGATGTCTGCGGCAGCACAGATATTTTCAAAACCGCCGCCGGCACAGCCTGCGATGATACCCTGATCGACATAAAGTTTACCATTTACGATCTTGTCCTGAAGAGAGTAATCCACAGCACCGTCCAGGCTTACCAGCGCGCGCTGCTCTACATCGTGGAGAACATCTGCAAGGTTGGCATTGACATCCTCGATGGTGTAGACATTGGATGGATGGAACGGCATGGCGATCATAGGCTTGATCTCGCTCAAATTGACATATACAAGACCGTCATAGTAAGCGACTGCGCCAGGCTCCAGTTCCCTGAAGTCATCACTTCTTCCGTGGATATCGTAGAACTCTTTGATCTTGTCATCGGTTCTCCAGATAGAAGAAAGGCAGGTCGTCTCTGTCGTCATAACATCGATTCCGATACGGAAGTCTGCACTTAATTTGCCAACGCCAGGTCCGACAAATTCCATGACCTTGTTATTGACATAGCCATTGCCGAAGGTTGCGCCGATGATCGCAAGGGCAACGTCCTGCGGTCCGACACCTTTCACCGGTTCGCCGTCCAGATAGATTCCGACAACGCCCGGCATCTTGATATCATAAGTCTTATTCAGAAGCTGTTTTACAAGTTCCGGTCCGCCCTCTCCCATTGCCATGGTACCGAGTGCACCATAACGGGTGTGGCTGTCAGAACCAAGGATCATCTTGCCGCCGCCTGCGAGCATTTCACGGGCAAACTGGTGGATAACGGCCTGATGAGGCGGAACATAGACACCGCCGTACTTCTTCGCACAGGTCAGTCCAAACATGTGGTCATCTTCATTAATAGTTCCACCTACTGCACATAAACTGTTGTGACAGTTTGTAAGTACATATGGTATTGGGAATTTCTCTAAGCCTGAAGCTCTTGCTGTCTGGATAATTCCTACGAATGTAATATCATGTGATGTCAGTTTATCAAATTTAATCTGGAGTTTTTCCATGTTTCCAGATGTATTATGGCTGTTTAAAATGTTATATGCCATTGTATTCTTAGCTGCTTCTTCTTTTGTTAAATAATTCTGGCCTAATTTTGATTTTAAAATTTCTTCAGAATCGTCCCCAACTTCAATTACTTCGTTACCGTTTAAAAGGTAAGCTCCACCTTTACTTAATGTAATCATTATCGTCCTCCTAAATGCCATTAAATATACATATCAATCTCAGAATGTATTTCAGTTTATTATACATTTTTTTAGCCTTTTATGCAATGCCGACGGACGTTTGTCTGCATTAATAATTGATGTTTTTAACCATAATAGACACATTTCTAATTCACGTCGAATTTCTTATATTGTAAATTAGCAGTTTTTGTTTTATATTACTTTCTAAAGGGGTGTCTAAATAGAGAGTTTGTCCTTTTATTTTGTGAGGTAAACTCTTGTTTTATAATACTTAGTTTCATCGCTTGGTTTATTTTTGACTGATTTATTCGAAACTAAACCTTTATTATGTATTTAGTTTTATGGAGGGTTTTTATGATTATTGCAATGGTTTGCGATTTCTTAGGTGAGGAAAACAATGGTACCACAATTTTTTGCTACAATTTAATTGAATGGTTAACAAGACACGGACATTCTGTAAATATTATTTGTCCGGATAAAGACAAGTCTGATATAAATTCATGTTTTGTTGTTCCTCAAAAAAAGCATTTAACTAGTATTGAAAAGCGTTTTGCCAATCAGGGGCTTGTATTTGCGAAGCCAAAGCGTTCTGTTATTAGGAAGGCTGTTTTGGGAACAGATGGGGTTTTAATAATTACGCCATTTTCTCTTGGAAAATATGTTACAAAATACGCTTTAGAGCACCGCATTCCTGTAATGGCGACTTTTCAATGTCAGGCAGATTCGCTTATTCGTCCTATTCGAATTGGTTCCAAAGATAAATATAAAAAGAAAATTTACAAACAATTTTATGAACAGGTATACAAATATTGTCAGGCTATACATTTTCCATCTGCGTTTTTATGCAGAGATTTCGAAAAATATATCGGATACACTCCTCATTATATTATTTCCTCGGGAATTAGTTCTGATTTTAGCAAAAAAGTATCATGCCACAGACCTGTAGATAGCAATTTTAGAATTATATATATTGCACGTTTATCTAAACACAAAAATCACAAAGTACTAATTAACGCTGTAAACATGAGCAAATATAAAAACAGAATTCAACTTATTTTTGCGGGTGATGGAGATTACAAATCTTCAATTGAGCGTGACGCCTGCGGACTTATAAATCAACCTATTATTCGTACATATTCAAGGCCTGAATTATTAGAAGTTATTGCGACTTGCGATTTATATGTTCATGCTGCAAACGAAGAAACTGAGGGCATTGCCTGCCTCGAAGCGGCCACATGCGGACTTGTTCCTATCATAAACAATTCACCTAATTCCGCCGCTCCTGCTTATGCAATAGATGAAAAAAATTTGTTTAATTATAACGATGCTGCTGACCTTGCTGAAAAGATAGATTATTGGCTCGACCATCCAAAAGAACGTAATGAAAGAAGTTTAGAATATCTTGATTTTACAAAAAAATACAGTTTAGCCGAATCTATGAGCGCCATGGAAAAGATGTTTAAGCTTGTAATTTATAAGCAGTGATTGCTTGTTTTTTAGCTGGATTTGTGCCATGGCGGAAGTGTTTTTGGATTGACTTAAGATTAAAAACAGAGGTGCATTGGCAATCGCCAATGCACCTCTGCTAATTAAGGAATTTTTACATCCCATTTTTTTATTAAATTCAAACTATTGTAAATTCATTTCTAACTTGATTAAATTCAATTATTCTAACTTGCCAAATTTATTTCTAGTTCGATTAAATTCAATTATTCCAAGTTATTATCTAGCTTTCTTCTTAGGAATCTTCTTGAACTCAATATAGCCTACATTCATTCCGGCCATTACATGTTCAAGTTCTAAGTTGTAGAAACCTTTGTCTAATTTTACTTTGCAAAGTTTCTGTGTAATCCATTTTCCATCTGTACCACTTGTCTGAATAACAACCATAACCTTGTCATTTGTATGAACATTTACTGTACACTGTGAAAGATTTGGAAGTGGTGATGAAATATGTACAATTATTGTGTACTCAGCATCTTCATCAATTTCAACTGTAGCATTATCTGTTCCTTCAAATTTAATCTTAGCATCATTTGCAAGTTTCTGAACTTCATATTTTGCATCTGATGCTGATTCGAAGTATTCAGCTACATTTGTATCTATTAATTCTCTTTCGATAACAGGTGCTGCAAGTATAAATCTTAAGATGTTCATTGAAGCTCTCTGAAGTTCTCCAACTGTAAGTCTTCCTTCGATTATTGCTGCCTCTGTATTGTCACCATTTGAATTAATTTCTGCTCCATTGTTGTTTACTACCATGTAAGCATCATTCTGTGCGCGAACCATGTCTCTTGTATCCTGATTTGACTCTTTTCCTCCAGTTACAACGTCGTTCATTTTTGCCCACCAGTCAGTCATTACAAAACCTTTATATCCCCATTCTTTTCTAAGAATAGTTGTACATAAGTCATAATTTGAAGCTGCCCAATGTCCGTTGATCGGATTATATGATGTCATAATGGACATTACTGTTTTTTCCTTTACAGCCATTTCAAAGCTCTTCAAATAGATTTCTCTGATTGCTCTTTCTGAACATACAGCATCAATCTTAAATCTGTGTGATTCCTGACCATTTAATGCAAAATGCTTAATTGTTCCCCAGGCGCCACCATCTTTAATTCCGCCTGTTGAAGCAACTGACATTTTTCCTGAAAGGAAAGGATCTTCTGAAAAATATTCAAAATTTCTTCCGTTTAATGGATTACGACGAATATTTACACCAGGTCCAAGTAAAGTATCAACCTGATTTCTGTATAATTCCTGACCTTCCATTGTATATAATTCTCTAACAAGTTCTGTATTCCATGTTGCACTTAAAGCTGTTCCAATTGGAAGCTGTGTTGCTTTTCCTTCCATACGAAGACCACTAGGACCATCTGCACAACATGCTGCCGGAATGCCGTAGTTAAATAAGCTATCACTCATTCCACCAAATGCTGATGCTGTTCCTCTTGTTACTCGTGGATTACTCATTCCTTCACCACGAATGATTATAGCCATTTCTTCAATAGACAACTGCGCAACAAATTTTTCTAATGTTGCTTTACCGTCACGAACATCCTGAAGTGTAATTCCCATATCTCCTGTTATTGGCATGTCCATTGGAAGATTGTCTGAAATTCTTTTAGCCATGTCAACTGTCTGAGTTGAAACAGGTACATATGTAACTTCATAAGTTCCGTCAGCATTTTTCTTACCAGGCTTCATAATATTTATAGCCTCTGTAGGAGCCATTGCTTCCTGAAGTTTTTCAACTACAACAAGTTCTTCTTCGTTGTATGTATTAATCTTTGTAAGATTCTTAACGCTGTTACCAACATAAATATTATATTCGCCTGCTTCTAAAACATAGCATGATTTGTGTCCTGTAACACCTGAATCATCGTAAGAAGCCATATCTGAAATCTTAAATTCTAATGTCAATTCCTGACTTTCGCCCGGTGCAAGTTTCTTTGTCTTTGCAAATGCAATAAGTTCTCTTGCAGGTTTTCCAAGTTCACCCTGAGGTGCTTCATAATATACCTGAACAACTTCTTTTCCTGCAAATTTGTCACCTGTATTTGTAACCTTAACATTCAATTCGATTGAATCTGTCTTTTCTTTTACAGTCTGTGTTTCAATATCAAATGTTGTATAAGATAATCCATAACCAAATTCAAACTGAACTTTGTCCGGTGCAAATGTTTCAAAATATCTGTATCCGATATAAATATCTTCTTCATAAAGATTCTTAAATTCATTACCAAAATTCTTTGTTGATGGATAATCCTCAATACTGTATGCTATTGTATCTGCAAGCTTACCACTTGGTGTTTCAGCACCTGAAAGTACATCAACTACTGCTGTTCCACCTTCCATACCTCCTTGCCATACAATAATTACTGACTTAATGCTTCCGTTATATTCTTCGTCATTAATCCAGCTCAAATCAATAATATTTGACACATTTAAAATGATACATACATTATCAAATGCTTTTGTTATATTTCTAAGATTTTCTTTTTCTTCGTCTGTTAAAATATAACTTCCCTGCCAAATTGCGTTATCCTTATCTTCTCCGGCAGTTCTACCTATAATGTATAATGCCTTGTTAGTCTTTGCTGCCTGTTCCTTAGCAAATGCTTCATCGATAGGCATATCCTTCTGGAACCATGGTTCACATGCCCATCCACCACCACCATTATCAAATGGGTGGTCTTTTAACCACTTCTTATACTTTTCAACTAATGTTTCATCAATGTTAAGATTGCTGTTTTCAAATCCGTCTAAGATGTTAGTAGCATATTCAACATTAACTGCACCACCTGAACCTGTACCACTTCTATAATATTCAATCTGTGGTCGACCGAATACTGAAATTTTGTCTTCCTGTCTAAGTGGTAACATTCCGCCTTCGTTCTTTAACAATACAATACCTTCTGCGGCAGCCTCTTTACTCTTCTGAGAAAATCCCTCTACCGGCACTCCAAACATATTTGTGCTCATTACAATTCCTCCCGAAATCACATACTATTGTTGTTTTTAACTATAACATACTGAATTTATAATTACTATATTCCGGCAATATAAAAATGTTTTTATTTATTATAGACTTTTAATTGATTTTTTTGCTACTTTCCTTTATTTATCGGCATTTCAAATTATAAAACATTTCAATCCTCGTTAAATTGAAACGTTTTTATTTTTAGTTGGATACATTGTTATTTTTTTTATCAATTTATAAGGGAGATTTTCCTCTTAATAAGTCATATAATTTAAAACATTCTTCTCATATTGTTTAGGTCAAATAAGAGAAGAAATTTCGGTCATATTAATAAAAAACAAAGTTTAGCTTTTGGTGCAAATTTAAAAATTTTCAGCCATATTAGTAAATAACAATTTTAGCATTTTGGTAAACTTAATTAAGTCAGTTAACAAAAAAGTTCCAACCATGTTAATATATAACAATTTTAGCATTTTGGTGCAAATCAAAAAGCTCCAACCATGTCGGAAATATTTTATTACCAACATGACTGGAGCTATTATTTAAATTCGTACAACGCTTTTTATACTAATTATTTATATTTACCTAACGGCTTTCTCTTACTAATTTTCTATATTTCTTTCCCTGTCCTTTAGCGCATTTAATAACAATTTTCGAATTAGCATTCTTAAATGCACCTTTCTTAATTTTTTTCAATTTCTTACCTTTAATAACTAAAGTTTTAAGATTTTTGCATCCTTTGAAAGAATTCTTTCCGATAACTCTTACATTTTTTCCAACTACAACACTTCTTATGTTCTTGTTGTTTTTAAATGCGTTTGGTGCAATCGCTGTAACTTTATAGTTAACATTATTATAATTAATTGATGCAGGAACTTTTACATTCTTCGCCTTTTTATTTATATTTCCTAAAAATGTTACTGTAGGATTCTTTGAATTTGCAGCTGATGTAGCTTTATACTTTTTACCTTTTACAATAATAAGTGTGTTTTGCAAATCATTGTTTGTTGTATTGTTTGCATTGTTATTAGTCACATTATTTTTTCCGTCGTTATTTGCTGGATTTTCAACTGGCGGCTGACCATTTTCTTTAAGGTTAAAATCAAATTTAACAGCTATAACTGTATCCGGTTTCACCTCTACACTTTCTCCATCAGTTTCAGCCGGGCATGAATAATTAAAATTTCCATCAACCTTATAATCTCTATAACCTTTTTCACCTGTTAAATCAGAATTAACCGTTACATCAAATTTAATTCCTTCTTCTTTTAACTTTTCCTGTAAAGGATTATATTTAATTTCGTTATTATCTTCATCAGTTTTTGTAACTGTTGTAGCTATATCTTTAATATCTTGTGCAAATTTATTGAGACTTTCAATCATATTGTCTGAAATATATTTCTCTGCTTCTACAGGCATTGTTAATATTTCATCAAATCCCGGAAGAGCTTTTAACTGACCGAATACCAAATCAACTATAGTTTTTGAATTTGAAGATAAGGCATCTGCAATAGCCAATACAAATTCTGATGCCTGCTCATCTGTAACTTTAAAAGTTGTCTTCGTTCCATTTGTTGTTTCAAATTTAGCAAATGCAGAATCTGCTGTGTTCAGCACTAATTTTGCAAGATTCATTACTGTATTAACAACCTGTTCACCTGTTAATGCAAAGTTAGCTTCTTTTGCTTCCTCTCCATATTTTAAGTCAATTACTTTTCCTAATTCATCCTGTTCAAATAATTTATTATCAATGTCTTTCTGTTCAACAACTTCCACTCCGATAATAGGATAATATTTTCCACATTTATCCTTTAACATATTATTAATTTCTGCAACAGAATCTAATTCAATTGATTTTAACGCCGGAATTTCGAGTGCTTCACACACTTTGCTTGTTGTCATGCCACAATATTCTGACATGAATTTAACAAATGAATCTAAATCAATTTTTACATTTCCATTATTATATTCAATTTTTGTGAGTTTCATCTCTTTTCCGTTTGCAATATTTCCTGCCAATTCAACTGAAAACTGAGTTGTAGTTACTATTTCTGTTGAAACTTTAGCATTAATTGTAAATCTGTCGGTGTACTTATATGTATCTTCTTTTTCATCATAGCTTTCAAGCAATCCTAGCTTTTGTGAATGAGCATCCCATGCTGCCCTATATGCCGTTCTTCCATCCTCACCTTTTGTATCATCGTCATTTCTGTGAGCCTCACGGTATACACTATACAAAATCTCATTGATTTTCTCCGACACTTCGTCCCCCGCAATATCAATACCTACATTTCCACTGCCTGTAGCATTACTTACGTCCATCATTGACACTGCTTTACTAAATGTCGTATTTGTTGCAGCCGGAGTCTGAACTCCTGCCATAGAAACCGTCATAACTCCTGCGAGAGTCATGGCTGCCACTTGTTTAAAATTTCTCATATTTCCTCCTTTTAGTCTCTGATTTTTTCATGCGTCACTATAATTATTTATTTTTCTACGCACTACTCTTTCATTTTATTCATGTTACTTTTAAATTATACCATTAAAATTATCATATTAATTTGTAACATTTCGCCTTATTCTGACACAGTTCGACTTTCAGGAGAGAGCGTTTTTCCACAAAAGCAACCTTATGTGTTTTTATATCGGACCAGAGATTTGTCTTCCACTTCATTTTCCTATACAATTAAAGGTCCGGCTTTACGCCAGACCCTTAATTGTTTTTGTAAAAATTGTAAAAATCACATTTCTTATTTGCCCACGATTTACTATAACACTATAGGCACTTTAATAAATTCTTATAATATTATTTCAACTTATTTTACTCTAATTTTTCTATAAGAACTCCAATTTCCATAATATACTTTTTTACCTGTTTTATAATATGCTCTTACACGAATATAATATGTTTTTCTTCTTAATGTTAAATATTTATAATATGCATTTCGTCTTGCTTTTAAATATTTAGCTTTTGATGCTGATTTCTTTAGCCCATACTGAATCTGATATCCTGAAGCTCCATCTGCTGAGTTCCAGCTGATTCTTATGTTTCTTCCATAGTTTATATATGCACTAGGTTTTGCCATCTTTTTAGGTTTTACAATAACAGTAACAGTCTTTGATACATTACTTCCATCCAATGCTGATGCTGTTATTTTAACTTTTCCGGCACGTAAAGTAGTCACTACACCTGTTTTTTCGTCTACAGTTGCAATGCTGGTATCTCCCGAAGTCCACTCAACGCTTTTATCTGTTGCATCTGCAGGTAACACATTTGCTGTAAGTACTAATGTTTTTCCAGCTGCAACTACCTGATTTCCAGATATTCCAATGCTTGAAACAACGTTTTTATATTCATATTTTAAAGTATATTTACCGGTATAACTTCCACATGGTCGAATTTTTATGTAATAAACTCCCGGTTCCAATGTTTCTTCATACGTATATGTTTTAGGTGTTGTCTCTGATGCTCCATATATATTTTGTTCTTTTACTGACACAAAATCTTTATTCCAAAGTTGAAAATATGAATCTTCAATTGTAGCTGTGTAATAAAATATAACTGTCTTTCTTTCATTCAAAGTAAATTTATAAAAATCTACTGTGTCATCTATTGATAAAAATCCTGTAACTAAATTTCCATTTCCTAATGCCATAGCATTTACAAATGTATTATTATCTTCTTTTTCATTATTATTAGCTGCCTCAAATGACGCTTTCAATCTATATTTTCCTGTATGATTACCATAACCATACACCTTAATTATATAAGTTCCAGCTTCTAACGCCATTGTTTTACTAGTTGTCTTAGGTGCTATATTTGATGTAGTATATAATTCATATTTCCAATATGTATATGACTGATCATAATTTTGTACCTGTACATATGAATCTTCAACGTCAAATCCCTGATAATTTACTGATAACCATCCTGCTGACGGAATTGTCACTCTGTAAAAATCCATTTCTCCTTCCTGAGAAATAGTTCCTGACTGATAAATATCATCTGTTTTTAAATCAACATACTGAATATCTGCTTTAACTGCAGCTGTAGAAATCAATATGCCTACGGCAAATATAATGCCTGTAATTACATTTTTAAATTTACTTTTCATTTTCTCCTCCATTTTTGTTCGCTTTTGTTTAATAGTTACAAAATATATTATAGCATATATTTATCATCTTTATGAGTTTAAGCTTTGTTTTTTATATATAATTTTTGTTTCATGTATATACACCTTTACCTATATAACAAAACACAGTTGTGAGCAACGGTTCACAACTGTATCAAAACTCTTTTACTCCCCCACTCTTGACAAAGAGCCATAACAAAAAAGACCTTCCCTTGGGAAAGTCTTTTTTTAACCTTATTCTACTGTGTAAGGCATTAAAGCAACGTGTCTTGCTCTCTTGATTGCTACTGTAAGAGCTCTCTGGTGCTTAGCGCAGTTTCCAGTAATTCTTCTAGGAAGAATTTTTCCTCTTTCAGATACATATCTCTTTAATTTGTTTGTGTCTTTATAATCAATTACGTTGTTTTCACTAGCACAAAATACGCAAACTTTTTTTCTTCTACGACCGCCTCTTCTTCTCATTGGAGAATCAGGTCTTTCACTCTTGTTAAATGCCATAGTTTTGACCTCCTATAATACTAATTAACTATGTTTATGTTAATCGTCTAATCTCTAAAAGTTAAATGGTAATCCTACATCTTCAACACCATCAGGGATATTCATAAATCCGTCTCCGGCTGGAGCTGTTGGAGCTGACTGTGCCTGTGGCTGGAAGCCACCTTCGTTATTAGCAGCACTTGCTTTGCTTTCAGCAAATTCCTGATTTTCTACTACAACTTCTGTTGTGTAAACTTTATTACCATCTTTGTTTGTATAGCTTCCTGTCTGAATACGACCTTCTGCTACAATCTTAGTTCCCTGATGTAAGTACTTTTCAGCGAATTCTCCATTTCTTCCAAATGCTACGCAAGAAATGAAATCTGCTGTCTGCTGGTCGTTGTCTCTTCTAAATCTACGATCAACTGCTAATGTATATCTGGCAATTGCCATTGGGCTATCGCCCTGTGAATATCTTACGTCAGGATCACGGGTTAATCTACCCATAAGAATAACTTTATTCATATTATACCTCTTTATGTTTCAAAAACCTATGCCTCAACCTTTACGCACAAATATCTGATAACATTTTCCATAATACGAATCTGATCTTCTATTTCGTTAGGACAATCTGTGTTATCAGTGTCGAAGTGAATGAAGTAATAATAAGCTTCTGACATCTTCTGAATTTCGTAAGCTAATTTCTTCTTACCCCATTCTTCTACGTCAGTAATTGTTCCACCAAAACGTGTTACAAGGTTGCTTACCTTTTCGATTTCAGCGGCTCTTTCTTCTTCTTCGAGTTTTGCACTAACAACAACTACTAATTCATACTTGTTCATGCTTTCTTACCTCCTTTTGGTCTCTGGCCTCCCTATTTCATTTAGGAAAGCAAGGAAATTTAATATATATCACGAATTGACATTTTATCATAATTCAAGAGCAAATGCAAGAAAATTTTATTCTAAATTTAACTTTTTACTTAATATGTAATAAGTTGCTATATAACTTGCAATCGAAACCACAATTGATAAAACTATACCAAATATAAATATCTGATTTGCAAATGCACTAATATCGTAACTATTACCTAAACTATGCATACATATAACCAAAAATACTGATGATACAACTTGATTTATTATGTAATATCCAATGTAAGCTAATATTGCGCCAACTACTCTGTGCTTAGTATAAAGCTGTCCGATGCTTAAGCATGCATACATAAGTATTGGCATACCTATTACTGTCACTATTGCTGCAATTATGCCTTCAGCAACATATCCCCATGCACCTAATTGAGTTAATTTCTGCACACTATAAGATATACCTCTTGCATAATCGATATCTTTACTATAAGTTACTACAAAAATCGAAACTCCAGTCAATACTACTGTTGCTATAACCCATGTAATACAAACTATCATTTTACTTGCAATGTGCTGTCCTACTGTAGCCGGAAGTGTAAATGTTAAATATCCTTCATCTTTAAGCATATTAAAATAAAATCTTCTTAACATTAATACAACAGTTGCTACTGCGATTGCTATAATAGCTATGACATAACTTGCCATTATGATTCCAAACAATATATCAACTACTCTCAACTGTACATCTGATGTGTCCTCAATTATGAGCATAATTTTATTACCAATTGTAAGCAACGCCAAAACTATATATAATCCTATAAAATATCTTGAAGTTGCTTTATATTCATATTTTAATAATTTTCCTAACATTTAAATACCTCCCTGAAAAGTTCATCTACTGACTTTCCTTCCTCTTCTCTTATCTCATCAACTGTCTTATGCATAACTAAATGTCCATTCTTAATCATGACAACCTCATCTAATATCTGCTCAACATCTGAAATCAAATGTGTTGAAATAATAACAGAAGCTTCCGGATTGTAATTAGTTATAATTGTGTTAAGTATGTAATCTCTCGCAGCCGGATCAACTCCTCCAATAGGCTCATCAAGAAAATATAATTGAGCTTTTCTACTCATAACCAAAATAAGCTGAACCTTTTCCTTAGTTCCCTTTGACATAGTTTTTAGCTTGTCATTAACATTGATATTAAGCCTTTCTAACATCTTGTAAGCACACTGGGCATCAAAGTCTTCATAAAAATCGTCAAAGAATTCTACCATTTCTTTAACTTTCATCCAATCATTCAAATATGTTCTCTCAGGAAGATATGAAACTATGCTCTTTGTTTCAACTCCGACTTTCTTTCCATCAATTAATATTTCGCCATTAGTTGGTGTAAGCAATCCGTTAGACATCTTTATAAGCGTTGTCTTGCCACTTCCGTTAGGTCCTAAAAGGCCAATAATCTTTCCTCTTTCAATAGAAAGATTAAGATTCTCTACTGCAGTAAAAGCTCCATATTTTTTAGTCAAATCTTTACATTCAAATATTATGCTCATTATTTTCCCTCCTCTATAATTTTCACAATCTGTTCTTTGCTAAACCCCAATTGTTCCATCTTCTCAATGTATTTATGTGTTAATTCTATTGCTGTACTCTTCTTAGATTCCATAATTACTCCCACATTATCTGTTACTGTTCTACCAGTCGTTCTATTAGTTACTACATATCCTTCTCTCTCAAGTTCCGCCATCGCTCTCTGCATCGTATTAGGATTAACTGCTGCTTCTGTAGCTAATTCCCTTACTGACGGAAGCCTGCTTCCAGGCGGATATTCTCCCACAATTATGCGTTCCTTAATCTGCTCTAATATTTGAGCATATATTGGTCTGTCACTCTCAAATTTCCAAGGCATCTCTCTCATCTCCTTATATAACGCAAATTAATATATTGTATATTTGTATTAGTTACTTAATACAAATATACAATATATATTTATAATGTCAACTATTTCTTTTAAATGATTTTCTTAATATTTTATTAACTACATGGTGGGATTAGTATTCTTTTTTATTTTGAAAAAAATAAAAAGACATTCCATTGCTGAAATATCTTCTTATTTTATGATAATTATTCAAATTATAATTTACATTATTTAACCAATTTCCTACTCATTCCCCAAGTACTTTTTTACACTTTTCTCAAATGTTTTTCTAGGTAGCATTACTATATGATTGCAGCCTAGACATTTTATTTTAAAATCGGCACCAACGCGAATTATTTCCCATTCGTTTGTTCCGCAAGGATGACCTTTTTTCAATACAACTTTATCGCCTAATTTGTAATCCATTTTAATCGCCTCCCTGTTTTTTAATTTATTAAATTTGTTAAACAGTCTTAGAATATAATCTTATATTCTTAAAATTCGTGAATTTCAAATTTTTAGAATGTGTTATATTTATTCTCCCTGAGTTTTCCATTTAACAATTGTCTTTATATTCTGGCTGTCATATTTTGCATTATCCAAGCCATTTTCCTGACTTTCACCATCTGTAGTGCTCTGACTTTCGTCCGCATTTTTCTTGCCATCTTTCTTATCTTCTTCATAATAAATTGTTATCTGTGCGCCCGGCTTGATGAAAATAAGGCTTTCATCTTCAGCAAACAATTCTTTATATACATTGTTATTTTCATCAGAAATATATACATAAGTTTCACCGTCTGTTGTAATGTACTCAATATCAGTAACCTGTATATTTACATTTGGCAAATCATTGTTCATGTCATCGATTGCCTGCTTGTTGCCTAAATTATTTTCCTTCATAAGTTTATTATAAGAAGAAAGCGTATCTCTTTGCGTTGTTCCAGTCGCAACAATGCTGTATTTTTTTACATTTACAAGGGCATACTGTTTTACGAGGTTGCTCTTGTCCTTCAAAACCATGAAATATGTTGGCTCGCCACCTATATTTATGATTGCAGGGAATGAAGCCTTGTATCCTAAATTCTGGACCTGGCCTTCTGCTGCGTCCATTGCTGAAAATTCTTCTGCACCTGCTGCCTTGAAGTATCTTGTTTCTCCGGTTCTTGCATTTATCATTACAAATCCAATATTAGATGAATCGTCAATAACAGAAGTTACGCCTGTGTAAATCCATACATCATCATCCATTACCTTGTAGCCATAATCCTCTGTTGTTATTTTACAATCCTTCTGACCTATTATGCTGTTGATGAATCCGTCTGACAAAGTTCCATACCAGTCGAATTTTCTCGTTGCCAAATCACCATCATAAACTCTGTCTACCCACTGTGGCACATTTTTTACATCATAATATTTGCTTTTGCCTGTGCAAGGGTCAAATATGACAACGCCTTTTACGTCTTTACCACCAAACAAGCCTATCTTTGCTGTTAATGTTGGGCAAATATAATATGGATTTCCATCATTATCTAATTCAAAATAATATCCTTCAAAAATTGCTGTAGGATATTCAAATCTAAGTTTTCTTTGTAATTTATCATTAAATCGTGCTGAAGAAGTATACTTAATTGGTTTGTCTAATTTTATATATTCTGCTTCAAATTCCACAGGGTCTACCAAAACATATCCCGGTATACCATTTTTTCTGTTGTTAAACCATTTGAAAAAATCTGCATACTCTAGCGTTGCTACTTTCTTTGGCTGGCCATTGTAATCTATCTGGTTGTAATCCTGATTAATTACATACTGACTTACAAGGTCTGATAATGAGCCAATTGCTCTTTCGCCGACAACTCTTGCACTCTTTGTATCCATAAGCGCAATATCATTGACTGTGTCTGTCTGGGCGATTTCATCTTCAAATTTGCATTCTTTCACTTTGATAAGACTTGAATATCTTGAAGCGTTAAATATTTCTAAAGATGTTAATCCGCCAATCACTACCACAACCACGCCAATTGCGATAACAGCCGTTACAATTTTTGATACTATTGTTACACTTAGCTGCTCAATATTATTTTCCTTACTGCAAAAAAATGTTGCAATCAAAAACAATAGTACAAAGAATCCCTGAAAAATCCAGCTTCCTATATCATGTATGTTAAGTGGCGGTAACAAAATGTAGAACGCAATAAATTCTAATATTGCTACTACTATTAGTGCTATAATCGTTTTTGCAACCGATGTTTTTTCAGTATAATTTTTCAACATTAAATATTCCTCCATATATATAAACCTTCAGTAAATAAATTATTCCTGTATTTTATTTATTCTTTATTACAATAAACTATTCTTATCATTTACATTAGATCTTCGTTGTAATGAGCTCTTTCTCCACCGATAAATTTCGCTCTGCTTCTTGCAGCTATTACTCGTGCCTGTCCTATTATATTATTTTCCATTTTAACAGGTACGGCCACTTTCTTTATGTGCATTCCTATTAAAGTTCCACCGATATCAATCCCTGCATTTGCCTGAATTTCTTCTATAGCTATAGGATCTTTAAATGTGTTATATGCTGTAGTTCCAAATGAGCCACCTGCTTTTGGCTGCGGTACAACATTTACTTCATATGCATTTGGCACAGCCTCACGCTCTACTATAATCGCCCTGTTCAAATGTTCACAGCACTGTGCAGCAAGATAGATTTCTCTTTCCTGAGTGACCTTATAAATTCCTTCAAAAACTGCTTCAGCTACCTGAAGATTTGAGTTTGTTCCTATTTTATCTCCACAAACTTCACTTGATGAACAACCTACTACTAAGATTTGTCCTTTTTTTAATTTACCTGCATCACATATTTCATTGGCAACATTTTCTGCCTGTTTTCTAATTTCCTCGTACATAAAAATCGCCTCCTGTTTTCTACGAGTGATTGTACTCCTTTATTATATAAAAAATCAAGGAGTTACCGCAACTAAAATTACAGCAACTCCTTTTATATTTATTATTAGCTTAATAATTTGTTATTTAGTTAACTTTTAATACGCTCTTAAATGCATTGCTTGCGTTTAAAACTTCAACTAATACAAGTCCTAATACAAGGCATGTAATTCCCTGAACTCCATTACTTGGAATCGAAGCTGCTGCTGTCATTCCGTATCCTAAAAGTGTGCTTTCATATAAGAAGTAACCAAATACCATTACTAACTCAGCTACTACTGCACTAACTGCAAATGCCAAATGCTTATTTGCCTTTGCAATTGTCTTAAATAAAAGAACTGCTACAACACCCATAAGTGCCTTAATAACAAATGTTCCAGGTACATATGTTGTGTATCCTGCAATTAAATCAGCAAGTGCCGGTCCTAATCCTGCTGCGGCTGCTGCAAAGAAAAGATTTTCATCTACTAATTTGCCTTTTTTGTTGCCTACATAAAATGTTCCTAATACCCATGCTGCTAATAAAACTACTGTATCACCAATGTTAACATATCCTGATGTTCCAATAGTAGGGATTCTGATAATCATTGTTGCTACGCATCCAAGTGCAGCAAACATTGCAGCTAAAACTAACTTAACAATTTTTTCAGTTGAATTGTTCATAATTTTCCTCCTGTTTAATCAGAAATCTGTAAATCCATCAAGCATATATGAACGTCTTTGCTTTATTTCTGACCTTTTTCTTTTAATATAATTCTTATTTAAACAATTTTATCAATATATGGTATTAGATAAATAGTCAGTTTTTATGTAATTGACAATACCAGTTAGTTGTATTACACACATGGCTTCGCCATGTTTTAACACCTCAAATCCGCTTCGCTTCTTCGTCTTGTATTTTGTTATACACTTGGCTTCGCCATGTTTTAACACCTCAAATCCGCTTCGCTTCTTTTCGGTGATTAAACATTCGCCAAATACTTTTAGTTTTTTTTGCAAGCAAAAAGCTGAAAGTATTTGGCTCATTGTGTATAACAAAAAAAGAAATCTTATTGCTAAGATTTCTTTAAATAGAGAGGCGACAACCAGATTTGAACTGGTGATAGCGGTGTTGCAGACCGATGCCTTACCACTTGGCTATGTCGCCATAAAATATAGAACTATTACATTATAGCAACTGTTCTTTTTTCAGTCAAGAATAATTTCTTGAATGACTCCAAGGGGATTTGAACCCCTGTTACCGCCGTGAAAGGGCGGTGTCTTAACCGCTTGACCATGGAGCCTTAGTGGATTTTTCCAATCCACTTTTTACAGCTTTTTTAATTTATCAAATAGTATCGTGTTTGTCAACAATTATTTTAAATATTTGTATTATTTATTTTCTATATTATTCTCATTTGTTCACGACGCTTACTGATATTTTTATCATTCCCATAAATATTTATCCGCAATATCTACTGATATTCTTCACATTTTCCTAAATATTATGCAAGAAGATTGAGGTTATTTAAAAACATCTGAATTGCATTATTGTCGTATATCAGACTTAAAAATACGCTATTTCCAATTGCCTCGCATGCCTGCTGTCCCCAACTTGTTGCACTAAACGCTGTAATTATTATACATGCAATCCAAAGTACAAAGACTGCTTCTATAAGTCCGATAACAGCTCCGCCTCCTTTATTTAACATATTTATTCCCGGAAGCTTTGATATTATATCAAGCAAATGAACCACCAGCTGAACCAGCAGCGTCAAAACAACAAATAGCAAAATAAATGTAGATGCATTTAACACAGAATCTATCAAATATTCTGCTACATACTGGCTAAAATTTTCTACACCTAATTCTATGTAGCCATCAGCATTATTATTCTTAATTAACGATTCCTTTACACTTTTTGGCAACGGTAAACTGTTAATTGTATTTTTCTGAGCTGTTTCTCCGGTCTGGGAAATGCTGTCTGATACATCTACTATTTTTTCATCCACATATTGTGTAACCTGCTTTGAAATTGCATCATACACCGGAGTTGTTTCTATAAAATCTTTCGTAATTGGTGTTAATATCTGAACTAAAATTAAAACTATTAACATCGATGCCAACGAAAATATCATCTTTATCATTCCTCTATGTTGCCCAATAAATATCATAAGTGCGATAAATACTATTACTGCAACTGTTAATATTGTTTCCATTTTTCCTCCATTTATTTTTATCTGTATTCGTTTATTTAAGACTGATTTCTTCTATCTTATTTTTTGTCATAAGCAAAAATGTATTTGTACTTTCCATAGGAACTATCGCGTCTAACTGTTTTGTAAATACGTGTTTAAATTTAACCACGCCTTTAAGGGATATCAATTCACATGTAACGTCGTCATACATTAGCACGTTTTTTCCTGCAAATTTGACATGGTCCAAATTCATCTCTATTTCCTTAGACATGATTTTTTCTCCACTCAAAGAATACACTTCCATTTTATATGGAGTATCCCCTTTTGAGTTTTCAAATATAAGTCCTACATATTTTTCATTATAAAATACCTTTTGTATTTCTTTATCAAATTTTATTTCTTTTCTAATTGTTGGCTTTTCTTTCATCTTATATATAGTAAGAACATTATCACCAATCGCTATCGCATCTTCATTTGACACAAAATATACTGCAGGTACTATAGTTTCTCCATATTGATTAAATGTGCCTACCACTCTGTCAACTTCGTCTTTACCTACATTTGAAAAGTTATAGAAAATTACCTGATTTTCAGTACTTCCTTCCTTAATTGATAAGTACGATGTCATCATTTTCTCACCATCATTTGAAATTGAAAACGATAATGGGAATCCATTTTCACTAAGCAATGATTTGTGTGAAACGATAAGATTTCCTTCTTTATCATATAATTCAATATAATTTGCACTTGCTTCTTCTAAAAGTGCCGCAACCACACCCTGTTGTGCCACTTCAATTTTAATTATAGGATAACTTGTGTTTACTTCACCGACTTTTCCTTTTTTATTGAAAATGTAAATAGTATTACTATTCTTATCCGCTATCGCTAAATAATCTCCACAAACGTCTACTATTGGTGATTTCATTTCGTACGCTTCGTTCCAAATGGTTTCTGTTCCATTGATGTACGAAATTCCATCGTTACTATATTTTACTACAAATTCGCCAAACGCCTGATACTGGCTGTTTGTTCCTGTTTCTATCTTTATTGTCTTTCTGACTTTGTAGTTATTGTATGTGCGATAAACACAAAATAAATATATTGCTAAAAGTAATGCGCATACAATTCCAATTATTGTTATTACCTTTATTTTTAGATTTCTTGATTTATCTTCCCGTGATTTTTCTGACTCAATTACTGTATCAGGTCTAATCACTCTGAGTTTTCTTCTTTTCTTTGCTAACTTCACTTTTCTTACTTCCTGTACCTTATCTGCGTTTCAGTTTTCCTCAATTATATTCTTTTATACTTCAATGCACAATGTACATTTTATTCAGATTATACAATATATATTTTTTTATGGCAATTTTATCTGCTGACCTTCTATTATTTTGTAATCGTCTCCTATTCCGTTAAAAGCCTTTATTCTGTCAACCATATCACTATTTCCATAATATGTCATACTGATATCATATAAGGTTTGTCCGGGAGTTACTGTATGAATTGCTCCTCCATATATGCCTGCCTGTACATTTGTTGATTTGTTTTGTGGTTCAGTTTCCGTTCCTGTTCCATCATTATTTGGTTGTGATTGGGCATTATCCTGTATATCGGATTGTGTGTTTGATGAATTATTCTGCTGCGTTAATCCGCTATTATCCTGTGATTCAGATTGCTGCGTCTGCGATAAATTATCATTCTGCATATCATCTGTCTTAGGTTGTGATGAATTTTGTCCATCATCTGAATTGGTCTGTGAAGAATCATCGTTCTGCCCATTTTCAGATTGCTTTTGCTGTGTATTCTTTTTGTCATTCTTTTCTTTCTTACTATCAGATTTTGTTTCGTTGTTATTCTCCGTGCTTTCTGATGTTGATAGTGAATCTATTATCTGATTTACTGCCTGAGAATTTTTGTTGTCATTTATATTTTCCAATGATGTTTTTATATTTTTTAATTCACCATAATTATTTAGCATAACAATTGTTGACAGTAAAAGAGCAATTATTAGCAAACCACTGATTCCAACCGCTACTTTGCTAACTTTGCCTGAATTTTCACTTCCATTTTTATGTTGGTTTTCAATTTCTTTTTTTCTTTCACTTATAGCTTTTCTAAGCTGAAACGAATCCGAAATTCTGCTGTTTTTTTCTGCAATGCGTTTCTGCTTATTTTTTACATTTAATTTTTCAGGTGTTTCCGTTTTGTTATCAACCTGCTTATTAGCATATATGTCCTTTTTCTTTTTTCCTAAAATGTCAGGCATTTCTATCGTCTGCCCGCTCTTTGTGTTTGCCTCCTCATCGTTTTCTGATTTTTGGTTTTTACTTTTAGACGAAGCTTTATTCATTACAACGCTATGATTTTCATTTTCTCCATTATATTTATTTGCCTCTTCTTTTATTAATTGTTCATCATTTTCCTTTATTATTTTACCATCTGTTTTTTTATTATTTTTTATATTTTCCTTAAGATTTTCATTGATACTATTTTTATTTTGTTCCCTCTCCCTCACATATTTTTTCATTTTCTCATTTTTTTCATAATATATGTAATAGCCGCTTTGTCTGTTCAAATTTCCATTTTCATACACAAAAAATCCATCTTCATTTTCCGTTCTATCACTTAAAAAGCAGACTTTATCATTTCCGGCGAAGTTATCAAGATGTATTTTCTTTATTCCTGACATATCATCTTTTACTCTGTACGGAACAGATATGAACCAGCCCACAATATCGAATTCATCAAAGTATCTTTTTATATCTTTATATAGGTTCGTCCAAATTTCATCGTTAAATATTATGCTGTTTTCGATTACGTCGTTTACTTCTGCCATTCCTTTTACAAATATGTATGAATAACCTTTTACCTTTTTTGTTTCACCAAGAAGAACACCATATCTTATGTTATCTTCATTTTCCGGTTCCTTTTTTAAGTTGCTCATTACATAATCTTCTACATATATTTTCTTTTTAGAATTGTTGTCACCAATTTGGCGAATGTTTTTTGGCAACCTTACTTCACTTTGTCCTTTGGATTCTTTTCCATTATAAACCATCTCTATCATGAGCCCTCCTCTACATTTATTTCTTGTAGAATATAGCACATGAAAAAAGCACAATTTGTCAAATTAGGTTTTGTAAAAATATATGTAAAAATTCTTTTGCGACATTCATCGAAAAAATGCGGTTAACTGTGATGGGGCCTTTATTTATAAAAAGCTTATCACTGTCAACCGCATTTTCTTCTTATGTTTATATTAATTATGTATGGTTTAATGTATTCCCGACTATTTGAGACTTAAATGTTATTTCTTTTAATCTCTATACAAATATACCCGGCTTAAATTATTTGTTCTACATATCCATAATTTCGCTAAATACTTTACCTAAGCTGTCATTAATAACTAAATCTGCTCTTGAATCTCTTATTGTCATTGTCTTATTAATTAATACAAGCTTGTCCCCTTTGTAATAATCAATAAGCCCTGCTGCAGGATATACTATAAGGGAAGTTCCTCCTATTATAAGAACGTCTGCTTCCTCTATTGCTTTAATAGCCTTCTCAACGATTTCTTCGTCAAGTCCTTCTTCATATAAGACTACGTCAGGCTTTATATCTCCACCACATTCGCAATGTGGAACACCTTCTGAATTTTTTACATATTCAAAGTCATAAAACTTTCCACACTTTTCGCAGTAGTTTCTCATTACAGAGCCATGAAGTTCATATACAACTTTGCTTCCTGCCATCTGATGCAATCCATCAATATTCTGAGTTACAATTGCTTTTAATTTACCCATCTGTTCTAATTTAGCAAGAGCCTTATGTGTGACATTAGGCTGCGCACCTTCATATAACATACGATCTTTATAAAATCTGTAAAACTCTTCTTTATTCTTCATATAGAAAGAATGACTAATAATTTCTTCCGGTGGGAATTTGTATTTCTGGTTATAAAGTCCATCAACACTTCTAAAATCCGGAATACCGCTTTCTGTTGAAACTCCTGCACCTCCAAAGAAAACAATATTATCACTTTCTTCAATTATTTGTTTTAGTTGTACAACCTTATCCTCCATCTTATGGTTCTCCTGACTTTTTAACATATAATATAGACCATTATACCATTTTTCTTTTATTATTCCACAACAAATTCCATATCAGCTAACATTATTATATCCCCTAACTGAAACATTACCTGCGTATGTGGCTTTAATTTTTCGCCATTAACAAAAGTTCCATTAGATGAGTTTAAGTCTTCTATATAATATCCATCCATTTCTTCATATATTCTTGCATGAACTCTGCTTATAAACTGCTCTTCTAATTTATAGTCTGAACTTTTCCCACTTTTACCTATAATGCATGGAAATCCATTTGGAATTATTGTTACAGGATTTTCTATGTCAGTACTCCTTAGTAAAATACCTGTACTATGAACATTTGATGTAAGAAGAACCGTAGCCTCTTCATCAATAGAATCCATTTCTTTAACAGGCATTTCACTTGCTACAAATTTTTCAATATCATCAAATCCATCCGTCTCCTCTAATTTTATAAAATTATTTTCTAAAAGTTCTTCTCTTTTCTTTGGTTTACTTCTTTTCCAGAATTGCCACCATTTCTTACTCTTTGTGTTTGTTTTTCCATTCTTATTTTTTGCACTATCCTTTATATTTTCCTTTATTTCTTTATTCTTTTTTCTATTTTTCTCTTTTTCTTTTTTCTTATTTGCCCTTTTCTCTTTTTGTTTTCTTGCCTTTTCGTTTTTATTGCTGAATCTTTTATTTATATTGTCATTTTCAAAATCTGTACTATCAAAATATTCGTCTGCATCTTCTTCTATAATATTATCCAAATCTTCCAAGTCATCATTTTGCTTTTCATTATAATAATTGGATTTTTTAGCCTTTTCATATGAATACTTATTAATATTATTTCCTGGCATTTTTATATTTTCAGCTACATATTCTTTTAGCTCTGTAATTGTAAAATTCTCTGATATTATTTTCTGTTGCAGTCCATAACCTATTACAACCGCTTCCCTATCATTATGATTTAAAAGTTCTAACAATTCTAAAAAAAGTCCGTTCAGACCTTCTTTCATTCCCTGCTCAGTAAATGGATAATAGCAAAAATTATATACTTTCTTTTTTGAATCCCAGTAAATCATGTCCATATCAAAAACTATATTGTTAATATCAAGCAAATATTCCTTCATAGATTTTGCTACTATCGCCATACTGTTTATAAACTGTTCAATATCTTTGGCTCCTACTTTATTTTTTACAAATAAACTTCTCATGGAATTTTTTGACGTTATATCATAATAGAATTGGTTTTCATTATTAATCTTCTTTATATTTATACTTAAAATTCCTTCTATTTTATTATTAATCAACATCTGAAGTTTGTAGTCATTTTCCACGTCCTTCTGATTTCTTATAATCATATAATTATTTATTCCGTCTTTCTTATAATATATTTCCATTCACACCCTCAACTTTCTTTACCTGCCTTTATCAATTTGCTTTAGAATCAATAACTGCCTTGCAAATATACATCTTTTGCTCATCCATATTTTTCTCTATTTTAATTTCTATATCTTCATCATTATCCATAATATTTTTTATCCATCTCATTTGAAAATTATATTTACTTTCTATCGTAACCGCACTTTTATTTGCCTTTTTTATCTTATTATCCGCTACAAATACCGGTATCGAATCTATAGCTTTTGTGGCTAACCTTTCCATTTCTGTTTTCTCATTTTTATCATACATTTCTATGCATTTACCATAAACATATACCTTTGTAACAACTATGTCATGAAGATAAAATGCCACAAATAAAGTAAACGCCAGCATTAAAAACACCATTGGCATTACAAGGCTTGCTTCTATTGTCATTTCACCTTTTAACTTAGGTTTTTGTTTTAAGTCTATAAATTTTTGCTTTAAGTTTATAATTTTTCCATAAACTTCCACCCTCTTTTTATATTTCATCTTACATTCTCACCCTCTTAAATTATTTACTATCACACATATTTGTCCTATTAGTAAAAATGGAGCTAACGGAATTGTTGTTTTCTTATTAGACAAAACTTTAAATATTGCTATTAATGAAACAAAAATAAAAGCCCATACCAATGCTGAAAGTAAATACACTACATTCATAAATAATCCTAATGTTATTATCATAATTCCATCCCCAATTCCTATTTGCGACGAGAAAAGCATACTTAAAATCAGAAGAACTATTCCCGGCATTAATGCAAATATCAGCCCCTCCATATTTCCATTTAAGTAAAGCAAAGCATACGCAATACCAACTATAAAAAATATTGTGCAATATATTAAATTTAATTCTTTCTTTTTAATATCCATTATCGTGCATCCACATAAATACACTCCACTAATTATCCAATTTAACATCTTACTCTATTGTTTCACACTGAATTAAAATTTACATACGAACAACTTACACTATGTTTAACATCCTATTCTGTTGCTCCACACTTACTACATGCATTTTTCGTTTCTACCTGAGAAATATCTAATGTAATTACCCTTCTTGTAAGTCCTCTGCAATTTATGTCCGTGTGATATTTCTTTCCTTCCTTCGTTATAAAAACCACTTGGCTATCAGCTATTTTTTTATTCACACAAATACTGCATGCTTTATATTTGCTCCCGCTACCGGTTCTTCTTTGTGTCATTTCCAAATAAGAAGTTTTTTCTATGTTTAAATTTAAATATGTACAGTCAATATTTGTGTGATAAACTGTTCCTCCATCCGTCATATAAACAAGGTTCAACTGTTGTGTTAAGTCACGTCCTGTCCATGCCTTCATTCTTGCTCTTTGAACAATTTGAATCTGATTGTCTTTAGAAAAATAGGGATATTTATACCTTGAAATAGCTATTATGTCTACCAGACCATCATTCATATCCACTTTACTTTTACTCAAATCAACCAGCTTTTGAGCACTATTTTTCACACCTATTTCTTTAACCAGTTTTCCATATAAATAAGCTACACCCATTACATTTTCCTGACCAAATTTATTATCGTCCTGTCCTATTTCGTCATTGTCTGCATCAGCATTTTTATTTTCATATTCTTTAAATTTACTGTTAATGCTTTTCCGTGTTTCTTCCCCGTTTTTGTCATTATTTGTAATATTATTCGCAATTTCCAAATAGTACATTTTCTTTGCTGTATCCTTTGCAATATTATTTATATTCATCTGCATAGAAACCTGCCAGTTAAACATCAAAATAAAATGAATCATTGCAAAAGATGCATATAAAAATACTGACATGGCAAGCGCCGCCTCAATCGTTAATGAGCCCTTTAAATTATTTGAACTTTTTATATTACATGAGTTATTTACATTATGTGAGGCAAATAAAAATACCCTTTTTCCAGACAAGTTATAAAATTTACGCTTTTGCACTTGGAGAGATGCACATTTGTTATTATTTTTATTTTTTATTATTGTTTTATTTGGCTTTATTGTTCTTATGAAAAAGGGCATTATTATTTACCTCACATTTATTCTGCTAATCAAATTTTTACAAAGTTCTCAACTATCTGTTTAAATTTATAATTCTTAATATTGTTTTCTATGTTCGACGTTGTTTTTAATGTTACGTTTTATGTCCGACGTTGTTTTTAATATTGCGTTCTATATTCAACGTTATTTTTAATGTAATGTTCTATATTCAACGCCATTTTTAAATCAGTACTCATATTCCATCTTGGTTTTATAAACATAACTTTCGTTATTGTTACCTATTAAATGTGACACTATTGGTAACGACGTAAATACCGGTTCTATTCTAAGATTTGCTTCAACTTCACACATTCCAAAACACTCTGAAATTAAAAAATCCTTATTATATCTTTTTTGCATATTTACCTGCACTAAATCCATAGTTCTAAAAACAGTATTTTTTGTTTTCTGTGTCATAATCATTGTCTGCAAATACTGTGTATAAGTTAACCCTGTATTGTTTTTACGTCCGTCTTCAAATGTCCCGATATTTTTTATGCTGCTATTCCAGTTTTCACTGTTTTTCACTATCGGTACTTTTTCTCCATTTAATAACTGCCTTACATCAATAACCGCTTCTGTCAGTGCCCACGCCTCTATTATTACTGCCTGAGCAACCGGCGTTAAAAATGGCATTCCAATAGCCGTGGCTACTGTTTCAGCCAAAGTTGTTATTTCCTTCATCTTTTCGCCATCCGTTATTAAATACGCTCCATTTGATAAATTTCTAACTTCAACTAATTTTTTAATAGTCTCTGTAAGATTGTCTTTATCATTTAAATTTCCATTTAAAATGTACTCCATTTCGTACTTTAAGGCTGTATCATCATTTCCATATTCAGAAATTTTTGCATAATTGTTAAAGTACAATTCTATATACTTCACAAAGATTCCTTTGTTTGTAATATCCTTTATTAAATCTGCTTTCTTATTACCATCTGTTTCTAATGTTGTTGGCAGATTTAGATTTCTTATCTGCATTGTAGATATATTGTTTACATCCTCTAAAACAATTCCTAATACACCATCGCTTATTAAACTTTTTGCTCTTTCATATAAGTTTTTTTCTTCTTTCGCATCATCATTAGAATTTCCTTTTTTTAGATTCCACAAACTTTTTTCAATGCTTTTAACCTTATCTAGCATTTTTTCTATTTCACTAATATTGCTTTGATTAATATCTGCATCCACATTTGAAGCTGTCAATATTTCTTCTATTGATTCTTTAATTACTTTCAAACTTTCTCTATCTGATTCTATATAATCCTCATATCCTGAAAAATCGCCATTCATTTCTTTTTCTATAGCATTTTTCTTTTCAACATATGTATCCATATCTGTTAGAGTTTTTGATATTAAAGTGTCCTCTATTTTCAACACGCTTTTTAGTTTCTTATATTTATTCCAAAACTTCTTAACCTTTTTATTGTGAATATTTTGGTTCTGGTTTTGACCTGTTATATTTGCTGTTATATTTGCTTTTAAATCATCAAATTTCTGAAACACCGCTGACATTTTTCCCTTTAACTTTTCTGTTTTTTTCAATTCGTCAATCTGAGTGTTTATTTTTTCTACGATTCCTATCATTTCTTTTGAAACATCATTGGCTATATTTGTAACATTACTATTTTCTTTTATTTCATTACATGTTTCCTTATTATTATTTTCTTCTTCGGAATCGGAAATTAATTTATTAACAGCATCAATTCCCACAATATATTTTGCATAATCAACTACTTGTTTTACAAATAAGTCTCCTTCTTTATCTGTGGCGTATTTTTGTTTTAAAATATTTACACTTTCTATCTCCATATTTGAAAAATCATAATTTTTAAAATCTAAATCTGCCATATTTATATTATCCTGCATATATCTTGTAACCTGATTACCTAACGGCTCCTGTTCCCATGCAAGTAATATTCCATAATCCTGATACAACTGTTTTCCATATCCTGCAAAAACAGATTCGACTGCCATATATGTTGCAGCCTTTCCTTCCATTTGCGAAACACTTATTCTTGCTGACTCAATTACAGTACATACAACAACTATAACCACAGTTATAACCAGACTTAAAAATATAGTTACGCTTGCTTTTAATCTCATTAAAACTTGCCTACTTGAGTTTTTATTGAAGTAAATATTCCATCTGCAATATCTCCTATCTGTTTCTTAAAAATTAGTGCAAGTCCAACTAAAACCAATATTATTAAAATAACTTCAATTACACCCATACCTGACTCATCTTGTCCAAAATCTGCTAAATTTTTCTTTAATTTTTCTATTAAACCTCTCATATATTTCTCCCATTCCTACATTATTTATATTGTTATTCTGTTTTATATTTTTATCGACATAAGTGCCGGAGCCACGACAATGCCCATTGCTACAATCAACATTATTATCATCGGTCCTAACAGTTTCGTTCCGACTTCCTCTCCTTCTTTTAATGCCTTATTTTTTCTTTCAATTAACGCATTATCCATTTCCTCCTGCAAAGCTACTGCCATTTCTCTTGTTCCACGTTTAATGTTCTGTTGTAAAATATTTGCCAGTTTTATATAGCAATGAATTCCGCTTCTTTTTCCATATTCACTAATAGCCTGCTGTTCATTAATACCACTATTCATTGCATTTAATGTATAATCCAGTTCTTCATATGCATATCTATAGCCTAAATTCAAATTTCTTTTATACTCTGCAACAATTCTTTCCAAACCATTTCGTATCGACATGCCGGCACCATTATATAAAAGCAGCTTACTAATAATTTCAGAATAATCCCTTACCATCTGACTTTCTCTTTTCTTTAAATTTTTGTCCAGATTTTTGTCTTCAAAAAAGAATATTGCAATAGCAAAAATCAGCCCTATAATTATAAATTTATCTGCAACGGTGTCTACATCACTATAAAATTCAATACTTTTACCATTTATTTTTCGGGGTAGTTTTATAGTTTTTTCATACAGATTTTCATCTGCTATTTCCTGAACCTTATCCTGTACTGAATCAATTTCATCATTCCCGGTGATATGCAAAGGAATTTCATATATTATCGTTACATCCTCTAAAGACAAATAACCTGTAAGTTTTACATCATCGCCCTTATCATTTATTTCCTTAATAATTTTTCCTGATGAATCAATAACATCTTTTTTATCAATTTCCCATCTTATATCAATTTCCTTATCATCAGTTGTTATTAAATTCAGTTTTTTCGAAATGTTATTAACATTTTTGTTCTCACCTAGAACTTTTTTTAATATTTCCGGCTTTTTTTTATCAAGTTGTTCATAACATTCATCAATAGTCAGACTTTTTTCTGCAGCGTTAACAGTTATTTCTTCACTGTTATCTTTACCTTTTGCAATGAGTGAATACTCTTTTTCTCCCTCACCCGGATTATTTCTTTGTATTTCTGATAATTTATTTTTTGCTTCTCCATATTCATTAACACCTATACCCAATCCAACAATTAAAACTATTACTAATACAGCGATACTATTCGCTATCTTTTTACTCATATACAAATATCGGTATTCATCTATGTCTTCCCTGACATATAGTTTCTTTAATTTTGAATCACTTTTTTTATATAGGTTTTTGCATTTTTTCACAACAAATTTATCATTTATCCAAAAACATAATCCATAAAGTTTTAACAACGGATGCTCGTCCTTATCCAACTTATTTTTTAGTCTTTTTCTATACTTTATTTTGTATCTTCCTGTCACTAATAAAAGTATAAGTAAAATTACTAAACCACTACTACATAACACTATACCTGCCATCTATTCTCCAATTTCATTCGCTATCATTTTCCCTGATATCTAACAATCTATATTTCATTACCATAATCCATCTTTCCAAAATCATTAAATCTCAACCTCAATAATCTTCAATAAAATAATTAAATTTCAACATCCATAATTCTTTGTGCCCATACGATTGCCAGTACATACGCTATTAACCCGATTGTCATAATGCCTTTTCCCATCCATGTTTCATACATAACATTTAAAAATCCCGGTGAAGAAATCAGCATATATCCAATTAAAATAACGGGAACTGTACTCATTATTTTTTGTTCATATTTTTTTCCGTTTATAGCTACTCTTATTTCCTCTTTTACTTCTGATTTCTGTCGTATATTATCAGCTACGTTTTTTACAACATGAATCATATTTCCACCTTTTTTCTGCGCTATTTCAAATACGGCTACAAACAAATTTAAATCTTCTATATTTGCCCTCTCTGCAAAATTTTTTAACAATTTTTCTAACGGAACATTTAATTTAATTCCTGATAATATAATCCTTAATTCCTGGCAAATATAACTGTTATAACCATGCATTCCCAACATCTCTTTATAACTTTCTTTTAATGCTGTTACTGAAGATGCGCCTGCACTCATCGCATCAGCCATTCCCATTAGCATATCTTTAAACTGTGCCTCTAATTTTTCTTTACGCTTTCTTTTTAATTGCAATTTTTTAATTCTTAAAATAACTATTATTAAAGGTGATAAAAGCACTGCATATAAATATTTGCCATAAAATAATTTGGCAATCATAAGCACACATACTATCGCCATTATTAGATAATTAAATAACTCTTTCCTGTTAAACACATACTTTTCGTAATCCATTTATACACCTATATTTCTATTCCATGTGCTGCTAATTTTTCATTATTTTTTAGTTTCTTTTCTGTTTTTTCCAAACTACCCTGCACAATACCATTACTTTCACCTGTTTCCTTATATACATATAATGGTTGAAGTTTTATTTTTTCATTTTCATCTTTCACCATCTCATGTATTGTCATAACTTTTCGTGTCTTATCCCTTAATCTTCCCAAATGAACCACTATATCTATTGCTGCTCCAATCTGTGCTTTTATTGCTTCAAGTGGTATATCAATTCCTGTCAAAACCATGTTTTCAAGTCTGTACATCATATCTTGTGCAGAATTTGCATGACCTGTACACATTGAACCGTCATGCCCTGTATTCATGGCCTGAAGCATATCCACCGCTTCTGCGCCTCTTACTTCTCCCACAATTATTCTGTCCGGCCTCATTCTCAAAGCTGTCTTTATTAAATCTCTGATTGTTATTTCATTTTCACCCTCAGTATTCGCCTGCCTTGTTTCCATTCGTACCAAATTATCAGTATTGAGCAATTGTAATTCTGCCGAATCCTCTATCGTAATAATTCTCTCATCCTGCGGAATATAATTGGACAATGCATTTAAAAATGTAGTCTTGCCTGAACCTGTTCCTCCACTTATAAAAATGTTGTATCCACCCTCTACAAGTTTTTTAAGAAAATCGGCTGCCTCTTTTGTGATAGAACCCCATTTAATCAAATCTTCCATTGTTATCTGGTCAGCCGGAAATTTTCTAATTGTTACTGCGGCTCCATCAATCGCAACAGGGGGCAAAACCACGTTTACTCTTGAACCGTCAGGCAATCTTGTATCCACTATAGGATCAGACTGATTTACCCTTCTATTTGTTGCTGAAACAATCTGCTGAATTACGTCCTCTAACCTTTCTACCGAAGGAAATTTCCCATCTATTTTTACAATTCGGCCAAATTTTTCTGCATAAATATTGTCCACTCCATTAATCATAATTTCAGAAATATTATCATCTGCCAAAAGTTCCTCTAAAATTCCAAGTCCTCTGATTGAATCATACAATTGTCTATGTATCTCCCATCTGTCATAAAGTGGCATAAGTCTGCACTTGGCAACTCCTGCAATAACATAATCAATTATTTCATGAAGCTCTTCATCATTAGGATTTCTTGTCATGTCTATCTCTTCAATTATTTTTTCACGCAATTCTTCTAAATCAACTTTTGTTTTCAAGCCACTTCCTCTTTTAACAGTTTTCTTATAAAATCACCTAAACTACCCCAAATCTGCTTATCAAAATAATCTTCATCCCATTGGTTTTCATTACAAATAGGCAATTTTACCTTAACAATCTTATCTAACAACTCTTCCTGCTCTGTTTTAAATATAAATTCTTCAAATTCAGATATTTTCATAAGCGACATTCTGTCATCATTCATTGGCATATAAATTACGTTACAAAACTCCAGCACTTCATAAATGTCTTTAACCATATTACTTAAATCTAAAATTATCGTCTTATACATTCCTGAATTAATAATTGCCTGTATCATTCCTAACCAAACACTACTATCTAAACTTCTCAAGTCATTAGAAAACATCGAAGGCGGTATGTAATCCATTTCATTTATGCTGTTAACTATCGCTTTAAGTTTTAATGGTAACGACTCCGGATTCTGCTTGTAAAAATACATTAGGTCAGACAAATCTCCGCTGTATTCTTTATTAAAAATCTTTGACAATGCTGAAAACTCTTCCATATTTATATACAGGGTTTCTTTCTCTTTCGCTAAAACCTGTCCTAAAGTAATTGCAAATGTGGTCTTTCCACTTCTGCCAATTGGCGAATACACTCCAATTACTTCAACATCATCAACCAAAACTGACCCGACGCCTTCCGCAGTGCTTATATCGACATAATAATTTATTACTTCTCTTATAATATTTTCTGAAGATTGATATTTATAAATCGATGCATAACTTATATATTCGGCAAATACGTTACCATCCGTCAGCAAAATTATCTTTCCAATATTATATTCAGCAATATCATGCGTCATTGCAGTTGCAGATATCAACAAAATATCTATCTCTCTTTTTTCTGCAAATTCCTTAAGTGCCTCTAATTCTGTAAATGCAACCGTGCGAAACGGTATTCCTCTTTTGTCACTTATGTACTCCATAAGCGAATTCGCATAGTTGCTATCAACATCGTAAATTCCCAGCATACCTGTTTTCATTTATTTTGTTCCTTTCTATATACTTTTTGTTGTTTTTAGTGTACTCACATTATATATGCATATTTTCAAATTGTCTATACCTTTTTATAATTTTTTCTATTTTTCTTTTTGAATTTTACTGTTGACTATAAATTTCACTGTGTTATACTGATGTAGTATTGAATACTACATGTTATGTTTTGGAGGTGTCAAATGGCTAAAAGAATTAAATTAGACGACAGAGAACTCCCTGATTACACAAAAGGGGAAGAGATTTTTAATATGGTATCCCACATTGTTGGGGGAGCATTAGGCATAGCAGCTATGGTATTATGTATTATTATGGCAGCTAAACACGGAAGTGCTATCGGTGTAATAAGTAGTATCATTTATGGAATTACTCTTATTGACCTATATGCAATGTCCAGTATTTATCACGGTTTGAAACCGGGCAAAGCCAAAAAAGTTATGCAGGTTCTTGACCATTGCACTATTTACTTTTTAATTGCAGGAAGTTATACTCCTGTACTACTTGTTGCAATGATGCCTAAATATCCTGTTATCGCATGGGTTTTATTTGGTATTGTCTGGGGTTGTGCAGTAGTTGCATGTACGCTTACTGCTATAGATTTAAAGAAATATAACGTATTTTCCATGATTTGCTATTTAGCCATGGGATGGTGCATCATATTCTTTATAAGACAGACATTTGAAGTTATGGGAATGGGTGGAGTTGTATTACTTGTTTCCGGTGGAATTGCTTATACTGTTGGTGCTGTTTTATATGGGCTTGGAAAAAACCACAGATATATGCACTCTATCTTCCATTTATTTATTTTACTTGGAAGCATCCTTCATTTTTTTGCAATTTTACTTTATGCGTTACCACAATAATTTTCTGACGCTTTAATGTGAATTTTGTCTATTTTTCAATCACGTTATTTTTTATTTTGTCATATAGATATATTAAGAAAATAGTCGGATTTGAAAATGATTTATAATTATATACCCGTTTATATACAGCAAAGTTCACTTAGTGAAGGCTTTTTTATCAAGATGGATTCTTCTTTTTCTAACAAAATTGATTATGTTAAGGAAATGTACCCTAAAGCTTTTGCAAAAATTCAAAGTACTATAGAAGAAGAGTGCGATAAAATGGATTATGTCGGCAGTCCTATGTACGACGAATATCCTGATAAAACCAGACTTTTAGGTATCAGGGATAGAATTTTTGAGATTGTTCATATGGAAAATGCAGCCTGCGAAAATGATGTCTGCATAATATATCCCGAAGATGATTGGTTAAAAGATACAATTATGGTTCTTCTTTTATATGAAATTCAAAGAAGAAATCAATAGTAAATGACGTGCTTGTTTTTACAAGCGATAAAATTTAATTCATATAATACACAAAAACAGGGAGATAAGAACTTTATCTCCCTAAAAAAATAATGATTCGCATTTTAAGCTGCCAAGTGCTCAAAATAAAGGTTCACATTCAAAGTAGTGAAGCACTTAAATTAAAAGTTTGCATTCAAAGTAACGACGTGCTTAAATCTAGCAAGTATTCTTGCCTATTTACATTGTATGCAATTATTATTAATTTTGCCACTATAAATATTCTGCGACTTCACTCCTGAGTTTTTCCTCTATTTCTATTATTTGTTTTGCCATTTCTTTAGCATTTTTTTCAGCTTTTTCATATTGGTTTAAATATTTGTGCAAAGATTTAATTCCCATATTGCAACCATCTGTAATCAAATCCGCAATTGTAGCATCTCCGCTTTCCATTGTTGTTTTTACACCTGTTTTCACACGGGACATTCCTTTTGCTATTGGATTTGGTTCTTTTTCAAAAGCTTCTCTTTCATTTAACATATCATGAATTTGATTTCCTAGACTTTCATGATGCGATTTGCTTTCTTCTAGGACATTTTTCAACTGCTGACTTCCTACTTTATCAAGCATATTGTCTATTGACGCTACCGCCATTTTGGTCCCGGCATCGCATTCCTGCAACAACTTTATTGTATCAATACTTTTCATTTTCTAAATCCTTTTTATTTTTATATTAACCAAATTTAGAAAATTTATTAAATTTATCGACGTCTATCATAATGAAAAACAATTTATACTTTGCGTCATTTAATTTGGATAATTCCCTCTTTTGTATTCGCATATCTCTTTTCTATGCAGTTAAAATATGTTCAAATTATAAATCCACTTCTATAATTCTATTTGATTTTTTATAGCGAGTATATTTTACACCTGCAGCGTCCATCATTCGTTTCGACGCTTTTACCCCTGGCGTATCTCCATATTTGTCCTGATCGTAAATAACTTCTTTTATTCCACATTGGATAATTGCTTTTGCGCATTCATTACAGGGAAATAATGTCACGTATATTTTTGCTCCTTCTAAACTTCCACCTCGGTAATTTAATATTGCATTCAATTCACTATGTGTTGTGTAAAAATATTTATTGTCATACGGGCTGTCACTTTCACGATTCCATGGAAATTCATCATCGTCACATCCCACAGGAAGTCCGTTGTATCCCATAGATAAAATCTTATTATCCTGACTTACTATGCATGCTCCAACCTGAGTATTTGGGTCTTTTGAGCGCATCGATGATAAATATGCAACTCCCATAAAATATTCATCCCAGGATATATAGTCTTTTCTTTTATAATTTCGCATACATATACCTCCTTGTTGTCATAAACAAAAATACGTTTTCTTTTGTGCTAGCACAAGAAAACGTATTTTTTACTTATTAATGCAGTGCTTATTTAGTTCCGAATATGCGGTCTCCTGCGTCTCCTAATCCTGGTACTATATAGCTGTGTTCATTTAATTTTTCGTCTAATGCTCCGATAAACATGTCAACATCAGGATGTGCTTCCTGCATTGCTTTTACTCCTTCAGGAGCTGCTATGATACACATAAATTTGATATTTTTTACACCTTTATCTTTTAACATCTGAATTGCTGCTACAGATGAACCACCTGTTGCTAACATTGGGTCTACTACAAATACGTCTCTGTTTTCACAGTCTTCCGGTAATTTACAGTAGTATTCAACAGGTTTTACTGTTACAGGATCTCTGTAAAGTCCGATATGTCCTACTTTTGCTGATGGAATCATTGCTAACATTCCATCTACCATTCCTAAACCGGCTCTTAAAATCGGAACTATTGCCAACTTCTTTCCACCTAATTCTTTTACTGTTGTCTTGCAAATTGGTGTATCAATTTCAACGTCTGTTAATTCAAGTTCTCTTGTTGCTTCATATGTAATAAGCATTGCAATTTCACTGATTAACTGTCTGAAATCTTTTGTTCCTGTCTCTTTTCTTCTTATAATTCCAATCTTGTGCTGAATCAATGGGTGATCCATTACCATTGTCTTTGCCATTTATTACTTCCTCCATCTTTTTTAGCTTAATTTTGGTACTCTTAATTTGTAAACCAATTTTCTCATTAATTCATTCAATGAATCATATAACTTGCCATATTCCTGCAATTCTCCACCATAAGGGTCCGCAATATTTCCTGACTCATTTATAAATTCTTTGAATGTGTAAACATTCTGTGCCTCCGCATATTCTTCATATACAGTAGGCTTTAAACTTTCTTCAAATACTAAAACTAACACATCTTTTCCAAAGTCCGATTCACTTAATTGTTGTGATGCATATCCCTTTACGTCTAAATCTTTTGCCGCTGCTATCGCTTCAACTTTCTGATTTATCGGCTCCGGGAACAATACAATCAAGCCTCTGGATTCAATCTCAATTGGTTCTATTGGCATCTTCTGTCTTAAAATAGCCGCTGCCAACGGACCTCTTGATGTATCATCTTTCGTTACGAAGATAATCTTTGAATAATCCATTATGCCTCCAAATATACTATAAGTTTATTATGTTATAACCTGCTGCCTTAGTAAGTCTGTTCATAATCGCATCACCTACATCTTTTCTGGAAAATGTTTCTCCAAAAATAAACTGAGCTTCCATCTTATCAAAATCTCTCAGTGCTTTAAACAAATGATTTGCAATTGTTTCAGGCTTGTCCAAGTCCCCTAGAGACACTACAACTACTCCATCATTTACCTTTCCTTCATAAAAATGCTTATTCTGGTCTGATGTAAGTATTCCCGTAACGTATCCCTGTGAATCCTTTTCATTGGCAACTTTAATTATTTCATTCGCAACCTTTTCTTCTTCTCCATCGTACATTCTAAAATCAGCTTTAGGTGCGTAATGCCTATATTTCATACCTGGAGCCTTCGGTCTAAGTCCGTCCGTAGGCTTTGTAAGAATCGCCTTATCCGTTTCTACTTGGTCTATTACTTCTTTTAACATTTCTTTTGTAATAAATCCTGGGCGCAAAATCATAGGCGGCTCAACTGTTACGTCAATAATTGTTGACTCCAACCCCATTCCTACCATTCCACCGTCAATAATCATATCAATTCTGCCATCCATGTCATCAATAACATGTTCTCCTAATGTAGGACTTGGCTTTCCTGATAAATTTGCACTTGGTGCTGCTATGCTAACACCTGCTTCTTTTATAAGCGCCTGTGCAATCGGGTGATTTGGCATTCTTATAGCAACTGTATCCAATCCTCCCGTTGTGTCCTTTGGAACAATATCACTTTTATTAAAAATAAGTGTCATTGGACCCGGCCAAAAAGCATCCATAAGTTTCTTTGCCACTTCCGGAATCTCTTTTACCAACGGTTTAAGCATCTCTTCATTTGCTATATGTGCAATTAATGGATTGTCAGACGGTCTGCCCTTTGCCGCATAAATCTTCTTAGCTGCCTCTTTATTTAATGCATTGGCACCCAATCCGTATACAGTCTCTGTAGGGAATGCTACAAGTCCACCTTCTCTTATTATTTCTCCAGCTTTTTTTATTGATTCATTATCAATATTTTCTGAATTCATTTTTACAATTAAAGTATCCATTTTTTGCCTCTTTTACTGAATTTTTCTAAATTCTACGTAAGCCCATACTCATTTTTTATAATACCATATATAGCACTAAATTACAAATATTATGATGTATTGCAAATGTTTTGCAGGGCATTGTATTTAATGCAAAATTTGCTTTTTCATATAGACTACAGCTTTTATATCAATAATAAAATATTGTTTTTTTGCACTAAAAAATCGGTGCGACAGGATTCGAACCTGCGACCTCTGCGTCCCGAACGCAGCGCTCTACCAAACTG
>ERZ773264.733-NODE-733-length-45654-cov-8.618457_pt1 | contig 45654 bp, 30 predicted proteins | sample MGYA00511910_ERZ773264 | MGnify/ENA primary metagenome ERZ773264 (study PRJEB29015, sample SAMEA2737739) | human gut metagenome | biome: human gut; feature: human-associated habitat; material: faeces | place: China | collected 2012 ...
AAGAAACCAAGCGTGAGCTTGAAGCCCGCATTGCGGAAGAAAAGCTGGCGAAGCCGAAAGTGACGGAAGAGTTCATCCGCTTCTGGCTTCTCCGGTTTCGCAAGCTCAATATGAGCCAGAAAGACCAGCGGCAGGCATTGGTGGATACGTTCATCAATGCGATTTACCTGTATGATGATAAGGTTTTGATCACCTTTAACTATAAAGAAGGTACACAGACCATCACATTTGAGGAAGCGGACCAAGCCGCATCAAAGGGAAATGGTTCAGATTTGGATTGCATTCCTGCACTTGAAAAACTCAGCACAATGTGCTGAGTTTTTCTTTTTGTGCGGATAAGAGGTCTTGCAGATCAGATCACCAGCGATCAAGTGGTTTACCACTGATTGAAATGCACCCGGTCGGCCTCGTAGCGGCTTGCACGCGGAGCGGTAATGTCCGCTTCCGGGTAGCCAAGGGCGATGATGGAATGGGGCACGATGGTCTCCGGCAGAGCGAAGAGCTTCTTCTGGGCCTCCACCCGGTCCATCTGAGGCCAGGTGCCCAGCCAGACTGCACCAAGCCCCAGCTCCTGTGCGGCAAGGCAGATATTCTGGGCGGCAATGGCACCGTCAATGACCCAGTAATCCTTTGCGAAGCGGAATGCCCGGTCCAGGTCGCCGCAGACCAGGATTCCGGCGGCAGCTTTCCGCAGCGGCTCGGCCGGGCGGCCGTTGGCGTCTGCCATCTGTGCCAGCTTTTCCGGGTCGGTCACTACCACGAAAGACCAGTCCTGCGCGTTGACGCAGCTCGGCCCGCTCATGGCGGCTTCCAGCAGCTGATGCAGCTTTTCGTTTTCGATGGACTGATCCGTAAATTCCCGGCAGCTGCGCCGGGTGAGAATGGCATCCAGAGTGTTCATCAATCAGTGCCTCCTGTGTAGGTTTGGGCTTAGTATAGCACAGCGGTTTGAAAATTTCATGTGCGATTTCGTTTGCAATTCAGAAAAGAACTCGGTAGGATCCATTCCGAACCAAATCCAAAAAAGGAGCTGTTTTGCAACAGCCCCATGACGTTCCATTGCCAAAATGCATCCGGATCAATCCAGAACAAAAGGGCCCGCCCTCTCATCGAATGATGAAAAAGGCGGGCCCTTTCAAAATCAGGGATTCTGGTTTGTTACACGCTTCCAGCTGCGGATGGCTTTCCAGCGGGTGACGGATTTTTCAGGTTTGAACCGATCAGTGCTCTTGGTGGTCATCAGGCCCGTTTCCACGGCCCACTGGGCGGCCTGCGCGGTGTCGGGGTCGGTGATGTCCGTAAAGGCGGGCTGTGCGGCAGGGGCGGGGCGGCCGGCCGTGTTCCACAGCAGGAGGGCAAGCTCGGCGCGGGTCTTGGGCATGACGAAATCCGCCGGGAGCCAGTGCTCCTGATAGAGGCTCATGCCCAGGTCGTAGGCCTGCCAGGCTACCAGAGCGGTGGCGGCAGTGCCCAGTGTGACGCCTACGATGACCGAGGCGGTATCGGAGCCCTCTTCCTCCTGCATCCGGGGGGTGGCCTCGATGCTCAGAGGCTCGGCGGGCATGGTAAAGGCGAACTCTTCCAGTGTCCGGCCGGTTTCAAATTTCTCCGCGTCATCGGCGTTCAGCGCGCCGTTCAGGATGGTCCAGCGGTCAAACACCATGCCGGAGGGCATCCGGTCGGGGTCGGCCACCAGCCGGACGGAGGTGTCCTTTTCCAGCTGGAAAGAGGTATCGCCTGCGGGGGCGGTGACGTCCACCCCGTCCACATACACGAACGCACCGGAGACGTTCAGCGCATAGGTGTTCGGCGCGTTCTTTTCCCACTTGGCGTAAACTTTGGTATCGCCCGTGATGGGAGTGCTGAATTTAAACTCTGTGGTGTAGGCAGCGTCGGCATACCAGCCAACGAATGTATAACCCTCTACCGTCAGCGTTCCGGGGTCGTCGGCGGTTCCGTTATACTTAACATTCTGGCTGGCGGGTGCGTTGCCGTGCTCGGTGATAAAGCTTACTTCGTAATCGTTGGCTGTCCACTTGGCGTAAACCGTGGTGTTGCTCGTGATGGGCTTGGTAAAGTCAAACTTTGTGTTGTGGTCCTTGTCGGCATACCAGCCGATGAATGTATAACCCTCTGCCATCAACTCTCCGGGGTCTTTGGCGGGTTCGTTATACGGAACATTCTGGCTGGTGGGTGCGTTGCCGTAGTCGGATACGAATTTGACCGTGTACTTGTTGATGTCCCATTTGGCAGTCAGGGTTACATCGCCTGTGGGGACAGTGGTAAAATCAAATTTTTCATTGCCATTGTACCACCAGCCTGCAAAGGTGTGGTTTTCTTTGGAGGGAGCAGCGGGTTCCGTAAACTTTCCGCCGCGGTCAATGGTCTGTTTGAAAATGCTTTCGCCGTTGCCCGGGTCAAAGGTAGCTTCCAGCTTGTTGCAGACGAGGGGGATATTGAGATTTCCGGTCATGCTATCCCACTGCGTTTTGGTACCGGAATAGGTTACAGTCATCGAGCTCGGACAGCCAGCAAAAGCAAGGTCTCCAATGAAAGTGACAGAGACCGGAATGCGGATGGTTTCGAGATTTCCGCAATTGTAAAAAGCACAAGATTGAATCACAGTGACAGAATCTGGAATAGTAACACTGGTAACAGCGGAGTTCTGGAAAGCAAAATGGCCAATCGTCTCTACAGGGATGCCGTTGATTTTAGAGGGAATGACCACGACCGTGTCGATTCCGTCATATCCTGTGATCGTTCCGGTTGTCTTATCAAAGTCAAATTTACTGGTAGCTGCCGCAACTGTAACGGTAAAGGTGGCACCCGTTTGGGTGTTCCAATTCCAGTTGGTCAGGTCAAGGCGGATAATAAAGTTATGCTGGGAATCTTCAGCATCAGAGCCGGGGTCGATCTTTATGTAATCACCACCGTAAACTGCATTATGCAATTCTCCGCTGGAAACTGTGCCAAATCCCCAGGAATTGTCCCAGCTGTTGTCCTTTACAAATAAAAAACCGACGGAGCCATTGATATCCCCATAGCTTTTATTCTCAAAAGTGACTTCATAAACAGCGGGAGAGACCTCTTTCATGGAGATGGAATGGGAGACAACCCATTGGTTCAAATTTCCAACAATGCCAATCGTAAGCCCAGTATTGGCATTGCTCCCGCCACCCTCCGCCAGCGCGGAGACGGGCAGCAGGGTGAAGAATAGGGCCACCGCAAGGATGGCGCTCAAAAGCCGTAGTCGTGGAGTCCGCATGGTGTAAACCTCTCTTTCCGTGTGCGGGTTCCGTGTGCAGGAAAAATGGAACCGCATCCAATCCTACCCTGATTTTACTGTAAAATGTGTCGGTTTGCAATGAAAAAAACCACGTTGTCATAATATTTGCCGCATTTTAACAAATTGCAAGGGCAAAACTGTACAGAGGATACAAAGAGAGTCCGCTTGCGATCAGCGTATGACGATTTGCAAAAACTTTCCGGTCTGCCAAAGCCTCCCCTACTAGGGGAGGTGGCAATGCGTCAGCATTGACGGAGAGGTTGTACAAAAGCAGCGCCTTGATATAAAGCTACCTCTGCTGTGCCGGATCAGCCCGCAGTGCGTCCACGGTGCGCCGGTACGCGGCTTCCACGGCGGGGAACAGCTTGTCGGCACCGTTCAGCGTGCCGCCGCGCGGGGCCATGGAATCGGAAACCTGCTCAAGCGTCATGACGCAAAACTTCTTTCCGGCTCAGATCAAAGACAGGTCAAATTCTCTTGGGGGGGGGGTAAGGAGCGCTGCTTCCAGTTCGTCCGGGATGCGGGACTGGAGATCGAACAGACAGCTCAGCAGCACCGGGTTGAACGCCCCGTACTCTCCGTTGAGGATGCGGCGGATGGCTTCCTCGTGGGGGAGGGCTTCCACCCGGCCATGCATCCCGGTCAGGGTGTCGTAGGCGTCGGCCAGGCCCACCACCTGGGCGGCAATGGGGATGCTCTCGCCCGTCAGGCCGTCGGGGTAGCCGGAACCATCGTACCGCTCGTGGTGCCAGCGGCAGATCTCGGCGGCCGTCTGGAGCAGCGGCTCCTCTTTATAAAAGTCCAGCTCCTCCAGCATCTTGGCACCCAGCACCGGGTGGGTCCGCATGACACGGGCCTCTTCTTCGGTCAGGGGGCCTTTCTTTTTGAGGATGGCGTCATCAAGGGCGATCTTGCCGATGTCGTGCAGGGCGGACGCCGTGGTGATGAGGCTCCGCTCGCTGGCAGGCAGAACGTACCGGTCGGTCTTGAGCACCAGCTGCTCCAGCAGCATGGCCGTCAGGGTCTGGATGCGCTGGATGTGCAGGCCGTTCTCGCCGTTGTGCCGCTCCGTGACCTGGCTCAGAATGGCGATCATCAGGCGGTTGTTCTTCTCGCGCTCATAGAACTGCTGGGCCACCATCCTGCTCAGGCGGCGCTGCCGGGTGTAGAGCTTGGTAATGTTGGAGACCCGGCGGTGGACGATGCGGGCGTCGAACGGGCGGCGGATGAAATCGGACGCGCCCAGCTCATAGGCCCGGTGAATGACGGTACTGGAATCCTCACTGGAGACCATGATGACAGGGATATCGTTCAGCAGGTCCTGCCCGGCCATCCGGGCCAGAACCTCAAAGCCATCCAGATCCGGCATCACGATATCCAGCAGCACCAGAGAGATCCCGGAGCTGAACTGTTTGAGCAGGCTCATGCACTGGGCACCGTCCGAGGCTTCCAGCAGCTGGAAATCTTTGCCCAGGATCCCGGTCAGGATCTCGCGGTTCATGGGGGAGTCGTCCACGATGAGGACAGTGGGGCGGGGCGGGCTCTGCACGTTGCGCACGTTCTGGGGCTCGTTCTCCGTCACCACCATATTTTTCTGGCGCTTGGCCTGGTACATCCGCTTGTCGGCCAGCTTGACGGCCTCCTCGATGGAGACGCCGGCCGAGAGCACGCCGCCGATGCTGGAGGTGATGCGGAGGCGCTCAAAGCCCGGCACCCGGGCACCGCTCAATTTTTGGTTGATGAGCCGCAGCTTGCGGGCAAAATCATCGGCCGGGATCATCGGCAGGATCAGGAGCAGCTCATCGCCGCCGTAGCGGATGAGCATGTCCGAGGAGCGGATGTTGTGCTGGATGATGGAGGCGACGGCGCACAGGGCCGCGTCGCCTGCTTCATGGCCGAACGTGTCATTGCAGAGCTTGAAATCGTCCAGGTCGATCATGGCGACGCCTGCCGTCAGGAACTTGTGGCGCAGCTCATCCTCATAAAAGCGGCGGTTATACATGCCGGTCAGCGCGTCGGTGTACAGGCGCTTGTCCTCGTGGGAGAGGGCGTCGCTGTCCGGGTCCAGCGGCTGGATCATCTCCATAACATAAGGGGTGCCGTCCACTTCCACATAGCGGGCCGTGGCCTGGTAGATCTGGGAGCCAACATGCTCCAGCTTGGATTTCTGCCCTTTGCAGAGCAGCGCCTCCCGCCCGATGCACCGGGTGCAGGGGTGAGCCTCCCGCCAGGGGGAGTAACAGGGGTCCTCTTCAATGGTCTTCTGGTCCAGCAGGCGGACGATGGGGTAGATCTTGCGGTAGCAGGCCATCTCTTCTTCGGCCTGCCGCATGGTCATCTTGGCAATGGCATTTTCAGACATAACTTTGGCGCCGGCACAAAAACGCTGCCGGGGATTCCTTTCTCGCGGAGGGCTCAAAAACCGCACAGCCCCCATACGGACTTCTCACAATATGATATATAAGGATATCACGTTAAAAGCGTGATTGCAATCAAAAAGATGTCAGGATTTTACAACGTTTCGGAATTTTAGAAAGTTAGCCAGTGTACCCCGATAAGATCCCGGAGAAATGGGTGCAAAAGTGACCCAAAGAGGCCAAAACGCCTCAGAGATACAACAGAGCCTCTGAATACAAACCGGGAATGAAATGAAAAACCGGGAAAACAGGAAAATTGTTGCACGGGCTCGAAAAAACGCGCGGCGGGCTTGTAACAATTTTGATAGAAATTCCGCACCATTGCAGAAAATTTGGACACAAGTTGCACTTTCATGAAAAATTGTGCTGCTTTACAAAAAGATTCTTGGATACAACAATAGCTACTGTGAAACATTGACAAAATACTGCTCAGAATCTTGGTGAATTGTTCTATTGCGAACGGTTTCCCAGACGGTTATAATACAAACAGAACGCAGGAAATGCATCAAATCATGCAAAAAACCTGCAATGCTGTGATATGCGAATGAAGGAGAACAAAACTATGAAAATGATTTCGCGTCGTGACTTTATCAAGGCTTCTGCTGTTGTTGGCGCTGCTGGCGTCCTGACCGCCTGCGGCGGCTCCGCCAGCTCTACCGCTGCTGCTTCTTCCGTGGCAGCTTCTTCTACCGCTGCTGCTTCCTCTGAGGCTGCTGCTTCCGGTTCTGCCAACATCGGCGTCTGCATCTATCAGTTTGCCGATAACTTCATGACCCTGTACCGCACCGATCTGGAAGAGTACCTGAAAGACATGGGCTACGCCGTGACCATCGTTGATGGCAAGAACGACCAGAACACCCAGACCGAGCAGATCAACACCTTCCTGCAGCAGGGCGTGGACGTGCTGATCATCAACCCCGTCCAGACCACTTCCGCTCAGACCATCGTGGATACCATCTCTCCGTCCGACACCCCCATCGTCTTCATCAACCGTGAGCCCGACAAGGCTGTTCTGGACTCCTACGCTGGCAAGTGCTGCTACGTTGGTGCAGACGCACGCCAGTCCGGTACTTACCAGGGCGAGCTGATCCTGGAGACCGAGACCCAGGGCGATATCAACGGCGACGGCAAGATCACCTACATCATGTGCAAGGGCGACCCCGAGAACATTGATGCTCAGTACCGCACCGAGTACTCCATCAAGGCTCTGACCGACGCCGGCAAGGAAGTCGAGTGCCTGTACGAGTACCTGGACAACTGGGATCAGACCACCGCACAGCAGGACGTTGCAAACGCTCTGGCACAGTACGGCGAGAAGATCGAAGTTGTGTTCTGCAACAACGACGCAATGGCTCTGGGCGCTCTGCAGTCCATCGAGCAGGCTGGCCGTACCGTTGGCAAGGACATCTACCTGGTCGGTGTTGACGCACTGAAAGAGGCTGTCCAGAACGTTGTTGACGGCAAGATGACCGGTACCGTTCTGAACGACGACGTGGGCCAGGCTACCAAGGCTGCCGAGGCTACTCAGCTGTTTGTTGAGGGCAAGGACGTTGAGGAGTACTACTGGGTCGACTACGTCAAGGTCACTGCCGAGAACGCAGCACAGTACCTCTAATTCCTGTAGCACAAAACTCACGTTTGCAAGGTACGCAGTGAGTCCTATGGCTTGGTAAAAGCTTAAAAGCGCGTGCGTGCGAGATTTCTCTCGGGCGCACGCGCCTTCTTTTAGAAAGGACGCACCGCGCGGCCTGCAAATTGCAAGATAAGGAGGCTCTGCGGAATGTCAGAATACCGTCTGGTAATGAAAGGCGTGGTCAAGACCTTCCCCGGCGTAAAAGCGCTGGACCACGCGCAGTTGGAGCTCCGCCCCGGCAAAGTCATGGCCCTGATGGGCGAGAACGGTGCCGGTAAGTCCACCCTGATGAAATGCATGTTCGGCATTTACAAGATGGACGAGGGCGAGATCGAATATGAGGGGCAGAAAGTGACCATCCCCAACCCCCTGGAAGCATTGAACCGCGGCATCGCGATGGTGCACCAGGAGCTGCAGCCGATCCCGGCCCGTACCGTGGCCGAGAATATCTGGCTGGGGCGCTACCCCACCAAGAAGGCAGGTCCCATCACCATTGTGGACCACGCCAAAATGTACAAAGATACCGATGCCCTGCTGAAGAAGCTGAAGCTGGACATCAATTCCCACGCAAAGCTGGGCGCGCTGAGCATTGCACAGATGCAGATGGTGGAAATTGCAAAGGCAGTCTCCGCCAACTGTAAGGTGCTGATCCTGGACGAGCCCACTTCCTCGCTGACGGCCAACGAAGTCGAATCGCTGTTCCGCATCATGCGGGAGCTGAAAGAGCAGGGCGTGGCGCTGGTCTACATCAGCCATAAGATGGACGAGATCAAGGTCATCGCCGACGAAGTCACCATCATGCGCGATGGCCATTACATCGGCAAATGGGATGTGGCGGACATGACCAAGGAGCAGATCATCGCCAAGATGGTCGGCCGTGAGCTGTCCAACCTGTATCCCCCGCTGGAAAACCACCCCTCGGACGAGGTCATGATGAAAGTGGAAGACTTCACCTCCATCCATCCCCGCTCGTTCCGCCACTGCAGCTTTGAGCTGAAGAAAGGCGAGATCCTGGGCGTGGCAGGCCTGGTGGGTGCCCAGCGTACCGAGCTGATGGAGGGCATCTTCGGCCTGCGTGCCCACACCTCCGGCAAGGTGTGGATCAAGGGCGAAGAGGTCAACATCCGACAGCCCCGCGACGCTATCCGGAAGAGCGTGGCTCTGCTGACGGAAGACCGCCGTGCAACGGGCATCATGGGCGTGCTGAGCGTGGCCGATAATATCTCCATTGCATCGCTGGACGCTCTGCGCAAGGGCCCCATCATGCTGGACGACAAGAAGATCCTGGACCTGGTGGCTACCAACAAAGAAAAGATGGCCATTAAGGTGCCCAGCCCCAAGACCGCCATCAAGAGCCTTTCCGGCGGCAACCAGCAGAAAGTGCTGATCGCCCGCTGGCTGGCCAACAACCCGGACGTGCTCATCCTGGACGAGCCCACCCGCGGCATCGACGTTGGCGCAAAATATGAAATTTACTGCATCATTGCAGACCTGGCAAAGCAGGGCAAGAGCATCATCATGATCTCCTCCGAAATGAGCGAGATCATCGGCATGTCCAACCGTGTCATGGTCATGTGCGATGGACGCATCACCGGCTTTATCGACGGCAAGGATGCAACGCAGGAAAACATCATGGCTCTGGCCACCCAGTTCGAGACCGCACCGGAAGCGGCAGCGGCCAATCAGTAAACAAGGAGGCTGTCTATTGTGGAAGCTACCAAGAAAGTAAGCGGCAAGTCCGCTAAGAAATGGCTGAGTGAAAACGCCATTATCGTCCTGATGCTCGCGGTGTCCCTCATCGTCGGCATCATCCACCCCAACTTCTTTGCAGTTGCAAACCTGATCAACCTGTTCAAGAACGTGTCCATCCGCTACATCATCGCGCTGGGCATCTCCGGCTGTCTGATCACCACCGGCAACGACCTGTCCGCAGGCCGTCTGGCTGGTTTTGCTGCCTGCTTGGCCTGCATCTTTGCGCAGACCGAGGGCGCTGCCGGTAAGTTCTACCCCAACATGCCCACTCTGCCCACCCCTGTGGTGTTCATTCTGGTCATTGCCATCTGCGCCATCGTGGGTCTGTGCAACGGTCTGGTGGTCAGCTACCTGAAGGTGCAGCCCTTCATTGCTACCTTGGGTATGCAGCAGGTGGTCTACGGTATCTGCCTTGTGTACACCGGCGGTACCCCCATCGGCTCTCTGAACTCCAACTTCACCGCACTGGCAAAGGATACCTTCCTTGCCATTCCCGTGCTGATCTGGTTCGCCCTGATCGTGGCCTTCTGCTTCTGGTTCCTGTATAATAAGACCCGTCACGGCAAGTATATGTACGCCATCGGCGGCAACGAGGCTGCTGCCGAGGTGGCCGGTGTCAACGTCTACGCCACCAAGATCCGCATTTACATCCTGGCCTCCTGCATGTTCGGTCTGGCCGGCTGCCTGCTGGCTGCAAAGTCCGGCGGCGCATCCGTCAATACCGCACAGGGCTATGAGCTGGACGCCATCGCAGCCTGCACCATCGGCGGTGTTTCCACCACCGGCGGCGTCGGCACCGTGCCCGGCGTTCTGGTCGGCGTTCTGGTCTTTGAGCTGATGAAGGTCGCTCTGCAGTTCATGAACGTCAACTCCTCTTACACCTACATCGTCCAGGGTCTGGTCATCATCGTGGCTGTGGCCATTGATATCCGCAAGTACCTGGCAAAGAAGTAAGCCCTCTCTTCTGTGGGCCGTCTGCCTTTTGGGCGGACGGCCCCTTTTTTTGTTCATGTTTGTGTGCTATCATAAGAGCAACAACCATCAGGAGGTGCAGTATGGCACAAAAAGACCTCACCCCTGCCGAGCGCGAGGCAGAGCTTGCCCGGCGCGAAGCCGTTCTGGCTGCCCGCGAAGCACAGCTGGCACAAGAGCAGGCCGAGCTTGCCGATCAGCGGGCCGACTTTGAACAAGGCAAAAAGTCCCTGCTTGACAACGGCGACAAGAACTTTGTCAATCCCAAGGAAAAGCTCTACGATCATTTTCCCCTCACCGTCCATCAGATGGACATCATCATCGGGGTGCTGTTTGCGCTCATCGCCCTGTTTCTGATCCTGGGCGTGACCCACACCAGCTTCTTTGGCCTGTTCGGCGGCTGAATCTGTCCGGCTCCTCCGGAAACGGAGGAGCCTTTTTTGATGCCCTGCCCAACGCTTCTTCGCTGCATACTTTTGCAAAAATGATTGCATTTCATCCGCAGTATGACTATAATTTATAGCAAGCCAACTTTTTAATGCAACAGCAACAACGTTGGTTTGCATATCGCAGATATGCTGCTACTGTTGCGCTAATTTCCAGCCTTGCGATAATAAGAAGCTGCCGGGTTTGCGGCAGCGGAAAAAGGGGTGTATAAAAGTATGAAACGCAAATGGATCGCGGCACTGCTGGCCGGTTGTATGTTGGCCGCACTGTTGCTCACCGGCTGCTCTGCCGCCGAGACGGTCAAGCGTCTGCGCTTTGGCGTTGCCGGCGAGGGTGGTGTCTACCACAATTTTGGTGAGCAGTTTGCCGCGCTGGAAAACGAGACTTCCAACGGCACCATCGAGCTCCGGACCACCGCCGGTTCGGCCGCCAACCTGCGCCTGCTCACCGGCGAATACCTGCAGCTGGCCATTGCGCAGGCCGACCTCGCACAGGACGCCTACAACCAGACCGGCATTTTTGCAGAGGAGGAGGACATCCGCGGCTTCGGCGCGGTAGCAGCCCTGTACACCGAGGCCTGTCAGGTCATCGTGCGGGCCGACTCAGACATCCAGTCCATCGAGGACCTGCAGGGCAAAACCGTGAGCATCGGCGCGGAGGAATCCGGCTCCGAGCAGAATGCCCTTCAGATCCTGTCTGCCTACGGCCTGAACGACCGCCTGGTGGACACCATCAACCTGAACTATACCGACGCTGCCGACCAGCTCAAGGCCGGTAAGATCGACGCCATCGTCATCACAGTCGGCACCCCCAGCCCGGTGGTCACCGAGCTGGCAGGCGAATGCGGCATCCGCCTGCTGAATGTGGACGGCACCGCGGCGCAGCGCCTGCTGAGCAGCTACAACGCCTACCGTGAGGTCACTATCCCGGCCGGCACTTATCCCGGCCAGGACGCCGACGTGCAGACCGTGGGCGTCAAAGCCGTTCTGCTGGCCAGCGATTCTCTGCCCGCAAAGCAGGTGCAGCAACTCACCGAGCTGCTGTTCTCCAGCCGGGAAGCGCTGGAAGAGCAGCTTGGCCTTGCACTGGACCCGGAGACCGACGCAGTAGAGGGCGTTGGCATCCCCTTCCACGCAGGCGCAGCGGCCTGGTATAAGCAGGCCGGAATTACGGTGGACTGAGTCTGCCGGGAAATCGAGGGAAAGCAATGAAGATCGAATTGGATATGTATCAGACCCTGGCCCTTGCGGTGCTGGTGCTGATGCTGGGCAAGTTTCTGCGGGAACGGGTACGCCTGCTGGATAAATTCTGCATCCCCGCGCCGGTCATCGGCGGCGTGCTGTTTGCCATTTTCACCTGCATCTGCTATGTGACCGGCGTGGCAGAGTTCGCCTTTGACGACACCCTCAAAGAGGTGTGCATGGTCATGTTCTTCACCTCGGTGGGCTTTCAGGCCAACCTCAAGGTGTTGAAAAGCGGCGGCAAGGCCATGATCGTGTTCCTGGGCGTCGTCATCGTGCTGATCGTCAGCCAGAACTTCCTGGCCGTTGGGCTGGCCAACCTGCTGGGCGTGGACCCGCTGGTGGGCCTTTGCACCGGCTCCATCCCCATGGTGGGCGGCCACGGCACCGCCGGTGCCTTTGGCCCGGTGCTGGAGGACTTTAGCATCAAGGGTGCCACCACCCTGTGCACCGCCGCCGCCACCTACGGCCTGATCGCCGGCAGCATGATGGGCGGCCCGCTCGGCAAGATGCTCATTGAGCGCCACCACCTGCTGGACACCATCGTGCCCGAGGACGACAGCCTGCTGGTGGAAGAAGAGATCAAGCACGAGCGTCACAGCAGCATGTACCCCGCCGCCAGCTTCCAGCTGATCATCGCCATGGGCATCGGCACGGTGCTGAGCAAGCTGCTCAGCCTGACCGGCATGACCTTCCCCATCTACATCGGTGCCATGATCGCTGCCGCCTGCATCCGCAATCTGGGCGAATACGGCGGCAAGTTCACGGTATATATGGGCGAGATCAACGACATCGGCGGCATCTGCCTGTCGCTCTTCCTTGGCATGGCCATGATCACCCTGAAGATCTGGCAGCTGGCCGAGCTGGCTCTGCCGCTGGTGGTGCTGCTGGCCGGTCAGACCCTGTTCATGATCCTGTATTCTTTTGCGATCGTGTACAACGTCATGGGCCGCGACTACGACGCGGCCGTCATCGTTTCCGGCACCTGCGGCTTCGGTATGGGTGCCACCCCCAACGCCATGGCCAACATGCAGGCCGTGTGCGACAAGTATTCCCCTTCCGTCAAGGCCTATCTGCTCATCCCGCTGGTGGGCAGTCTGTTCGCGGATTTCATCAACAGCCTTGTCATTACGGTATTCATCAACTTTATCTGATCCTGTCTTGAACTTTCGGTGTGCCCCGCACACCGGGAAAGGAGCATCATCATGTCGCTGAAACACCACCTGAAGATGTGGTTCCAACAAAAGATCTGGAGCAAGCCGGACAAGTCTCATTCGGAGGAAACGGTGGCTCTGCCGGAGGTCCATACCGGCAAGGTACACCACCCCGCAGAAGACACCTCTCATGCCACCGGGGAGCATCCTCACGCCGAGGACCCCATCCATTACGACAACGTGGCCATTCCCGAGGTGCACATCCGCCCCCGTCGGCACCAATAAGCTCCACAGACAAAAAAGCTGCTGCCCTCCCTTTGCGGGAAGGCAGCAGCTTTTTGCTTTGTGTTTGTATGGAACCTTACAGGCAGATGTACTTCAGGATGAACAGCACGGTCAGCACATACATCAGCGGGCTGATCTTCTTTTCCTTGGCCTTGCCGGTGACCACATTGATGATGGTCCAGGAAATCACACCAATGGCAATGCCCTCAGAGATGCTGTACGCAGTGGGCATGGCCAGGACGGTCAGGAAGGCGGGGATGCCCTCGCTGGGGTCGTTGAAGTCGATCTTGACTGCGGAGCCCATCATGTAGAAGCCCACGATGATCAGAGCCGGAGCCGTTGCAAAGCTGGGGATGGTCAGGAACAGCGGGCTGAAGATGGTAGCCAGCAGGAACAGCACACCGGTGGTCATGCTGGTCAGGCCGGTGCGGCCGCCCTCGGTCACCCCGGAAGCGCTCTCCACAAAGGTGGTGGTGGTGGAAGTACCCAGCACAGCACCGGCGCAGGTGGCGATGGAGTCTGCCATCAGAGCACCCTTGATGTGGGGCAGCTTGCCGTCCTCGTCCAGCATGTCGGCCTTGGATGCCACGCCGATCAGGGTGCCCAGGGTGTCAAACAGGTCCACGAACAGGAAGGAGAACATGACGGCAAAGAAGTTGAGGATGCCGACGCCGGAGAAATCCGTCTTGAACACCTGACCAAAGGTCTTGCCCAGAGCCGAGAAGTCAAAGCTGACAAAAGCGGTGGGGATCACGCTGTACATGCCCGCATCCGCATTGGGCACATAGATGCCGGTAACCTCGCAGAGGATGCCCAGCACCCAGGTGATCAGGATGCCGTACAGGATGCCGCCCTTCACACGCTTCACCAGCAGGATGGCGGTGATGGCCACGCCGATGAGGGCCAGGATGGCACCCACGCCCACGCTGTGGAAGGTCTCGCCTTTGAAGTGCTGGTAGGTGACCAGCGTAGAGTCGCTGTTCACGATCAGCTTGGCGTTCTGCAGGCCGACAAAGGCCACGAACAGGCCGATGCCCACGCTGACCGCGCTCTTCAGGGTCATGGGGATGGCGTTGAAGATGCCCTCACGCACATTGGTCAGGGACAGCACGATGAAGATGATGCCCTCCACAAACACGGCCATCAGGGCCAGCTGCCAGCTGTAGCCCATGGTCAGCACAACCGTGTAGGAGAAATAGGCGTTCAGGCCCATGCCGGGGGCCAGAGCAAACGGGTAGTTGGCCAGCAGAGCCATCAGGGCGGTGCCGACGAAGGATGCCAGTGCGGTGGCGATCAGCACAGCCTCCGAGTCCATGCCGGAAGCCGACAGGATGTTGGGGTTGACCGCAAGGATGTAGGCCATAGTCATGAAGGTGGTAATACCTGCCATGATCTCGGTCTTTGCATCGGTGTGGTTTTCCTTCAGATGAAAGACATTTTCTAACATGAAAAAACCTCCGTTCTTTGGTTGCTTCTGCCGGTTGCGGCGGCAGAAGAGGAACAGGTTTCATTTTAGCACGAATCGTCACAAAATGTCCACAGTTCAGAAACAAAATAATGCGTTTTGGGAAGTTTTTGTCGAAAGAGTACGACTTTATAAGTTGTACTGTGCAACAAGTTTCCATGCAAAGAGGACGTTTTTCCTGTTTTCAAGTCAAAACCACCGGCTGAGCCGGTGGCTTGAGTAAGCCCTAGAAGGGCACCTTACTGGCAAAGCCCCTTAAGGGGCCACGAGCAAGCATCTTTCATCTGCATTACCTGCCCTACCGCTCTAACGAGCTATGTTGCAAAGTGCATCTTCTAAGAGGACAATTTCTTTGTCATCTCGCTTCGCTCGAATCTTATAGCTAAAGCATTTTCTACTCCACCAGCGGAGCTGGTGGTTGTCGTTCGCTCAAGCTACCCAAAACAGCATGACCCCCGGCAGCGTACAGCTTCCGGGGGTCGTAACGTTCTGCTCTGCGCTTACAGATGCAGCACGATCTTTGCAACATTGAAGTAGATCAGCAGCGTGGTGGCATCCACGATGGTGGTGATCAGCGGCGACGCCATCACGGCCGGGTCCACATGCAGTTTTTCTGCCGCCACGGGCAGAATGCCGCCGATGAGCTGCGACAGCAGGATGGTGCAGATCAGGGTCAGGCACACCACCAGTGCCACCGGAGCGGTCACCTTGTCGAACAGCAGCAGTTTTGCAAAGTTGCACACCGCCAGCGTTGCGCCGCACAGCAGGGCCACCCGGCTCTCCCTCCACAGGATGCGGGGCAGGTCGTGGGGCTGGATCTCGCCCACCGCCATGCCGCGGATGATGGTGGAGGTGCTCTGACTGCCCGCGTTGCCGCCGGCATCGGTCAGCATGGGGATGTACGCCGTCAGCACGGTCACGGCGGCCAGTGCGTCCTCATACCCCCGGATGACCAGACTGGAGAAGGTGGCGCTGATCATCAAAAACAGCAGCCAGGGCGCACGGCTCTTGTACAGGTCCCACATGCTCTGCTTGAAGTAGGGCTTGTCGGACGGGCCGATGGCGTTCATCTTGGCGATATCCTCGCTGGCCTCGTCCTGCAGGATGCTAATGGCATCGTCAATGGTCACGATGCCCACCAGCCGGTTTTCGGCGTCCACCACCGGAATGGCCAGAAAGCCGTATTTTTCAAACAGGTGGGAAACATCCTCTTGGTCGGTGGTGGTGGTCACACTGACCACATTGGTGTCCATCAGGTCCCGGATGGGTTCTGCGGTGTCCTTGGCCAGCACCAGCGCCCGCAGCGACACCACACCCACCAGCTTGCGGCTGCCGTCGGTCACATAGCAGTTGTTGATGGTCTCCTTGTCAAAGCCGTTTTTGCGGATGGCCTCCATGGCCTGCGCCACCGTCATGTCCGGGCGCAGCTCCATCAGCTCGGTGGTCATCACGCCGCCGGCAGAGTCCTCCGGGTACTGGAGCAGTTCGTTGATCATGCGGCGGGTTGCGGGGTCGGCCTGGCTCAGAATGCGCTTGACCACATTGGCCGGCATCTCCTCCACAAGGTCGGTCGCATCGTCCACGCACAGCTCGTCCACCACGGCCTTCAGCTCGGTATCGGTCAGGCCGTCGATCAGCTTCTGCTGGGTGGCAGGGGTCAGCTCGGTGAATACATCCGCCGCCAGGTCCTTGGGGCACAGACGGAACAGCACCGGGAGCTTTTCGGCCGGCAGGTCCTCGAACACGGCGGCCAGGTCGGGAGCCGGCAGGGTCTCCATCACATCCCGCAGGCTCTGGTATTTTTTGGCGTCATCCAGATTCGCCAGCATGGTCTTGAGGGTATTGATCGAAATTTCAGACATAAAAAAGCTGCCTCCTTTTTTACCAGGCGGCAGCGGACACTTTCATTTCCGGGGAAGGCAAACACACCGTGCGTTCTCACGCACAGCCGGGCCGTTCTCCGGCATGCAAAAAGGCTGCCGTCTGGTTCTTTGATCGGGGATATAAACTGCCGCTGCTTCCAGCAGGTTCCATGACGACCACCTCGTTTTTCTGTCGTAAAAAGGCACTTTGGCCTTTTCCGCCCATTACTTTACCACGGCCGGAGCCGTTCGTCAACCCCGCCCCGCAAATTTTACAGCTTCTTTGCAGGGCCGCGCGCCTTTGTGCAACTGTACCAACCTCAGCCGTTGTTTTTCGGCAGATTCCACCCTTGTTCCGGAGCCCAAAAACCTCTATGATTATGGTACAGCGTGGCTCTGGGCAGCGGCGGCCCGGAAGCCAAAGCCGCCGACGACGATGTGACCGACGATGTGGACAAAGACGGCCTGTACAACGCCTTTGTCCACCTCGTCCTGATTTAACACAACCTCTCAACAAGCCAGAATCCCCCTGCCCGTTCCGGCATCTGCCGGGATGGACAGGGGGATTCTGCATGAAGGAGAAAACGTGAAGAAAAAGGTTTCGGAGATGGTATTGCACAAAAGGCAGGATACCACCGCCACGGTGATACCCTGCCTTTACTTGCTCCTGTTTCCCGTTCTGCGTACTCTCGCCGTAGGACTTCCCGCAAACAAAAAACGTACCCGAACCCTCTCTCTTAGAGAGACGGATTCCGGTACGAGCTGTGTGGCAGAGCATTCTCAACGGCACTTGAACCTTCAGATCGCTTGCAGCACTGCGATGCAGAGTGCCAGTGCTTTCCGTAAGGAGTCCTTTCCCCAATCACGTTCATCGTGTTCCAGAACATTCGCAAGAGAATCTGCCGTATAGAGGATCTGCCCGAAAGAAGCACCTCGCTTCCGGGCGCAGGCAGCCAATGCGGCGCACTCCATCTCGACCGTTGTGCATCCTTCCGCCCTGCGATACTTCACCATGTCCTGCGTTTCCCGGAAGAAGCCATCCGTTGTCCATGTAATACACTCCCGGAACGGAATTTTCTGCGCAAGAAAAGTCCGCTCGATAGCATCCCGGATATTTTTGTCAAGCTCAATAGAGCGGGACGCGGGAAGATAATGATACGAGGTCCCCTCGTCCCGTAATGCTTTTACCGGAATGAGAAATTCGTTTTCGGCCAAATTGGTCAGGACGCCGCAGGAACCAGTCGAAATGATTTTCCTACAGCCGCAGGAGATGAGAAAGTCCATCAGTTGTGCCGCCGCAGGTGCGCCCAAAGGGGCAGCACAAAGACAGAATTCCATGCCATCCTGCTTTATGATATAAACAGGATAATTCCGGGTGATTGTTTCAAACGTTTCTGCAACCGCGGCATTTGCCTCGAAAGCGTAAGCATCCGCTGCTTCTCCAAGAAAGGCATAGACGCATTTTTCGGGAAGCTTCAGCTGTTCTGCACCATGATTTGGTTTTATGACCTCTTCCGAGCCGGAATCGTACTCCAAGATCGGCAGTTCGTGTTTTTGAATCATCTTGATTCTTTCAATCCTTTCAGAAATCGACAGCATCCCCGGTAGACATTCCTATGGGTTGGGACCCGCGGAAGCATCTGACAGGTGCCGCCTTACGAGTTGCGTTTGCTGATTTTTCCGCCGCCCCTTAGCAGGGCCTTGAAAAATCAGAACGCTGCCCCAACAACTCTTCCCTGTCTCTGCCGCAGGCAGCGGTCGTCGCCGTTGCTTTTCGAGTCCCTGATTCTCCACAAAGAAAAACTTCCGGGCCATCAGCAGCATCCCCGGTAGACATTCCTACGGGTTGGGACCCGCGGGCTAAGCAACAGCCCACTGGGCTGATTGCTTACGGTGCTTCGCACCGCCGCCCTGTTCGAGTCCCTGCGTGTGATGCATGATGACTTTTCGGTTTTTAGAACGATGATTCGTTAAATAGACTCAATTTGCTACAGATCTGCTACAAACGTCAAGTTTTTAATCATATTACGCTCTCGCACAAAGCTTCGTGGTCATTGTATTTATCGCCTCTCGTCCCTCAAATTCTTTAACTTCTTTCTGTAATTCATTTTCTATCATTTCTCGATCCATATTAAGCTTATCAAGCAAAAAGCTATGTCGCAATTCGAAACTTTCAAACACATCTGCCCATGTTAATGCGTATAGTTCGTATTGTTCTAGCTGAACAACCAGTCCTTTCTTGCCTGCTGTTTTATTTTCTCCCACATTGCGTCGTTCTTTCACATCGTCATCCATTTCATTGCAAACAGCTATAAACTTCCATCTACAGAACTGGGAATTGAACTGTGGCTGTTTCTTAACAAAATCCATATAGTCTTCTATCTGTCGCAATACTTTTTTGTAAGAACAACCTTTGGAGCTTTTAATTCTACAATTAGATTTTCCTTGATTGCATTTCCTTCTCCGTCTTCTGTTTTTCTAGCTCCACACAAAAAAATGTCCATTCGACGCATTTCTTCGTCATCTTTTGTTAGCACTGCTTCTGGGCTATCTTTACCGTACAGTAGATATAAATACTTCTCAAGTGCCTTTTGCATTCTCTTGTCCGCTGTAACCAAATTATATTGTTCACCAAACAGCCAATAATGTTGCTCTATAATTTTCTGGATGTGATCACGCTCATTTGTATACGGTTCCATGCTATAAAGCATCCATTTTAGCCCTTCAATCACTTTGTACCGATTTTCTATAAAACGAATCGAATCAATCACATTACTCAACTTCGTCTTTTTTAAAACATCTGCAAAGTCTTCTCTCTGTTTCGGTGTTAAATCCACAATTTGAGAAATAAATTCTAATATGTTTTCTCTTTCAGTAGAATCCAACAGCAAATTTAAAAATCCGAGCAGTGACTTTTCTTGAATTGGTTTCAACTTATAAAAGATCCTTGACTCTAACTGATACAGCTCTTTTGTTACTGAAATCAATTCTCTTTTTTTCATCTCCCCATATATATCATTCCCAAATTGGGGAAACGATTTTCTATCCATCATCCCCTTTACCGCCTCATCTGCTTTTTGGGCTAAATATTTTCCCAGGACCTCTTCTATCAATTTACGAATTTCATGTTTAAGTTTTCGCAATAAAATTTTTTCATTATCCAAGGTTTGTTGTTCTACCTTTTCGTCTTCATATTCTTCACAATTTACGTCTTTTTTGTTATTAAAGTATGCAGATTTCACAAACACACTGTGGCAAAAATTCACCGTGTTTCTATTAAACGCCGTGCTATCTTTTCCTTTAGTTATACCTTGCGTATCCATATAATAAATACAGTACTTTTCTTTGATTGCGTTTTTCCATACAACTATCGAGATAATAAAATTATTTTCCTCTAATCGGATTATTTTTTCTTTGCTCAGTTCCGTGTCAACATAATCCTCATACTTTAGAACTTCTCCATTTATCTTAAGCTGAAGTTCTCTATTTTTTTCAAGAAATAAAAACCACGCAAATTCTTTCAGAAGCGATTCACGTAACGCTTCCATAGACATTTCCGCTACCGTCACTTCATCAATTTGCGAAATTGTGACTTCTGTTCCAGTATTGTCATTCGTTTTCTCTATTTGTGTTTCTTCAAACTCATTTTTCTTATCACTTTCTATTATAATTTCGTATTTGAAATTTTCATTTCCTTCTTTATATACAGTACTCCATTTTAAAGCCGCTGCTATGCCAAATCCCGAAAATCTTCCTTTTCCTTTGTTTGCTTTTGTTTTAAATGGATTAGGGTAGCTATTCTTTTTAGATGTCAAAAATGTCCCAAATGTATCGTTTAGTGTTGAATGACTTATTCCTTCGCCATTATCATAAATCTTAATTTCTGATAACCCGCCCAAATCATTGGGGATATAAGATACTTCCACCTGAGTTGCATTTGCCTCAAAACCATTCCAAATATACTCAACTAGAGCTTCTTTATAATCTTTTGTAATACCAGATGCCTCTATACTTTGACTCTTAACTTCTAGACTGTGTTTCATTATGTTAACGCCTCCCTTAGATTTCCATCTTACTCGTTTCACTCGTCAAGATGGTTAGTCTTATTTTAAATAAGTCCTTCCGAATCTTATATCCCCTAAAGATTGTTCCATCTACATTATGTAACTGATTCAAATCTATATTCCTTACTGCCTCCAATGCTGCTTCTCTCTGTCTCAAGTGCCGCTTTCCAACGGTCAAACAGCTTGCACCATCCAATATGTCATACTGCTGGAATGCTCGGTTGAAGTCCATCAGGTCATGCAGCCGGACAGGTTTATTCGTCTCATTGTCCACCAACAGACCCCAGTTTTCCCAACGGCGGTCAGTGTTTCCCACCAGATAATCCAGAATGTTCATCATATAGTATCCGTGGGCATCCAACTCCAGAATTTTATCCAGTGTGTTCCAATTATGATTTGTGCAGTAGACATCGTAGGCCGCATAAGTCACAAGGCTATATCGCTGCGAGGTCATAATTTTGCTGATGGAAACCGGCTCATTCTCAAACATCCCCTGCTCATACAAGACCTGATGACAGTCAAAGCATCGGCAGATCTTACTTGCCAGCACTTCGCGCTCGACTGCATCTTGTCCGCCAGCTTTATAAAGATAGAAGCCTTCCTCTTTGCGCACCCACGCTTTAGGATAGCATCCGCCAGTGGACAAATCATTTGCCAAAAGATGGGCATTTGTCACAGCCATCTGATGCCCACGCAGTGCAATATTCACAAGAGCATTGCTTAAAGAGTGTGTGTAGAGATTGATATCCTCAAATCGGACAGTCTCATTTTCTTCTTTTACCCAGAACACATCCAGCAGAGACAGGCAATGGTATGAAAGCGCAATCTGTGCACGCTCCCGATCCGTAACACTCTGGGATGCGCCAATGCTGTTCAGGATTTCCTTTGCATAAGTACGGTCACGTGGTATCAGCCGAGATGCACACCATGAATGGAAGCTAATCACATTATTGATTCGAGTATCAAAGTCATTCGATTCTTTCAGCACCAGATCATAGGGCATGAAATCTTCAAAATAAGTTTTGCACTCACCAGCCGTGCTCACCTGTGCCACACATCTTTCCGTGTGCATAATGTAGTAGACTGTTGCTTTGCCCATCGCCTCCACCACCTTATTTGACTGATGCACGTTTTCTTTTCTACCATTGTACCTTCTTTCCCCCTGCAAAACAAGATGTAAAAAAGCTCTTGATCCTTAATATAGAGTCCAAGAGCTTTTTTACCCGATTATCTTTGTCTGTTTCCGAGCTTTAGCTCAATCATTAGATTTCATCCAAGCCATACTTGTGTCTTTTCCCTCCACAGCATTGCACATAAATGCCATATCGACTTATCTTGGCTTCGAGAGAGCAGCCGCATCTGGGGCAAAGCATTCCGTTTTTATTGCCCTTATGATAAAAATACTCTTCTACGAATTCCGTTTCGACAAATTCTGTATGCTTGCAGGACGGATAGCCAGAACAGCTCAAAAAATACTTTTGATTTCTGGACTTTTTCAGCTGCATAGGTTTTCCGCAGACAGGGCACTTTTTGTGTGCAAGAACATAATCCGATAACTTATCCGTTATCAAGTTTCCCTGTGCATCCTTTTCAACGGTTTTGGCTTGATCCATCACATGACTCATTTCCAGTAATCCGTAAAGGATCTTTGCTGTGTGCGTTCCCCAAAAACGAATACATGGACGATTGTTAATAGCGCTTGTCCTACCTTCTATTTTGAAGCACGCTGCAGATTCTGGCATGCCAAACCATGTTACAGTCTTGTCGATCAATGCAATCGGATCTGTCAGATAGTGATTTTCTACCGCAAAATACTTTAACGTCGGATGGAGGTTCTTCTTCGATTCGGCTCGAACAAATACTTTTACTCCACGGCTTTGAGCTTCTGCAAGAGCCTGTGCAATTCTAGTGGTATTTATATCCGAGTTTGCCGGAGAATCCGGAATGTCAATCCGGACCTCACGCCTTGCAGTAGCCAAATCCTTAATGAATTCATCCACTTGATTTTCTTTTTCCACGAAATCAAAATAGTATTTTTCAAGGTCGTCATTCGGGCAAATTATTTCCGGAATCATGGGAGCTGTCGTGCGATAGCTTTTCAGCATTTGCATGAACATCAGATTTTCTGACATTCCTTTATTTCTCATGAACGATCCATTTGCTACGCAAATAAACTTCCCCTTTGATCGCGTCATGGCAACGTTAAAAAGTCTGTCAGCATAACGTCCAGCAGTTGATGCGATCAATGCCCCCGGGAAAGGAAGTCGATAGCAGTCAACTGCATCGTATACAATAACGTCCTCTTCAGAACCTTGGAACTGATGTACCGTCGCACATTTTATGGCATGCGGAAGCGCTTCCAGCTCATTGACGTCACGCACCATTGCATGTAGAAGCCGTGATTGTGCATGATAAGGAGTAATAATACCAACTTCCTGCGTCTGTGCTGCCTTTAACGCCAGCGAAAATGTCACAAATGCGCTCAGAACGTTTGCATGAGAGTCGTCACTGCTTTTAATACAGGTTGACATTGTTCCACTCAGATCAACAAACTCCATTGCACGTCCTGCGAATGGCTCTGCCATCACAGTTTTTTCTCGTTTTTCGGTCATTCCGTTCGCAGATTTCAGCAAACCATTGTATATAGATCTGCCCGCAAAATCCGCAATTTCCGGATGCATACGATACTGCGTATCCAAGAGGCACAGCCATTTATGATTGCTGCCTTGATCTACCGCCTGTGTGATTCCGCAATACTGAAAAATATCCGCATTCAGTGGTGACTCTTTGCTACTCTGGACAATAGGCGGAAGCTGTCGGAAATCGCCCATGCAGACAAAATTCTTTCGTGCAAGTTTAGCAGCATATGCTATCTGGGGTATCGTTGCCATACTTGCTTCATCAAAAATCACAACGTCAAAAGCACCATTACGAATTTCCTTATCAACAATGGCCTTTGAAACCGTCGTCGCTACAAATTTCGCATTCCTCACGCACTGGCTTTCCGCTGTTCTGAGTTCCCGTCGAATCTCGTTGAGTTCTTTCTCCACCTGAATCAGTTTTGGATCATTTTTCTCCAAGCGCTTCTTTTCCGCTTGAAGCTGCGTTCTCCTTTTTAGCAGATCCGGATAATTATTGATTGCTAAATTGTATGAGGAGAGATAGGGATGCTCTGATATTCTCTTATCCTTCGGAAAACCATACCGGACAAGCTGTCCGGGGAAAACGTCATTTTTCAACGACGTCACACGAAGAATTGCACCATCAACGGAAACGTTGCTGTAGGACAACATAAGAACACGTTCGCCCTTGTCAATGTGAGCCCACGCAATTTTTGCAAGCGTTTGAGTCTTTCCTGTTCCCGGAGGTCCCCAAACAAATGTTATCGGTTGCTCCAGTGACATTCTTACCGCTGTCTCCTGCCCCTTGGCAATATCCGAATTGCGATAGTCGATCTCTTTCAACCCATTACAGATTAGGTCCTGTGCAATTTCCGATGGTTCAAGAGACAGATCCATAAGGCGCTCTGATACAGATTGGAGCAAATAGCAAGCCTCCGCAGAAATATCCAGCATTTCAACCTCTGCACCCAAATCAAGTTCACTGATCAGATAGACTGAAAACGCTTCACCATTCAGGATCTTACCGGAAATTTGCGATTGTCCCTTCCAAATTGTAACTGGCGTTCCTTCAGGATAATTAAGCTCATCTTCCGATTCAAGAAGGTACACAAATCGCCCGTTGTCTCGTCCGATTCGCTTACCTTCCTGAAGAAGGATATGCTTTCCACCTGTCATTCGAATGAAGGAGATTTCTGCGCTTAAAGCCATCCTGTACGCCTGACAAAAATCAGCCACGGAGGCAAACGGTTTTATCTGAACACTTTTGTCTTTTTCCTGACGACGATTTGACGAAATCGACGTTTGAAGTTCATTGATTCGCTGTTTTCTCTCAGCCGTCTCAGCGTGTTCGTGTTGGCTTACCACTTCCTGAACATCTTCTTTCAGGTCAGTATCCAAAATTTTGAGATACGTCTGAAAGCAACCAGGATAGCTAAACATTTTAGCTCCATCACGAAAGGTCACAACGATCGTAGTTTTCTTTTGCTCTGTAATAACTCCATCACCAAAGCTTCGATGATGCACACGCTTTCCTGTCAGATCCATTTCATCCAGCCTTTCCTTGCCTTGTCCATTATCAGGGCTTTTTCTGTTGCCCTGTCTAATTTTACAAAACAAGATATACGATAAGCGTCTCTTCTACTTACTTTTTTATCCGCAAATAGTATTTTTCAAGGCTCTTATCGCAGACATCCACAATATGCAGCCAATCTTCCCGTGTAAGCTTGCGGAAGATGATCGGGTTTACCTCGATAGTCTCCACGTCCTTGCAGCGCATCAAGAATCGCATATCCTCAAAGCGCTTGAAGGGATTGGAGAGGATGTTCTTCTCCACATCTTTCCGGGTATAGCCACCCTTCTGATAAATGCTGGTGGATTTCTCTGCGATCATCCCGTGCGCCTTGCGGTCCTCGTAGAAGTCGATGAAGTAGTCCACCACATCCGGCAGGGCAACTCTGCCGCTGCTGTCCATGTACTCATAGATTGCTTTGAGCAGCACCGGCTTGTAGGAATAGCTCATGTCCATCGTTTCAATAAACTTCATGAACTTGTCTGCCATATTCTGCGGCGTAATGAGATCCCAGCCATACTGTTTCGCAATGTTGCGGATGCTTTCCTCCCGGAAATAGTGGAACATCCGCTTATCACCAAAGGGAATCGAAAGGTCCGGTTTGACTTTTCCGTCCTTAATGTAGCGCTCCACCGTCTCGGACTGTACATCCACCATCCGGACGAACTCGATCTGCGAGATCATATCCTTGACGCTGTTCTGCCAGTTGAAAAGGTCAATGATCTCATAGTCGGACACATCGATTGGCACATCCAGCCATGCCTCCGGCTTTTCGCCCTGGAACAGCATATCCTGATCCAGCTTGCGCTTGTTCTCCGGCGCCAGTACATACGCCATGGGCTGGTATTTTGCAATGTCCAGTACCCGGTGCAGACTATAGGGCATATTGAACATATTAGCGTTGTCCACAAAGTCAACCACCAGCAGATCCTCTTTGCCCGGGCAGCGGCGTGTACCACGACCAAGCTGCTATAAATAAATCGTTTTGGACATGGTCGGGCGCGCCATGAACAGCACCGTGGTATGCGGGCTGTCCCAGCCTTCGTTCAGAAGGTCGCAGGCGCAAAGAACATTGGTCGAGCCGGTTTCATAGTCCTTCAGGATTTTTTCCCGAACCTCAACACGATCCCGCCCGGAAACTGCTTCTGCCTTCACGCCGCTGTCACGCAGCAACTTTACAATTTCGGCTGCATGGTCTACGCTGGCACAGAAAATTACTGTCTTTTTGCCGTTGACGTACTTTAAATATGTATCAACGATCAACTGATTCCGTTCCGGGATGAACAGCTTGCTTTCCAGATCCTGCGAATTGTATTTGATGCCGTTGATCCGCACATCGGTCAGGTCGATGTTGGTCTTGACCCGGATACAGCGAATCGGCACCAGAACGCCACGCTCCACGGCAGTCTTGAGATCCATTTTGTGGGCAACATTCTGGAACAGCTCCAGCATATCTTCGCCATCGCTGCGTTCCGGGGTAGCGGTCAAACCCAAAATAAACTTCGGGTGGAAGTAGGTGAAAATCTTCTGGTAGGTGTTGGCTGCCGCATGGTGACATTCGTCCACAATCAGGTAGTCAAAATCTGTAGGCGAGAACTTTTCCAGATCCTTGGAGATACTCTGCACCGTTGCAAAAATGACCGTCTGGCTCATATCCTTCTGACTTCCGGTATATTCCCCCAGTGTAGCCTCCGGCCACACTTTCGCAAACGTATCCTTAGCCTGTGAAGCCAGCTTCAGGGCATTGACCAGAAAGAGCGTTCGTCCGCCCACAGCTTTTGCATCCGTGGCAGCTGTAATCGTTTTTCTGACACCGGTTGCGTGGTACAGCAGCGCGATAGTTTTACCATCCTCACGCATCTTCTTCAGGTTTTCGATAGCCTCCTGCTGGTAATCCCGCAGCTCTATTGTCTGCCCCATCTGAACCGGAAGATCCGCTTCAAATGCCTTGAACATGGGACTGCTGCCCAAGAAAGTAATCAGCTCGTCCTTGACCTTTTCCGGTTGCTTTTCAAGCTGGCTGTAAATCCATCGGTATACTTTCCAGTTGTCATAGATCAGGCTGTTTTGCTTCAGGAGGTCATCAGCATACTTATTTTCGGACACCTTGCTGGGGTTGTGATAGGTCTCGCCGTCTATTTCGATTGCAATCTTAGATTTAGGAGATTCCAGCGCAAAATCGATATAACGGTGCCGACCATAAATGTCCACGCAGGGGGTACTGAACCTGCAAATTTTCGGTCTTTTCCGGGCCAAAAGCCTCACAGAACAACTGAACAAACAGTTCTTCCGCACGGCTGTTGACACTGGTTGCTTTTGATGGCTCCATGATGACCTCCTAAAATTCAAATACGCCCTGTTTTAGTGAATTATAATAGTGCTCCACCAAAATCCTGAATTACAAGATCACTGTCTCGGCCAGAAACAGTCTTTCCTGTAGCTTTCTCAATTTCATTCAAAATGGCAGTCGAACGTTTGATAAAGAAATCATCAAATCGATCTGCGCGGATATCTCCTGTATCGATTAGATGCGTCCTAAGATAGCCATCCAATACACTCGGTGAAACCTGACCTTTCTTTTCAATTTTAGTCAAGTACTGGCTTGGCGCCACTCCACCAATTTCACGGTTAGTAGAATACGTGATAGGTGTCTTGTTCACGACAGAATTCCATTTTGCGCGCGGCAGCCCTTTTTTCTCGCAATAATCTCGCGGGAAGATATGGTGAATGTCTATACTCTCCGCTTTATAAACCGTAAAGTCCATTTCACGACCACTGATAAAATCTTTGCATTGATTTTTCAAGATCCGTGCCATAATGCCTTTATAGGCTGCGCTCAATCTTGACTGCAAAGATAACAGACGCACTGGATTAAAATAAAACTCCTGCACCGTTTTAGGCGTTTTGCTGGCGTCTTCTAGCCACGCCATCACTCCCACTACATCATATACGTAGCGCGTTTCATTTGCACTTCCATACATTTCACCAAAAACGCCGCACCAGTACCATTGCTTTATTTTGTCTTTTACGCTTGTTGTTTTAATGCGATTATGCTCTGCCAGCAGTGTACAAAGAACTGCAAGCGGAATCAATTGCGTTGTATACGGTAAGTCCTTGCTGGAAAAGATCCGTTCTTCCTGCAAAATTTTTTCTGCTTCTACAAATCCATCTGTCAAATCATCTGCATACCGCTGATACTCTGCCAGCGTCAGATTCAAGACATCTTTCTTCTTACAACTTACGGTTCTTCCTTTTTTATACGAAGACAGTAATGTGCAAGCTGTAAGGAAGTCCGTTGCAGAGGTCACCGAAAGAATCTCATCATTAAAATATTTATTCTTTCTCTCTTCCCAGTCCTTACGCAGTTCGAAATTATCCATTGCAAAAATCGCAGTGACTAATTCAAAAACTGTAAGTGATACTCCACCAGTATTTACATTCTCAAAAACCTGGCAAACTGCCTCCTTGGGTGTATCTTTATCCAATGTAATCACTGGAATTGTATACTGCCCCAATGGAACAATTACTTTAGACAGAAAATCCATATACAACTTTGCCGCATTCGGATCATACTGATGATATTGCATATAATCCATCTGCCACTTGCTGTATTTACTGGGATCTAAAATAATGTTCAGAGGAAACATGTTCTGTGCATACTCCTGCGAAACAGAAGAAAGATCCAGCTCAACCTTTCGACCAAAATCTGAAGTTATTTTCCGATCCTTAGGAACCGAAATAATCGAATCCACCCGGTCAATCGTGCTGTTAACAGCTTTGACCATATCAATATAGTAAAAGCGTTCTATTTCTTGCCCTTTGTCTGTTCTTGTTCTAACTGCTTTCTCGCTAAAAAGTGAAGAATAGACAGATGTCAGTCTTTGTTGTCCATCCAGAATAAGTTCATCAGGTATCATCTTGTCTGCAGAAGGCGCCCCTTCAACAACTCGTGATTTGAAGTGAATGCTCTCATTACCGTATTCCAGAAACATTGCTGCACCGACAGGATAACCATTTGTAATACTTGCAATCAGTGCTTTTATCCTACCATCATCCCATACCCAGCCTCTTTGAAAATCAGGAAGTTGCGTTTTTCCTGTATGGATTGTAGCCATCAGGTCTGTGATTTTTCTATCATTCGTTTTCATAGAGCACGCCTTTCTTCACTCCACACCAAGTGCTTTAAACACCGCATCCTCTGCGCTGCTATAGAAAATCAGATTGAAGCTACCCACCAATTCCGGTGGAACAGTCCCCAGATCAACGGCACTTGAAATCGGCAGCAATACTTTCTTTGCACCGCTATCGAGGCAGACCTGCAGGCTGTTGGCAAGCTCATCTACCTTCAAGATCGTTCCACTGATGCTGATCTCGCCCAGAACTGCAAGAGTGCTGACCGTAGGACGACCAAGAGCAATGCTGCACAATGCAATCAAGGTGGGCAGTGCCAGCTTTCCTGTCATACCAATGCCCTGAAGATCCTGATAGTTGATGATGTAGTCCTTAGATGCCGTGCTGATGCCACCGCTGATGCGGTTTCCATTTGCTTTCAGGAAGTTGAAGGCTGTGTTGGTGGATTCTCTGCAGTCACGGTCGCTGCCAAGACCGGTGCGCTCAAACTTTCCGCTGCCCGGCAACATCTGACTTTCCAACCGGAATACACCGATCATACCGCTTTTTCCACGAGAAACGGTATAGACCTGTCCCGGATTGCACATTCCATCCGGGATCAGCTTACCGCCACCCTGTTCGGGAACCGACACAAACTTTTCTTCAAAGGTATCCAGATCAATGTAGCTGAAATTCACATCATAGAACTCCATGCCACCCAGCTTTTTCAGTTGCTCTTTCACACGACGGCGCATTTCCAGTGCAAAGACAAGGATCTCCTCCAGTTGCTCTTTGGTAAACTCACCGTCCGGGTACAGCAGCTTTACATAGCCGCCTACGATCTTACGCACTGCGATCGTATCGCGCTGGTTCAGATTTTTACCAAGGCGGAAATACTTATCCAACGCATCGCCGTACTGCTCCTTACGCAGTTCCCGGATAAATTCAGCAAGATAATCCGTGATGAAACCGTAGTCGTTGGTGAAATGCTCCGGGCGGAATTTTGGGATCTCCCAGCCGGGAATGTAACAATGCAAGCGATCCAAAAATGCAGTGTCTGTTCCCATTTCAGGCGGGAACGGGTCAAACAAGCTGGAGGTTTTTAGCAGCACATCCACACTCTGGTTAATATTTCCCACAAAGACCATCGAGGCCGAGGCTGCTTTTTCCTCCTTGCCACGGGCAAAGGACCCGGATGCCATATAGTCCTTCATGATCTGGATGCCGTCTTTGTCCTTGAACTTGATACCAGCAACCTCATCAAAAGCCACGCAGTCCCACAGACCCACTAAACCAACGGTCTTTCGTCCCATGTTGTAGAACAGGTTTGCCACAGTCGTTTGTCCACCGGACACCAGAATGCTGTTGGGGCTGATTTCCTTATAGATGTGGGATTTACCGGTGCTGCGAGGACCAAGCTCACAGAGGTTGAAGTTGTTCTCCACCAGTGGCAGCATACGTGCCAACAAGAGCCATTTCTCCCTCTGGTTCAACTGCTCCGGCTCATAACCGCAAGAACGCAGCATTACATCCATCCACTCGTCCTGCGTGAAGGCTTTACGCCCAGTGCGTACTTCCTCAATATCGATATGAGGCATCTGGATGGGGGTCAGTTTGCGGATGCTGATAGGCGAAATATCCTTCTGTTTTTTCTGCCGGGGTTCGCTATCAAAGTCTTCCATACCAAAGCTGCTGTCACCTTCGGATTCATATTCCAGTTGAACGATGCACCAGATGCCGCCGCAGAGCAAACGGTCATATTTTTCCGGGTAGTCGTCCGTAATGGGCACATTGGAGAGTCCCAGATTGGAAAACTCTGCAAAGAAGCAGTCTTTCTTGATATCCAGATGCACGGTCACCATATCAATAATGGTGTGGCTGCCGTTCCGGCGCAACTGAGAAAGCACCTTCTGTGCCTCATCCGGGCGCACAAAGTTGTCCGCCAGAATATGCTTTACGTTCTGCACGCCCTGCTCGATGATCTCCTCATCGTCCGAACTGCAATACTGCCCCAGCAGAAACTCCAGCACATAGACCGGTACGTTGGCACCTTCCTTGATCTTTTTGGTCAGATCCTTACGGACGATACGACCATCAAAGTTTTCCCGCAGTTTCCGGCGCAGTTCTTCCCGGTTTCCCTCTGCTGCCTGATCCATCATTAGCATACGGTGTACCCGCCTTCCTTTTTGTTAGAATCCAAAGCCAAAATCGTCTGCAAAGGCAATATCCATCATCACCGGATGCCGCCACTGTTCCAGACCTGTATCCTCATCGTAGACCACAAGATAATACTGCTTGTCTTTATCGTACTTCTTGTTCTTAAAGGTAAAACGCAGCCGGAAAATGCGCTTTTGTGCGCTGAGCTCCCGGTTGTCTGCCACATAGGTATTTTCGTTGGAGATCTTCTCGTTATCCTCCGAGATGAAGAACACCCGATATTTTGCCGGTTTCACAGTATCGCTGACGGCTTCCGACTGGACAAAATCCATGGAGGTGATCAGGTTCGTGATCTTGTGGAGGATACTGACCAGTACGATTTCTGCGTTCTTGGTCTCCTGATGTCCACGCTCCATCTTGATATCCAGCACTGGCACCAGCATCTCCTGCGGCGAGGAGCCGCCGTGGACGTAGTTGGCACCGCCGCCAGCAACCTTGAACACGTTGCTGCTGACCGGGTAGGAAACCACCTTGGCATCCTGATTGCCCAGTACTGCGCCCATGCTCATGTGCCCGATGCCGTCATCCTGAAGCGGAGCAGCGGACACCACAAAGCGGCGGTTGACAAAAGCATTTTCCATGCTCTTGCCTGCGATCTTCTCGCTCTCGGACAGCTTATCCCGCTTATAGATAAAGCCGTGGTCTGCCGTTACGATAAAGTGATGTGTGTTTCCGCTGCCATTGATGCGGCGGATCAGATCCATGATCTCTTGCACGGCTTCCTCACAGGCATTGAACACCTCATCCTCGGTGTTGGGCTTGTCGCCACGGGCATCGATCTGATTATGGTACACGTAGATGACCTGCCGCTTGGTAAGGACATCCCGCAGGTCTGCCACCTTCATGCTCTTGATCTCGTCAAACTGGATACAGACACTGTCCGGCACATAGCTTTGCAGCACCTGCTGACGCCCTGCCAGCGTATCGCAGAGGGTGCCATCCACCAGAACCTGAAAGTCATCGGTCATTTCCAGCGTGCGGTGCGGGAGAAGCGCAGCCATGCCCAGCCGGGTATAGGAGGGCAGCACGCCCAACTGCACGTTCAACTGCGCCGAGCACTTGGGGTCATCCTGCATCCGGGCAAAAAGCTCCTGCCCTACCTCATACCGCATAGCATCGGAGATGATGACCACGGTGCGCTCCTTGGTGTAGCGCAGGTTGGCGTTGTAGAAATCCCGCTGCAAGGGCAGCACCGACAAGGCATCCTCCTGCCGGAGCCCCTCATTCCATGCTGGGAGAAGGGTGTCAAGGTATTCGTTGGTGTAGATGTTCTCCACCAGTTCCCGCAGCGGCTCAAAGGCTTCGGTGTTTTCCAGCTTGTCGTAATAGAAGTAGAACTTCCGGTACTGCTGGTCTATCTGATGATCTGCGGAAAGATACCGGTCCACAATGGCTTTGAAGCCCTCGGCGCTGCGATAGTTTGCCGCCTGCACCATGCAATAGGCGCTTTGCAGCAACTGGTAGGTCTTGTCGGTCTTTCTGCCAAAGTGCATCTTGGCACGCTTTTCGCACACCTCCGGGATGGTCAGCTCGTTGAGCTTTGCCCCGGTATCCTCGGCAAGAAGCCGCCCCATCAGCCACTTGACCAGCACCTGATCCACTGCAAGGAAGGTATCGCACTCCACCAGATCATCGGCACGGCAGCCGGAGAACGCCTGATAGACGTTCAGCCCCTTTGCCACATGATCCGAAAGTTCATCGTACTTGTCCCGGTAGAGGACGCTGTTCATCAGGCTGTCGAGGAAGGCAATGATGTTGCCTGCCTTGTAGGAGACAAAGGACTTCCACGCCGCAGGCAGCTCCGTCTGCACATAGCGGGCGGTATAGGTGACGAAAAGGGTCACCAGCAGCCGTTCCAGTGTAGGCTTTACGTCCGTATAGCCGAAATGCTGCTCGCACAGCCGCCAGAAGGACGGCAGCAGGTCGTACTGTTCAAACTGCTGCAAGTAGGCATTCTCCGACAGACTACCCTCGGTGAGCACGACACGCACCACCTCTTCAAAGGAGCAGGTGCGTGCTTTGCAGATGGCGCTGAGCAGCCCGGTGAGGATGTTTTCCTTGTTGAAGTTCTCGATCTCCAGATCGTAGAACCGCTGGGTGCGCTTTTTATCGGCAAAGAACTTGATGTGCTTTTCGAGGATAGGCTTATACTTCTCCTCAATACCAAGGTCTACCGACAGCAGCGAGGCACGGTCGGCAAAGAACCGCCGGGAGTACAGCAGGGTGTCCTCCAAGTGGTTTTCCCGCACATCGGGCTTGGGGAACGGGGCGTAGACAAGGTAATTGGTGGTGGTGTCCACCCGTTCCAGAAAGTATTTGGTATAGAACTGGTTATCCGGCTGGAGGCGGTAGATCTTTGCATTTTCCAGCTCCACATTTTCCAGATCCTCGGCAAAGTCTGCCTTGTCATCGTACCAGAACACCAGTTTGCGGGTATCGCCGGTAAACTCTGCATTCAGACGGTCTATGATTTGTTTTAGGTTTAATTCGGCCATACGGTTGTCCTTTTTATGTAAATAATTCACTTATCAAATAATCAAATGCTTTTCTCTGGCTTTGACCTCGTTGATTACCAGAATCGGTCTAACCTTCCAAATTCTCGACTCGGGATTCATTTTCATCTGAAGTGCTTCCTGAATTTCATGGTCGGGACTCCACCCTTCACCTTTGGTGTTTACAACCAGCACAGGCTTGATTTCTGCCACATGCAATCCCTTTTCACGCATCAACTCAGAAAGCGAGTCCTGCGGCTGACGATTTAGCAAAACGCTTCCATATAACTCCAGCGTGTGCCGCATTTTCGTGGTAATTTCCGTGATGAAATCCTGAAAGTTTTTGAGTTGCTTTTCCTTTTCACCTTCTGGATATCCTTCCCTTACTGCTCGTGGGCAAGATTCTTTGGCTTCAACCAAAAAGAGCTTATCATCTCTCAATAGAATAAATTCACAGCAGGAAACTCCATGTGTTTTTATCAACTTATACTGTGAACTTTCCTCGATATGGAAAACATTAGACTCCTCGAACTCTCCAAATTCCATGTGAGATTCTGTAATTTTCATCGTTACAATTCCTCGTCGATTTCCTGTTCATAGAGCTTTATGGACGTCTGGATGATCGAATTGTCGGGCATACCGTCATAGAGGTTGCAGATCAGCGGCTCTTGTCCCCTGCTAAGAGAAATGCAGGTGACAGCTTCCGGCTGTTTGAGTGCGATCAGGTACATCTTCTTGATGACAAAGTAGGAATGTGTGGAGATGAACACCTGAATGCCCATTTCCTTGGACACCTGTGCCAGCATATCCAGAAACTTACAGATCGCTGTAGGATGCAAAGCTGATTCCAGCTCATCAATGAAAATCACGGAATCTTTGCTGAGATAACCGTTCGCCAGCAGGCGATCCATAATGGAAATCTTCTTTACGCCCTCTGCGGTAGCACCGATGGAGAATTTCTGCCCGCTGGAATTTTTGTAGTACCATTTGCCGGAGTTGTCGTCAAAATCCACCTTGCCATCCACAACATGGCTCAGTTCTTCTCGTGCATCGGCAAAGGCGGAGAAGTTTTTCCCTCTGGAAGGCGCAATCTGAAGTGCTTTTACAAGATCGTAGTAGGTATCGTCAAAGCCGAAGCTGCGATCCACCTCACGGGATTTCAGGATGATGGGGAACAGCGACAGCACTTCTTTCGCCGGCAGGAAGATAGAGTTGCCCGGTTTCTGTGCAGCGGGAGCCACAGCAGTGCCCACCTTGGAAGCCGCACTCTGGGAAAATTGATATTCCAGCGCCATATCCTGCTGGTCAGACTGCATTTTGAAGGTCAGGCCCTCGGCTGCCGAACGGGTAACAAGGTCGCCCAGTTTATCGGTCTGAAAGGTCCAGCGCAGCTTATCCGAAAGGATGTCCACCATAGGGCGGATATCATCACCGCGCTTGTAATCCTCCATAGCACGAACAGCCGAATAGAGCGATTTCAGCAAAAAGGTCTTGCCGGTGGCATTTTCGCCAATGATCAGATTCAACCCGGTAAATTTTTCGCAGTGGAACTCCGGCAGGTTGCCGTAGTTTTTAAGATGAAGCGACTGAATTCTGAAACTCATAGTACTCCCTCATTTCTTCTCTTTCGCCATGATGTTCTTGCTATCCGCCAGCACCTCGTAGAACTTGCCATCGGCGGCGGTCTGGAGCTTGCGGTAGTTCACCTTTACGCCGTCGTCGAGGTCCAGCGCAATGCGAGAAAGTGCCAGATGGCTGATCTTTTCGTCGTAGTCCCGGCACTCCTTCAACTGCTTGGTCAGCTTGTCCTTGCGCTTGGAGGCGGCAGCGGCTTCCCGGGCGTTGGTGGTGTGGTCCATCATGTCCTGCATCCGGTTGATCTCGGATTCATACACACGCTGCATCTTGTGCAGATAGTCCACACGCAGGGTGCCGATGGTATCCGGGGTGTAGCGGTGGAGGTAGACCAGTGCCTTAAAGCCGTTCTGCTTGCCGCTGTCGAACAGCCAGTAGATGGGGCGCTTGCCGGAGCCGGTGACCGAGTAGGTCTGGCAGTGATCCTTGAAAAAGTCGTTCACAAAGTAGTTGCGGATGACCTCCCGGCTGGTGCTGCCCTTATTGCCCAGTGCTTTTGCAATAAAGTTAAGGTTTTCTTCCAGCGTAGCTGCACCGTATACAGCTTTCAACCAGTCGCACAGGCGGGCAACAATATCATCGTCCAGATATTCTTCATCGGTGATGGGGATGACATTATCTTCGTCCGGGAAGAACATCTCATCTACCACAACCCCTTCATTACGGTATGCACGCTCCAGTTCCTCTGCCGAAACCGTTCCGGGGCGGTCGTTCAGCTTATCCGCAAACGCCTGCAAGGAATATGGCTCACCTGCAAAAAGCAAGCCATCTTTGTAGGTAGAGTAGCGGCCAAACATACAGCCTACAGCATACGACAGCAGCGACACAATTTCATCACGGTAAGTGCGTGTATAGTTGCTGTTTTTCATGCTATCCGGCACTTCATCACGGTTTTCAAATACCCGGTGCACCGTTACGTCCTTATCTTCCACTTCCGGGGTCAGTTCGTCCTGCAAGCCGTAAATATCAATAAAAATGCGGTTCAGCTCTTCTTCGTTTTCTTTCAGCTTCTGGAACCGTAAATAGCACTCATTGCTCCATCTTTTAACCGCTTCTTTGACATAATTCATATCCACAATATTGTGCTTTGCATCTTCTGCCACTTCTTCCGGCGAAAAAGATTTGCAGCGCACAAGAGGATGTACCGTAAAATCCCAGCTTGTTTCAAAAGAATCCCAGTCAGATTTTGACGTTTCTATATTTTCATCAGTAATACGTTCAATTTGATTTTTCTTTTGAATTTTTACAGGGATTTTTCCAACTTGTTCAACTCCAAAATTTATTGTAGGTGCAAGCAATTTCAATATATCACTAGCTACCGCAGAATTTATCAAGGCCAGCAAATATTTCAAGTCATATTCAAACGCTTCCATTGCAGCACTAGAAAACGCAAAACCGTATCCAATATATCTTGCACTTATACGAGATGTCGAAATCGCAGACCATCCAATGCTATCTGTAAAAAATCTATCTGGATTGATTATATATCTCGACCAATGTCCACCATGATTCAATTTTGTAGCAAGAGCCTTCATTTCAGCTCCATTTGCTTCCCAGTTTACCACATCTGTTCGATTTCCATACCACTTCCGGCATTCTCCCCCACCATTGATAGGAAACCACTTTTTATTCGACTTTTCGGCTTCTTCTGGATTATGTGCTGTAAGCAAAATTTTACTATAATTTACTTCCTGCCACTGCCGAATGAATCGTTGATTATCTCCTGTACTGGTTCCCTTTTTCAATGTTGCAATATCCCTCATGCTTGGATTGTTTTCAAACGCCTCAAACCAACTCGGACTTATCCAATAAGCAATCAGACTTCCCGGAATCTTTGCAAAATCATCCTGATTTGCAGTATAGTGGTTTTGCCCTGCAAGGAACATATCCTCTTTTCCCTGCTGAGAAGTCGGCTCAATCAGACGGCAATAGGTGCCCTTATAGCCGTCAATGTGGTTTGCGCAGCGCACAAAAGCGGTGGTCTGCACCACCTCACCGCCGATTTCTTCAAAGGCTCTTGCGCCGAGGTGCGCCATATTGACGGTTTCGGTCAGCATCATCTTTTCCCGCAGCTTTTCAAAGCTGGACAGGAACATCCAGCTATGCTGGGTGATCATTGCCTGATAGCCGTTGTTGGCGGTCATGGCACGGCAGCGCTCAATAAAGACAGCAAACAGGTCTGCCTTGCTGTCGGGGTAGTTCTTTTTGACAAAGTTGTTGACATTGGCACTGAGGTTGCTGGTTCCTGCATAGGGGGGATTGGTGCAGGTGACCCAATACTTCCGTGCCATGGTCTCGCCAAGGTCAATGAGTTTTGCCAGTTCCTCGGCAGTCTCCTCCACACCAGTGCTTTCCAGCGAAATCTGCACCTCATCGTCAATGCCGCCCACAAACCGGCGCAGCAATGCCCAGTTATACTCCGGTACATCGAGGATGGAGCCGTACTCCTTGGCATCGGTGAGGATGTCCAGCAAGCCCTCCAACTGCATTTTGGCGGTGTTCTTTTCTAAGTCCGAAAGGCCCGCCCCAAAAAACTTGAGGTGAGCCCGGTTGACAGCGTTGCTCTCCTGAACGGCGTAGACATGGCAGGTGTTTTCGCCGTTGAGGATGCGGCGGTTGTACTGCCGTGCCTTCATCATTACGGCAAAGTATGCCAACTGATAGGCACGGTCGTCAATATCCAGACCATAGAGATTGTGTTCGAGGATGCTCTTGGCGGCATCCCGCTCGGAGTAGCCCACGCTGGTGTAAATCTGCATCAGAACGTCAAAGGCGTACACCAGAATATGCCCGGAACCCATGCAGGGGTCGATGAGGGTCAGGTCCTCCGGGTTCAGAGCGGCGTACTCCTTGCGGATGTCTGCCAGCTTTGCCTGCACCTCCGGCTCCTGCGGGGCTTCGTCCAGATAATACTTCCAGTTTTTCCGCAGATCGCTGTCCGGGTGACCCTCTACCCACAGGCGGCCAAGGCTGTTTTCCACCATGTAGCGGACGATCCAGTCCGGGGTGAACAACTGGGTCACCGCCGGGATCTCCTCTTTGGTGATCTTGCCGTTTTTGGCAAAGGCAGCGGCTTTGGGCTCGGTGTTGTAGTATTGATACAGCCAGCCGATGATCTCCACCTGACCGCCCTGCTCGATGTTGAAGTCCTTTTCCGGGATATCGTGGGTCAGCTTGTACACCACGCCCTCCTGATCCACCACCGAAAGGTTCAGCAGGACTTCGGTATAATCGGTGGTCTTTTCAAACAGACCGGGCAGGATCTCATTCAGCGCATTGCACTGCTTGATGAACAAAAAGCGGAACAGCTCGTCCAGCTTGTTGTCCTGCTTCCACTGGATGATCCGGGCTTCTTCCTCGGCGGTAAAGGGCAGGTCGGCATCAAAGGGGGTGGTGACCAGATCCGGCTCCACCTTGCCGCTCTCGGAGCTAAGCACCCGCAGGTGGGAGGGCAGATAGTCGTTGACCTCCATGAACCGCACAGCGATCAGGCGGTTGAACCATGTGTATGCAACCTCTTCCATAACATACTGATAGGCAGTCCGGTAGTCAGAGTCTTTTTCCTTATCCCGGATCACCTCAACCAGCTGCCGCCGCTGCTTGATGGCCTCGCCTGCCACCAGATACGGCTCCGCTGCGCCAATATCGTAAAACTGGGCATCCAGCGTACTCTGGGGCAGAGGGTCTGCAATGCCCTTTTCAGTAATGCCCATCAGTCCGGCACGGTAGCAGATATCTGCGATCAGCTTGTTCCGTGCCCAGATGGCAAAGTTTTTAATGGCTGTTTTGTTCATGGCTACGTCTCCGCTCGTCTTCATCAATATCGTTTTTAATGATTTCTCTGAATTTTAAAAGCTCATATGCTTTAATATAATATCCGAGATTAATCATAGTCTGTGATTGAGCAATTGCATGTTGCTGTGTCGGAATATCAACAATTGTAATTTGTCCATTTATATTCATTGTGGGTCCTGCAAATAGCACACCCAAGAAAATCATACGACTTTCGCCCAAGTAATGGGTTCCTTTCTTGTTCGTATATCCATTTTGGTCAAGGATAAAAATGGGGGATCCAGATGAGCCGGGAAAACAGGCCATATCGACTAAGCCTATCCCGTTTTCATTAAAATCATAGGCCGGGTGACTTGCAGTAAATCCATGCCTAAATATCGGATAGTTATGAAGTCTATCCCATAGTCCAGTTGGATATCCAATCATGGAAACGCTTTCCGCTACGTCCAACTCCTTAAGCCGCTCGCTGCCATAAATCATAGCTTCATCACACGCACGGAAAAATACGTTTTTACCGGTTCGCATTTTAATATTGACGAACAGCGGAATTACATATGTAAAGCAAATATCCTTTTCTGGATGGAATATCCATTTTGTTGAATACTCTACCTGATAGTTATCTTCCATGGTTTCTCCATTGTCATCTATCAAATGAAGAAAGAAACGCATAGTTGCATTCGGATCATAGTTTACCACGTGCTTATTTGTAAGTAGAATCGTAACACGCTTTCCATTAACTGAAAAATTGAAGAAAAAACCTGTTCCTGATGAGCCATCTAACGCTTCCAATCTAACAGTGCTATACAACAACTGTTCCGCAATACTTTCAGGTTTCATAAAATCAACCTCACAGTTCTACATTCAGAATCAAATCATCGGCAATTTCTTTCAAGAGATTTTCACGCAGGGCATCCAGATACTTATCTACATCCGCCGCGCTTTCCAACCTCCAGGATGCAGCCTTTGCCACCGTCTTGATGGACAGGTTCTTGGTATTGCGCACCTTGACGGCAGGCTGCTGGACCTTCGGCTGCGGCACGGTGACGGTCTCGCCACGCTTGCGGGCTTCCTCTGCAAGACGCTTCTGTTCCGCTTCTGCCTGTGCAAGTGCCTGCTGTGCCAAGCGGTTGTCCTCGTCTACCATCTCGTTCAGCAGACGGATCTTCAGCGCATCGGACTTATCCTGATAGCTGCGCAGCACCGACACATTGTTGCAGTGTACAGCACCGTCCAGCAACTCCTCGAACCGCTCCATGTAGCCACTGTGCTTTGCGTCCTTGTAGGGCTTGTCGTTCAGCACCTCCAGCACACGGTTGCGGTCTTCCTTGATGGTTTTTACCACCGGTTCCGACTGCTCTTCCAGAATTTCGTTGTACAGGGTCATGAACTTTTCCCGCAGCTCCGGCAGCTTGGGGATCTCACGGTAGGGTGTTTTCATGCCCACGATGCTGCGCATCTGCCGGACAACATCTTCCAGTGCGGTGTTCACGATATAGGTCTTGCTGTCATCGTAAATGCCCAGCATATCCAGTGCACGGCGGAAGATCTGCTCCTGCTCGCTGTTGGGGCTGAAGAATTTCTGCACCGGCTCAAAGTCCTCGCCAAAATCCAGCAACTCATCCTGCCCGTCGCTGACTTCCTTGAAAAATTCCAACGGAGCATTGATCTGCAGCAGGCTGCTCATCAGCTTTTTGCCCTCGGCAAGGACCTGTCTGCCGGGGTAGGCGTAAAGCTGATACCGGGGCTCCAGACGGTCGATGGAGGTGATGGTGCGCTCGCAGTAGCGCCGGAACTCGCTCATCATGGTGTCCTCGTCCTCTGCCGTGGGCAGCACGTTGAACAGCTCCTTCATAATGGTGCGGACAGCCTTTTTCTGCTTTTCCGGCACCCGGACACGGACTTCCATCAGCAGCTTGTCCACAAACTGCTTTTTGGTGATGTAGCCCACAAGCTCTTCCTCGGTGCGATTATTGGCGTTCACACTTTCGCCGTTCACCGTAAAGGCAAGGTCGCCCCGTTTGAACAGCCGTGCCACCAGCCACTGCACATCGTCCTCCACAAAGCCGTAGGGGGCTTTCATGAACCGATCCTTGATGGTTTTCATGGAGGTCTTCATGTGCATCCGGGAGTTGCCGCCGATAAATTGCAGAACGTCATCCAGCGCATGGACATTTGCCTCAGAGCTGTCCTCCAAGGTGAGGGAGAGCTGGTTGCTGCTGCGGAACAGCTTGCGGATGTCGGTCTCGCCCATGGGGGCGGTAATGTAGGACAGTTTATGGTAGACCGTCTGCACCAGACGACCGATTGCCTCGTTGATGCGGCTGTTCACTTCCTTGCCGGAGGTACGCAGCACATCACCGTTTACATAGATGGTAGCATCCTTCAGTGCCTCGGTCAGGTAGAGCTTGGCGTTGCTGTTGCGTTCCCGCATCTCCACCCGCTTTGCTTCCTTGATGGCCTCGTACTTTGCAAGTTGTACCGAGGTATTCTTACGCAGGAAGCGCTCGATCTTCAGGTAGGCGCGCATTTCGGTCAGGAAGGAGTCATCGTTGGGCAGTGCCACCAGCACTTCCTTGCCCTGCCCGGAGATCATCCGCAGGGTAGAGTCCTCCACGCCGCCCTCATACCACGGGGTCAGCACACGCAGCCCGATATCGTAGCTTTGATTTGCCTTGTAGGGGCGGTCATCCACCGTCTGGTTGAACGGGAAGGTGTACCGTCCGCCGAATGCCGGATACTGGTACTTTTTGCTGGGGAAGATGTCCTCAAAGATCATCTCAGCGATCTTCGTGAGGACTTCCGGCATCTCCACGTTTTCTTTTTCGATTTCGTTATTGATCTCCTGCTCCTCATCGGTCAGGAACACATAGACGCTGCCGTTTTTCTGGATCAGCATCTGGCGCATCAGCACCTTCAGGGCTTCCTCCACCTCTGCTTTCAGGGCAAGGCGGTCATCGTCGATGTTGGAGATCATCAGGCTGGTGATGTTATCCACATTTGCCTCGATCTCCACCACATATTTGATCAGGAAAAGGGTCTTCAGCACGTTGATGACAAAGACGTCCTTTTCCTTCTTTTCCGGGTTGATGTAGCTGTTATCATAGGCACGAATGATCACGCTGCTGTGGCTGTGGTCAAGGAAGTTTTCCAGTGCATCGTAGAATTTATGGAACGGCACGATGGCACCGGTTTCTTCGTTCATCAGCTGCATGGCAGACTCTTTGAACAGTGCCAGCATAGAGCGCTCACCCTCGGACAGATGCTTACCGGATGCACCGTGGGTACGGATGCTGGTCAGCACACTTGCCAGAAGGTTGAACTGATAGGGCACAAAGGGGTACACCTCTGCAAAATCCTCCGCATTGGCATACAGCTTTTTCTCCACACCGTCGTTGAAAACAATGAGGTTCTTGATGATGGTGCCCTTCTGGTCGTAGATCAGCCGCAGGCTCTGGGCTGCGGTGTCGGTCTTTTCCAGAATACGCTTTTTGATAACGGCATCCACGTTTGCAGAGGACAGGGACAGACGGGTATCAAAGCGACCTTGGATCTTAGAGAAATCGTTGCCCTTCACCTTAGTGATGGAGTCGATATCCTGCTGAGAGGTCACAATGACCCACGCCTTGCCCTGACATTCCTTGCCCAGTTCCTCGGTCACAGTCTGGAGGTTCAGCATCAGCTTGGAGTCATCGCCGATATACTGACCGATCTCATCCACCAAAAAGACAACATGATGGTTGCTGCCCTTCTTATCCAGATAAGCCTTCACACGCTTGGCAAAGTCTTCGATGCTGATCTGGTAGGGCTCCGTTGCCTTTTCGCACCAGTTGCGGGCGGCGGGCTCGCTCATAAAGCCCATTTCCACCAGAACCTCCACAACGGTGTCCTGAATAAAATCAAAGTCCTGCCGGGAATCCTCCCACGCATCGCCATAGGCATCCTCAAATTTTTCCTTGAACGTAGCAAGCTGGTCTGCCTCAGCAAGGTGGCGTTCCAAATCCGCAAGGTAGGGCATGGAGCCGCAGAACCCCTGCATTTCGTTGAACACCTTCAGGAACACGTTCACGATGGCATCCTTGTTCTCCTTGCTGTTGGATTCGCTTTTGGAGTCGATATTGAACAGGATCACATCCGTTGGCGTGTCTGCTGCCAACTTCATATCTGCCAGAACCATCTGGTCTGTGATTTTTTTATCGTCGATGAAGAAATCCAGTGCGTGCTTGTTGCCCACCTGCTTGTTTTCCAGCAGATAGGACAGGATCTTCAGAAAGTGAGATTTACCGCTTCCAAAGAAACCGGAGATCCATACGCCCATTTTCGGCGTGGTGCCCAGAATACCTTTTTTATAAGCCGCAAAAAAATCCGCAAAGTGCCGCTGCAGTTCACGGGTTACCACATACTCTTCCAGTTCCTGTGCAACATTGGTCTCTGCGCCCTGACCGACTACGATAACACCCTGAAGTTCACGGTCGATCTCCTTACGGAACATCTCCTTGATCTGCATAGCTACTGTATCCTCCCTTTATTTCACCAGCCGGAATGCCCGGTAATAGTTATCGTCCTTGATCTCGTTGAACAAAATCAGTTCCTGTTCGTTGTAGGTGCCCGGAAAGAACATTACGACCGGGCAGCGGACAAATGCCTGATGCAGGTTGTTCAGAACCTTATGGGACCGCAAAATCGGATAGCACTTTCCGATACCCGTCAAAAACACGATGGCGTTCTCCGGCGTATGTTCCTTGATATACTGCACGATGAGGCTGTTGTTGTCATTGATCTTCATGGCGTTGGTAACCGCTTTGGTGATCCGCTCCATCCCGTTTTTCTTTTCAAAGTCATAACACTTTTCCAAAAAGTGCTTCTTCTCCAGAAAATCAATGATGACATCGTAGAGATCAAATACCACCAGATCAAAGTCATCATCGCCACGGGCATTTTTGCCTTTCATATACTCGATTCGAGCACGAACTTCCAGCTCTTTTTCCGGTGGATAGTCGAAAACCCAGTAGTTCACCTCGTTGGCTCTGCCGGTTCCCTTGCGGAAGGACGTTTTCCGGATTGCCGCTTCCATCTCATCCAGCCGGTCGCTCAGGCATCCATTCACAGTTTCCATCTTATCTTACCCCCGTAAGCGCATTGACCATAATGGCATATCCATTGTCTTGCAGCCAGCGTTCCAGCGCAATGTCCAAAATCGGGCGCAGGATCTTGCGTGAGCTGCCCTTGTTTCCGTCCAGCATTCCTGCCTCGTAGAGCTGCGTTTTGTATGCCGCTCCCAGCCGATGCAGCGTGTAGTCCTGAAAGGCTGCTACTTTCTCGCTTTGCGCCTGCTTGTCCTTGAAGAACACCCGAATGTCCGCATCAGTCAGTTCGTCCACTCCAAGGATCATCTTTTCCCGCACAACTTCGTACACAAAGTCAAAGAAAAGCGTATCGTGTGCAAGTGCTGCTACCAGCGCAAACATCTTCTGCGTTGCAATATCGCTGCTCAGGAAAACCGGGTAAAAGCTGGGGTCTAGCATCTTTATGCGTGCCGTGACGGTAGAGTAGATCATCTGCGCCCGCGCCTTTGTGGATGCACTATAAATGTTTTCCTGCTCGTTCAGGAGCTTAATATCCGAAAAACTCTTGCCCTCTGCCAGCAACTGGACCGTTTTCCGAAATTCAATAAACCAGAATGAAAATTTCACGGCTCCTGCACTATATGGTTTTCTGTTCATCTATATCTTCTCCATTTTCATTCTTCGATTTGATGTATTTTCCGCTCTTGACTCTAGCATCTTTTGGTTTTGAAGCATCTGCCGGAATGATCCATTGATGTCCAACGCGCTGTGCTCCTTTGATACGGCCTTCTGTACATAGGGTTTGCACTCGTCTTGCACAAACGCCCCATTTTTCAGAGATTTGTTTAATTGATACGTATTCCATAGTAACCCTCAACATCGCTCATTCACGGATGTGGCAGTCTATAATAAACCATTTTTATTTTACTCTAACAAACGAACGAAATCAATGCAAAGGTCTTACAAATCTCGGAATGGTTTTTGTATATCAAATACACCTTTCCCACTCGTTCAACAATAAGCGTGGAGTCTCTTTTCAAGGTTCCGCTCCTATTGTTCGAAATATAAATGCTGTTGTTTTCTTCCCGATAACGTTCATGTTTAACTAGAGCTAAAATTGGCTGAATACCGACTGAAAGGATGCATTGTTGTGGCAAACTGCGCAAGGCTGACATCATGCGAGTCGTCACCCTGATCCAAGTGGTAGAGAATCGCAAAGCATATCTCATACCCTCAATCATTGAATATTCTTCTAACGGGCGCTATAATAAAAGAAAACGGTAAGGAAGTACACCTATGCTCTACCCCGGTCTGTACGAACAGGTCATCAATAACGCACTGAACCGCGAGCTTGCAGATATTCCGGAAGCCCGCAAGTCCACTGCGCCCATCGACACGGCGGAGGCTGCCAAAGTGCTGGCGCAGTATTTGACCGATGTGGTACAGAAGGGTCTTGAGAACGTACAGGATAACGGCGGCGGCATCGAGGCGCAGATCCAGCTGGCAAATCAGATCGTGACCACCATCCAGAACACCACACAGGAAGCTGACTTTGCCGCGCTCGGTGTTGACCAGC
>ERZ773264.743-NODE-743-length-45329-cov-6.050139_pt1 | contig 45329 bp, 44 predicted proteins | sample MGYA00511910_ERZ773264 | MGnify/ENA primary metagenome ERZ773264 (study PRJEB29015, sample SAMEA2737739) | human gut metagenome | biome: human gut; feature: human-associated habitat; material: faeces | place: China | collected 2012 ...
TCGCAGCCAGAAAAAATGAGAGATGGAGGCGAGAGTATATGTCATTACAGATGGAAATGAATCTAAAATATAGAGAGGGTCTGAAGGCTGGAGAAGAAAAAGGAAGGGCATTAGGTCAAAGTGAAGGTAAAATTGAAACTCAGAAAAATATTAACAGACTTAATAAAATTTTGCTGTCAGAAAAAAGATACGATGACTTAGAAAAATCAGCCCAGGATATTGAGTACCAGAATAAACTTATGAAAGAATATGACATTATATAATGGATTAGAAAAAAAGAATCATATCCACAAAAATATTATTTAAAGTAGATACCACTCAGTCGAAAGATTAGGTGGTATTTTTTTACCTGTATTTAAAAAATGATTAGTGTATGATAAAAAATATAAGTTGAATTATAGATAATAAAAAGGAATACAATATAATAATAACTTTGGTTGAAAGTATATATGAAAGTTAATAAAAAATTTGTTGGAGCTATATTTGTATTAATAACTTTGATAGGATTATTGATTTATATAAAGGGGACAGGAACAAAACAGGATGATGGCAAAAAATTTAATAAATATATTGTTATAGATGGAAATGGTTATAAAACAAAAATGGATGTGGAACAATTTATTCCCTGTGTCTTATTTGCACAAATGAGTTTGGAAAATAATATAGAAACAATTAAAGCGCAGGCAGTTGTAGACAGAACGTATATAGCTTACATGATGAAAAATAAGAAGGAAATTGAAGCGGATGAATTAGGACTTCCTTATATGTCATATGAAAAAATGATTAAAGTGTGCAAAGATGAAAAAAAATTAAAAGGTAAAAAAAGTGCATTAGATGTAGTGAAAAATATTGTGGGAAGTAGTAATAATGAGCAATTTAAAAGTAAAATGCAGATAATTGATAAAGTAATGAATGAAACAGCACTGATGGTAATGAAAAATAAGGGAGAAATAATTCTTCCGTTATATCATGAAATAAGTGGAGGAATGACAAGAAACGGATTAGAAGTATTAGGAGAAAAATATGGCTATTTGTTAGCAGGTGTATGTCAGGATGACTATAACAATAGTGATTACAAAATGGAACGTTATTTTACAATGGCTGAATTAGCGGATAAAATGGAAAAAGCTAAAATTATAATTTACGATAATGAAAAGAATGAAATCGATTTAAAAAACATAACGGTAAATGAAATGATAGAAAATACGAATATAGCAAAGGATAGTAGTGAATATGCTGTGTCTGTAAAAATATTTGAAACCGGTATATCGGGTGAAGATTTTGCGAATGCTTTAAATGTAGATAGTTCAAATATCACGTTAGAGTATATAGATGACAAAATGAAAATAACTACTAAAGGAAAAGGGCATGGATTTGGATTAAGCATGAATCAGGCTGAAAAATATGGAGAGCAGGGAATGGGATACGAAGAAATATTAAAAAAATTTTATGATGTGACGATAGCTGAATAGAAAATAATATTTTGGTCCATACTTTAACTATAACAAAGTTAAAGAAAGGAGAGCATGGATTATTTTATAAAATATGACATGCGATAGTTTTATGGACAAAAAATTTATGGCCTCATTAGTGGTGTGCTTTGTTGCACTTACCATGGTTGCGGCGGGTACTTATTATATTGGTCAGAAAAAAGACGAAAAGACAATTAATGTAAAAAAAATTGCAAAGGTTGAGACAACAGTAGATTCTGAAAACATTGAAGCTGCTCAGAATGCTTTAGGCAAAGAAGTTACAACAGAAGGTGACAGAATAAGTATGGCAGAGGAAGAAGCTTCAAGTTATGAAGGAGAAACTAAAATTGTAAATGAAGAACCTACAACTGCTAAGGTTGTAGAGGAAAATACAGCATCAAATATGGATGAAAAAGATAATATGTATGGACTTTCTTCAGAGGCAGCAGCAGTTGTAAGCAATTTAAAATTCAATAAAAACAGTAAATTGCTCTGGCCTGTAGAAGGAAATATTTTACTGGAATATAATATGGAAAATACAGTTTACTTTTCAACTCTTGATGAGTACAAATGCAGTCCTGCGATAGCCATCCAAAGTAAAGAAGGTGCCGAAGTAAAAGCAGCGGCAAAGGGTGTGGTAACTGAATTAGGACAAAATGATGAATATGGAGTTTATATGAAAGTTGCTATGGGAAATGACTATTTTGCAACTTATGGACAGATAATAAACCCACAGTATGAGGTTGGACAGACTGTAGAAGCAGGTAGTGTAATAGGCTATGTAAATAAACCAACATCAAGTTATGAAAAAGAAGGAGAAAATTTATATTTCCAGGTAACAAAGAAAAATAAACCAAAAGACCCTCTCAAATATATGGATTATCAGGATTAATTTAATTTGAAGCATCGGGTATGTTGTAATATGTGGGCATGGAAATATTAAGTGTAAAATCAAAAAAATAATTCTTGTTAAATCACAAACAGAAGAGATTTGCATACATTGTAATAAGTGTTAAATGTGTTGGCATTGGTAATCTATTTACAACAAGCAATAAGGCTTTTTTACGACGAGCAATCGTTCAATAACTTTAGCAGCCTGTTGCTTTAAATAGATTAGAACTGTAAGGTTCTTTATTCTAAGCAATATCTATTTAGAAAAAAATCTAAATAGATATTGCTTTTTTATATGCTTAGTGATACACTCTATTTAGATAAAGTTCTAATTAGAATTTTATCTAAATAGAATGAGAAAGGGGCAGAATAAATGGGATTTCATGAAACATTTAAGGCTTTGTCAGACCCGGTTAGAAGAGACATCCTTGTTCTGTTAAGAGATAAAACTATGTCGGCAGGAGAGATAGGAGAATATTTTGATTTGACCGGAGCAACAATGTCTTATCATTTGAATCAGTTGAAAAAAGCGGGATTAGTATTTGAGATGAAAGAAAAGAACTTTGTATATTATCAGCTTAACACTTCAGTTATGGAAGAGATGATATTGTGGCTTTCACAATTTGGAGGAGCGGAATCTAAAAGTGAGGAAGCTAAAAAGGATAAAAAACAAAAAGAATAAAGTTTATTTTATATAAATGTTTCCGTTAATTAGCTACCGACTAAAGGGCGGGCAATATATATTATTCAGGAGGAAACAAAATGAACGAAGTTCATTTTTTTTAAATGTTTCCGTCAATTAGCTACCGACTAAAGGGCGGGCAATATATATTATTCAGGAGGAAATTAAAGATGACAAAGAACAAAAAACAATTAATAATTACATCTATAGTATGTGTTTTACCAATGATTGTTGGAGCAATTTTATATAGTAGATTACCGGAGCAGCTTCCAACACATTTTGATATGAAAGGAAATGTAGATGATTATAGTTCTAAAGCTTTTGTTTGTTTTGGATTACCTATAATTATGCTGCTAATTAATTTATTTGTACATATAGGAATAAATAATGACCCCAAAAGTGAAGGAACAAATAAAATTGCTGTAGGTATTGGAAAATGGACAGCACCTGTTACATCTATTATTATATCAATAGTAAGTTTTGCTCCATCATTAGGGGTAGTACCTCCAGAGACAAAAACCTGGATATTTTTAGTAGGAATTTTAATTATAGTATTAGGAAATTATCTTCCTAAATGCAGACAGAATTATACTGTTGGAATAAAATTGCCATGGACTTTGAATGATGTAGATAACTGGAATAAAACTCATAGAATGGCAGGTGTGTTGTGGATAATATGTGGAATACTTTTTTCAGTAAGCGCTTTTTTAGGAAAAGTTGGAGAAGGGTTAATGATTGCACTTATAATCATAATGGTATGTGTACCGACAGCGTATTCATATGCTTTGTATAAAAAGAAAAATGCTTAGTGCTATGATATTACATATCGTTAAATTAATACAATGATTTATTTTATATTATGGCGGGAATGGAATTATACATCGAAAAACGCTTCTGTGCGAGTAAATTGTGATTTTAGCTATTTGAATATAACATAATAAAAAGTGTGTAGGTTTTAAGTTCAAATCTTAAATTTAGATTAATAAATCTAATGATTAAAATTGGTAAATTATAATCTACACACTTTTTTATTTGCCACTATAAGATGTGGTATTACATACATAAAATATTTATATATTAATTATTTGCTGATAGTGTTATTCCATTTATAAGGAATTTCTTTATAATCAGGGTCTACAACAGTCAATATATTGTAGAATAAATATTGATGTCCGTCATAAGTAGGCATTAAGTTATTCTGGTATAATGTATCAGCAATGCTATATAATGAGAAGTCATACACTTCGCTGTAAGCAATAGCTCCGTTTTCAAGAACTGAGTATGCACGTACATAATATTTTGCATTATATCTTGCAGCACCATAGCCGTTATGTGTCATTGTGCGGGCATAGTAAATTGCAGTTGCTGAATCGCCATTATAATTAGCGATGATACCCTTTGATGTAGCTTCATATGAAGCTATGTATTTGTTGCTTGAATTAAGAACAACAACATCTTTAGTTATTGGTCCATTAGCAAATCCATAAATTAAACCGGATGAAACAACTTTTTGCCCTTTTATAGTAGATTCAGATGAATAAAGTACTCTTGAACCTCTAAGTACAGCACTAATCTGATAGCCTATAACTTTTACATCGCTACTAATGAATTCGCCTTTTAGTTCTACGGTAGTAGTTTCCTCAGGCTTAGTAGTTGGTTCTACAGTAGTAGTTTCCTGAGGTTTAGTAGTCTCTTCTGTAGTAGTTTCTTCTGGTGTTTTACTCTCATCTTCATCTGAAATAAGGTCATTATTTGCGGCAGCATTTAATACATAAAATTCATGAATTGACCAGTAGTTAGATTTTGAACCGGTCTGAACAACTCTGACATATCTTGAATTTTGAACATTTACTTTAATAATTCCGTTAGTAGTTGTACCACTTGCGATTGCATTTCCCCAATTTGTACCATTAGAAGATACATAGATTTCATAAGCAGCAGGAGCATCGCTTGAAGTACTTAAGCCAACATCACAAATAATGGTGTTGTATGTTAATGTTTTTCCAAAGTCAACCATAAACCATTGACCGGGGGTCTGGGAACCATTTGTATCCCATCTTGTTGATGCATTTCCATCTAAAGCATTCTTAGCATTATTGTTATTGTTAGAAGCAGTAGCTTTCCATGAATCACGTCCTGAAACCTGAGCAAGAGCACCGGATGAAGATACTGTTGAACCAAGTCCCATATTGTTGTCAAATGATTTAAATGAGTCGGCATTATTATTTCTATTATTAAGAATAGAACCTGATATTGAAATATTTTTTTCACTTCCCGAATCAACAAATGCGGTACCGTTCTGGTTAGAAGCACTTGCAAGAATATTTAAAGATGCATTTGATACACTTGCTAATGTCTGTTGTCCCGGATTATTAAAATGAGCGCCGTATAATGTCAAATTACCTGAATTTAAAATTATTCCGCGTTGTGGTTGTCCCCAGAAATCGCAGTTATTAAATGTCGATTTAAAATTGCTGTTTTCTTCTGAATAGAAATAAGCAGTTTTTGGATTGTTGTCTCCAATAGAAACAATCTGGGAATTGTCAAAGTCAAAACTCTTAGTTAAACCTGAAGTCCAATAGACAGCTCTTGTAGAACCGTCTACACCTAATCCCATACTACGACCGGAAGGACCGCCATTACCATCATTTTGTAATAAAGTTCCACGGTATGAACCATAATGGAAATCATTGTATAATGTTTCGTTATCACAGTCACCTAAAATAAGGAAATCCAAATGCTCAAGCCCATATGAATACAAAGGTGCGTTAGAAACGCCATTTGGCATATTGCTAAAGTTTCCAAATTTACTTTCATTTCCGCAGGCATAAACAATTACGTTAAACATAAGGTTATAAAGTTTTCCGTCAACTGAATTTCCACCTACTCTCACACCTGTATCAAAGGCGTGACCACCTAAAAAATCAACATAGTGGTTGTCGCATTTATATGTAAATAAGTCTAATGCTTTATAAGCAGCTCGAACGCCTGAATCAATTACATAAACATTAGCTCCCTGTCCCTGAATTGTGTAAGGGTACTTTGCCGGAAGCCAGTCTGCGCTTCCTGAAAATACCTGTTCAGGATAGTCGACTACAATGCCACGGATACCACTGTCAGCCTTTAGCTGAATAAAAGAATCACCATCCGGATTGTTTCTATTTTCATAAGCTTCAAGTATAGTACCTGAGCCATGAGGAACGCTCCATAAATCAACGGCACCGCGAAGCTCAACATTTGATGGAATTGTCAAATGTCCACGAACTTTGTATTTGCCACTAGGTAAAAATACGATTCCACCACCATCATTAGAAGCCTGATTTAATGCTTTCTGAATAGCAGAAGTATTATCATTTGAATCTGTAGTGGCATTATATGGCGAAACAGTGGCGTTATATAAAACTGTTCTTGCAGGTGTATGTGGGTCATATTCTACTTTAGTGAAATCTGAAACTTCACCGGTTACTGCCGTACTATCGCTTAAAGTAGATTCATAAACAGATTTATTTGTGATTTTTTGACCTTTAGTAAATGCACATTCTGTTATGTTACCACGACCTGAAGTACCATAATAAATCTGCGGAGTACTGTTGCTAAATGTTGTATTATTTGCAACAAATGTTCCACTGTTAATTGCAACACGACCTCTTGATACTTTTGATGAATTAAATGTAAGTTTTGTACTTGAAGTATCAGGGATTTGTATAGCATATTTAGATACGTCTACTGTTGTTTTTGTAAATTGTGCTGCATCTGATGTGTTTTCGCCAAGCACGATTCCGTTTTCACAATTATAAATATTTATCTCGTCAAATAAAATACCTACAGAGTTAGTTGCATTAATCTGAATACCTGTTTTACATTCGGATAAATCAAAGTTATAGTGATGGCCGTTTGGTGTAGCATTGTCATCAGTTGATAAAGTTTTTTCTGTATCGTATCCGATATTATAACCATTAATATTAATGTTACATGTGTATGACCAATCGTTACGTCTCATTACGATACCGATTGAATTGTTGTACATGTAATCGTTGAAAGAAGTTGTAGTTGGGGCATTTGCAACACCTGAATTCTTCCAGTAGTCAGGCGATAAGTTTACATTTTCAATTCTTCCAACATCGGCTATTTTATCAATTTCTATAGCTTTACATAATGTAGTTCCATAAAGTCCGTTAACTACCGGTGAAGCACCACCGTTATCATAGTTAAATAAAACGCCAATATATGAGTTTAATAAAGTGACATTTTTTGTATTACAATATTCATTTCCAAAATAATTGTTGAATCCATAACGAATAGTTGGTGAATATGGAGTAATGTTATTCGGGTCCTGTTCAGGATACCATATTGTTAAATCCATAATTCCTGTTTCAGGAGCCATTTCAACAAATGGTGTTGTGCGTTCATTTCCATTTCGTCCTGTATAGGCCATAAGTAATGTCCCAATTGGAGCACTGTTATTTCGACTAGGCTTTTGCCAGTCACCACGAAGTGTAACTCCTTTAGGAATGGAAAGAGCGCCTTTTATTGCATAACGCCCGCTTGGAACATATACAATACCGCCTCCTAAATCTCCAACTTTGTTTAGAAGTTCTTGAAAAACATTTGTGTTGTCTGTCTGTCCGTCGGCAACGGCACCGTAATCGGTTACATCATATGTTGCCACGAATACCTCTGACGAATCTAGAGTGTGAACAAGTTTATAAGATGGTTCACCTACATTGCCAAAGTCTGTAGTGGCACAGAAAGCCACTGTAGAGCCAAACAACATTAAGACAACAGTCCATAATGTTGCACGCAAAAATTTGTACATATGTACTACCTCCAATACTTTTATTATGGTTCTATTGAACCTATTTCTTACCCCAATAAAATTATAAATGCTTTTAGATAATGATACAAGAAAAATAAATTAAATTTAGTCAAGTTATCAGGAAAAATAAGTAAAATAAAAGTTGCAATATAAATAAGAAATGTCACATAAACTAAATGTTGCAAAGACAATATTGTTATGTTAAAATTAATCGGAACTAAAAATGTATTAAGTAATGGAGGGTATATGAACAAGAAAAAAATTTTAGTTGTTTTAACTGCAATGATTATTAGCTTATGTGCAGTATTTGTAACTGTTGACGCAGCCACTAAGGTAAAGCTTACTAAGAAAAGTGTAGCTATGTATGAAGGTGACAGCATATTTTTAAAAGTTAAGGGAACAAAGTCTAAGATTAAGTGGAGCAGTAAGAATAAAAAGGTAGCCGTAGTTACTAAAAAAGGAAAGGTTAAGGCAGTAAAGAAAGGTAGAACTGTAATTTATGCTAAATTTGGGAAGAAAGTATTAAAATGCAAGATTATAGTTAATGAAAAGGTGACAAATAAAGATGTTATTAAGAATGATAATAATGATACAGTTGTAAATGAGACTACTACTAAAGAATCTATTATTAAAGAAGCGGTAAAAGAAGAAGTAACAACGAAAAAGCCATCTGATAACGGGACAGATAATGAAGAAGAAACGAACAATAATATTACTATAGGGAAATGGATAGTGATGGATTTAGATGGAAAATATGCAATAGAAGGTTATCATGGAAGTGATAAAGAAATAACTGTTCCTAATGAACTTAATGGCGTGAAAGTATGGTTGATTGATTCTGACGCATTTATGGACAATATGGATGTAGAGAAAGTCGTAGTTTCATATGGAATTCAGATTGTCAGAAGTTCAGCTTTTGAAGGATGTGATTATTTAAAGACAGTTGTTTTACCGGAAAGTGTTACAGGAATAGGTGATAGAGCATTTAAAAATTGTTATGAGTTAGAGAGTGTTAATGTGCCATCAGGTGTAGAAACTATAGGTGAAGAGACATTTATGGGTTGCAGCTCTTTAACTAGTATACAGTTACCTGATGATTTAGAAGAAATTGATAGTAGTGCATTTAATGGAAGTGGAATTACAAATATTGTTATTCCTGATAAAGTTACAGCTATTCTTTCTAAAACGTTTATGAATTGTAAAAATTTAGAAAGCGTTACTTTAGGAAAGAAAACAAGAGCAATTGGATTTCTTTCATTTGAAAATTGCTCAAGTTTGAAAAATATTGTTTTACCGGAAACTTTAGAAAAAATAGGAATGAGAGCTTTTGCCGGATGTACTTTCTTAGAAAGTGTAACTGTTTATGCGGGAGAAGTAGATATACTGAAAGATGCATGGATTAAAAATCCTAATTATTCTAGGGATGAAGAGCCAATACCTCTTGAATGTACAATTATTGGAGTTAAAGGTTCTCTTGTAGAGGCCTATGCCATAGAATATGGATTAAAGTTCGAGGAGATAGAGGAGTAGGAGTTTTTATTAAGTTGAAGTAATAGATACATCATTATTTATGCACATTTTATTCTAAATAAAATTATTGAGGGCGAAATATCTATCGGTAGTAATTTTTCATATTTTTATATTAATGAATTTTGTAAATAAATAATGAAATTAAGCTGATGCACAAACAATTTGTTGCAACAATTTAGCGGATTTGATATAATATCTTTGGGTACTACCTAGAAACGGTAGGCGGTTAGTCCTTCAGAAGAGGGACTAAATCCTCTGATTACATGGAAATCTTCATAGGAAGAAATCTGGATTTACTTAATGAGTGATTTTGAGATTTTATACATAGTGTTGATGATTATTTCGATTATAGTTACCATACTTATAGAATATATAAATAACTTAAAAAAGTAACCGCCGTCTGCAAATGGTTTGGTTACTTTTTTAACTAAAATATTTGTGACTAACCGTCTATCGGTAGTACCTTTTTCTATATCTATAGTATCAAATTTATATAAATAATTCAATGGTAAATTACGAGCAGTTTATGTCGCAATATTAAAAAAAGCCGAGCACCATTCATAGCCCTGCGGGCTATTTCATGGACGGCTGTCGTATAAATTACGAGCAACCTCCAGCTCGAATCCGCTTCACTACTTCTCGCTGGAGATTGTCACAACATTAAAATAAAATAGCTTACACCTTTGTGAGTAAACTCCCAGGTGTAAGCTATTTATTTTAACGTTGCTCGTAATTAGCCAAAGTATCTCTTTAATAAGCCTTCGAATGCTTTGCCGTGTCTTGCCTCGTCTCTTGCCATTTCATGTACTGTGTCATGGATTGCATCGAGGTTTGCAGCTTTTGCTCTCTTTGCGAGGTCAAATTTTCCAGCTGTTGCACCGTGTTCAGCTTCAACTCTCATTTCAAGGTTTTTCTTTGTGCTGTCTGTTACAACTTCACCGAGTAATTCTGCGAATTTAGCAGCGTGTTCAGCTTCTTCATAAGCAGCTTTTTCCCAGTATAAACCGATTTCAGGATATCCTTCTCTATGAGCAACTCTTGCCATTGCAAGGTACATTCCAACTTCTGAGCATTCACCTTCAAAGTTTGCTCTTAAGTCAGCAAGAATATCTTCGCTTACTCCCTGAGCTACGCCTACAACGTGTTCTGCAGCCCATTCTTTTTCGCCTTCTTCAATTTTGTTAAACTTATCTGCACCTACTCCACATACTGGACACTTTTCAGGTGCTGAATCTCCTTCGTGTACATAACCACATACTGAACATACAAATTTTGCCATTTTTAATTCCTCCATTATATATAATTATTTTTTAGTGACTTACTAATCTTTCTTATTGCACTTAGGACAAATGCCGTAGTAGTAAGTTTGGTGACCTTTTATTATTCCGTCAAAATGATCTTGAGCTATCTTATTTATCTGTAACTCTTCCATAAATATATCTTCAACCTTACCGCATTCTGTGCAGATGAAGTGGTAGTGAGGGTCTGTGTGACCGTCAAAATGTTCCTTGCCATCGCCTAATTTTAATGAAAGGACTTCACCCTGTTCAACCAGAAATGAAAGATTGCGATATACAGTTCCAAGACTAATGTTAGGAAGTATTAGTTTAACACTTGCATACACATCGTCTGCTGTAGGATGATCATATCGGCTTAATAAGTTTTCTCTAATCAACTCACGTTGCTTGCTATACTTGATCATTTGCTATCCTCCATAACAATAATAGTAATGATTACTGATATTATAATACCTAATGAATCCTAATTTGTCAACACTTATTTTAAAAATTATGATAAAATATTTAACAATTGCATTAGTTAAATAAATATTAAATTAATTTAACAATTGTCAATTGAAAAAAAGGGAGGAAAGTAGTAAATGAAAGAAAAATCATTTGCAATGCAGGCTGGAATTCTTGCATCTGCGGGATTAATTACAAAAGTAATAGGATTTGTATATAGAATTCCAATGGCAAATATATTGGGGAATACAGGAAATGGTATCTATTCGGTTGCATTTTCAATTTATAGTATAGTTCTTACTTTATCTTCTTATAGCATGCCTATTTCAGTTTCAAAATTAATTTCAGAAAAAAGAGCAGTAGGAGAAAAAGAGGCCGCTAAAATATTTAAGGTGTCAGTAATTATTTCTGTTTTATTTGGAATGATTGCTTCGTTAGGATTGTTTTTAGGGGCAAATGGACTTGCGTGTATGTATGGTAAGTCAGGATTAGAGATGCCGCTTAGAGTTCTTGCACTTACAACATTTATAGTTGCGATATTAGGGTGCATAAGAGGATATTTTCAGGGCTATGGAAATATGATACCTACGGCAGTGTCTCAAATTGTAGAGCAAATAGTTAATGCAGTTGTGAGTGTAGTTGCAGCAAGTCAGATATGTTATGTTTTTTCAAATGTAGAAAATAAACCTGCGTTATTAGCTACAGGTGGAACAATAGGAACATTTGCAGGAGCGGCAGCGGCGCTTATTTGCGTTTTATTATTTTGGATAAAAATAAAAAAGAAGTTTAGCTTGACTATATCGTTAAAAGAATTTAAGAATATATTCCTGGTATTAATTTCTGTAATGATTCCTATTGTATTGAGTCAGACAATTTATCAAATCGGGTACACAATAGATGATTATATGTTTGCAAACATTTTAGGAAAAAAAGGATTAGCAGAAATAGTTGTGACAAACCTTCAGGGTGTGTTTAATACTCAATATACACAGCTTATTAATTTGCCTGTAGGAATGGCAACAGCTTTTGGAATGTCAGTAATTCCAAGAATAACAACTTCTTATACTAGAGGTGAAAAAAATAATGTGGATGATAATATAGGTCAAATAATAAAAATGACATCTATGGTTGTATTTCCGACAGTAATAGGAATGACAATATGTTCAGAAGAAATAATGACAGTATTGTTTCCGGGCCTTGGAGAATTAAGAGGATTAGCAATTAATTTGCTTAAATGGGGAAGTATGGCGGCAGCTTTCTATTCATTTTCAACAGTTTCAACGGCAATACTTCAAGGATGCAATAGATTTAAAACTCCTGTTATAAATAGTGGTATAGCTTTAGTAACACATATAGTAATTGTCTATTTGCTGCTTAAGTTTACGGATATGAATGCCTATGCGTTATTGATAGGTGACATAATATTTCCGATGACAATATTGATTTTAAATATGGGGATCATAATTAAAAAAATCAGACCACACGTTAAAGCAAATAATATAGTTAAACCTTTAGTCGGAGCAATTGAGATGGGGATAATAGTCTTTTGCGTAAAAGATATTATGACATTATATAGTATGAATTTAAAATTACGATTTGTTATAGAGGTCGGTGTAGGTGTGATAACATATGGAATATGCAATAGAAAATTTATTCTGGATTTTTTTGCAAATAGCTCTATAGGTAAGAATAAATCATAATAAACTTAATGATGTTTTTCACAAAATTTATGTGGGAAGTGATGTAAGAATATTATTATATAAGTTTAAAAATAAGCATTTATAAATAACAAATTTACAATATAAAAAGAAAATATTAATATTTCATCTTAATAAAATATGGTACAATTATATATAAGTTTTAGAACGTGATAAATAATGAAGGAGGAGCGTAATTCAGATATTTCTGTGCGATGAGTATTTGTGGTTACGCGAAGTTACATATGGAAAAATACATTATGGCACTTGATCAGGGAACTACAAGTTCAAGATGCATTTTGTTTAATAAAAAAGGTGAAATAATAGCTCAGGCAAATCAGGAATTTACACAAATATTCCCAAAACCCGGCTGGGTTGAACATGATCCGGAAGAAATTTGGCTGACACAGTTACTTTCAATAAGAAAAGTAATGAATATGGCTGGAGTTAGTGGCAATAATATAGAAGCAATAGGAATCACTAATCAGCGAGAAACTACAATTGTGTGGGACAGGAATACAGGAAAACCGGTGTATAATGCGATTGTATGGCAGTGTAGAAGAACTGCTGATATTATTGATGATTTGGAAAAACAGGGAAAGAGTGATTTGATAAAGAAAAAGACAGGATTGATTCCCGATGCTTATTTCTCAGGGACAAAGATTAAATGGATTTTAGACAATGTTCCAGGAGTGAGAAAGAGAGCGGAAGCGGGAGAACTTGTATTTGGAACTGTTGATACATGGCTTATATGGAAATTAAGTGGTGGAAGTGTTCATGTAACAGATTATACAAATGCTTCAAGAACAATGTTATTTAACATTAAGGAATTGAAATGGGATAATGAATTGCTTGAATTGTTAAATATACCAAAGCAAATGCTTCCAGAGGTTAAACCTTCAAGCGGAATATTTGGTTATGCAAGTAAGGAGATACTTGGAAATAATATTCCGATTACAGGAGTGGCAGGAGACCAGCAGGCAGCATTGTTTGGACAGGGATGTTTTGAAAAAGGCGATGTTAAAAATACATATGGAACAGGATGCTTTTTATTGATGAATACAGGAAACACACCTGTTGAATCGCAAAATGGGCTTATTACAACAATAGCAGCATCAACCGATGCAAAAGTTGAGTATGCACTTGAAGGTAGTGTTTTTGTAGCGGGAGCAGCGATTCAGTGGCTTCGTGATGAAATGAAACTTGTGGAAAGTGCACCGGAGAGTGAGGATATGGCTTCTAAAGTTGAAGATACAAATGGAGTTTATGTTGTACCTGCTTTTACAGGTTTGGGCGCTCCATATTGGAAGCAGAATGCCCGTGGAATGGTTGTAGGACTTACAAGAGGAACAAGCAGAGAACATTTTGTAAGGGCAACACTTGAGTCATTGGCATATCAGACATATGATTTGGTAAAGGCAATGGAAAGTGATTCAGATACTTCAATTAATTCGTTAAAAGTAGACGGAGGAGCTTGCGCAAATAACCTTCTTATGCAATTCCAGTCAAATATATTGCAGACAAATGTAGCACGCCCAAATGTAATTGAAACTACAGGTTTAGGTGCAGCATATCTTGCAGGACTTGCAACAGGGTATTGGGCAAGCAAGGAAGAAATAAAAGCCAATATGGGAATTGAAAAAACATTTGAGCCTGATATGGATAAAAAAAAGGTAGAAAGAATGGTAAAAGGGTGGCATAAAGCTGTCAAATGTGCCATTTTCTATAGTGAAGAATAAGTTAAAAACGAAAGTTTTCTGACTATATGAAGATTTAAAATAAATAATAAAGCAATTAAGATGATAAGTATTTACTAATGCAGTATTAAAAATAATTGGACTACAAGGAGAAACTAAAAAAATGAGTATTTTATCGGTGGTAATTCCGGCATACAATGAGGGAGCGATGCTTCATAAAACAGCAAATGTTGTATCAACTATTTTAGAGGAAAATAATATAGATTATGAAATAGTATTTGTAAATGATGGCTCAAAAGATAATACATGGGAAGAAATTGAAATAGCAAGTAAGGCTAATCCAAAAGTTAAAGGAATTTGCTTCTCAAGAAATTTTGGAAAAGAAGGAGCAGTATTTGCGGGGCTTGAATTTGCTCATGGTGATTGTTGCGCAGTTATGGATTGCGATTTGCAGCATCCACCTGAAACTTTAGTGGAAATGTATAAACTTTGGAAACAGGGATTTCAGGTTGTTGAAGGAGTAAAGGCGACAAGAGGAAAAGAAAGTGCAATTCATAAATTATTTGCAAAGACATTTTATAAAATTATAAGTGATGCAACAAAGATTGATATGTCAAGGGCATCAGATTTTAAACTGTTAGATAGACAGGTTGTAGATGCGTTTATTGCTTTACCTGAAAGACAGGTATTTTTCAGAGCATTGTCATCATGGGTTGGATTTAAAACTACATATGTGGAATTCGATGTCCAGGAAAGAGAAGCCGGAGTATCAAAATGGTCATTTAAATCTCTTTTTAAATATGCAATTAACAATATTACGTCATTTACAGTTGCACCTATGCAGATAGTTACCGGTTGTGGGATGTTTTTATTTGTGTTCTCTATTATTTTCGGAATTTTTTCATTAGTGAAATATTTTAGTGGAAAATCATTAGAAGGATTTACAACAGTTATTTTACTTTTACTTATTATAGGTAGTATTTTGATGATGAGTTTAGGTGTAATTGGTTTCTATATTTCAAAGATTTATGAGGAAGTAAAAATGAGACCACGATACATTGTGGCAAAAACAACAGATGATAATAATGAAAAATAACTGATGGCATAAGTTATAAAAAGACCTGTTCAATTTAATATACATTTAAGATTATAAATGTATATTAAATTGAGCAGGTCTTTTTTATATAGTCGGGGTCAAAAATCCTTGACTTTGATGCCTACGGATTGTCATACGCTACGCATTTAAACACACCCTGGCATTTTATTATATATTAATTAATTATTTATTCTGTAAGTAAGCATCAATGCTTTCAGCAGCCTGTTTTCCTGCACCCATAGCAAGGATAACAGTAGCAGCACCTGTAACAGCATCTCCACCTGCGTAGATTCCTTCACGTGTTGTCTGAAGAGTTTCTTCGTTTACAACTAAACATCCACGCTTATTTGCTTCCAAACCTTCAGTAGTTGTTCTGATTAATGGGTTTGGTGAAGTACCGATTGACATGATAACTGTATCAACATCAAGTTCAAAATTACTTCCTTCAACTTCGATAGGACGTCTTCTTCCTGAAGCATCAGGCTCACCAAGTTCCATTTTAACGCATTCCATTTTAGAAACACGACCATTTTCGTCGCCGATAAGTTTTACAGGATTATTTAAGTTCTTGAAGATGATTCCTTCTTCAATTGCATGATGAACTTCTTCCTTACGTGCAGGCATTTCTTCCATACCACGACGGTAAACTACGTATACATTTTCAGCACCAAGACGCTTTGCAGTTCTTGCAGCATCCATAGCAACATTACCACCACCTACAACAGCAACATTTTTGCTCTTAATAATAGGTGTATCATATTCAGGTAAGTAAGCTTTCATAAGGTTAGCACGTGTTAAGTATTCATTTGCTGAATAAACACCGATTAAAGCTTCGCCTTCGATTCCCATAAATGATGGAAGTCCGGCACCTGAACCTACGAAACATGCTTCATAGCCCATATCAAAAATTTCATCGATTGAAAGAACCTTACCTACAACCATATTTGTCTCAATGTCAACACCAAGAGCAGCAAGGTTATCAACTTCCTTCTGAACGATAGCCTTTGGAAGTCTGAATTCAGGGATACCGTAAACTAAAACACCACCGGCTTTGTGGAATGCTTCAAATATAGTAACCTGGTAACCTTTCTTAGCTAAATCTCCGGCACATGTAAGTCCTGAAGGACCGGCACCGATAACAGCAACTTTTCTTCCGTTGCTAACAGGTTTTTCCGGTGCAGCAAGGCTGTTTGCCATATGGTAATCAGCACAGAATCTTTCCAAACGTCCGATTGCTACAGGTTCACCCTTTATACCACGAACACAATTTCCTTCGCACTGTGATTCCTGTGGACATACACGACCACATACAGCAGGAAGCCCGTTTGTGCTTGTAATGATTTCATAAGCTTTTTCAAATTCTCCGGCAGCTACCTGTTCAACGAATTCAGGAATTCTAACATTTACAGGACAACCGTTTACACATGGTTTGTGCTTACAATTTAAACATCTTGTTGCTTCTTCAATAGCCATTTCAGGAGTGTATCCCATGGCAACTTCTTCAAAATTCTTATTTCTTACATTTGGTTCCTGCTCAGGCATAGGAACTTTTGTTAAAGACATATTTGCCATTATTTGTCACCTCCAGCCATTTTATACATACGACAATGTTCTTTGTCGTGAGCTTCTTTTTCTTTATATGTAGAATTACGTTTCATTAATTCATCAAAATCAACTTTATGTCCGTCAAAGTCAGGACCGTCTACACATGCAAATTTAATTTTTCCATCTACAGTAACACGACATCCACCACACATACCTGTTCCATCAATCATAATAGGGTTTAATGAAACTAAAGTTTTAATATTGTATGGTTCTGTTACTTTTGCAACGAATTTCATCATAGGAACAGGTCCGATGGCGATAACTAAATCATAGTCATTTCCGGCATCGATAAGGCTTTGTAATTTGTTTGTTACAAATCCCTGTTCGCCATAAGAACCATCATCAGTTGTTATATATAAATTGTCGCAAACATCCTTGAATTCATCTTCAAGAATAACGATATCTTTATTTCTAAATCCGGCGATAACATCAACCTTAGCACCATTATTAAATAAAGCTTTAGCTGATGGGTAAGCGATGGCACATCCAACACCACCACCGATAACGCAGGCTTTCTTTACTCCGTCTAATTCTGTTGCTGCACCTAATGGCCCAACAAAATCTAATAAAGCGTCTCCTTCATTTAACTTAGAAAGAATCATTGTTGTCTGACCTACAATCTGGAAAATGATTGTTACAGAACCCTTTTTGGGATCTGTATCTGCGATTGTAAGAGGCATTCTTTCACCATATTCATCAATACGAAGAATAATAAACTGTCCAGCTTTTGCTTTTTTTGCGATAAAAGGTGCTTCTATTTCTAAAAGTACAACTGTATCGTTAAGCTGTTTTCTTCTTAAAATTTTGTACATAGTAAACTCCTTAACATAATAAATATTTATATTCTACTTAAAATCTTCACTAGTATACCATAGTAGGAAAAAGTACGCAATTCCAAAAACTGCATAAATATAGAAAGAATTGTATAAAAATCCTGTTATTGAGCAAAAATAGAAAGTTAAAATTATATCAATTATGTAATTTGTCAAAAAAATTGCTTTTGAAAAAATAGATTTAGTATAAGCAACAATTTTAAGCCAATAAAGCATGTTGACAATTAAATTTATGTATTTTATACTTTAAGACGAGTCTAAAATAGATTAAATAAAGTCAAGACTTAAGAACAGTAAATGATGTTAGAAAAAAGTGTGGCTTGTAGGAGATAATATACAAAGCATTCATACAATTTTGACATCATTAAATTAAAATAATTTAAATTTAAATATTGTACAGTTGAGATTGAACAGGAGTTCATGAAGGGGTACACCACCACGGGTGTAGTTTCTTTGTGGACTCCTTTTTTATTTGGCTAGTGATATGGAAGGAGGAAAATAATGAAGATAAATGGAAAAGATTTTGTTTTGAATAAATCAACTACAGTAAGCGAGTATTTAGAAAAAAACGGATATGTTCAGACGCATATAGTTGTTGAATTAAATGAAAAAATTTTGCCAAAAGATATGTATGAAAGAACATATTTAAAAGACGAAGACTGCCTTGAAATTCTAACTTTTATGGGTGGAGGCTGATTTGAAAATATAATATGTCAGGCTAATCTGCTTAATTAAGCAGGAAAAATTATAGCGATAGGAAACTGTGACATTTAAGCAGAAAAAATTATAGCGATAGGTAATTGCAACATTTATTTTAAGAATATTGTAGAGTTAAGATTTTGATTTAGAAGCAGTGTTAAAGGAGGAACATTATGAATAAGGATACATATTCAATTGGAGGACATGAGTTTGAATCTCGTTTTATTTTAGGATCAGGAAAATTTTCTCTTGATTTAGTTAAAGCATGTATTGAAAAAGCACAGACACAGATTGTTACATTAGCACTTCGCCGTGCAAATGAAGGTGGAATGGCAAATATACTGGATTACATTCCGGACAATGTTACTTTATTACCTAACACATCAGGAGCAAGGAATGCAAATGAAGCAGTAAGAATTGCACGTCTGGCAAGAGAAATGGGATGTGGCAATTTTGTTAAATTAGAAGTAGTTCATGATTCTAAATACTTGCTTCCGGATAACTATGAGACAATTAAGGCAACAGAAATTTTAGCAAAAGAAGGATTTGTGGTTATGCCATATATGTATCCTGATTTGAATGCAGCAAGGGCATTAAAGGATGCAGGGGCAGCCTGCATAATGCCGTTAGGAGCTCCAATTGGTTCAAATAAAGGACTTGCAACAAAAGATTTTATCCAGATTATTATAGATGAAATTGATTTACCAATTATTGTAGATGCAGGAATTGGACGACCTTCACAGGCGTGTGAGGCAATGGAAATGGGAGCTACTGCTGTAATGGCAAATACGGCAATTGCTACTTCAGGAGACGTGGAAGTTATGGCTGAAGCATTTAAGAAAGCAATTGAGGCCGGAAGAAGTGCATATTTAGCCGGACTTGGACAAACTATAGAAAAAGGTGCAAGTGCATCATCACCATTAACAGGATTTTTGCATGATTAACAGGAGGCTTTAAAAAATGAAAAATGAACAGAATAACAATCATGTAAATGAGAGTATTTTAAGCGAACAGATTTTAGAAGACCAGAAGAAAAATAGAATTAACCATATGGAATATTTGCCGGGAATGGAAAACATAGGTTCAGAGATAATGAATGAAGTAGTTAGTGAAATGAACAATTATGACTATGACAAATATACAGAATATGATGTAAAGAGAGCACTTAACAATACAGAAAGAAGTGTTGAGGATTTTAAGGCGTTACTATCACCGGCAGCACTTCCATTTATTGAAGAGATAGCAAAGGCAGCACAGATAGAAACAAGAAAACATTTTGGAAACAGTACATACATGTTTACACCGATTTATATTGCAAATTATTGTGAAAATTATTGTATTTACTGTGGATTTAACTGTCACAACAAAATAAAACGAGCTTGCCTTAACGATGAAGAAATTGATAAGGAAATGAAGGCAATTGCAGATACAGGGCTTCAGGAAATTTTAATTTTAACAGGAGAGAGCCGTGCAAAATCAACAGTTGAATATATTGGAAATGCCTGCAAAATTGCAAGAAAATATTTTAAGGTAATTGGCCTTGAAATTTATCCTGTAAACTCAGACGAGTATGCATATTTACATGAATGCGGTGCAGATTATGTTACGGTATTTCAGGAAACTTATAATTCAGACAAATATGAAACTTTGCATTTAGCAGGACACAAGAGAATTTTTCCATATAGAGTAAATGCGCAGGAAAGAGCATTGAAAGGTGGCATGAGAGGTGTTGGATTTGGAGCATTGCTTGGTCTTGATGATTTTAGAAAGGATGCATTTGCTACAGGTTATCATGCATATCTTTTACAGAGAAAATATCCGCATGCAGAAATTGCATTTTCATGTCCGAGACTGCGCCCGATTATAAATAATGATAGGATTAATCCAATGGATGTTCATGAAACACAGCTTTTACAGGTTGTATGCGCATACAGATTATTTATGCCATTTGCAAGTATAACAGTATCAACAAGAGAATGTGCAAGAGTCAGAGATAATCTTGTTCAGATAGCCGCTACTAAGATTTCAGCCGGCGTTAGTACAGGAATTGGAAGTCATGCAAAGGATATTGAAGATAAAGGCGATGATCAGTTTGAAATCTCTGACGGACGTTCGGTTGATGAAATATATAATGATTTATTAAAGGTTGGAATGCAGCCTGTAATGAGTGACTATATTTATGTATAGCAGATGGAGTTTATGAGCTATTTTAGAAAAGTAAGAAAGTTTATAAATGCTTATTATGCATAACACAAAATTTGTTATGTATAACAAGTGGAAGATAAGAGAGTTTATTTTTGTGGTAGGTGAAGTTTATGAGTGACACATATGAAAATAAAATCAAAGAAAACGGATATATAAATGATAAAGTTATATGCGTTACAAACAGACATTTAAGCGAAAAGTCATTAGCCAGGCAGGTAGAAATAGTATGCAAATTTCATCCAAAAGCTATAATTTTGAGAGAAAAAGATTTGCCGGAGGATGAGTATATGACTCTTGCAAATGAGATACTTGATATTTGCAAAAAAAATAATGTTAAGTGCATATTACATTTTTATCCTAATGTGGCAAAAAAGTTAGAGTGTGATGCAATCCATCTGCCTCTTTTTAAACTTAGAGAAAATCAGAAATGCTTATCAGGATTTAAAATAATAGGGACTTCGGTTCATTCGGTAGAGGAAGCAATTGAAGCACAAAATCTAGGTGCGACATACATAAGTGCAGGACATATATTTGCTACAGATTGCAAAAAAGGTGTTCCACCAAGAGGATTGGATTTCCTAAAAAAAGTGTGTCAGACAGCAACGATTCCGGTTTATGCAATTGGGGGAATAAAACTTTCGAGTGAACAAATGAATGACATTATAGAGTGTGGTGCAAAAGGCGGATGTATAATGTCAGGAATGATGAAACTGAAATTAGGAGATATGGAATAAAGATTTTGCCAGGTACGATGAAACTGAAATTAGGAGATATGGAATAAAGATTTTGCCAGTTGATTAAAAAAATGAGAAAGACTATCAGGAGATAATTAGTTTACATATTACAGAAATTTTATTAAAATAAAATGAGTAATTAATAACAAAGATAGAAATGAGGGTTTTATTATGAGCAGAGTAATAGAAGAAAACGGACGAAGAAGCACAGAAAAGGAATTGTGGTCAGATAAGAAAAGAACAATATTTGGACTTCCAATTTCATTTACAAAATATACACTTACAGATACGAGACTTATTATTAAAAGCGGATTTTTAAACATTAAAGAAGATGAAATCATGCTTTACAGAATTACAGACATTACATATAAGGCAAGTCTTTGGGAAAGAATGTTTGGAGTTGGCAAATTGTTCTGTGATTCAGCTGATAAATCAGCAACTAATTTTATTGTTGGACCTATAAAGGAGGCTGTAAAGGTAAGAGATTTGCTTTCTGATAATGTAGATGAACAGAGAGATAAAAAACGTATCAGAGGAAATGAATTTTTCAATGATTCAATGGATGATGACATGGATTTACAGAATTAATATGATGACATGAAGTTGAATAATGAGAAATCATAGTCATATAAAATCAAGAAAGTTAAAATTATTTTGTAAAATTCAATCTAGAGATAATGAATTATAAATAAAAAGCACCTATCCTTCAACAAACGTGAAACAATTTCAAATTTTAGATTTGAATTTGCATAATACACTATAGTTGTAAAAGGTAGGTGCTTTTATGTTTATATTTTTAATTTAAACAAAAATTATTTTGAAGATGTTGGGATGTACTGGGCAAGTGTAGATGCCATATTTGAAATAGGCATTGTCTGAAGCCATACTCTTCCAGGACCTGTAATATATGTATTGAAAATTCCTTCGCCACCAAATAAGATGTTCTTTACGCCAGGAACAGTCTTAATATCCATCTGACAGCTTTCAGACATAGCTGCAAGATGTCCTGTGTCTACAACAATTTGTTGACCTGCTTCAAGATTATATTCAACAACATGACCATCAAATTCTGCAAATACAATTCCGTTGCCTGCAACCTTTTGCATGATGAAGCCTTCACCACCAAATAAACCTGAACCTAATTTTTTTCTAAAATGCATAGAAAGTTCAACTCCACGTGATGAAGCTAAGAATGCAGATTTTTGTAAGATCATTGCATTGCCTGGAGTTATTTCAAATGCTTTAATAGAACCCGGAAAACATGAAGCAACAGCAATTTCACCGGGACCACCTTGGGCTGTGTAAATATTTTGAAATAAGGTATCTCCTGAAAATGCTCTTCCAAGTACTTTTCCAATTCCACCATTAGTAGTTGTTTCCATTAACATGTTTGGTGACATCCATGACATTCCACCACCTTCGGTAATAATGCTTTCACCGGCTTCCAAGTTCATAATTACAACTGGGAGTGTATCTCCCTCAATACGGTAATTCATAAAAATCCTCCTTATATATGTTTATATTTTGTATTTCTTTTTAATATATGAACTGTTATGTGCTAGATATTTGTAAAATCTTATCTGACATTTAAAAGTATTATAGCATATACTTACCGATAATATGTAAGAAACGGATGCAGATTAAGAAATTTATAAGGTTTATAAACATTTACTAGCATTTTTTGCAGTTAGATAGTATAATGTATGTGGTCAAACCATGGGCTTTAGTTATGTAAACCATATTTTAGGAGTTTGGCTAATATAGGTAAACAGTTATTTACCAGGTACAAAGTTTAGGAGGATACTAAATGGTAAGAGCAATAGTAGGTGCCAACTGGGGCGATGAAGGTAAAGGTAAAATTACAGACATGCTTGGCGAAAAGTCTGATATAATTGTTAGATTCCAGGGAGGAAGCAATGCAGGTCATACAATTATCAATGACTATGGAAAATTTGCACTACATTTACTTCCATCAGGTGTATTTTATCAGCATACAACATGTATTATCGGTAATGGTGTTGCACTCAATATTCCATACCTTCAGAAAGAAATAGATGAAATAGTTTCAAAGGGTGTTCCAAAACCACACATTCTTGTTTCAGACAGAGCACAGATTCTTATGCCATATCATATTGATTTTGATGCATACGAAGAGGAAAGACTTGGAGGAAAGTCATTTGGCTCAACAAAGTCAGGTATTGCTCCATTTTATTCAGATAAATATGCAAAGATTGGTTTTCAGGTTTCAGAATTGTTTGATGATGACATTTTAAAGGAAAAAGTATACAGAGTAGCAGAAATGAAAAATGTTATGCTTGAACATATGTATCACAAGCCATTAATTGACCCTGAAGAATTATTAAAGACATTACATGAGTACAGAGATATCGTTGAACCATATGTTGCTGATACATCATTATTTATCAGCAATGCATTAAAAGAAGGCAAAACAGTTCTTTTAGAAGGACAGTTAGGTTCATTAAAAGATCCTGATTTTGGTATTTACCCAATGGTTACATCTTCTTCAACACTTGCAGCATACGGTGCAATTGGAGCAGGTATTCCACCATATGAAATTAAAGATATTATTACTGTTGTTAAGGCATATTCAAGTGCAGTAGGAGCAGGTGAATTCGTAAGTGAAATATTTGGAGATGAAGCAGATGAACTTAGACGCCGTGGTGGTGACGGTGGCGAATTTGGAGCTACAACAGGTCGTCCAAGAAGAATGGGATGGTTTGATGCAGTTGCTTCAAGATACGGATGTAGAATGCAGGGTGCTACAGAAGTTGCACTTACAGTATTAGACGTACTTGGATATTTAGATGAAATTCCAGTATGTGTAGGATATGAAATAGATGGAGAAGTTACAAGAGACTTCCCTGTAACAGCAAAGCTTGCAAAAGCAAAACCTGTTTATAAAGTACTTCCTGGATGGAAAGAAGAAATCAGAGGAATTACAGAATATGACAAGCTTCCGGAAAACTGCCGTAAATACATTGAATTTATAGAAAAAGAATTAGAAGTACCAATCACAATGGTATCAAACGGACCGGGAAGACATGAAATCATATACAGATAGGCAATGAGCCATCGCACAAAAATAGAGAGAGATACACGATGTGAGTTTACTCACAAGAGAGTATCTCTCTCTATTTTTGTATGTGGCTCATTGCCTATCTGTATATATCATAAAAAGAGAAAGAGATTAAGAAGGCGAAGCCACTGACGAAATAGACCGAAGGTCTATGAGTACAGATGGCACATTGCCTATCTATGATGCCCAAGTTGGAGAATAAAAATATCCGAAAAAACAAGTCTAAATGCTTACGCATAATAATAGAATTGCCAGTCTCCATCTAAATGTAACTATTTCCTACCTAAAACCTTAGCTATCAGTAAAATAGCGTATATCAAACATGGAAGAACAACGATGCTCCATGCACAGGCCATAAATGCTGAATTGTTTCCCATTATCGCAAAAACAAGACATGCAATAATTAAAACAGCAAGAATTCCAATTGTAGCAAAAACCAAAATTTTTTTAATTTTATCCATAAGAATGCTCCTTTAAGAAGTAATATTATTTCTTTATATACAAATACTTTTTGTATTATAGAATAATAAATTAGAAAATAAAAGCATAAAAGTAACAAAAATATCATTTAATAAGAAAAATCTAATAAAAAGTTTTATTGCAATTATTAACATTTATTCGTATAATATCTAAAGTATGCGTAGTTTGTTTACGCAAATCAATTAAAAATGTAATTACAGATATTAAATTATAATGAAAGTTAAGTTATGGAGGAATTTGCGTAATGGCAGAGAAAAAGTACTTATTAGAAACTTGGAGAGAGATTGCTTACAATCAGAATCAGACGCAGCAGCAGTTTGATGCATTTTGGGATGCATATTTTGTTCAGGAAAAAGAAGTTTACAAAGATATTCTTGGAAACAAAGATGTTGTAGTAAAAGGAACTATTAAAGAACTTGCTGATAAGTACAATATGGAAGTACTTACAATGGTAGGATTTTTAGATGGAATTAATGACAGCTTAAAGGTATCTAACCCAATTGATACATTTGAAGAAGATACAGAAGTAAGTCTTGAATATGATCCTGAATTATTATACAAGAACATGGTTGAAGCTAAGGCAGATTGGTTATACGGCTTAGAAGAATGGAATGACATTCTTACACCAGAAAGACAGAAGGAATTATATAGAGAACAGAAAAAGTCAGGAACAATCGTTAAGGAAAAGAAGATTGGACGTAATGATCCATGCCCATGTGGAAGTGGAAAGAAATACAAATTCTGTTGTGGAAGATAATTATAGGGCGGTCCGGCTGTTAGCTTGGCCGCTTTAGTTTATTATGGACTTTAGTCTGAGTAAGACAATCACGCAGCGTGTGATTGTTTTAGAACTATAAACCACCTGCTATGCGTGTGGTGACATTGTATATTTTTATATTAGCTTTAAGGTAAACTATTATGGTTTTAGCCAAAAGAATGTTATAGTTTTAGGAGAAAAATATGGATGCTTATACCGGATTTGCCGCAGTTTATGATGAATTAATGGATAATATTCCATATGAGGAATGGGGCAAATATTTAATAGAATTATTAAATGAATATGAAGTGAAGGATGGAATTGTATTAGACCTTGGTTGTGGCACAGGAAATATAACAGAGATTCTTGCAAATAATGGTTATGACATGATTGGAGTAGACAACTCTCAGGAAATGCTTAATATAGCGATGGAAAAAAGAGGTGACGATACATCTATATTGTATTTGCTTCAGGATATGAGGGGATTTGAATTATATGGAACAGTTGCTGCAGTTGTAAGCATTTGCGATTCGCTAAATTATCTTACTGAATATGAAGATGTTGTAGAAACATTTAAACTCGTAAGAAATTATTTAGACCCGGGAGGAATTTTCATATTTGACTTAAATACTGTTGGAAAGTTTGAACAGATTGGAGAGTCAGTAATAGCGGAAGACAGAGAAGACTGTAGCTTTATTTGGGAAAATACATTTTATGAAGAAGAGCGCATAAATGAATATAATTTGTCAATATTTGTTCAGGGTGAAGATGGCAGATATGACAAATTTACGGAAAATCATTATGAAAAAGCTTATTATTTAGAAGAAATACGTCAGGCTTTAGAGGAAGCAGGACTTGAATATATAACGGCGTATGAGGCATTTACTAAAAATCTGGCAAATGATAATCAGGAAAGGGTTTATGTGATTGCCAGAGCAAATAAGTAAAAATAGAAAAACAATCGAGGAAATGAAATATAGAAATAAAAATAAAGGAGAAATTAAATGAGCGAAGATTATATTGTAAGAGCAATGGCGGCTGATAATCAGATTAGAGCATTTGCAATTACATCAAGAAATATAGTAGAAACAGCAAGACAGCATCATAATACGAGTCCCGTTGCAACAGCAGCTCTTGGAAGACTTCTTACAGGAGGAGCGATGATGGGTGTTATGATGAAAGGTGATAATGACATCCTTACACTTATGATGAAAGGTGATGGACCGATAAATGGAGTTACGGTAACAGCTGATTCTCATGGAAATGTAAAAGGATATGTAGGAAATCCGAATGTAATCATTCCTGCAAATTATGCAGGAAAATTAGATGTAGGAGCTGCAATTGGTTATGGAACATTAACTGTAATTAAAGATATGGGATTAAAGGAACCGTATTCAAGTCAGGTGCCGCTTGGTACAAGTGAAGTCGCAGAAGATTTAACATATTATTTTGCTACATCAGAACAGGTTCCTTCAGCAGTAGCTTTGGGTGTTTTGATGGAAAAAAATAACACAGTAAAGCAGGCAGGCGGATTTATAGTACAGCTTATGCCATTTGCTGAAGAAGAAGTAATATCTGCGTTAGAAGAAAAAATAGCTAAGATAACTTCAGTAACAGATATGCTTGAAAAGGGAATGACACCGGAAGATATCTTAGAATTTGTATTAGGAGATTTAGGCGTAGAAATAACGGATAAGGTGCCAACACAGTTTTATTGCAACTGCAGTAAAGAGAGAGTTACAAAGGCATTAATGGGAATTAACAAGGCTGAAATTAAAGATATGATTAATGAGGGCAAGGACATTGAAGTGAATTGTCATTTCTGTAACACAAATTATAATTTTAGTGTTGAAGAATTAAAAAAATTACTGTAAAAAAGTTTTTAGTAAATAAATTAGGACCTATTGTTTGCAAAAGTAAAATTGTAAATATTAGGTCTTTATTTATATAAGCAAACAAATTTGTAAGAAAATAGGTGAAAAATAACAAAAAATATTGTAAAAAACGTTTTCATTTGTTTAAATATACATATATCATAAAAAGAGAAAGTGATTTAGGAGAAAAGAAATATGAGAAAGTGGTTTAGAAAATGTATGGCGTCATTGTGCGCTGCAACAATTGCGTTCAGTGGAATGTATATTGTTGGAAACGAAAGTACAAAAGCTGTAAAGGCCGACGGAGAATACCAGTTGGTGTGGAGTGATGAATTTGACGGTACAGAACTTAACAGAAATAATTGGAATGTGGAAGTTAACGGAAGTGGCGGAGGAAATAATGAACTGCAGTATTATGTTGACCGTACAAACAATATTCAGGTTAGTGATGGCACATTAAAGATTACTGCCAGAAAAGAAAACTATGGTGGTAAAAGTTATACTTCAGGAAGAATAAATTCAAAAGGAAAACAGGAATTTAAATATGGAAAAATTGAAGCTAGAATGAAACTTCCAAGATTTTCAGGAATTTGGCCGGCTTTTTGGACATTAGGTGCTAATTTCGACACTGTAGGATGGCCTAAATGTGGTGAAATGGACATTATGGAAGCAATAAATGATAATAATACAGTATTTGCAAATCTACATTGGTCATATAAAAATACGCAGGCTGATACAAAAGGAAAAACATATGATGTGGGTGATAGAACCCAATGGCATACTTATGGAATGGAGTGGGATGAGAATAGTGCCGCATTTTACGTTGATGGATATGTATATGAAAAATATTCTATCTCAACCCAGTCAGAAATGGAAGAATTTAGAAAGAAACAATTTATTATATTTAATCTTGCAGTAGGCGGACAGCTTCCCGGATATAATATAGATCAAAATAGTTTTCCTGCAACAATGGAAGTTGACTGGGTAAGAGTTTATCAGAAGCCTGAGAAGGAATCAACAAAATATACAGGTCCAACAATTACAGTTAACCAGGATGCAATAGGTGAATATACAGGTGCATGGACTTCATTCTTTGGACAAAAATGGTGTGGAACTTATGGAAATGTAACTGCTAATGGAGCAAAGGTAACAGATGGGGTTACTATAAATGTAACAGATGCAGGAATAATACAAGGTGATAGTCAGTGGAGTGCTCAGGCGAATATAGAAGGATTAAAATACTATGCCGGAAATGATTACGTATTAAAATGTACATTAGTTTCAACTGAAAGCAAAAAAGTATTTGTAAAAATTGCAGGAGACGCTGAAGAGTCAATTAGTGGAGAATACATTACATTGGTAAAAAACCAGCCATATAACTATAAGAAAAAAGTGAGCATACCAAGTGATTATGCAGGAAAGCTTGATTTGAAATTTGGATTTGGAATAAGTGATGGGGATCCAATGGCTCAGAATGGAAGTTTTAGTGCAAAAATAACGAATTTATCATTTTCAACAACGGCAGTAATTCCTGACCCAAGTTATGCAGAAACGACAACTAATAATGGAAATAGTGGAAACAACAGCACAACTAATAATGGAAATAGTGGAAACAACAGCACAACTAATAATGGAAATGCCGGTAATAATGAAACAAATAACAGTAATATAAATAACACAGACATAACTAACAATGTTTCTGATGTAAATAATATTGATAACATTTCTATACAGCAGATTCAGAATAGTAAAACTAAAATAATTAGTGCAAAGAGCAAAAAGAAGAGAAGCGTAAAAATAATTATTAAAAAGCAGACTAATGTTACAGGCTATGTTATCAAATATAGTACAAATAAAAAATATTATGGCTATAACACAAAGCAGATAAAAAAGAATATTTATAACTTTAAAAAACTTAGCTCAAATAAAAAATATTATTTTAAGGTCAGAGCTTACATAAAACAGGATGGAAAGAAAATTTACGGAAAATGGAGCAAGAGTAAAAAAGTAAAAGTTAAATAGAAAAATCATTATTAGGACAAATAATATAAGAAATAACTGGACTTTCAGACTTTAGAGTGTTAAAATGTGAAAGAGAAAAAGATAGCACAGGAGGCAATTTATGAGTAAGTCAGTTAGAACAAAGGAAGTAGATCATTTATTTGCAGCTATATTATCATTGGAAACAAAGGAAGAATGTTATACATTTTTTGAAGATGTATGTACCATAAATGAATTATTATCAATATCACAGAGATTTGAAGTGGCTAAGATGCTTAGAGAAGGAAAGACATATTTAGAGATTTCAGAAGACACAGGGGCATCAACAGCTACAATCAGCAGAGTTAACAGATCTCTTAATTATGGTAATGATGGTTATGATATGGTATTAAAGAGAGCCAAATATGATGATTAGCTTTGAGCATTCTGGATTAGAAGATAGTATTTAATATTAAAGTAATTAACACTTCGCTTTTTGAAAATTCAGTTTCATAAATAAGGTCTTACCTTATACAAATTAAAAGCCTTAAATTTTGAATTAGAAACAAAATTTAAGGCTTTTAAAATACAGTTACACTAAATTCTACTATTTATCAGTTTTATTCTTATCACTCTTATTTTTGTCAGATTTATCTTTTGAGTTTTCCTCCTTTGGAAGAGAGTCAATCAACTTTTCGATAATCATTTTTCTTGCAAGGCATTCGTAAGTCAAAGTCGCAATTAGCGTAAGTGTCTGCAAATATTCTTTATTATCTTCATTATCCAAATTTGAAAAATAATCATTGGATTTTACGTACGCATCAATAATTGACTGATTATCATCAGTATCTTTCATATATTGAATAAATAATTTAAAAATTTCTTCAAGACTATTATTTCCATCATTAAAATAATCTTTAATTAATGGGGACAAGGCCGTATCAATATCATTAATTGAAATAATATTTTTAAGATAAAATATCATCATTAAAAGAATTAAATGGTCTTTGGAATATTTTTTCTTTTCGGGAGGTGGTAATAAACGACTTTTAGCATAATTATTAATCATGGTTTTTGTTAAGAGCTTGTCGTCGTCGTTACGTTTGCTTCCCTCAAATTTATTATTTAAATAGGTTGTCACCTGGTCCATATATAAATCAATGTTTGGTATATCGTCTATGTTAAATGAATTAAAATCGTTTAATATAGACTCGATTATTTTATCACTTTCCATATATACCTCCTTATGTACAAAAAATATTATAATACATAGTAATGAAAACTACAAATAAAATTTATTACAAATAGCAGAAAATATGTTCGATTTTTTTAGAAAATATGATATGATAGCAGAAGTATATAAAAGTTTGCCTAAGTGGAATATAAAAATAAGGAAAAAGGTATATTTATGAGCAGATATGATACATTAAATGATATGCAACAGATGGCGGTATTTCACACGGAAGGACCGTTACTTATTCTTGCCGGTGCAGGAAGTGGAAAGACTAGAGTGCTTACACATAGAGCAGCTTATCTTATAGAAGAAAAGGGTGTTTCGCCATGGAATATTATGGCAATCACTTTTACAAATAAGGCCGCATCAGAAATGCGTGAAAGAATTAACAACATAGTTGGATTTGGTGCTGATCAGATATGGGTAAGTACATTCCATTCTACATGTGTACGAATTTTGAGGAGACATATTGAATTTTTAGGATATGATAATAGATTTACAATTTACGATGCAGATGATCAGAAGAGTCTGATAAAAGATATTGTAAAGAGAATGAATTTAGATTCTAAATTTTACAAAGAAAGAGCTGTGGCAGGAAAGATTTCTTCTTATAAAGATGAACTCATAAGTCCTGAACGTGCAATAGAGATAACAAAAGGTGATTTGAGAGAAAATACAGTTGCTAAGATTTATCTTGAATACCAGGTTCAGCTTAAGAAAAATAATGCTTTAGATTTTGATGATTTAATTGTAAAAACAGTAGAATTATTTAAGAAATTTCCAGATGTGCTGGATTATTATCAGGAAAGATTTAAATACATTATGGTAGATGAGTATCAGGATACAAATACAGCACAGTTTCAGTTGATTCGCCTTCTTGCATCAAAATATAGAAATTTGTGTGTTGTAGGTGATGATGACCAATCTATTTATAAGTTTAGAGGAGCGAATATTACAAATATTCTCTCATTTGAAAAATATTTTGAAAATGCACGTGTTATTAAGTTAGAGCAGAATTACCGCTCTACAAAGAATATTTTAGCTGCCGCAAATGGAGTAATTGCAAACAATCAGGGAAGAAAAGACAAAACATTGTGGAGTGACAATGAAGAAGGAACGCAGATTGATTTGTATCAGGCGGAAGATGCTTATGATGAAGCTAACATGGTTGCGAAAGAAATTAGAAAAAAAGTGAATGCAGGAGACTATAAATACAGTGATTTTGCATGCCTGTATAGAACCAATGCTCAGTCAAGAACATTAGAAGAAAAACTTCTTTTGGCAAATGTTCCTTATAAGATTATCGGCGGACAGAATTTCTATCAACGTAAAGAAATTAAAGACATTTTGTGTTATTTGAAAACAGTAAATAATTCTACGGATGATATTGCTGTAGCAAGAATTATTAATGTTCCAAAGAGAGGAATCGGAGCTACTTCTATTGGAAAGGCGCAGGCATATGCAGTTGACCATAACATTAATTTGTATAATGCGTTAGAACTTGCATATATGAATCCTGAACTTAGCAGAGCTTCGGCAAAGATTAAGAAATTTACTGATTTTATTGAAGAATTGAGAGAGTACAGTCAGGAGCATTCAATAAAAGAATTAGTAGATAAGATTATTGAAGATACAGGATATGTGACAGAACTCGTTTTGGAAAATACAGACGAAAGCAAGGCAAGAATCGAGAACATAGAAGAATTGATAAGTAAGGTTGTAGAATATGAATCAACAACAGAAAATCCGGATTTGGCAGGATTTCTTGAAGACGTTGCTTTGGTAGCGGACATAGATAGTCTTGATGAGGATAGTGACTATGTGGTCCTTATGACCATACATAGTGCAAAGGGACTTGAATTTCCTAATGTATTTTTATGTGGAATGGAAGAAGGATTATTTCCGGGAATTTCAGCAATTTGTGCCGAAGACCAAAGTGAAATTGAAGAAGAAAGACGTCTGTGTTATGTTGCAATTACAAGAGCAAAGGAAAATCTTGTAATTAGTTATGCAAGGAGACGTATGGTTCATGGAGAAACAAGATATAATATTATTTCACGATTTATAAAGGAAATACCAACACAGCTTATTAATAGTAAAAATGTAACAGACAGAGTCGCAGCAGGACAGATTCCTAAGAAAGAGGAATTTGGAAATGCGAGCAGAGCAAGTCAGAATGCATTTAGAAATAAGCCATTTAAGAAAACTTCGTATGGTGAACCTAGCACAAAACCTGCATTTGGTAAATCATTTACAATTACAAAACAGCCGGTTGATTATGTAGTTGGAGACAGAGTTAAACATATTAAGTTTGGTGAAGGAACAGTGCTTAATATTGAGGATGGCCCAAAAGATTATCAGGTTACGGTAGCATTTGACAAAGCAGGTCAGAAAATTATGATGGCTTCATTTGCAAAACTCAAAAAACTGTAGTAAAAACAGCACTAAAATGATATACTATTCTTATGAAATATAACTTGTAATGAAAGGAGTACGGATATGGACGAATTAATCAAGGGAGTTAAGATTGGTAAGATTATCGGCAAAGAAGAAAAGAAGTCTGACGTAGTTAAGATAGTTGGAATCGTACTTGGAGTGCTTGCAGTAGTGGCAGCAATTGCCGGAGCAGCTTATGCAATTTACAATAAAATTACAGAAGATTATTATGATGACTTTGAAGATGATTTCGATGATTTATTTGAAGACGACGAAGAAGATGAAAGTGATTTTGTGGAAGAATAAATCGTTACACCATAGTGAATGGCAGGTCATGTAGATTTGTTTTTTAAACAATAACCGATGAATAAGTTAAGTCCACATATAACAATTGGAATGTATAGCATTTGACCGAATTGTGTATGTGGACTTATTTTGTAATGATGTTTGGGGCAAAAAAACCAAATTATGAGCAAACTCATGTGAGATTAAAAGTAGTGATTTTGATGCCTACGGATTGTTCCGTGCTATGCACTCTCACAATCCTATCCAATATTCGCATATCGTGGGAATTATCCCACTTTTATGCTCATATTGGGGTGGGTCACAAAGTCTTTCACTCACTTATGAGCAAGCTCATGTGAGTGAAAGACTTTGTGACCCTGGCATCATTAAAATATTAGCAGATAGAGGATAAATAGATGAAAAAAGGAATGGAATACCAGGGAGTGGTAGAAAAAATAGATTTTCCAAATAAAGGAACAGTAGATTGTGGTGAGGAAGGTGTAGCTTTAGTTAAAAGAACTATTCCGGGTCAAAAAGTAAGTTTTGTAGTTTCAAAGAAACGTTCAGGCAAATGTGTTGGACGTTTAAAAGAAGTACTTGAAAAGTCACCACTTGAAAATGCAGAACCACTTTGCCCACATTTTGCGGATTGTGGTGGATGTTCTTACCAGACAATGGATTACGAAAATCAGACTAATTTGAAAAAAGAAATGGTTAAGAATATTTTAGACGGAGTAATTACAAATAAGGATTATGAATTTGAAGGAATCCTCAAAAGCCCTGTTCAGTGGGAATACAGAAATAAAATGGAATTTTCATTTGGAGATGAATATAAAGATGGTCCTTTGGCATTGGGATTACATAAAAGAGACAGCTTCCATGATATTGTTACGGCAAAGGATTGTAAAATTGTAAATAAAGATTACAACAAAATTTTGACTTGTGTATTAGAACATTTTGCAGAAAGAAATGTAAAATTTTATCATAAAATGAGACACGAAGGATACCTTAGACATTTGGTTATTAGACGTGGTGTAAAAACAAATCAGATTATAATGAGTATTGTTACAACATCGGATGCAAACGGCGAGGCAGCGGCAGATTATAATATTTTAATTGATAAGTTATGTAAACTTGATTTAGAGTGCGAACTTAAAGGTGTACTCCAGATTATAAATGATGGTCTGGCTGATGTGGTTCAAAGTGATGAGACAAGAGTACTTTATGGTGAAGATGTAATTTATGAAGAATTATTGGGACTTAGATTTAAGATTTCAACATTTTCATTTTTCCAGACAAATTCTTTAGGGGCTGAAGTCCTTTATTCAAAGGCAAGAGAGTATGTTGGAAGCACTAATGATAAAATGATATTTGACCTTTACAGCGGTACAGGAACAATTGCACAGATTCTTGCTCCTGTTGCAAAAAAAGTTGTAGGGGTTGAAATTGTTGCAGAGGCGGTAGAAGCTGCAAAAGAAAATGCTGAATTAAACGGACTTAACAACTGTGAATTTATTGCAGGGGATGTGCTAAAAGTTATTGATGATATCAAGGACAAGCCGGATTTAATAGTTCTTGACCCACCAAGAGATGGAATTCATCCAAAGGCTTTGCAAAAGATAATTGATTTCGGCGTAGACAGAATTGTATATATTAGCTGTAAGCCAACGAGTCTTGCAAGGGATTTAGTAATTTTGCAGGAGCAGGGATACAAGGTTGAAAAAGCTTGTGCGGTAGATATGTTCCCGCAGACCGTGCATGTGGAGACGGTGGCGCTGTTGTCCAAACTTTCTGATGCAAAGGATAATATCGAAGTAACGGTGGATATGGATGAAATAGATGTAACATCTGCTGAAAGTAAAGCAACTTATGAGGAGATTAAGAATTATGTGCTTAAGATATATGGTTTGAAGGTTTCGAATCTATATATTTCACAGATAAAAAGGAAATGTGGGATAGAGGTTGGAGAAAATTATAATCTGCCAAAGTCGGAAGGAAGTAGACAGCCTCAGTGTCCGATAGAGAAGGAAAAGGCAATTAGGGATGCACTGAAACATTTTGGAAGATTTAAAATATAAAGACGGTTGTAAATGAAAGTTCACATCACACAAGGAGGAAATATGGATATAAAAAAAACAGATGTTTTTGGTGGAATAGGTGTTTTAGTTATTCAGATGATTGCCAATGGAATATTATATGCTTTTCAAAAAGACAATATACATTTAGTCATAGGTATAGTATTTGCTCTAATTGTTTCTGTTTTTGTTGTGATTATTATTAGTTTAAATAGAAAGATTAAAAAACAAGAAGAGTACTATGATGAAAAGATTGAAAATTTAGGAATAGATGATTTAAAGAAAGAAAAAGAAGAATTGATTAAATCTATGGAATTTTTAAAGGAAAGAATATCAGATGTAGAGCACGAAAGGGATGACATAGAGCAAGAAATTGAAAGATTAGAACAAGAGTTGGAACTATTCAAAAATAAGTGTGAATATTACATAAATACAAATTCAGTTAATAGAAAGATATTATATTCGTTAAAGAATAACGAAAAATGTGAAAATACAGAATTACAAACATTAATCTCAGAAATAGAATATATTTTCAGAGATGATGTATTTTCAAAAACGGCAAAAATGAATACAAGCATTTTTCGAAAAGATAGGCAAGACTTATGTTCGATTTTAGTGTCTACTAAACATTCACCTGGGACGATAAATAAGTTGAGGTTAGATAAAGAGTCCTTGGTTGGAACGGCATTTTGTGAAAAAAGAGTTATTTATTGTGGTGATATAAATAATAGAAGACCAGATGTCCCATTTGTTGAGTTAAATGAAAATAGACAGTATCACTCTATATTGGCAATACCACTGATAGTTGATGATTCTACAGAGTTTGTTTTGGTTATAACATGTACAAAGATAAATTGTTTGCAAGAAACGTATAATAAATATCAAGATGTTATACAGAGATATTTAGAATTATTGTGCATTTTATTGTTTATATCTTCAGATAAGGAGGAAGTATAATGATAAGAAAAGAGAAGTTTTTAGAGATTCCTGAAAGAGAAATCCCTGTAAATATAATTCAATATGAAAAAGAGGATATTTTCCTATTACAAAAGTTGTTTTCTGACTGGATGAATTTGAATGAAAAAATAAAGAAAATAGGTGGTAGACCAAGTATTTTACCACCAGAATTTGTAGAGGCACTAGTAGCATATAAGATGGGATATTGGAAAATTGATGACATGCGTCTTGGCTTTGACTGCTTTGATCCTAATGCTCCAGAAGGAAGTAATCGTATTGAAATAAAGTATGCAACAGGACGAACCGATTTTTCAAGTTTCTCATCGGTAATTAAATGGGATAGATTGATTTTTGTGAAATTTTATAATGAATCACCGAAAGATTGTTATTTTGAAGTTTATGATATTGATATTCAAATGATACTTGAAGAATCAGAACATTTTGGTAGATATATGTATGATAGACGAGGAGTTAGACCACGTATTAGTGTTATTAAGGAACTAATTGAGCGCGGAATATATAGAGAGAAAAGGGAGTTCTCGTTGTTTTAGTGATAATTGTTTATATATAGAGATTTAATATGATTGTGAATGTAAAAAGGATGAAATAGAAATGTATGAGTTACATTTGTCTTCAGTTAATAACAAGGTTACTAATAAAGGAATGCGTTGGGGGGACGGATATGGATGGAAAGAAGTTTATAATTGACTGAGAAAAGGCAAATTTAGCGATGACATTTAGAATAAAATCGGAGTTACAGAGAAGATTAAATGCTCAATATGATAAAACAGATTAATATACTGCTTTTGTTAAAAAAGTTATCTCTATTTGATACAGCGGTGATTGTGTTCGAACTTTCTGATACAAAATACCATATTGAAGTCAAAGCGGATGTTGATGAAATAAATGTTATTTTGGCTACATACTATGGAAATATTGACAAGAGGTTTAGCTAGTTTTAATAGACGATTAAGATTCGAGAAAAATTGGTAACAAAGTACAGCTGTTGCTTTTTTTATGATATAAATAAATTCTAATATGCTACGAATTGGATGTTTGAAAAAATTGATTTGTCACTTATGTTAATAATATTATTGTAGTACCACTATGAAAAGTTGGAGGAACAAAGAAAAGGTAACAAAGCTTTTGTTAGAGATGTATTTGTTTGTTTTTATGAAGATGATTATAAGTTTGATTCAACATGTGGAATTTGGTTCCGAAACAAGCAAGCATATAAAATATTAAAGCATTTCGCAGGAATTATTACACCTGATTTTTTAACATATTATGATTTTCCAGATCCTTTGAAACGATGGAATACATATCGTATGAGAGCATTTGGATATTGGTATGGGAAATTATGTGGAAAACAGGTTATAAATAATGTTCGTGGTGATTTGGTTGATAGCTGGGAATATTGTTTTGATGGAATATCACAGAATAGTATTTTGGCGATAGGAACGGTTGCAAGTGATGTAAAAAAATTGTACTACCGTTCTACATTTGAGACATGGTTGGATGAAATGGTATTCATATTAAAGCCCAAAGTAATTCTTGTTTATGGCTCATCAAATTATGCTTGTTTTGATAGACTTAGGGAAAAAGGGATTCGTATAGTGACTTATCAAAGCAAAACTGCAAGGTTTTATGCTGGAGGTGAGTCAAATGAGTAAAGGATATAGTGGACTTTTTGACGGCATAGCTGTTGTGGAAACACGTATTATTCCAGGCAAAGATGGAGTTGTTACAGGAGGAAAATCATTAACACTTGGAAAAAATATGTTAGCTGAGATGAATGTATCAAAAGAAACAAAATGGTCGGGATATCAGGCACAACATATTATCCCATCTGATATTAAAAATCATCCGGTGATTCAAAAAATTGGAATGGATCCAGATGATGCGAGTAATGGTATATTTTTACGAGTTCCAAGTAAAGATATCAGTGTTAAATCAAGGCATAGAGGATATCATTCTGTCTATTCACAGTTTGTTAGGCAAGAATTAGATAAGATAGGGACAGAAGGAAGTTATGTTTCTATTCAACGAAAAGTACTAAGGTTACAGCATAATTTGAAAAAGTTGCAGGAGAAAGGTTTACCACTCTATTCATCTGAAGGAGCGACAATAGAATTATGGAATAAACAAATGGAAAAACTAAAATGAAAGGATGTAGCAAGGTGAAAAAAGAATTAATATCAGAATTAATTTATAATAAAGACATACAGGGAACAATGGATTATTTAATGAAATGTAGCGATGCAGAAGATTTACAGTTGTATGCGTATAATTACAATTGGTCTAATGGTTTTGAAATACCAAACATAATAATTAATAATTCTAATTGTTCAATGAGTACAGCATTATATATTTTTTATGCAGCTGATGGATTTAAATATTTAATGGAAAAAACAGTGGATACAAATATGGAAGAATGGAAGATATTTATTGAAAATTTGCATTCAAAAATAATAATGAAAAGTTTTGTCAACAAGGATATAGCTTTTCAGGTTCCGCTTACAAAAATACAGGTATTCAAGCTAAAAAAAGTAATAGATGATAAAGAAACAATTTTTTTAGAAAACCATAGCGGAATAGATTGCAATATTGATTTATAATTAATAGTGTTTTAAAACAAAGATAATCAAAGATATTTGTCACAATATATCTAGGTTAATGTATAAAAACGCAGAAAGGACACACGATAAATATTAGTTAAGAATCAAAGAAAAAAGGACAACCCTGGGACCCGAAGTCCCAAGGATTAAGTAATAATTATGAAAAAACTGTTGTTTTACGGTGTAAACTTTTGGTAAAAGGTTTTAGGAGAATTCCTAACAAGATGCAATTGTATATACAAATGCGTATCTTGCAAAAGACATCACACCTCATTTGTTGCCATATTTAATTACATATAAGTACATTTAAATACTTAGAAAAACAATCATATATGATATAAAATAATGAAATTCGACCAAGATAGAATTCGACAAAAGATTTTTTTAGTACTAAAATATTTTTTAGAAGTTCAAATGGGTTGAAAGCTGATGAATTAATATAAAATTTAATAATAAAAGCCTTATTATAAACAGTAGTTCAAAAGACTAGCTGTTTATGGATAAGGCTTTTTTTATTGTCGAAAGGAAGGTGTGAGAGAGTGAATCAATATATAAAAAGGGAAACAAAAATAGAAAACTATGACCCATGTCCAAGATTTTTGTCAAAAATGAAGGTTTCGCCAATAGCAAAACTCGTATACACAACATTATTGGGTAGAACTTTTTTATCAAGGAAAAACGGACTAAAGGATGAAAATGGGAATGTATATGTAATTTATCCGGTAAGAGCATTAGCAAAATACATAGGTAGGACGGAACCTGTGATATATGGTGCACTAAGTGAGTTGGAAGTGTTGGATTTAATTGAAAGAAAAAAAGTCCATAACGGAATGGCAAATCATATTTATGTAAAATTCCCGGATAAAAAAGAGAATGTAAGACTGAATGCAAAAAAGGTTTATGAAACTACTAAAGAAGATATTAGTGGAGTACCAAAGAACTCTGAAGACAACCCATTAAGTAGTTTTAATACTAATAAAAGTATTAAAAAAGAAACTAATAAATATTTAAGTAAATACGAAAAAGAAGGAAGGTTATAACAATGGCAAATAGTAAGTTAAATAAAATAGTAACAAAAGTTATGGACGATATACAGGATGGTACAACAAAGTGTGAGCATTGTCCGTACTGTGGAGAAAAAATTATTTACACAAAAAACAAAATTACAGGGAATATGGTTCCATGCAGATGCAAATGTGAAGAAAAAAGAGAGGAAGAAGAGGAAAAGAGAAGAATTGAAGAAGAAAGAAAAAATCTGATTATAAAGGCAAAGTATGAATGCTTTAATCATAAGAGTATGTGGAAACAAACTTTTGAGAAATACAATGGTCTTAATGCCAAGATGTATGTTGCAAAAGATTATGTCGCAAATTGGGAGAAAATGTATGAACATAACTGAGGGTTAATGTTGATTGGAAATGTTGGAACAGGTAAATCATACATGGCAAGTGCCATTGCAAATGCTCTAATTGAAAAGGGAGTAAAAGTAAAATTTACAAGCTTTATTGAAATAACCAATGACATTTTCAGTGCAAGTGATAAAACAAAATATGTTAAAAGTCTTAATAAATATGATTTGTTAATTATTGATGATGTTGGTACAGAAAGAAACACAGAATATACACTGGAAAATATTTATTGGGTTATCGATGAAAGAGTGAGTGAGGGAAAGCCATTAATTATAACAACCAATACAGACATAGATAAAAAAGAAAATGATGAAAATTTTAATAGAAGACGTATCAATAGTCGAATAAGAAATGTTTGTATTCCTGTAGATATTCCTAATTATAACATTAGAGAAATAATGTCAAAGAAACATAATGAAACGTGTGCTGAAATCTTTTGGAATGGAGGCGGGTCAAATGGAAAAGAGTAAAGACGATATATGGTGTGGATTATCCAAGTTTCTTAGTGAAATTATAGAAAAGTATGCCGAAAATTTAGAAAAAGATTTAAGAGGAAAAAATAGCACATCAATAATTACTGTTAGAAAAATATATAAAAAGTATATATCTATAGAGTTATTACAAAAAAAGAGACACATTGATATTGACTATTATGTTAGCTAGTATTAATATGAACGTAAAAACGTGCATAAAATGGAGTCAAATATGATAATAAGTGAAAGAATTTTTGAAATAATGAAGGAACAGAAAATGAGTCAAAGAGAACTCTCAAGGAGAACCGGGATAACAATCAGTACAATTAGCGATTGGAATACCAAGAAGTCGAATCCGGCTTCTGATAAGTTATTGGTTATTAGTGAGGCTTTGGGGGTTTCTGTAGAAGAATTACTTACAGGTTCAGAAACGTTTAAAGAAAATTTATCAGAGGATATTGATTATAAAAATGTTGAGGATCATAAGATTTTGGAAGATTACCATAAGTTATCTAAAAGTCAGCAGATGCGTTTATTAAAATACATGAAAAGATTAGGGGAAATGAATGGAGAAAAATAAGAACATAAGCGTAATTAAGGATTTAAATGGAAAAGATATTGTTTTGATTAATGATATTAAATTTAAGGGCAAACGTTCTATTAATTGGGATGATGTCAAGGAATATTTGAAAGAATCAGTTGGTGAATTTTATATAATACTTGAAACAGGAGATGTCATATACATTGGAGCTGATTTGCCGGATGAATATACTGGTTCAAATGATACATATGGGTTAAAAGGAACAAATGCCAAGGCAAAGGCTAATGCTTCACAAGGTATTGGGGAAATGATAGAAATTGCTACAGACTCTAAATTTATAATTAATAAAAAGGATAAGCATAAAATTGATGCGGCTAATGGCTGGTATAGATTTGATTCACGTTTTGCTTTACCGGTATTTGATGAGAATGGAGAAATAGAAAGGTATAATGTTTTTCATGTCTTCCTGATAGTTAGACATGATGCCAACGGTAAGAAATATTTGTACGATGTTATAAAAACAAAAAAAGAAACGAGCAACCCGCTTAGCTACTGACAAGTCAGCACGTACGGTATAAAAACCCATTTCTTAATACAAAGGGTACTATTTATTAGTGAAAATGTCAAGGAGAAAAATTGTGAATAATAAAAAAACAAAGGTTTATATATATACTCGTGTTTCTACAGTTATGCAGATAGATGGTTATTCATTGGAAGCTCAGAAAAATAAAATGAAAAATTATGCTGAATTTAATGATTTTAAGATTGCAGGAGAATATGAAGATGCAGGAAAGTCAGGGAAGTCCATTGAGGGAAGAATGGGATTCAATCAGATGATTGAGGACATAAAAAGTGGAAAACTTTTAATCTCTGTTTTGTCTGCGGTTGCAGAAATAGAAAGAGAAAATATCATTGAACAGACAATGAATGGACGGAGAGAAAAAGCACGACAAGGTGGGTGGAATGGTGGATTTGCACCATACGGATATTATCTGAAAGACAATCAGCTCTTGATAGAAGAAACGGAAGCTGAAGCAATCAGAATTATATTTGATAAATTTGCTAATTCTGATATAGTACTTGGCGGAGTAGCAAAATATCTTAATCTTCAAGGTATAAAGAAGATACCTCGTCAGAACGGCACATTGGAAACTTGGAGCAGTCATTTTATACGGTTGATATTAGACAATCCTGTTTATTGTGGAAAGATTGCTTATGGCAGAAGAACACGAGAAAAGGTAAAAGGTACAAAAAATGAATATAAGCAGGTTCATGCAGAGGATTACATTCTGGAAGATGGACAACATGAAGGAATTATCAGCGAGAAATTGTGGCAAAAGGTTCACGCAAAGCGTATGGCAACAGGAATTAAACAGCCATCCAAAATCGGTAAGGATAGGTCACACCTTTTGACGGGGATATTAAAGTGTCCCCTTTGTGGAAGTTTAATGTATACGAACAAACACGCTTGGACAAATAAAGACGGCACATACAAAGAGGTTTACTATTATATTTGTGGTAGAAATAAGCAGGAGCGAGGACATCATTGTGATTATAAAGCATCGCTAAGAAAAACAGATATTGAGCCACTTGTAATTGAAGCTATTAAGGAATTGGTAAGCGATAAGTATTTTGCAAAAGAGATTGAAAAGCGTATTGGCGTACAGACCGATACAACAGCTATTGATAAGGAACTTGCCAATTACGAGAGTAAGCTGAAAGAAGTAGATTTGAATAAAGCCCGTCTGGAACGAGAGATTGATAATCTGCCTATTGATGCTCGTTTCAGAGAAAGGAAAATCCACGACATGACTTTAAGACTTGATGCCTTGTATGATACGATTGTAGAGTTGGAAGAACGGATTGAAGATGCAAAGCTGAGAAAAAGTTCTATCGAAATGGAAACAATCACTCTGGACAATATTTACAAGCTTATGCTGAATTTCGGAAAGCTCTATGATATAATAAGTGACGAGGAAAAGAAAAGCCTTATTACTTATCTTATAAAAGAAATTCAGATATATCCAAATGGGGAGTCAGAGCAGCCTTTGAAGTCGATAGAGTTTAATTTCCCAATATATCGGGATGGTCAAGAGGTAAGGCGGCTCTTGTGGGAAAAAGGTAATACCGTTGAAACGGTTGTTAAATTATCCCTTAAAAAAGATACCCCTAAGATTGAGGTTACAATGGAGCCTGAGGAAGAGAGTAATTATACACCAGAAGAAAAAGCTACATATCCGAAGATTAAGGAATATGTGAAGGACAAGTATGGTGTGAATGTGCATACTTCTTATATTGCACAGGTCAAGCGGATGTGTGGTCTGGACATGTGCGAGAATTATAATAAGTCCAAGAAAGAGAATCCAGAGGTAAAGCAGTGTCCGCAGGAGAAGGTGGAGTATATTAAGGATGCGTTGAGGCACTTCGAGCTGATTTGGTAACTGTATATTAGTATGCCACGGCATTATTATAAAAAGTTCCTCTCGAAGCAGTAATTAAGTCAATCTTAAAGTAGGGAAAGGATTTTTATATCAAACTCAAAATCGATTAATATTAAGTAAGTATTACGACAAAGGAGATAGTAGAAAATGGCATTTACAAGTGAGACTAAAAAAGAACTAGAGAATTACATATCAGGACATTTACCTAATAAAGAGTGGTATGAGTCACATTTTTATCCATTTATTGAGAATAAAAGTTTGAGAGATAGACTTATTGTAGAATTTATAAATGCGAGAAAAATTTATAAATTCTTTGAGGGTTTACAAGCTTCGGACGAGCTTTTATTAGCTCAGATAAAGACACAGGTAATAATGTATGTGTCTATTCAAGAGGCGGTTGTTAATTATTTGTTGTTTGAACTATTTGAGGAAACGAATACAGTAAAAAATCTTCTGTTTCAAGAACGCTTGGTCAAAATTGGAATACCAGGACATAAATTGGAAAAAATAGCCAAAGAACTGGAACATGATAAAAAAGATATTATTCCATGCTATAATAAGGTTCAAGCTGTTGATAAAACTAAAATTCGCTATGAACAAAAAGTAGCAGCATTATTAGAGCTGAATCTGATAAGTAAAGGATTGGCAGATGATTTAGTCAAATTATATGAATACAGAAATACTGTTCATATAGAGGCTGAAATGAAAAAGAAACTAGTGTATGACCTAAGTATGGGAGAATTAGCATATAGGAGAGTAGAAGGATTAAGTATAGAAGTGAGCAATGCACTAGAAAAACTAGAATCCACCTAAGGGTTTTAAAAGGATTCAAAAATTACAAGTATTGACACCGCTTCGCCCATGACGATAAATCAAGGGTTGAGGTGGTGTCATTTCTTATAGTCATAAGTAGTCAGAGAAGGAGGTTGAAAATACCTTTTTTTTATACCCATTTTTAAGGAGGTGGTGTCAA